>Ga0308160_10002485_pt1 | contig 22208 bp, 29 predicted proteins | sample PhyFR1_FD_201036 | JGI IMG/M metagenome (GOLD analysis project Ga0308160, IMG submission 201036) | Phyllosphere microbial communities from UC Gill Tract Community Farm, Albany, California, United States - DLSLF.R1 | ecosystem: Host-associated > Plants > Phyllosphere > Unclassified | place: USA...
GTCGAGGTGACTCGTCCTGGGCCCTGACGCTCGTCGCGGCCACAGGACGGGTCACCTCGACGCCGCGCCCGCGCGCCGCGCCCCCGCTTCAGGGCAGGATCGAGTCGACATACCCGCCGTCGACCCGCAGCGCCCCGCCCGTCGTGGCCGAGGCGAGCGGCGACGCGAGGTACACCACCATGTTCGCGATCTCCTCCGGCTCGATCAGCCGCTGCAGCAGCGACTGCGGCCGGTGCTCGACCATGAAGCGGTGCTGCGCCTCCTCCCACGGCAGGTCGCGGGGCACGAGCTCGTAGACGAAGTCCTCGACGCCGTCGGTGTGGGTCGGCCCGGCGATGACCGAGTTGACGGTGACGCCGGTGCCCGCCGCCGCCTTCGCGAAGCCGCGCGACACGGCGAGCAGCGACGTCTTCGACATGCCGTAGTGGATCATCTCGGCCGGCGTCACGATCGCCGAGTCGCTCGCGATGTTCAGCACGCGGCCCCAGCCGGTGCCCGTCATGCCGGGCAGGTACTGGCGGATCAGGCGCACGGCCGACAGCACGTTGACCTCGAAGTAGCGCCGCCACTCGTCGTCGTCGATCGAGAGCGGCTCGGCCGAGCCGAAGACGCCCAGGTTGTTGACGAGCACGTCGACCTCGGGCACGAGGCCCTGCACCGCGAGCGCGCCCTCCGCCGTCGAGACGTCGCCGGGGGCGGCCGTGAAGGAGGCGCCCGGTGCGTCGTCGAGGAGCCCCGCGATCGCGTCGTCGACGCGGGAGGCGGTGCGCCCGTTCACCGCGACGGTCGCGCCCGAGCGGGCGAGGCCGAGCGCGATCGCGCGGCCGATGCCCTGGGTCGAGCCCGTCACGAGGGCGGTCTTGCCGGTGAGGTCGATCTGCACGGGGGTGGTCCTTCCGTCGGGGCGGCGAGGGCGCCGCCACCCCATCGTGCACCCGAGGGCGGTCGAGGCGCGGGCCGGCGGGCGGGCGGCCTAGCCGGCGGCGATCTCGCGGAGGGTCGCCAGGTGCTCGGCCCACGCCGTGCGCCCCGCCGCGGTGAGCGACAGCGTCGTGCGCGGCCGCTTGCCGACGAAGCCCTTCCTGACCCTGACGAAACCGGCCGTCTCGAGCGTGCTGATCTGCTTGCTGAGGGCGGAGTCGGTCACCTGCACGGCGTCGCGCAGGTCGCCGAAGTCGAGCTGGTCGGCGGCCGCCAGCGCGGCGGTGATCGAGAAGCGCACGGGCTGGTGCAGCACCTCGGAGAGGCGGTGTCGAGGGTGCGGGTCGCTCATCGCCGGGCCTCCCGGGCCTCGACGGCCGCGAAGCCCACGGTGATCGCCATGAGGGCAGCGGCCAGCAGGCACGTCGCGACGACCGCCTCCCCCTGGGAGCCCGCGACGACGATCATCGCCGGCACGTAGACGACGAAGAGGGCGACGATGAACCCGATCCAGCGGCGGGAGGCGCCGGCGGCGGTCGAGCGCATCACCGCGAGCTGGAAGACGACGACGACGAGCACCCACGCGAGGAGGCCGACGAGGGCGACGAGGTAGTTCGCGCCGGCCGTCAGGCCCATCGCGAGGGTGCCCATCGAGACGGCGGTGCCGAGCGAGAGCATCACGGCGACGGCGGGCCAGCCGGCCGCGGCGGTCGTGAGCCGGCCGGTCGCGTGGGCCTCGGCGAGCAGGCGGCGGGCCTCGTCGGGGCTGGGGGCGGAGGCGGGGGTCTCGGTGGTCATGACGTGGCTCCTTCGGTGGTGGCCGGGCCTCGGTGCCCGTCCGTCTGCCTCAACACTAGGCAAGTACTTTCCACTTTGGCAAGTACTTTCCGCGAGCTGGTCACCGGGACCGTCCGCACCGCCGGTACCCTCGGACCGTGCCCCCGACCGACGACGCCGACGCCCCCGCCTCCGCGGGCGACCGGCCGACCCGGGGCCGCCCCGCCGAGATCGACCCCGCGGCGCTCGCCCGCACCGCGGTCGCCCTCTTCGAGGAGCGCGGCTACGACGCGGTCAGCATGGCCGACGTCGCCGAGGCGGCCGGCATCGGGCGCCGCAGCCTGTTCCGCTACTTCCCCACGAAGGCCGACCTCGTCTGGGACGGCGCCGAGCCGGTCGGCGACGAGATGCAGCGCAGGCTCCGGTCGAGCCCGCCCGGCGACGACCTCCTCGGGGCCTACGGAGACGCGTTCGTCGCGGGCCTCGCGGTGCCGGCGCTCGACCTCGCCGCGACGCGGGCCCGGCTGCGCATCATCGCGGCGCACCCCGAGCTGCTGACGCAGGTGGGCTCGCGGATGGGCAGCCGCTCCACGACGCTCGCGGCGTTCATCGCCGAGCGCCGGCCCGACCTCGTCGGGACGGTCCGGATCGTCGTCCTCGCCGACGCGCTGAGCGCCGCCACGTACGCGGCCCTCCGCTGGTGGGCCGTCGAGAGCGACGACGAGCGACCCGACGCCGCGATCCGCGAGGCGCTCGAGGCGCTGGCCGACCTCGCTCGGCCGCCCCGCGCCTCCTGACCCGCCCTGGCCTGCCGGTCGCGGCGCGCTAGCGTGGGCCGATGGACTCCACGCCGTCACGTGCCCGCTGGGACGACCTGCCCGTCGAGCTGCGAGAGGCGGTCGCCGGCGTGCTCGGCAGCCCCGTCGTGACCGCCGTCAGCCAGGTCGCCGGGTTCTCGCCGGGCAGCGCCGACCGCGTCGTCGCCGCGGACGGCCGCCGAGCCTTCGTCAAGACGGCCGACCGGCGCCGCAGCCCCGACACGGCCGACCTGCACCGACGGGAGCTGGCCGTCGCCGAGGCGCTGCCCGCCAGCGTGCGGGCCCCCGCCCTGCTCGGGTCGTGGGTCACCGACGACTGGGTCGCGCTCGTCCTCGACGACGTCGAGGGGCGGCACCCCGGGGAGGCGCGCGACGGCTCCGACGTCGAGGCCGTCCTGGACGCGTTCGCGACGCTGCCCGTGGCCCGGGGGTCGATCGTGTTCGAGGGCCTGCCCGAGGCCGCCGACGAACTCCGCGGCGAGGCGGCAGGCTGGGACCGGCTCGAGGCGGACGGCGCGCTCGACGCGCTCCTGGACGAGGTGCGCCGCGACCTCCCGGAGCTCCGTGCGGCGGCCGCACGGGCCGCCGAGGCCGCCGCGGGCGACCACCTGCTGCACCTGGACGGCCGCGCCGACAACGTGCTCGTCGACGCCGACGGCGCCGCGTGGCTCGTCGACTGGCCCTGGGCCGCGATCGGCGCCCGCTGGATCGACGGCGCCCTCTACCTGCTCGACGTGCTCGTGCGCGGCGAGCGCGTCGACGTCGAGGCCGTCCTCCGCTCGCATCCCCTGCTGGCCGACGTGCCCGCCGACGACGTCGACGCCGTGCTCGCCGCCGTCGCGGGGTCGTTCTTCGACAAGGCCCGGCGACCGGCACCCGAGGGGATGCCGACCCTGAGGGCGTTCCAGCACCACGAAGGAGTCGTCGCCGCTGGCTGGTGGGCAGACCGCCGGGCGGCACGCCGACGGTGACGGCGCTGGCCGACCTCGCTCGGCCGCCCCGCGACTCCTGACCCGCCGACGATCGAGTGGTCACGATCTGCTCCGATGAGGGGCGGGGCGGAGCAGATCGTGACCACTCGGCGCCGCTGCGCTAGCGTCGGGGCGACGGGCCGGGGGCCCGGCAGCGGGGAGCAGCAGATGACCGACGACGACCGGGGGCCGGAGGGCCTCCCCGACCTCTCGACCCTCCCGCCCGCGCTCCGCGGCGGCGGCTGGCGCGGCACCGTCGACGCCGTGCCGCTGACCGTCGGGCGGTCGCTCGCCGCCGTGGCCTCGGGCGTCCTCGCCGGCCTCGCGACCGTCGTCGTCGTGCTCGTCGTGGCCGTCGTCGCGGCGCCGAGCGGCTGGGAGGGGCTCGGCGTCGTCCTCCTGGCCCTCGCCGGCGGCATCCTCGTCGCCTGCCTGGTCGCTGCCCTCGTCGTCAGGGCGTTCGTCCGGACGCGCCGGCGGGGCAGCCGCTTCTCGGGCGTCTTCTCCGCCGCCCTCGCGGTGCTCCTCGTCGCCCAGGTGGCCCTGATCGCCGGGGCGGGGTCGGGGCTGCTCACCGGGCCGGCCGCCGATCTCCGCCTGCTCGACTGGCTGCTCGTCCCGATGCTGTGGACGGTGCCGGCGGCCGCCGCCGGCGTCGTGCGCGCGCGGGTCGTCGCCGCGGTCGCGGGCGCCGGTGCGCTCGTCGCCGTCGTGGTCGTCCTCCTCCGCCTCGCGACCTGACCCCGCCCCACGACCGAGTGGCCGCGATCTGCTCTCCCCCGGGGCGGGGAGGAGCAGATCGTGACCACTCGAGGCCGGCGCGGGAGGCGCGGGTCAGCCGCCGACGCCCGCCCGCGCCACGAGGTCCTGGATGAAGGGCCACACGTCGCGGGCCTGGTCGACCCCGGCGAGGGCGGTGGCGAAGAGCGGCCAGAGCGACACGAGCAGCGTCGAGACGACCGCCGCGACCGCCAGCACCCAGGCCAGGGCGCCGTGCCGGGAGAGGAACACCAGGCCGAGCAGCGCCAGCGCGAGCAGGAAGCCCACCGCCGCCGCGCCCGCGATCGACCCGACGGGCACGTCGAGCGCCCCGGCGGTGCCGCCGTCGGCCGCGCCGATCAGGGCGAGCACGGGCACGAAGACCCCGCCGACCACGAGCAGGCAGACCACCAGCCCGGTGGCGAGGGCCCACCAGACCGCCCGGGGGCGGTGCGGTCGGCGGCTGATCGTGGTGCGTCGTCCGAACATCGTCGTTCCTCCTGCGTGTGGTCGGGTCAGGGCGGGTCGGCCAGGGCGGGTCGGTCAGGGCGGGGGCCGGGTCAGGCCCGGCGGGCGTCGTCGTCGGCGGCGGCCGCGGCCCGGGCGGCGTCGGCCGCGGCCTCCGCGGCGCGGGCAGCAGCCTCGGCGGCGTCGACGGCCGCGTCCGCGGCGTCGCGCTCGGCGTCGACGGGTCCGGTGCGGTCACCGTCGTCGCCGTGGCCGTCGGCCGCGCGCTCCCACTCGACGGCGGCGGCGTCGTCGTGCGTGACCGGCTCCGCCTTCGGGTCACGGGCGGAAGCGTCACGGGCCGCGGCGTCGCGGGCCTCGCCGGACGCGTCGTCCACCGCGTCGGCCGTGCCGTCGATGGCGTCCGCGATCGCGGTCCTCGCCGAGTCGGCGAGGTCGGAGGCGCGGTCACCGAGCGACTTCTGGTCGTCGGCCGGTGCGCCGTCCTCGACCCGCGACTCCTCGCGGTCTGCTTCGCGACGCGGCCCGGAGTCGTCAGGGTCGACCGAGTCGTCGGCGGCAGGGGCGACGTCGTCGAACGGGCCGTGCACGTCGACCACCGACACGTCGACCGTGACGGGCTCGCCGTCGAGCTGGCCGACCGCGTGGCCGACCTGCGTGCGCACCTTCTCGGCGAGCTCCGTGACGTTGGTCGGGTACTCCGCCACGAGGGCCACGTCGACCTGGAGGCCGGTCGAGGCCTGCGTCACGGTCACGCCGGTCACGCCGCCCGCGCCGAGGCGCGACCGGACGGCGCCGACGAGGCGCGCCGAGGGGGTGCCGAGCGCGTGGACGCCCGTCGTGCCGAGGACGGTGAGCGCGATCGTGCGCTCGAGGGCGGCCTCGGGCGACGAGGCGTCGACCGGCCCGAGGGAGTCGAGGTCGATCCGGGTGACGTGGTGGGTGGCGCTGGTGCTCATGGTGCGGCCCCTTCTCGGGCGGTCGGCCGCGGGCGCGGCTCTGGAAGAAGTACGGGTAGGAGGTCCTGGGACCGAGAGCGGCCCTCGCCCTCGGTCGAGGTCGAGGGCCGCGTCGGTGGTGCGGGTGCGTCGTGCCGGGCGGTGCTCAATCGAGCCGCGTCGCTCCGGACATCTGCGTGCGGAGCCCGCCGTTGATCTGCACGACGACGGGGGTGACCGTGCCGAGCAGCTCGTCCCAGCGGGCCACGGCCTCGTCGACGGCGCGACGGAGGTCGACCGGCGAGGCGCCGCGGCGGGCGTCGACGGTCACGCGGAGCACGTTCTCGCCCTTGACGCGGAAGGCGACGACGTCGGCGGCGAGGACGCCGGGCGTGCTGGACAGCGCCTCCTCCAGCACGTCGGCGGCGACCCGGGCGTCGACGACGACGTGGCCGCCGGTCGGCGAGTGGGCGCCCTCGGCCTCGGAGAGGTCGAGCAGGGTGCTGGTGCGCCCGCCGCCCTGACGGACGATGAACACGACCAGGAGGAGTGCCAGCACGAGGCAGGCCGCGGCCGTCACCCAGAGGATCCAGACCTGGCCGCCCGAGAGGGCGTCCGTGACCGGGCCGGTCGCGTCGGACGCGCCGTCGGAGACCGTCTGCTGCACGTCGGGCCACAGCGCGCCGACCGCGACGGCGGCGCCGGCGAGGAGGAGCACGAGGCCGACGACGAAGACGACGATGCGGTTCAGAGCGCGGTTGGTGTCGTTCATCGGCCGACCTTCCCCTTCTTCTTGGACAGCTTCACGCGGGGGCGGAGCGTCGGCGAGTAGTCGTAGCTCGAGATCTCGCCGCGGACGGCCTCCTCGATGCTGCGCAGGTCGGCGGTGCGGCCCGACACGGGGTCGACCTCGACGAGCGCGACCTTCTTGCCCACGCTGACGCTCACCCGGTCGGGGTGGACGTCGCCGGCGAAGCTCGCCGTGCGGGCGAGCGACCGGGCGATGACCCGGTCGTCGACCACGGCGGCGGTGCGGTCCGCCGTGGCGGCACGCCGACCACGACGGCCGGGGGCCAGAGAGACGACGATCAGAACCAGGCCGACGATCGCGACGACGGCACCGATCGCGGTGAGCGCTCCGACCGGGGCGCCGGCCGCGCCGAGCACGGCCGAGGCGGCGTCCGCCGGGGCGACGAGCAGGGGCGCGGTGCCGAGCGCGGCGAGCACGGACTCCGTGCCGATCCAGGCGAACACCAGGACGAGCAGGACGGCGAGGGTCACGGCGACGCCGGACCTCGACGAGTGCGTCTCGCGACGGAGGACGCGGCGGTAGGTGCTGCTGGTGCTCATGAGACCCGCCTCCTCTGGCTGAGCTCGGCGCCGGTGATCTGCAGGTCGACGCGTTCGACTTCGGTGCCGGTCAGCTGCAGGACGCGCTGCCGGATGGTGGACTGGGCCGACGTGAGCCGGTCCAGCAGGGTGCCCGCCGTGCGGTTCGGCACGCCGAGCGGGGTGAGCCGCACGGGGGCCTTGGCGACGAGGGTGAGCCCGCCGTCACGGTCGGACAGCTCCACGGACACGTCGGACGCCTTCGCGTCCAGTGCCTCCGCGGTGACGGCCGACACCACACGGCGCACGGCGCGCGACGTGATCACGGTGCGGCCGTGGGGGGCCTGGTCGGCCGTCACCGCCGCGGTCACGAGGACCGCCGCCCGCGGAGGGCGTCCGCGACACCGCGGACGTCCAGCTTGCCCTCGGTGAAGCGACCGACGAAGTAGCCGATCACGAGTGCCAGGGCGACCAGGAGGAGACCTCCGAAGCCGAACTGCAGGGCCGTCAGCGCGAGGACCGCGCCGACGAGCATGCCTCGGGTGGTGGCGGTCACTGGACGCGGCTGTCGTCAGCGTCGTCGGCGTCGTCCGACGGGATGTAGACGTCGGAGACGGTCACGTTGACCTCGGTGACCTCCATGCCGACGACCTGCGAGATGGCGTCGGTGACCGACTTGCGGACGTCGTCGGCGACCTTCTGGAGCTCGACGGGGTACTCGGCGACGATGACGATGTCGGCCGCGACCTGCTTCTCGCCGACCTCGACCGAGACGCCCTGGCCGCGGTCCTGCTGGTTGATGGCGTTGCGGATCGCGCCGATGGCACGGGCGGCGCCGTTGCCCAGGTCGTGCACGCCGGGCACCTCGCGGGCCGCGATGCCGGCGACCTTCGAGACGACGCCCTCGGCGATGGTGTTCTTGCCGGCGGCGTCGCCGGTGTGCTTGGCGGCAGCGGTGCTGGTGGCGGGGGTGACGTTGGTCATGGTCTGTCTCCTTCTCGTGCTGGTGGCGCCCCACCGGGTGGTGGTGCGGTGTTCCCGTCGGTGGGACTCATCATTCAGACGCATCGACGTGGTCAGGTGTCACGGCGGTTCAGGCGGCTGTCAGGAAGCGTGGTGAGGACACTCACTTCCCGGACATCCCGCCCGCGCATCCGTCATCGACGCAGGGTCTCCCGCGGCTGCTCGCCGAACCGGCGGGCGTAGGAGGCCGAGAACCGGCCCAGGTTGCCGAAGCCCCAGCGGGTCGCGACGTCGGCGACGTGGGCCTCCCTCGGGGCGGCGCGGAGCAGCTCGGCGTGGACGCGGTCGAGGCGGACCTGCCGCACGTAGGCCGCGGGCGAGGCCCCGAGCTGCCGACTCATCGACTGCTGCAGGGTTCGGGGGTGCAGCCCCGCGGCGGCCGCGACGTCGGACGGCGTGATGGGCTCGTGGGCGTGCTCGTGGACGAAGTCCACGGCGTCGCGGAGGCGGCCCGGGCCGACGGAGCGGACGGTCGCGGGCACGTCCGAGACGCTCCAGGGGAAGAGGTCGAGGATCGCGTGGACGAGCACGAGCTGCGCCTCGGCGCGGAGGAGGGGCGACGTGCCCACCTCGACGAGCGGGCCGGTGACGGCCGCCAGGGCGCGCCTCCATCCCTGCACCGCCTCGGGCGCGGGCGTCGCCGAGCCGTCGAGCACGACGAGCTGGGCCGGGCCGCCGTGTCGCTCGCGGGCGGTCTCCTCCAGGAAGCCGGGCTCGACCTGCACCACGTGCTGCACGTGCGGCGACAGCCGCAGCTCGTAGGGCAGCTCGGTGGGCAGGGGGAACGGATCGGAGGCGCGGCTGCGGTGGCCGCCCCGGCGGTGGTCGACGGACCCGGCCCCCTCGCGGAACCAGCCGACGGCGTAGCGGTCGGGCCACGGCACCTCGCCGTGCAGCCGACCGCCGAAGGTCGACGTGAGGAGGGTGACGCGCCCGTCGTCGACGGACGAGCAGCGGTACGTGAACGCACCGTCGACGGCCTCGGCCCGGAAGTCGCGTCCGCCCCAGACCTGCTCGTAGTGCAGGCAGGCCTCGTCCGGGTCGGTGCCGGAGGCGCTGGCCCGGCGGGGTCGGTCGGAGGCGCCCGGGCCGTCGGCGGGTGCAGGGGCGACGGCGAGCGTCTGGTACGTGGTCATGCTCGGTTCCTCTCCGGTGCGCACGCCCTCGGGCGGGCACCACTGACAGGACGTGCGGCGTGGCAGGTTCGTCACGGATCCGTCGTGCAGTGAGGATGATTCGTGTCTGCGGACGGGATCGACGGGTCGCGCCGACACCCCAGAAGACGGGCCGACAGGGCCGTCCGCCCCGACGCGCCCCGTACCCGGTGAGGAGGCGCGGCGCGGGAGCGCGATCCGGGGAGCATGGGCCGGGAGGCGCGGATCGCGTCGCCCCCGGACTCGACCAGCGGCCAGGACGCGCCGCCCGCCCAGCCCGCCGTGGTAGCAACGACAGCAGCGCGGGTCACCCTCCCGCGCGCCGCCGCGGGCACGACGCCCCGCCCGGCGAGGTGCGCCGCACCCCGCCCCATCGCCCGGGAGGTCGACACCATCGCCGACGACCCGCTCCTCGACGCCTCGGACGGCACGCTCGCGACGCGTGCCCGGGACGGCGACGTGCACGCCTTCGAGGTGATCGCCCGGCGTCACGGCCCCCTGATGCGCGTGCTGGCCGGCCGGCTGCTCGGCTCCGACGTCGAGACCGACGACGTCGTGCAGGAGGCCTTCCTCGTCGCCTGGCGGCGGCTCGGCGACCTCGACGACCCGGGCACCCTCCGGGCCTGGTTGATGCGCATCGTCGGCAACCGGAGCATCGACCGGCTGCGGGTGCGCCGCGACCACGACGACGTCGACGCGTACGAGCGCCCGGCGCCGCGCTCGGAGGCCCCCGACCGGCAGGTCGAGACGCGCCTGCAGCTCGACGCGATGTGGTCGGCCCTCGACAAGCTCCCCCTCGACCAGAGACGCTGCTGGTTGCTGCGCGAGACCGCGGGCTACTCGTACGCCGAGATCGCGCAGGCCCTCGACCTGCCGACCTCGACCGTGCGCGGGCAGATCGCCCGGGCACGGGTCTTCCTGATGGGCGAGATGGAGGCATGGCGATGACACCGATCGACGACTCCGCGCCCCTCGACGCGGCAGAGCTGGTGGACGGCGTGCCCGTCGACGAGCTCGCCGACTACCTCGACCGAGGCCGGACGCCGCGCGACCCGCGCATCGAGGGGTCCGCCGAGTGCCGTCTGTACCTGCAGGCGCTCGACCGGGTGACGCGGCTCTCGCACGCCTCCCTCGAGCGCGAGGCCGAGCGTGAGCCCGACCGCGACGACATCTGGATCACCGGCCTGCTCGAGACGATCCGCCACGAGGTCGTGGGCGGCCGCGACATCCCGGTCGGGCACCCCGACCCGGCGACGAAGCTCAGCGTCACCGAGGCCGCGGCGCGCGGGCTCGTGCGCCGGGCCGGCGACGACCTCGACGGGGTCCTGCTCAGCTCGACCTCGTTCGACGGCGACGTCGACACGGCGGGCGCGCCCGTCGTCGTGCGCGTCACGGCCGCGGTGCGCTACGGGCTCGACCTCAACGCGGTGGCCGACCAGCTGCGCGACCGCGTGGCCGCGACGCTCGGGCTGCACACCGAGCTCGCCGTGACCTCGATCGACGTGACCGTCGACGACGTGTGGCTGCCGGGCGACCGCGGCACGGGCGCCGGCACAGGAACAGAGGAGGCGCGGAGATGACCGACGAGATGGTGGACGCCCCCGAGACGGCCGAGACCGACCAGGCCCTGTCGCGAGCCCTGACCCGGGCGCTGCGCGGCACGTCCGGCGTCGTCGACGTCTTCGACGCCCACCCCGTCGTCGAGGCGGCGGTCACCCTGGTCGCGGAGGGACTCGAGCTCGCGGAGCCCACCGGCCTCGTCGACGTCGACCGCTCCGGCGGACTGCTCTCCGTCGCCGCGCACGTCGCCACCGACGTGGCGGTGCCCACCCCGCAGACCCTCGCCCGGGCCGCCGACGTGGTCCGTCAGACCGTGGCGGAACTCGGCGCCGGTGCCGACGAGGTCGTCGTCAGCGTCACGGCGCGTCTGGTCGAGGCGCCTCTCGAGGCGGCTCCGCCCGCGGAGTAGGTCGTCGGGGGTCGCCCGCCATGGCCCGGGCACCGGCGGCCGCCAGCCGTTCGAGCGGGCCTCGCCCCACGAACTGCACCCACAGCGTGCTGGCCACGAGGAGCGACAGGGAGAGGACGACCCAGAGCGTGTCGTCCTCGGCGGTGCCGGCCGCGCCCAGCGTCACCGCGATCACGACGACGTGCGCCGCGTAGGCGCTCAGCGGCATCGAGCCGAGGGCGGCGACCGGCAGCAGGACCCACCGGAGCGGCCTGCTCAGCAGCAGCGCGCCTCCCACGATCGCCATCGCGAAGCCACCGCTGCCCACGATCTCGGCCGACCCGCCGGAGTGCGGCGACGCGTCGACGACCGCGTCGACGATGCCGCTGTCGGGCAGGATCTCCCCCAGCACGACGAGCTGCTCGACGACGCCGGCGTCGGTGCCGGTCGGCGTGGACGAGACGGTCGACTCGCTGCCGCCGCTGCCGGAGACGTCGGCGCTGTCGGGGTAGCAGTCGACGTAGTCGGGCGACGACCAGCAGGTCCAGTCGGTGAGGTCGAGGTCGCCGCCCGGCACGGTGACGCCCTCCTCGTACGACGACGAACTGGAGCCGGACGACGACGCGGCGGACCTCCCGGTCAGCCCCGCGACGCCGTAGCCGACCGCGCAGAGGGCGACGCCGACGACGAGCAGGCGCACGGCCGTGCGGCGCGAGAGCAGGTGGCTGCGCCCGATCGCGAGGCCGGTCAGCAGCAGGGCGAGCCAGACGGTGAGCGGGTAGCTGCCGAAGAGCACGAGGTCGATCCCGGGCCCGTAGGCGTCGACGGCCACGTACCCGAGCACGGTCAGCGCGAACGGCCCCACGAGGGCGAGCAGCGCGGCGGTGATCAGGAGGTGGCGACGCCGCCACCGGAGGAACGGGACGACGGCGACGAACAGGACGCCGTAGAGGGTGAGGATGACCGCGATGCCGGTGCCCAGCAGCTCGAGCGCGACGCCGAGGGCGAAGACCACGGCGCCGCGGCCCACGAGGAGGAGGCGCAGGCGCGGCAGGTCCTCCCGGGCCGGGAGGGTGCGCCCGCCCGTGAGCAGCGCGATGGAGATGCCCGCGACGAGGGCGAAGAGGAGCGAGGAGCGGCCGTGGACGAGGTCGGTCCAGGTGCTGACGTCGCCCCAGCGGAACGCCTCGGTGACCCCGACGTGGGCCCCGATCATGCCGATCACGGCGACGCCGCGGGCGACGTCGACGCCCATCACGCGCGGCGGCCGGCCGAACCGGCGCAGGCCACGGACGGGCGGAGGCGCGGTGCCGGTCAGCGCGTCGGCTGACGGAGCCGGGGCGGGAGCGGAAGCGGCGTCGGGGGCGGGGGCAGGGCCGGTCACGGTCGTCCTTCGTCGGGAGCGCGGCCCGAGGTGAGCCGTGACGAAGATAGGGCACCGCGGAGCTCCGTGACGGCCCCACTTCGCGCGGGGTGCCGCGTCGGTTATAGGCCCGTCGGCCTGCCGAGCCGCCCGCGGCGACGTTGCGGCGCACCCGCCCGCGCTGGGATGCTCGCGGCATGACCTCCGCCACGGCCCTGCTCGTCATCGACCTCCAGCGCGGCGTCGTCGTCGGGTGCGTCGACGCCGACGCCGTCCTCGAGCGGACCGCCCGTCTCGTCGACCGGGCGAGGGCGGAGGGCGTGCCCGTGGTCTGGGTGCAGGACCACGACGACTTCCCCGAGGGCACGGACGACTGGCAGCTGGCTCCGCCGCTCGCCCGTGCGGACGACGAGCCGCTCGTCCGGAAGGACCGCCGCGACTCGTTCGTCGGCACCGACCTCGCCGAGGTGCTCGAGCGCCTGGGCGCGGAGCACCTCGTCGTCGCCGGCGCCCAGACCGACTACTGCGTCCGCACGACGACGCAGGCGGCGGCCGTGCGGGGCTTCGACGTGACCCTCGTCTCGGACGCCCACACGACCACCGACGCGGAGCACGACGGCGTCGTCATCACCGGCGAGCAGATCGTCGCCCACACGAACATGTACTTCGCCGGCCTCCGCTACCCGGGGCAGCACTTCGCCGTCGAGACGCACGACCGGGTGGAGCTGACGAGCCGCCGGTAGGTGCGGCGACCGGGTGACAGAACTCGTCTCCTCAAGAACGTGAGCAACTGATAGCTTCTCGACAGGGGCCCAGGCCCTCTTCTGCTCGTCGAGGTGCTGGGCCCCGACGGACCTGCAACGACGCATGTATCCGTTCCGACAGAAAGCACTCCTTTGCGCTCATCAGCCACCAGTGGCCTCGTCGCTGTGCCGACGGCCCTCGCACTCGCACTGGGAGGTGTCCTGCTCGCCGCGGGGCCCGCCTCCGCCGCGGCTCCCGTGACGATCACGTCGCCGGCTCCCGGGTCCACCTACGACAACTCGGCAGGCCTCCCCCAGGTCGTGCCGATCACGGGGACGGGCCTCCCCACGGCCGACGACCTCGTGCTCACGTACGACATCGGCACGGGCACGGCCGCCCAGGCCCTGTTCAGCGGCACGACCCACAACGCTGACGGGTCGTTCTCCGTGAACGCCAACTTCGGGCAGCTGCCTCCCGGTGAGACGACCGTCGTGGCGACCGTCTCAGGCGCCGACTCGCAGTCCGGCGTCGCCGACCCCGAGGTGACGCCGTCGGCGTACACGTTCGAGCTCGCCGTCGCGCCGAACCCCTCGTTCCCCTTCACCGTGACGTCGCCCGGCACCGGTGAGGTCGTCGACACGACGACTCCGGTCTTCACCGGCACGGCGCAGCCCGGCAGCACGGTCACGGTCGCCTACAGCAACAAGGCCCTGGGCAACTCGATCGCCGGCACCGCCGTCGCGGACCCGAGCGGGGCGTACTCGGTGCCCACGACCTTCCTCGACCTCGCGCCCGGTTCGCTCGGGTCGGGCGCCACCGTCACCCAGACGAACCCGGACGCCCAGGTCGGTCGTCTCTCGATCGCCTTCACCTTCGCGCAGCCTCCCGTGCCCGCCATCGCACAGACAGTGACCGCGACCCCGGACGAGGTGACCGTCGAGCAGGCCACGACGACCGGGATCACGGTCGCCGCGACGGGCTTCAGCCCCGGCGAAGAGGTACGCACGGTCGTCACGGACTCCGACGGAGCCGCCGTCGAGCTCGCCGACCGTGACCTGAACTACTACGCGGAGAACGACCTCGGCGCCTACGCCGACACCCTGGTGTTCACGGACGCGGTCGCCCCTGACGACTACACGATCACCCTCACCGGCGTGCGCTCAGGCATCGTCCTGACGGCCGAGGTCACCGTCGTCGACGAGGCCGTCGTCCTGACACCGACGCCGGTCATCACCAGCCCGACGGAGGGGCAGGTCGTCTCGGGCGGGACGGTCACCGTCTCCGGCACCGGCCCGGTCGGCTCGGGCATCGTCCTGACCGTCGCCGAGCAGTCGTTCTTCGACGGCACGGACCTCGAGTCCCCTGCCGAGGGCCGGTTCTACCTCACCGACCTCGCCGACCCGATCCTGGTCGACGACGCAGGCAACTGGACGATCACCGTCTCGCTGCTGCCGGGTGACTACGTGGCCCAGGCCGTCGCCGCCGAGCTGACGTCCGACGGTGCCGTCGACGAGGCGGGAGGCGTCTCCGAGTTCTCGAACGTCGTCGCATTCAGCCTCGTCGCAGCCCCCGCCGCCGTGGTGCCGCCCGTCGTGACCCCGGCGGCGCCCGTCGCCCGGCCGACGGGTCTCGCCTACACCGGCGCAGAGGCGGGCCAGGGCGTCATCGGTGCAGCTCTCCTGCTCCTCGTCGGAGGCGGCCTGCTGGTCGCCGCCCGTCACCGCCGCAGCCTGGCGGTCGCCCCGACCGAGTAGCCCCGCATCAGCACACCCGACCGCCCCGCGAGGCGACCACGACGTCAGTGGTCACCCTGCGGGGCGGTCGCACGTCGTCTCCGTGGTGATCGACCGGTGGCCGCCCTGGGTGAGGAGCGCGCGGCTCGCGTGACCCCTGTCCGGCGGCTCAGCTCGACGCGCGCCTCCGCGCCGAACGCGGCGGGGCCGCACGCAGGTGCGCGGTGACGAGGCCGAGGATGCGGGCGAGCTGCTCGGCGTCGTCGTCCGTCACGGGGGCGAAGAGGAGGCCGCGAACGGTCTCGATGTGCCCCGGGAAGACGGCGGCGAGCACGTCTCGGCCCGCACCCGTGATGGTCACGACCGTGCTGCGCTCGTCGTCGGGCGACGGGGAGCGCACGACCAGGCCGCGTTGCTCGAGCAGCTGCGCCTGGTAGGTCAGTCCGCTCCGGCTGTGGACCACCCCGTCGGCGAGGTCGGTCATGCGCTGTCGCCCGTCCGGGTCGTCTCCGAGGCGGGCGAGGAGCTGGAACTGGACGTAGCTCAGCCCGCCCGCCTCCCGCAGCTGCGCCTCGACCGACGGCCGGAGCAGAGCGCTGACCTCGGTGAACGCGAAGTAGGCGGCGAGCTGCGCCGGCGTGAGAACGGTCGGAGAGTCGGTCATGGCTCCGAGCCTACTGGTTGCTTCCAGTTCGAAGCAGTGTTACATTCTGGGCATTGCTTCGAACTCGAAGCACATGACTGAGGAGAACACCATGAAGGCAGTGCGTTTCGACCAGGTAGGCGGACCCGAGGTCCTCGAGTACGGCGACGTCGAGCGACCGACCCCCGCGGCGGGGGAGGTCCTCGTGCGCGTCGCGGCGTCCGCCTACAGCGCGGCCGACGCGGGCATGCGGGGCGGCTTCCTCCCGATCCCCGTGGCGCTCCCGCACGTGCCCGGCTACGACGTCTCGGGCACGGTCGAGGCGCTCGGCGACGGCGTCGACGGCCTGGCCGTCGGCGACGAGGTCGTCGGCTTCCTGCCGATGGAACGGGACGGAGGCGCGGCGGAGTTCGTCGTCGCCCCGGCCGACGCTCTCGTCGCCGCCCCGACGAGCATCCCGCTGGCCGACGCGGCGGCCCTGCCGTCGGTGGCGTTGACGGCGTGGCAAGCCCTCATCGACGACGGCGAGCTGCGGGCCGGCCAGCGTCTCCTCGTCATCGGCGCGAGCGGCGTCGTCGGCAAGTACGCGATCCAGCTCGCGAAGCGACTCGGCGCCCACGTCGTCGCGACCGCGAGCCCCCGCAGCGCCGACGCCGTCCGTTCCGCCGGCGCCGACCAGGTCATCGACCACACCGCGACCGACGTGCTCGGTGCTCTCGCGGGCCAGGTCGACGTCCTGCTCAACCTGGCGCCGCTCGACCCCGCGCAGTTCGAGGCCGACGTCGCCGCGGTGCGCGACGGCGGCGTCGTCGTGAGCACGACCGCCTTCATCGCCACGCCCGGCGACGTGTCCCGCCGCGTCCGGGCCGCGACGGTGTTCGTGCGACCTGACCGCGACCGCCTCGAGCAGCTCGTCGCGCTCGTCGACGCGGGCGAGCTGACGGTCGAGGTGACCAGGCACATCCTCCTGGCCGAGCTGCCCGCGCTGCACGCGGAGGCGGAGACGGGCCGCATCGTGGGCAAGGTGGTCGTCCTCCCCTGACGGCGGGTCGACGCCGCGTCGACGAGCGGCTCAGCGCTGCACGGCAGGGCACACGACGAGCTCGGTGACGTCGACGTCGAGCCTCTCCGTCGCCGAGCGCCGTGACGACGTCAGGAGGCGAGGGCCGGGTGACTGCCGGGGGTCTCGCTGCCGAGGAAGCTGCCTGGCGCCTCGGCGTTCGGCAGTTCGACGTCGGCCCAGAGCGCGTCGAGCGAGAGGCCCAGGACGCGAGCGACGGAGCCGATCGTCGCGAACGACGGCGTCGCGACACGACCGGACTCGATCTTGCGCAGGGTCTCCGGCGAGATCCCCGCGGCCAGGGCGGTCTCGAGGAGGGGGCGCTCGCCCCTCATGCGGCGCAGCACGGCACCGAGTCGGCGGCCACGCTCGATCTCAGCGGGCGTGAGCGGGAGGCGGACCATGAGGCGATGGTAGCCGACGGGCTGCGGGACGGGATAGTCTTACCGGGATAACAATACCGACCGTGGACGGTGCGCCCTCCGCACCTCGACGACCTGACCCCTGGGAGCCCCCGTGATCGAGATCCTCGCCCCGGCCGAGATCGACCGAGCCCGTCGGAGCGGGGCCCTGGTCGGCAGCATCCTCGACACCCTCCGCTCCCGGGCCGAGGTGGGCACCGACCTCCTCGAGCTCGACGCCTGGGCTCGCGAGCTGATCGACGGAGCCGGGGCCGACTCCTGCTACGTCGACTACGCCCCCTCGTTCGGCAGCGGTCCCTTCGGGCACCACCTCTGCACCTCCGTCGGCGACGCCGTGCTGCACGGGAAGCCCCGGGCACAGCGCCTCGTCGACGGCGACCTGGTGACCCTCGACCTCGCGGTCTCCCTCGACGGCGTCGCCGCCGACTCCGCGGTGAGCTTCGTCGTCGGCCAGGCCGCACCCGAGGCCACCGCGCTGATCGAGGCGACCGAGCGGGCACTCGCCGCCGGCATCGCGGCCATCCGCCCCGGTGCCAGGGTGGGCGACGTCTCCCACGCGATCGGAACCGTCCTGACCGACGCCGGCTACGCCGTCAACCTCGAGTTCGGCGGGCACGGCATCGGATCGACGATGCACCAGGACCCACACGTCGCCAACGACGGCCGCCCCGGTCGCGGCTACCGCCTCCGACCAGGCCTGCTGCTCGCCCTCGAGCCGTGGGTGATGGCCGACACCGACCAGCTCGTCACCGACCCCGACGGCTGGACGCTGCGCAGCGCCACGGGGTGCGCCACGGCGCACAGCGAGCACACGGTGCTCGTCACCGACGACGGCGCCGAGATCCTCACGCTGCCTCCGCGGCGGCCCTGAACTGGCGAGTGGGGGCACGATGGCCGCATGTCGGACTCGACTGCCCTGACGAATCCGCTGCGTGACGACTCCCTCTCCGTGCTCACCCGGGGCTACGGCTTCGGCGCCCGACTGTGGGGCCGCACCCGCCCGGGTGCGCGTGCCGTGCCTCTCCGGCTCCTCGGGCGGCCAGCGTTGCTCGTGCGAGGCGCTGAGGCCGTCGAGCTGTTCTACGACGAGCAGTGGATCGCACGGCACGGAGCCATGCCCGCGGTCGTCCAGCAGACGCTGTTCGGCCGGGGGTCGGTCCACAGCCTCGACGAGGCGGAGCACCGGCACCGGAAGGCGACCTTCCTCGACGTCGCCTACGACGACGAGCAGGTCGCGCGGCTGACGCCGCTGCTCGATCGCGAGTGGCGCCGTGAGGTCGACGGCTGGCTGGTCGGCGGTCGACGCTCCGCCTACGACGCGGCCGTCGGAGCGTTCGGGCGAGCGAGCATGGCCTGGGCGGGCCTGCCCGGGACGGCGGCGGCACGCACCCGATGGTCCGCGCGCCTCGCACAGATCGTCGACGGCTTCGGCGTGCCGTACTCCCCCGAGTACCTGCTCGCAGCCGCGAACCGCGCGTGGTCGGACCGTCACGCCCGACGCCTCGTGGAGGCCGTCCGCGCCGGCGCTCTCGAGCCCGGATCGGGGACGGCTCTGCACGAGTGGGCCTGGCACCGGGACCCAGAGGGTGCCCTGCTGCCCGCGAAGCTGGCGGGGATCGAGCTGCAGAACAGCATCCGCCCGATGATCGCCGTGGCCCGTTTCGTCGCCTTCGCGGCGAAGGAGCTGCACGACCGCCCCGAGTGGCGAGGGCGGATCGCCGCCGAGGGGGCTGAGCGCGGGACCCTGACCGGCGGGCCACTCGCGGTCGCCTTCGCGCAGGAAGTCCGGAGGACTGCGCCGTTCGTGCCGATGCTGCCGGGCTGGGCGCGGGACGACGTGGAGCTCGACGGGCAGCGACTGCCGGCTGGGGGCCGGGTGCTGCTCGACATCCTCGGCACCGACACCGACGACGCGTCCTGGCACCGCGCCTCCGCGTTCGATCCGGAGCGCTTCGTCGGTGTCGACGACTACGAGGCGATCACGACGTTCGTCCCGCACGGTGGCGGAGACCCGGCCGCGGGCCACCGGTGCCCGGGCGAGAAGCTCGCGATCGCGGGCCTCGCCGCCGCGGTCACGGCCCTCAGCGACCCCCGTGTGACGATCCTCGACGAGGGACTCTCGGTCGACCGCCGGCGACTGCCTACTAAGCCGTCGTCCGGCGGCCAGATCCGAGCCGCCGGATCGCCGTCCCGCTGCCCGTTCCACTGACGCCGCGAGGACGCTCCACGGGGGCTCGCCCGTCCGACGCCGGTCCCGAGAACGACCGTCCGGCCGTCGATCGTCGATCAGACGCCTGGCACGCCGTCGACTCGTCAGGCGTCGCGGTCGAGTGCCGTGGTCACGCACAGCCCTCGCTGCTCATCATCGGCGAAGGGTGTCGCTGGGGTACTCTCCGAACTTCTCGGCGTAGCTGGCGGAGAACCGGCTTAGGTGCACGAAGCCCCAGTCCCGGGCGACCTCGGCGACGGTGCCGGTGTCGGGGTGCATGTTCGTCAGGACTGCTCGGACGTGGTCGAGCCGAACGCCGCGGAGGTACTCCGTGGGTGACGCCCCGAGGTGTCGCGCGAAGGCCTGCTGCAGGCCCCGCACGCTGAGTGACGCCGCCTGGGCGATGTCGGTGGTCGTGATGGGCATCCGGGCGTGGGCGTGGACGTACTCCACGGCCTCCCGGAGACGGGCGTTCCGGGGCGCGAGGAGGACCGAGTCGACTTCGCTGACGGTGTGGGCGAACGTGTCGAGCATCGCGATCGCGGTCATGCGGTTGATCTCGGCGTGGAGGAGAGGTGACGGTTCTGATCCCAGGACGGTCTTCGCTGCGACGCTGATCGTCTGCTGCCACCGGCGGAGGTGCTGTTCGTCCGGGGCTTCGAGGGTGTCGAAGACGAGGGGCCCGGCGAGGGTGCCCTCGTGCTCGGCGGCGATCTTCTCGAGGTAGTCGGCCCTGAAGTGGACGAGGTTCTGGCGGTAGTCGACCATGTCGAACGAGAACTGCTTGCCTGTGGGGAACACGACCGGTGTGCCCTGTTGCAGTCCGAGCTGCTTGTCGTCGATGTCGTAGGCACCTGCCCCGTCGGTGATCCACGCGACGATGTATTCGTCCTTCGGGAGCAGGGAGCCCTTGAGGGAGCCGAGGAAGGTCGACGACCGCAGGGTCATGTCGTCGTTGCCGGTGCTGGTGTACCGGTACGAGAAGTCCTTGTCCGTGCGATCAGTGATGAAGGAGTCACCGTTGTACGTCTCTTCGTAGAGCGCCAGCGCTTGGTCGAGGCTGCGACCGGCAGTCTCCGACTTCGAGTAGGTGTCATCGCCCGGATTCACCCCGGAACTATGACACGACGCGCGCGGAGGTTCCGCCTCCTGCCAGCCTCGTATCCAGATAGCGCACTTCGGGTCAGAGCTGCGTGGACTCACCCAGGACTTCGTGGAGTGCGACCCGGATGGCGCCGGCGTAGACGGAGGGGAGCCTCGTGCACCGAGGCTTCGCCGCGGCGAGGTCGATGACAGCGTGATCGCCGTCCTTGCCGACGTGCCACGACGTGATCTCCTGCAGCTCGAGAACCGTGGGCACGTCCTCCCCGGGCTCCTCGACGATGATCCGGTCGCGGTACACCGCGACGCTGCAGCTGTCGTGCTCGAGCTCGACACTGCACTCGAAGACGAGGTCCGCGGGCAGCGCGTCGTAGAAGTCAGCCCAGTCATCGAGCATCGTCACGTCGCTGGCCGAGACTTCGGAGGGGTCCCGGGACGGCTGCGGCGAGACCTGCAGATCGGAGCTGTGAGACATGGGGAGCGGAGCCTTCGATCACGAGTGTGGGCGTGATGTCGTTGTGGTGACGGGATGCGACCGGACTGCACCACTGTGCCCCACCTCTCGCTGAGAACCCAACCAGCTCGCCCTCATTCGTCTCGGAGATACGGGGAACAGCCGGCCAGAGTGCGTACCGCGGTCATCGCGTCGTACCCCGGTGCGTTCTGCGGGCATCCGGATCGACGCCCCTCATCGGGGCTGTCATGGTTCCGGTGTCGGCATCCCGCCGGTCAGGCGCCGACTCGGTCGGCATGGAAGACAAGAGACATCATGAGCACCGTTCCCACTCCGAACAGCGCCCCCCTCCGTTCCCCGTTCAGCGAAGTCCGGGACACCCACCGTCAAGCCACCCTCGCCATCGTCGCCACGGCGACCGTGACCGCGTCGGCATCCCTCATCGCAGCGTTGCTCATCGCCCTCGGTGTGTCCGCATGACGCCCGCACCGGCACCAGCCGTCTACATCGAGCTGGCACCGACGCAGCCCTTCGACGTCGCAGCCCTCCTGAAGGAACTCGCCGCATGAGCATCACGCCAGACACCCTCCGGGCCATGCAGCACGAGACCCTCGTGGGCCTCGTCCGTGCCCGCGTCACCGGCACCCGTCAAGCGCATGTCGCACAGGACGCGTCCACTCCCGATGAGGCAGACGACGTCAGCCACTACGCCCGCTACACCGGCGTCCCCGCAGCAATGATCCATCCCTATCCGAAGCGTCGACCTGCCGTACGCGTGACATCGTCCACCCGAATGACGATGATCAAGCTCCCCGACGCGTCCGAGAGGAGTGACTTCCGCTACGAGGACTTCTTCGCGACGACCGCCGAGCAGGACCGTGCATCCGCGTGATGACCTTCACGGAACGGATCCTCGCCCCGACGACCACCGATCACGTCTCCTACTTCGACGTGGACGCTGACGACGAATGAGTCTCTCCAGAAGGTAGTGATGATGCGCGGCCTTGCCATCTGCGAGTACCCCGACGGGCGCCTCCTCGTGGGGTGGTGTCAGCGAGTGAGGAAGTCGATGACGACGCGGTTCCACTCGTCGGGGTGGATGACGTCCACGCCGTGAGGTGCGCCCGCCACGACGTGGAGCTGCGACCCGGGCATGGGGCGTGGGTCCGGGCGCGCATCAGGGAGGTTGCTCGGGCCCCTATCCGCCAAGCGCGGAGCACACCTGGGCCCAATCCCCTGGGTCCTCGGTGGCGAACCCCTGTCACCTCCCCACCGGGAAGAACAGACAAGGAGTCCCATCGTGACCATCACGCGCAAGACCATCACCAAGACCGCCCTCGGCCTCGTCGCCTCCGGCGCACTCGTCTTCTCGC
>Ga0308160_10002486_pt1 | contig 22208 bp, 23 predicted proteins | sample PhyFR1_FD_201036 | JGI IMG/M metagenome (GOLD analysis project Ga0308160, IMG submission 201036) | Phyllosphere microbial communities from UC Gill Tract Community Farm, Albany, California, United States - DLSLF.R1 | ecosystem: Host-associated > Plants > Phyllosphere > Unclassified | place: USA...
AACTTCCGGGACCACCCCAGCCTTGTCCTTGGTTGTTCCAACGAGGTGGCGACATACTCATGCCTAGAGATGAGGACCCGATCGAAGATGATCCCAGTGCTGCCGCCGAGAAGTGGAAGTTCGGTCCAAATGAAGCTGGATGCACTCCAGAATGTGGGTTCGATGCCACCGAATTGTGATTTGGGATGTTGGTACTGGACATCAGTCAAGTCGAGCAGGTATCGACCTACGCTTGTCCCAATGAATAGTCAGCCACCTGCATGGGCTCGGTGAACGCTGTACTGGATCCGTAGCCCCCTCCGGTCGCTGGCGTACCACTTGCCCAGCGACCCGACTGAAAGCTGCTCTGTCTTGGAAAGCTGCGACCAGTAGCCTCACCCGGCATCTGATTCATTCCTGCCCAATGACCAGATCCAGGTATAGGTTGCGATTGTCTTGGTGGGCCGTTGTTCGATGAAGGATAGGCCATGATGAGTATGTAGTAGAGATGCTTACCCGATCCGAGTAATAGGAGATGCGAGAGACCGGCAGTCGCCGGGCGCCTAACGGCAACAGGCCGGGGCACTTCACAATTCCCGCTTCTAGCAGTTCCTGAATCACATGCCTACATTTCATGAGTCATCTGCATTACCCAGGGAGTCCAACAAAGAACCCAACAGGGGGGTTTCAGGAACCCTAAGCCTGTCTTAAACTGTGAGGTCTGCAACATCCGGCTATGCAGACCATGCAATGATATGTAGCAGGTGTGCCACAAACTGTTGATGGAGAGGGCTTATGATTTGCGTGACCGGGAAACAATTCCTTGTGATGACAGGAGGATACAAGCAGACAGTGATAAGTGATGGACATACAGCTAAGGGAAGGAGTAATGCTAGTGAGGAGTGAGGAGTAGAGGGTGAGAGAGTAGGTGAGTGGTATGTCCCTATACCAACCCTGGTACATAAACACCAACTACCGCGCTCCATACCAACTACCACACTCTGTATGTCACAGTGCTCTGACCGTCTACGGTATCGGATCCTTATAACCTTGAGATTACTTCGAGTCGAGTTCTCGAAGTTGGACTTGGATTAGAGTAGTTCGAATTCGAGTTCGAATTCGAATTCGAATTCGAAGAGAGAGAGAGAGTTTGAAGAGAGACTTCGAATTGGTAGATAGGTAGAAGTAGATTAGATTCTAATAGGTATCGAAGTGATAGCTAAGAGAGTACCGTAGAAGGAATAGATGCAAGTTTAGATTTAGATTACGATGGTTGACTTTAGATACGAGAATTCTAAGGAGCTCTTAGAATTCGAACTAGCTACTATATACTTCCAGTACTAATTCCTTCAAGTTGATTCAACTTCTATTCGAACTGAGAAAGGACACTTAGAGAAGGACTAGAGAATAGATGACCGAAGTAGAAGTGACGTGTCATTTAGATGACCAAAGTCGCGTGGAGAGTCGAAGTCACGTGGATCGTAGGTATGACGTCGTAACCGCCATGACACTGTACCAACTACTGTGCTCCTTACCAACTACCGCGCTCCTTACCAAGTCCCGTGCCGTAGGAGTGAAGGGTATATAAAGCAAGCATATCCATCTACTTCTTGTTCTTCTTCTTTGTCAATGAATTATCATAGGTTGCATTCTAAAATCATCTAAGTGACTCCTCAATTAGTATACACAGTATTATCTATCCATTGTTGTCCATATCCACCTTCTGCTTCAAAGGCTAATTACAACTAGACCTCTCAATCATCATTGTCCGCTGGAATATAGGATTAGTCACTGCCTATAAACCGCGTTGTAATAGTGAGAGGGAGAGAGAGGAGATGAGAGAGTAAGGAGAGTAAGAATGAGTTGGAAAGCGCTTTCCTGGCCCTGCTTATATACATGAGTGGGACGGCTAGATATGGGTCTACATACAATCTATCTATGGTGTCCAGGTGTTATGGAACTGTCCTGGCGTAGATTGGCAGAGACAACTAGACAGCAGAAGTCTATGTTGTTAAATCAAAGGAGACTTAGAACTTTGTGATATGGTCAACAGTAGTTGCAAGAAGACTTGGAAGGATCTGGGCAAGTCCGGAGTATAGTTATAAGTGATATGAATAAGTAGTACTGTGTAAGGCAGTACTCTAAAGTTACATTTATAAACAAGATTGGTTTAAAACTAACTAAGAGTGGCAACAAAGAAGAGTAAGTGACTAAGTAACTAGATAACTATGTAAAGATGTGACAATGAAGAAACTATGATAATTTGATCCTTGGGAAGAAACTTATTCAACCCAATTATGTCCGGCTTATATACCTTTGTCCCATACCTCAAGAGTGCCTCTAGAGTAGAGGATTCTTGTGATAGTGCTGCTCAAGAGTAGAGCGTCTTGAGAACAGAGAGCGGTTTGAGAGTAGAGCAATTTGAGAGTAGAGTGGTTTGATATAGAGCATGAATATGAGAGCGTGTATATGGTGTCATGGGTATGTGTCACAGTGCTCTGACCGTCTACGGTATTGGATCCTTATAACCTTGAGATTACTTCGAGTTGAGTTCTTGAAGTTGGACTTGGATTAGATTACTTCGAATATGAGTTCAAATTCTTGAAGAGAGAGAGAGACTTTGAAGAGAGACTTTGAATTGGTAGGTAGATAGAAGTAGATTAGATTCTGATAGGTATCAAAGAGATAGCTAAGAGAGTACCATAGAAGGAATAGATGCAAGTTGCAATTTAGATTAGATTACAATGGTTGACTTTAGATACAAGAATTCTAAGGAGCTCTTAGAATTTGAACTAACTACTATATACTTCCAGTACTAGATCCTTTGAGTTGGTTCAACTTCTATTTGAACTGAGAAAGAACACTTAGAGAAAGGAGTAGAGAATAGATGAGCAAAGTAGAAGTGACATGTCTTTTAAATGAGCAAAGTCAAAGTTGCGTGGGAAGTTGAAGTCGCATGGGAAAGTAGGTATGACATTGTAACCAACATGACACTCAGCCACTGTAAGGTAGCTTGTTTAATCTTGAGTACTCTCTCCTAGAGACGTCTGCAATACCTCGCAAGCTCTATATCACACAGTCTCAAACCGCTTCATCCCATTACCATCATGGCAGAAGAAGAAAGGTCACATATCAGCCCATTGTCCTCTTAGTCCAAAAACTACTCTGAATGGTTGCTCTCCATCATCACTGTTCATATGACCCGCGGTCTACTCAATTACATCACCTCCAGTCAAGTTCTAGATGCTGAGGATTGACACAAAATCAACAGGTGCTTTGCCTTCCTCATTCAATCGCTCTCAACCATCATTGTTACCTCTTTACCTGCTTTGCTTCCGAACCCACTGTCTCCTGATCCAGTTGGACTTTGTAAACACCTTGAACAAGCTTGTTCCGCCGCTGTAGGAGCTCAACAACCCGCTCTGATTCAAGAGCTATTCAGAACCACGGTGCAAGATGGGCAGAACCCTCTGGAGGTTATATCTTGCTTGCAATCAGCGCATTCACAACTGGTAGTTGGAGGAGAGTCAATTTCCAATTCCCTGCTTGCCTACGCCATGACCCTTGCTTTACCCAACTCCTGGACAACTCAGAAACAAGCTCTCTGAATGGAACAACCTTTGTCAAGTGAGACGCTTGGCTTCTGCAATCCGCGCAGAATGGCAAAGGAGACAAATGGATAGCAAGGAAGGAACTGCGTTGTTTGTACAGCCGCAACAGCAACAACAGCGGCAGCAAGGAGTTGGAGGGCTTTGGTGTGACTTTCACAAATCTTGACCGCACACAAACGCTCAATGTGCTGCTCAAGGTGGTACTCCTCCTCCATCATCCTTTCAGTAACAAAAGGGCAAGGCAACCAAACAACTTCACGACCTTCCCTTTGACAATCTACCACTCCTATTGCTTCTGCTTAACTGACAAACATTGACTACAATTCAGATGAATCTGCTTTCAACACCTGTATCAACTACAAATCAAGCAACAATCAATTCATCATTGATTCTGGCGCATCTCACCATATGGTCAACTTGGCTTCATTACTTGCCAATTTACAACCGCTATCACCTGTAAAGCAGATCCGAATTGGAGATGGAACTCATCTTGCCGCCATTGCTGTTGGTACGCTCCTGTCACTGGGCTACTTCGACCAACGATGTAGGTCGACGTCCAACTTGGGATAACGTAGTTCGGGTTAGACTATCCCGCAGGGACTTGTACTAACTTAGTCGAACTTCGGCGAGAATAAGCTAAGAGCGTCGAAATGCCGCTAGCTTAAGTGTCGGTCGAGGTAGCGTGCGAGGCGTGTACAAAGACTGAATAAGATACTAGGGCAATAAAGAATGTATAGATTAATACGTGTAATATGGCTTAACTAATAACAATGACTACGGTTGACAACAATCAGAGATCGCTGAGATTCGACAAATCTCGGCGACAATTCTTATACTAAGTTTTACTACAGCACCACGCGTCCAGTTTCATTTAACCCATATGTCCATCCTCCCTACTGAAACATTGTGTCTCACCGTGGTGGCCGCAAGAGGTATGGGGCGTAATAAGTTGGCCGCAGTTGGTAATGAATTAAGTCGAGAGCGATATAGATAATTGTACCGGCCGCAACTGGAAGAACTCGTATGAACTTCGGCAAACTTAGTCGAGATAGGCCGGAAGTGGAATTAGTGAACAAGAGTTTGATGATATCTTCATCGTTTTCGATACTCGGTAATTGGCGGTATGTCGAGGTGAATGAGGCATTAGTTCGGCGGCGGGAATGAACTACCAATTCGGCCACCGATTACCATTAGTTGATGGACCATTCAAATGTCGACGAATGTCCGCAAAGTTGATCGACCATTTAAATGTTGACGAATGTTGGCGAAGGTATATGAACTTCAATATAATTCCGTGACAGCTCCAAATTGGGGACACAATCTTTGCAAACGCTTTGCTAGCACCCAAACTTGCGAGCAACCTTGTTCCTGTTGGCGCTACACCCTCTGGATATTGATTGATCTTTGCCCAACATCAAGCTACGCTTTACAACCAGCAAACCGCTTTGCTTACCGCTCACAAGATCAACAACCTCTATGTTGTCAAGGCAAGCCATTACCACGCTCTCACCGCCAGCAACGCTGGTTGTCACTAAACTATATTGAAGTGCAGTTGCCAACCGACTTCTTGGCCTATATGTAGACTGAGACCAGACTTTGGGCTGTCTGGTCTATCGTGACCTTTTTATAGTGCAGTGGTAAAGGCTGCATGATGCTCAAGCTACGGTCTAGGTTTTAGCATCGTGACACTGGTCCCACTGCAGTATTGAAAGACTGGCACCAACTTTTGGGCCATCTCAATGTGCAATCGGTGATGCGTCTGTTTAGAGCAGGTAGAATCAATGGTCTGAATGCAATCACCTCTCTGGACTTGCAACAGATTGAATGTGAAGCCTGCACACTTGGCAAAGGCCAACGGCTACCAACTCTACTTTCTGCTCCCTTGGAGACTCAAGCATCAAATCTATTAGACCTGGTACATGTTGATTTATGGGGACCGGCTACAGCAACTTCATTGGGCGGCAAACGGTACTTCTTGACTTGCTATGATGATTTTTCACACCATATCAACCTTTACTTCCTTGCAAACAAATCCGACGCTCTTTCTGCTCTCAAAGAGTATTCAACAATGGCAGAGGCTCAGACTGGCCGGAAAATCAAACAAATCCAATCAGATGGAGGTGGGGAATTCAACAGCAATGCAGGAACTGCTTTTTATAGACAGAAGGGAATTGAACATTTGCTTGTACCGCCAGGATCTCCACAACAAAATGGTCGAGTTGAAAGGGTTCACCTTACAATCCTCAACCTGGTTCAGACCTATCTCACAGATTGTACACTTCCACCAACCTTCTGGGCAGAAGCGGCATCATATGCTGCTTATATCCGAAATCGAACTCCTTGCAAGCCCTCGAATAGTATTCCAGACGACTTATGGTATGGCAAGAAGAAATCACACCTAAACCTACAACCGTTTGGCTGTAAGGTCTACTACCGTCGACATGAATCCATTTCAAAGCTGGACCCTCGCTACAACAAGGGAATCCTTCTAGGACATATTGCTGGTACTTTCTCTATCAAATTTGGGACAATGAACGCTGCAAGCTTGTCAAAACGCGAGATGTCATCTTTCCATTGTCAAACAACACCAACACTGAATTACAACTGGTTGATATTGAGGATCAACCTACCAGTAAGGTTGAACCGCCATTAACGCCTCAGTTGGAGGATATGCAGGAAGATCTGGATGACTTGCCATTGGAACAGGATTTGCCAACTCCGGATTCACCTATACCAGAACAACTATCACCGTCACCTGGTCCTACACTACGTCGCTCAGCTCGTCTTCAATCAATAGCCTCACAGCTGGAATCCGATTCAGAATCAGAAGATGAATTGCTTTCGACTGGCAAGAATGCCAATCCAAATGGGAATATTGCAACCGCTCTTTATCATGCTCTGGCCGCCTTTTCAACACCTGAGACTTATTTACAAGCCCAACATTCACCAGATTGGTCTGACTGGAGCGGTGCTATGTCAAACGAGCTGGCAAAGATGGACAAATACAAAGTATGGGATGTTGTGAACCAACAATCAAAAATGCGAGTGGTGGGAGCTAGATGGGTATATACTCGCAAAATTGACGGTACAACTGGTCTTCCTTCCACCTACAAAGCCCGCTGGGTTGCTAAAGGCTACTCTCAGTCGGAAGGAATTGATTACAACGAGCTCTATGCTGCAGTGGCGCACAAGGATACAATTCAAGTCTTCCTACCACTTGTCAATTACTTTGACCTTGAATGTGATCAAGTGGATATTGTTGCTGCTTTCCTCAATGGTGATCTGGAAGAAACAATCTATATGGATCCGCCCCAAGGCTCGGATTTGCCTAGCAACAAAGTACTACGCCTATGCAAGTCTCTCTATGGCCTGAAACAATCACCTCGCTGCTTCAACAAGGCATTTGACAAATGGCTCAGAGAACGGGATTTCAAGGCTGCCAAAGCAGATCCATGTCTTTACACTTGACTCTCAACAAATGGCAACTTCATCATGCTATCTATCCATGTGGGTGATCAGCTCATTGCTTGCAACAATTGATCAGCTCTTGACCAATTCAGACAACAACTCAACACTCAATTCAGATGCGCCAACTCTGAACCTGTTGGCTACTTCCTTGGCTTCAATGTATACTGCAATTGAGCCAAGCGCAGGCTATATATATCTCAAGAACACTATATGGAGTCTCTGTTGGTTCAATTTGACTTGTCAGGTTGCAATTCGAGCAAGATACCTCTGCCTTCTGGCTTTTGACCTCTTCCGGCATCGGATACTGAGTTTGCAGTAGCAAAACATCGCCCATACCCTCAAATTATCGGCGCTATCCTCTACGCATCAGCAATCTCTTGCCCAGACCTGTCCCATCCTGCATCAGTCTTCTCCAGATTTATCAGCAACTGGAACCTATCAAATTGCAAAGCACCTACTGCGCTATATCAGAGGAACAACCGATCTCAGTCTTGCTTTCAATGGAGATTGTGGGAAGCAAATTATTCAAGGTTATGCAGATGCGGATTGGGGAGGAGATCTGAACACCAGACGGCCAACAACTGGCTACATCTTCAAGCTCTATGGAGGAACAATTGCGTGGAAGTCTTGCCGCCAGCCTAATGTGGCTCCTTCAACAACAGAAGCGGAATACATGGCCTCAACTGATGCAACTCAACAAGTGTCACGGAATTATATTGGAGTTCACATATCTTTGTCGACGTTTGTCAACATTTGAATGGTCAACCAACTTTGAGAACATTTCTCAACATCTGAATAGTCAATCAACTAATGGTAATTGGTGGCCAAACTGGCAGCTCATTCCCCTTGCCAAATTGGTAGCTCATTCTCCTCGACATACCACCAAGTACCAAGTATCAAAAACAATGAAGATATCATTGAGCTCTTGTTCACTAGTTCCACTTCCGGCCAATCTCGACTAAGTTTGCCAAAGTTCATACAAGTTCTTCCAGTTGCGGCCAGTATGATTATCTATATCGTTCTTGACTTAATCACTACCAACTGCGGCCATCTTATTACGCCGCATACCTCTTGCGGTCACCACAGTGAGACACAATGTATCAGAAGGAAGGATGGACGTATGGGTTCAAGGAAACTGGACGCGTGGTGCTGGAGTAAAACCCAGTATAAGAGCTGTTGCCAAGATTTGTTGAATCTCAGTGATCTCTGATTGTTGTCAACCGTAGTCATTGTTATTAATTAAGCCATAGTACCCGTAGTGCCCTATACATTCATTACTGCATAACTATCTTATTCAGTCTTTGTACACATCTTGCACGCTACCTCGACCAACACTTAAGCTAGCGGCAATTCAACGCTCTTACCTTATTATTGCCAAAGTTTGACTAAGTTAGTACAAGTCTCTACGGGATACTCTAACTCAAACCATGATACCTCATGTTGGACGTTGAGATACATTGTTGGTCAAAGTAGCTCAGTGACAACAAGCAACATGGCTGCGGCTTCTTCTAGACAACCTCCAGGTTGCTTTGCCAGCAAACACTCCAATCTCAATTTTCAATGACAACAACGGTTGCTTTGCACTGTCAAAAGGTCCAGTATACCATGAGCGCTCCGAGCACATCGCTATGCAACATCACTTTCTCAGGGAGAGGATAGAGGAAAACACTGTCAAAGTTGACTTTGTCCCTGCTGCAGACAACCTTGCCAACATGCTTACCAAAGCAATGCCTCAACCAGCGTTTGAACAACTGAAGGAGCAAACGGGAACCAGCAAATACCAATCATCTGCATAAGGGGAGGTGTGAGACTGTGGCAACTTCACTTGGTGATCAAGGGGTAGTGTCTCATATTGCTTTCTTTTAGCACCGCCTTCACCTTGTTCTTGTTCTAGCTACATCTCTCCTTTGTACCTCATCTTTCTATGTATCTATCACATTGACTTCAGTGAATTTTTCAGTAACTAAATCACAATTTTTCATGTTGGATTCGGCTAAAGTCTTGTCCACATAACGTTGTTGCCCAAGTTCACTGAGTCTATGTGATTTATCTCAAGCGATGGTCACACCCAGAAAGTAGTTGGCAGGCCCACAATCATTGCATTCAAATTTGTTGTTTAAACAACGTCTGAACTTGTCCAAATGTTCTATTGTTGCAGGCAATTGATTGATCACTGTCACGAAACCATATCAGTTGCTCGGTATCAGCTTATAAGACCTTGAAACCGCTGGGATTAACCAGAGTTCAGGCAAAGTGTTTCTTTAACAATAGCGTAGCGGCTATAACGCCTATGTCATGCCTTTGAGAATGTTACATCATTCTAGCCTTGTTACAATCACCAACATGTAGTGATATGAGGATGATTTTGTTGTTGATTGATCAATGGTAAAGTGTAACAAGACTAGAATGATGTAACACTCTCAAAGGCATGACACAGGGGTTATAGCCGCTATGTGTCATGGAATCATATTGAAGTTCACATATTCTTGCCAACATTTGTCAATATACCACCAAGTACCAATCATCAAGACACCAGCACAGTCCGACAATGGAATCGTCAAGCTTGGAGTGACTACTTCCACTTCTGGCCAGATTTGACAAAGTTTGTTGAAGTTCAGACAAGTTCCTCAAGTTGCGGCTGATGTAACCATCTGTATTGTTCACAGCTCAACTACTTTTGGCTGCGGCCATCTTACTACACCTCATACCTCTTGCAGTCACAACAGTGAGACACAATGATCCAGAAATAAGGAATGGAAGTATGGGTCTGAAATACCTGGACACATGGTGCTGAAGTGAAACTTAGTATAAGAAATGTTGGCAAGATTTGTTGAATCTCAGCAGTCTCTGATTGTTGTCAACTGTAGTCATTGTTATTGTTATCAGTAAAGTCATTTGTAGGACTCTTCTAAACAATTGGTATTGCCTACCTCTTCTATTTCACTCTTTGCAAACATCTTGTACTCTACCATGACCAACATTGAAGCTCGCAGCGATTTAACGCTCTTAGCTTATTCTTGCCAAAGTTTGATCAAGTTAGTCCAGTCTCTCCATGGGATAGTCCAACTCAAACCACGTTATCTCAAGTTGGACGTCGACACCTATTGTTGGTCGAAGCAGCTCAGTGACAGTCTCCCACCTTCGAGCTCGTTAGCCTTGCTATAGCACCATTTCGCAAGCTTACATGAGGTAATTGGTGCGTCTGCTTTCTGCCCCGTGGAACCGTTCTTGAGCCGGAGACTGGAGATTTGCGATTGACGTGACTGAGAGCGGACAGAGTGCAAACTGGCATTCCAAAAAGTGATATAAGGTGAGAGCAAGAACGGAGAGCTACTGGAAGTAGAAGTGTGCTCTAATGCAAGATTGCGCTGATCAGTCGAGCAATTACTTTCACCACGGCTTTAGATCTATTCAAGACTGATGTCCAAAAGAAACGAGCCCATTGCAATGTAAAGGACAAAGCTATTGAAATGACGAAATCGTATCCGCGGCCGAGACGAGCGGGACAGCGACTTCCGAATAATCTGTCTATGAGGTATTGCTTCTTAATATCAGTCTGTTGGCATCGTACGCGTGAGGGATGATGACAGTTCAGCTGCGGCGCTATCAGTCGAAAATCTTTGTACGAAGCAGGAGATGTGTAACAGGGACCGTTGAAATGTAATGCGCGACTTGACGACAACAGGTCGGTCACTGCTGTTACGACGAGTTCACACGCTCGCGGAAGATGGTAAGGACTACATGGATGAAGGTCAAGGCGATTGTGCCGCTCAGCTGGCGCATGGGAGAGCTATCACATATCGCCTTCGCGCATCGACATATTCAAGTGAAACACTAAAATCCCGCTCACTGAACATTTGTGACCTCAGTCGCGGCAGTATACGCCCTTGCCCAATCATAGCCTGCGCCCCGCTTGTTTCGCCGAAGCCAGTCCAGGTCTCTCGAGCGACTCGAATCGTTTGGCGAGATTTTTCACTGTATCTCGGTACAAACCTTGGGTCTCTTTTGTCTGAATTGAGTGGTCTTTCGGTATATGCTGACCGGGTCGCTGAGATTCGTTGTCGCAATTGTTGTGATTTATTTGGGCTCGGAGAGGCACTGCTGCCAGCAGATTAGCTGGTGGAATCGATATGTCGCTTGACTGCTTCTCGGCTACAGGGTGGTCACGCGGGATGACGAGTCCTGGGGGAGCGAAACGACGCTGATTGGCCGGCGGAGTGGGTTTGTTGATGTGTGTTCGACCCGGGTATGCCGCGATTCCTCGGGAGAGGCTTAAGCTTTTGGGGGTGCCTAGCGTGTGCTCGTAGCACGACGGACAGTGCGGCTGACCTTGGAGGGACAATAGATGATCGTGTTGATAGAGAGCGAGACCGCACACTGGTGTATCAGCTCACGCGACGGTGAGTTACTCACTCTTACAGCAGAAGCAGTCTGCGTGCCAGATTGCCTCCCCTCGTCCTCTGACATGAGCACCTTTATGTGGCCCTTTTTCATCTCCAACAACCGGTAGTCGGCAATATTCGCAAGAGCCCTTAGCAAAGCGCACAATGTAGCAGGATCGGCAAAGCGCTTCTGCACTGGTGGACTCCCCTGCCGAGCTAGTTGCGTCAGTATTTTACAACCTTTGATTGTCGCAAGTCGCGGCACAGCTCACGTTGGCAGGTAGATGCTCGCATCGGACGAGAGGGCCTTCTCACAGCTCGCACAACTGGGATGCCCGGCAGCCTTGTCAACAAGTGTGCCATATACTGTATCATCAGGTCGAGCGCCGACATAGTGTACATACCTCTGGCTAGGTCGGCACCTGGAGTAGCTTGGACGTCGAGATACTCTCCGTGTCGAGGAGTCACAGGCAGTGGCGTGTTGTTTGCACTGTGCTCTTTGGCCAGTGGAGATCCAGACGAGCGGCCCGGGGGTGTAGTGTAACTCGGTCATCAGCGGGCAGACCAAGTAGAGCAGATCAACTCACTTCTTCGCCCATCTGTCAGGACTGCCCCGACGCTGCGTAGGTGTCAACAAGTCCCGCACGGGACTCGGCTTCTCTGAGGGTGAGTCTAGAATCTTGACATCGCTCACCGATTCCTCGGCCGCTGCAGGCCCGGCATTGTTTCTGAAGGCCTGGCAATGCGACTCCGCAGATGTTACAGACTATCATAGTGGCCAAGAGAGATGTCTATGCATACGGACATGATTATGGTTCGATGATTGACCGAGGGGGTGTGCTGGGTGTGTGTCGTTGATTCAACTTCGACCTGTTTCATATGCACGTGGTTTCGATCCTGACGTCACGACTCTATCACCTTTTCCTTCCTCAATCTTCACTACTATCCACATCATGCCTTGGCAGAAACGATTCACATTGCCACCTCATACCAAGGGAATGCATCTTGTCACCGATGCTGTTCTTCGGGAGATTCAAGAAGGACTCAAGAGCGTGGACATTGGGATCTTCACTCTAAACTGCCTTCACACCTCGGCCGGACTGACGGTATGTCTACGAGTAACAATCATCGGGCTCGCTGATACATACAGGTGAATGAGAATTGCGACTCGTGAGTCACGAGCTAGACACATATTGGGGGTCCGCGACTAACGATCGTCAACAGCACCGTGCGAAGTGGTAAGTCGTCGTGTCCTGATTTAGCAGTGCTGACACGTCAGATATGGACATGGCGTGGGTGTCTGACCGCCTTCCGGTTGATTTAATCTGATCAGATAGCCTGGATACCATCGTACCCGAGTCGTTGCCATGGGAACACACTGATGAGGGACCAGAGTAAGTAGTGCACCCCGGGTCTTATTGATGAATAGCGACTCGGTCTCACATCTGAAAACCTCTTTGATCGGTAACTCAATCACATTACCAATATCCAAAGGGAAACTTGTTTTCGGAACATGGCAAGGCATCTACTTGGCCGAGTTCAGACACAGCGGAGCTGGCTGGGGTGGCAGGGGGGAGGGAAGAAAGGTCATTGCGACCATTTTGTGAACTATGTTGCATGTTCGTCATGTATGCATGGGCGTGAATTCACGTGTCTCTCGTGTGAATGCTGTACTAGCGCGTTTCGTTCCCATTTAGGCCCTGTCACTCCTCGTTCTAGCGCTTCCTCTTTTCTGCTTTGGGCTTGTCACTGTTCGGCACCTGCGCCTCCCAGGCTGCCCTCCCACCTCCCTGCCATCTCTCCTTCAGCCACTCCTCGCAGTCAGCCTGGGTCGCATTAGGTTGGCTGAGCTGCCACTCGTTGACTGCTCGACGAATCACGTTGAACAGTGGCGATGGGTGGATGTTCAACAATACCTGGATTTCATGGCCCTGCTCTCAGCAGTGCTCATATAGGTAAGCTCACGTTGATCAAAGGGGCTTTATCGATGTCTCGGTCTAAGCCGGATTCCTGAATGTGCCTTTCAAGCTCCTTGTACCGTTGGACAACGGTATCACACCCAGCATCCCATCCGGACCAGCCTGGAAGAATCTCCAGCACTGCTGCCCAAACGATTGATCGAGACCAAGGACGGACGGCAGAATTTTGAAGCACGATACCCAACGCCGCGCGAGATTCTTGTGGTGGACGCAGTAGCTCGGCCGCTGTGAAGAGGTTCGTAACGCTTGTCTTGATCTCGGTTGACAACTGCGAGATCAGCCGGATTCACAACATGTACTTACCTTGAGGCCATCGGACAGAACCACCGAGATTGCCGGCACCTCCTTCTTCTTTTGCTGACACACGAGCCCACGAAATGGCGAGAGAGCCGCCGCCAACCACAATATTTCGTCCTGGATCTGGAACGAGCTGGACAGATGGCCCAAGATCTCGGCACAACGTAAAGAGTCTTCACGTGAAGGGTGAAATTCACTAGTAAAGATTGAGTCGTGCAGCGATAATGCGTCGATGAGCGAGATCGCTCTGAGTGGACGGTGCTTCATCATCTTGTGTACCTCGATCCCAACTCGCTCTTTGGACACCTTGTTACGGAGTGAGGCCTATCGATCAGACCAGCTGCAAACAGCCACTCACCTGAATCTCGGGTAATTTAATGGCGTCCGTAACCTCCTCGGCGATCGAAAGATCGAACCGGCTGGCGAATCGTATACATCGCAAAACTCTCAGTGGATCGTCCTCGAAAGTCTGCTTTGGTGGTAGCGGCGTCCTAGCTACTCTGCTCGCCAAGTCCGACAGCCCTCGACCAGTATAATCTTCTATCTGACGTGTGTGAACATTGTAGAAAAGCGAGTTGATGGTCAAGTCACGACGAAGAGCGTCTTCCTCCGGAGTACCAAGTTGCACCTGATCCGGTATACGGCTGTCGGTATATGTTTCGCTTCTAAGCCCGACAAAGTCGCACTCTAGTCCCATAATACGTGTTGTCCCAGTCTCGAGATGTTTGCTCTGCTCTGGATTGGCGGCAACTTTGCCCACTGATCCGGTCGCAATGTTTCGCTGTTGAAGGAAGTCGACGAAACCCACCGCAAACGAGTGGCCAGATGGAATAGTCAAAGCGATGTCAAGGTCGACAGATGGCAGATCTAGCAGCTACAATATCAGCACAGGCACAAGCGCTGTGCAACTTACCTTATCCCTGACCCATCCTCCAGCTAGTCGACATGTGACCGGCGGCTGCTGTGTAGCGGCGAATGCATCGAGATGGGAAATGAATTCAGCTTCTGCCGTGTCCAGCTTGACTGACATGCTCGAAGTACTGTGCTGCTTCGAGACAAGAGTGTGAATGTATCGTCTGGATAGAGGGCGTAGTATGCTACAGATCATACAGCATGTATCGGTGCTATGCTCTGTACAAACCTGGCTACCAGAGTGAACAGTGTATGCGAGTCCACAGAACTAATCTAATTTCAAGTCGGGAATGATCTACGAAACAATTTAGCCGTGTTTAAGCGGGCTGTCTTGGCTGGCGGCTCTTTATTCACGCATAGACCATACTTTACAACTCATGACCTTACCATGGACAGCCAGGCTTTAGCTATCGCAATCGACAGGCTCAAGTTCTACGCAAAAGATGCTGCTTTTACGCTGTCGCAGGTAAGTCTCTGATAATTCTGCGAGACTGAAGAGCTGATCTCCTAGTGCGTGTGCAAGCCGTAAGCTTCATGACACGGCCTTCGCTAACTGCAGTGACGCGACACTCAAAATCAACGGCCGCTCATACCGCATTGAAAAGCTGTTGGGAGAAGGAGGATTCTCGTTTGTTTATCTTGTCTCAGACATGTCCTCCGGTCGACGCTATGCCCTGAAAAAGATACTGGTAACCTCGGGACAGGAAGGGGTCAAGGCGGCTATGCGGGAGGTTGAGGCATACAGACGGTTCAGACATAAGAACATCATCAAGATCCTCGACTCTGCGGTTGTGCAAGATGAAGGAGGCGAAGGCAAGATCATCTATCTGCAAGTCCCCCTTGTCCCGATACCGCTAATGGCAGATTTCTGCCCCTGTATGCAAAGGGGAACTTGCAGGACGCCATGACCTCGGCGTCCGTGACTGGCAACAAAATACCCGAGAAGCGCCTGTTGGAGCTGTTTCATGGAACATGCCTCGCGTGAGTCTTCAGAACCCTGCCGGTGCTAAAGATAGCGTTCAAGCCATGCATCGATATAGGTTACCTGCAGTGTCCGCCAGCTATCCTCCCGCCCAGGAGGCCGATGATGACCCCCTGATGACCGAGCCTGTATTCGATGGGGACGAGGAGCTTGGGACCGAAGAGGAGGGCCAGATGGTAGCATATGCCCACCGCGACATAAAGCCAGGGTGAGTCTTCCTGGGTGAACGAGTATTGATATCTAGGAATATTATGATTGCAGACGATGATTCCCCGATCTTGATGGACTTTGGTTCCACTACCAAGTAGGTCTCGGAGCGCAACCGTCAGCTCATCAAAACAGAGCCCGTGTAGAGATCCAGACAAGGCAGCAGGCCTTATTAGAGCAAGATATCGCTAGCGAACACTCGACCATGCCGTACAGAGCACCTGAGTTGTTCGATGTCAAGACTGGGAAAACACTTGACGAAAAGGTGGACATCTGGGTGAGTCTATGCCGGTCAGTTTGAGCTCATGGCAGTCTCTTGGCTGCACATTGTACGCCTGTGCATATGGTCAATCCCCATTCGAAGCGGATGGCCAGTCGGTCCCGATGGCAGTTGCCAGCGGACGTTACAGGCATCTGGGAGGGTATTCAGACAAGATGGTTCACCTTATAGACGCGCTTTTGGTTATAGACCCCATCAATCGACCCGACATAGAGACTGTCATCGAACTGACCGAGAAGGCGATGCGATAGCTCGGACTTCAAGAACGCCTCTCATCAGTCGAGGACCGTCAGGCTCGTTAAACGGGGTGAAATGGTCTACTGCTATCGCCAGAGTAGTGTCTGCGACATTGAGAGTTGTATGCATGAAACCATGACCAGTAGTCCAATCAGTTCATATAAGAGACAGGCTCTACAGCTGAAGTCTTTCATGTAATCCCCGAGACATCTCCCAATGCATACGTGCAGACAACATCGGCCCTCCGTATCTTGGTGGCCCGGAGGTTGGACGCGGTGGACGAACAGGCGAGAACACAGGGCGAAGAGGAGGAGATATCTGACGTGGCAGCATTGGCTGAGTTCAGCTCTGCCTTACTCGGCCACTCACTGGCGGGCGCATAACGAGGTATAGCCTGACATTCGGCGCGAACACAGCAGCTGGATGTGACGGGGAATAATAGTAGGATCGGTGTCGAGGCAAAACAGGCGGTCGCGGAACCTGTTGAATTTGCTGGACTGGCATGTTGCGTATATGATGAAGCTTGCGGTCGTACCCAGCACGACGGTCGTGGTTGTACAGAACGTCGTACGCATCTGCACATCAGCCTCAGAATCCGATGTCCCTCACCCTTGATCGTCCGAAATGTCTGCCCGTCTAAATCCCCAGAGCGGTCAGGGTGACATAGCAGAGCTAGTCTCAGATACGCCTGGCGTACTAGACGTTTCAGCCAAATCATGAGTTTCACGTACTATCCACCGCTCGAGCTGATTCTTCGACCTGCAGTACAGTGTAATATGTGACGAGGTCATTTCCATCATCTTCTCGATCCTCTACCACCTCTTGATGGCTTTCATCGCGGTCTGCGGTGTCACCTCTAGCCATGATAGGGCGTAATTGGGCTGCTAAAGGAAACGATCATGAACGTATATACATCCCTTCATGCAGGAAACACGTTTTACAAGGCTCCCCAGAACATACACACACAGCCTACTCGCCCCAAATTGTTGCCCGGTCCCCTCCGCTCGGAACCTGTTCCCGTTTGAGTCGGTCAAGCTCAACACGGAGCTGGGGTAAGTTACTGCAGCTGAACTGGAGTCGGTGGATATGCTCACCTCCAAAGTTTCTCGCTCAAGCTGCTCGGCTCGTTTCTGGGTATGTTCTGCAATCGCCACGTAGTGATCAAGATCTGGCTGTTTGGGCTGCGGCGTTTTGACAGGCATCGGTCGGACAGGCAATGGCAGAGGCTCAACCGAAACGTCTCGTTGAACGGAGCGAAGTAATTGTTCCAGCTGATACACCCTTCCTTTCCAAGTCTCGACTTCGGCCATCTCCTTCTTGTGTTGTGCGACATCCTGATCCCTATCGATAAGTTTGAAGGCCGCGGACACAGACTCACCATAGCTTCTGAGCGTCGACCAACTGCTTCATACGAACCTCGTAATCTTCGATATGCCTTACTTTGGGAAGAACTTCCGTCAGTTGATTTTGTAGCTTGAAGCGTCTATTCATCAGCATGCCTCGTCACATAGCGACTTACTCATTCTTGACCTGAGCCAGCTCTGCTTTCTGGCGAAGCACTGTCGTCTCCAGGTTGCTACGATCGGTACGAAGTGAAGCAGCTTCATTTTGCCAATTCAACTTTTCTTCCCGGAAACCAGTCAACTTGTCGCGCAGCGATTCCTGCCACTTCGAGTGCTTCTGCTGCGCTTGAACAGCATCTCGACGGTGTTGTGCGAGCTCGTTCTGTAATGCATCTCTAGCCGATCGTTCCTCCTTGATCCGGTTCGCCTATTGTCAGAGGCAGTTAGAGTGAGCAGACTCACAAAACTGTGGACCTCGGCTTCGTCAACACTGAATCGCATCGAATTCTTGTGCAGTCGACCCAATTCTATTGTCAGCGATACTCTCAGGATCGTGACTTACGATAAAGGTACTGTTTGCGCAGACGATCAGCATAGCCAGCTTCCAATCGCAGCCACAAATTCTCCCGCTGCAAGCGGGGTATGTCGTCTGTGTCCATCTCTGCCGGGGACTCATTGGGGGTGGCGGCACCGGAAGGCTGCATGGAGGGCTCTTCGGGGTCTTCATCGAAGAAATCGGTCTTGCCCCGCGAGAGTCGTTCCGAGTGGGCGATGATATGGGCTCGTGATACGTGCTCCGGTGGATCGACTTTGTCCCATCGCTTCATGTCTCGCAGCTCACCGTCCGAGTTAAAGTACATGATACTGGGATGTAGCGAGAATTCCTTCAGCAGTGGTCCCGTCCGTGCTGCGAGCAGTCCCGGTCGCCAGACGTCCTCCCAATCGCCTTCATAAGGACACTCGACTTGCTTGCCCCTCAGGTACAGAATCGGATCTCGTACAAATGCTAATAGGTTGGACGGCCATGCCCCATAGATCGCCACAAGCCATAGACGTACTATATTCACCGGCTTGAGACTGATTGGCGGGTCGATGGGACTTTCGTCGGCAGAGAGAGCTACAGACCACTCGTGTCGGGGTGGAGGTGTGTACGTCGAAGGCGCATCAGACGATTGGCCGGCATCCAAGAAGGGTCTATCTCGCCAGCAAACAGCACGGCCCAATACCACCATGATTGACGGCACTTTGGTGGTAATGATCTGAGGAGCGTAAGGGATGACGGTCAGGATGGTACGTAGTCCAAGCGGGAATAAGTGATTCGCGGTGTCGAGAATCAAAGAGGTGATGATTGTGTCGATGAATGGATGACAGGCGAGAGTATACATGGCTGTATCAGCTCTTGGCATCTCTGGCTGATATGGTATGGAAAGCAGGATGTCGAGCACGATCGTCAATATGGGAATGCGCAGTGCCGGAAGAAAATGTCGATCACATGCTGACAAGCACGACTACTCTTCAGCTCCTCATTTCTGATGTCTACTCACCTTGAGGTCAAGTCTGCCCCACTGCATTACAATGTCCCGCAATACAGTATTTCCGTCGTTCGATAGAGCTTCGAACCAAGCTTGGGAATCGAATACCCCTCGAGACAACGCTCGGCTCGCCCAGGATACTACGTTTGGTTGGTCCAGCGCGGAGCTTGTCCAAGCTAGCGCTTTCGCGCTCCATTCTGCTGTTGGCTCGCTGAAAGATGCTCCGTATAGAGCTATCGAAATAGGCAGGTCATCCAGTGCCACATTGTAGGCGGTCGAGTCGTCAATGATAGGGTTGGGTATGATGGTTAAATTGTCTGGTGGTGACCGCAAGCGATCGATGACTAGTCATCAGCACAACTCGTACAGTGATGGAGACTTGCATTCCTGCCATGGGATTGACATGGTGTGGAGAAGGGGAGTGGTCAGTGTATAGCAGTGACAGAGTGATAAGATAGAGGAGGATGTCATCGCGTCGTGCCTGTTGACCACATTTACTTCCAACCTTCCCGCCGACCCTCACCTGTCTACTCTTTATTTTGACTACCCATCAGAATGCCACCGACCACAAGGCATTGGACCACGGCGCTCATACAGGTTTTGACCCCACTCTGTCTCACGGCAAAATTCCCATGGCAATATGCGCTCGTAATACCGGCTCTACTCATACTTGATCTATATCGTCGATCACAAAGGCCTAGAAGAGAGCCTATAAGATCGATTGGTCGGGAGAAACGTAAAGTCAGACGACTCAATGGACGCGATGGAACTGTATTATGGCGCGAAGAGGTGAGTCCGGCTGACCATCCCCAAACATTGGCGTGACTGATGCACAAGGTTGTCGACGAAACGAGGTCAAGATGGGGATTCTCAACGATTATCAATTTGCTCCTCACCGCTGCTGTTCTTGATCACGCCTTGACCCATCGGTTCATATCCTGTCGGGATGTGTCGTACGCTAGGTAGGCAATTTATTACAGCGCCCACTTGTCGTGAGCCATTCGCTGATATTTAGGACGAGCGCTTTGACCGAGCAGTCGGCTCGTATAGCATTGCGGCTCCCCGGGCACGAGAAATCCGAGATTGAGTACAGACCCCTGGTCGCAGGACTGCCATGGCTCTCTTCAGCGCCATTCAATCTTGAATCATCCCGCGATTGGACCGCAGAAGTTCCCCTCGAGCATCTGCAGTCCGGCGTTCAATACGAATGTGAGAGCATTTATAGGAACAAGCTGAAATCCTAGACCGTATAGAGGGATTGGAGGGGCCGCACAACTTTACCACGTTCCCCGACCGCAGGCTCGAATCTCCCTTTCGGTTCATCCACGCTGGGTAAGTCGAAAGGCAGCTTGAACCTGACAAGACAGCACACCACATTACCCCTTGCAGTCATATTTACCAATCGGTCACTACTCGCAGCTCACGACCACTTCGCTGTGGCATCAGATCAAGCAGGATCGAATCCGCAGCCCAGCCTGGGAGGCTCTTGGTGAATGGCTCAGAGATATGAGCGAACGAACGGCTTGGGCGCCAACTCGCTTTGCGCTGGTCGGCGACTCGTCCAAAGGCATCAAAACAAGGTGAGCCATTTAGAGAGGCCTCCTCTGATCTTCAGGCAATTGATGGCAACGTCACAAGAAATCTTTGATCGAATTCGTGAGTGCCGCCATCAACATCCGGGAGCCAAGGCTGACGGGTCAGCTGTGTTGCCGTCTACTGTCAGATCGTAAGTCGCACGATGGGATTGAAGAGTGATCCTGACCACAGACTCAGTAACGCACATGCCGAGCCTGCAGCATGGACAGTGCCAGAAACCCAATTCTCGTGAGTCTGATCCAGATGCCATCCTTAACAGCAGTTTCGGAAATAGCCACATATTCCGTCTCCAGTACCCCCATATCGAGCCTCATCAGGATGATCATGACTGGCGCGTGGATGTTGAAGATCTTCACCGTCGTCTTTCCTTGGTCAATACGACAGAATGGAAGGTTAGATTCCGCCCACATCAGAGCTGACAGTAGTTTATCGTGTCTCCCATATCGCTATCCCCATTTTCCTCGACATCACATGCGATCGCTGAATGGCGCGAAGCCGTGCTCGATACACTAGCACATATCCCGAATGTGTTGGTTGTGGCCGAATCAAAGGGTATTTACACGGTCATGCTAATAGCTAACCAAATTAGGAGACTTCCGAGCTACGATTCTACGCCGTGACATTGTCGAAATCGTCACTCCAAGTCTCGATGGCGGACGTCACGTCGAGCTCGATACCACTCGAGCTAGCGAGGAGCCTGTTGAATCGTTCATGATCGGCACTGACGGTATTCCTGTTCAGCAAGTTTCATTTGAAAAGGTAGACCGACTATTGCGACAATTCCCCGCTGGACGGACCAACTGGTATGCTTCAAACAAGACATGGGGTACATACTGAATACTAGGTCTACCATCGAAGTACATGGTAAGCGAGTCTATGTTGTTTTTGTCAAAGATGGACAACCAATCTGGAGGTTGGAGGTTATCGGAGAAGAGGCAAAAGTCGCCTCTAAGGCTGTGGGAACTGTCGGACAGTCGTTGCAGAATGTGAGTGCGAGCTATAGACGAGCACTGAATTATTAGCTGCTGCGTCGACTCGGGTTTGCCAATACGCGGTGGTTCTGATTGAACCCCAACAACAAGTAGGCAGTATATAGTCGGTCAGTGAGCAGAGATGCGGTCCTGGACGGAAGCAAATGTGTTTTCCATGTCGATAGCTGCTCTGAAATATCTATATACCTGTCATACACATACATCACTGCATCACGTATTCAAACAGCATGGGGGGCAAAGCACAACTCCTGCGCGATATGCGCAAGCGTATCTCAGCCGATCATTTCGAAGTACAGCGTCGCGCATTCCTCTACGTCGCTCGTAATACCGCTTTACCCAACACCGTTCGGCATAAAGCTCAACTCGGCTTGAATGCGTTGAACGGCGGCGAGGGCCGTATGCATGCTGTCA
>Ga0308160_10002487_pt1 | contig 22205 bp, 17 predicted proteins | sample PhyFR1_FD_201036 | JGI IMG/M metagenome (GOLD analysis project Ga0308160, IMG submission 201036) | Phyllosphere microbial communities from UC Gill Tract Community Farm, Albany, California, United States - DLSLF.R1 | ecosystem: Host-associated > Plants > Phyllosphere > Unclassified | place: USA...
TTTGGGAAACTAAAGGAAGAGCTTAGGCCTCCGGACGGGTCAGCTCCCGGGCCGCGTTGATGACTTCCTCCACGCGGCGCGGACGGCTTACGCCCGGCGCCACTACGGCTGCCAGTTCGTTCGCCGGCACCTTGTCCTCGATCGGGACAAGCGCAACGCGCGCACCCGTGTAGAGGGACTCGATTCCCGGCCAGACATTCGTCACCGAGTACGCCCGGCCGCTGGCCACGATGCCGCGGATTGTCTGGGCCACCACGCTGCGCCACCGCACTTTCGGCTCGATGCCCGCCGAATGGAACATCGCGATGACCCGCTCCGCGCTGGGTGGAACATCGAACAGGACTACATCCTCATCGGCGAGATCGGCAAAGCGCAGCGAGGCACTGCCGGCCAGAGGATGATCGGCGGCCAGCATGAACTGCGGCCGGGAAGGAGCCACCGTCAAAATTTCGACGCCGGGAACCGCCTGGAGCGAATAGATGAACGCAACGTCCAACTCGCCTTCCCCCACGGCACGCTGCAGCTCTTCGGCGTTTCCCTCCACGAAGTCGAGCTCCACCTCCGGCCATTTGGCCGCAAAGACATGGATCAGCTCGGGGATCAAGCGAGGTGAGATGGCAATCATGCAGCCGATGGCGACCCGACCACGCATGTCCTCATGGGAACCACGAAGTGCCCCCTGGAGATCTGCGGCTTCACGGAGGATCCGCCGGGCCCGGACGCCGAGCTCAACTCCGGCCGGCGTCGGTTCCACTCGCTTGGCGCGCGTCCGGATCAGCAGGTCCAGGCCAAGGTTTTTCTCCAACTGGGCGATGGCCATGGATGCGGCAGCCTGGGAGATATTGCTTTCACTGGCGGCCTTGGTGAGCGAACCGTGGTCCAGCACGGCAACGAAATATTCCAGCTGCCGAAGCGTAAACTCACCCATCAGTTCTCCTTATGAACTTCTTTGAATTGATTGATTATACAAGTGAAGTGGTCCGCACCACACTGGAAGAAAGCCCATTCAGTCAAAGGAGCATCCATGACACCGACGTCATCCCTGAAGCCGCACATCGTCACCCTCGGAACGGCCGGCGGACCGCGATGGTGGGCAGCGGCTGACACCGGCGAGCGCACCGGGATCGCCACCGCCGTGGTGGTGGGGGATGCTTTCTACCTGGTGGATTTCGGCCAGGGCGCCGGACGGCGGCTCAGCCAGTCCGGCTTGCAGCTCAAGAACCTCCGGGCACTCTTCATCACGCACCTGCACTCGGACCACGTCTACGATCTCGCCGGGCTGGGAATCTTCGGCCTCTACGCCCTGACAGACCGCCTCGACTCCCCCGTAAAGATCATTGGACCGGGCAACCGCGGCGAGCTGCCCGCCGTGTCGCCGCGCGCCGTCGTCGAGCCTCAGCCGCTGGCGCCTGAAAATCCGACGCCGGGTACCCGGCAGATGTTCGAGCAGCTCATGAAAGCGCACGCCACCGACCTCAACGACCGCATCCTGGACAGCCTGCGGCCCAGCCCCTTGGACATCTTCCACGCCGAAGACATCCGGATCCCGGCGGAATCGGGCTACCACCCCAACAGCAGCCCGACGCCGGACATGGAACCCTTTGAGGTCTACCGCGACGAACTCGTCACCGTGACCGCGATCCTGGTGGAACACCCTCCCGTGGCCCCGGCATTCGCCTTCCGCTTCGACACCGCCGAGGGTTCCGTGACCATTTCCGGTGATACCGCTTACACGCAAAACATGATCACCTTGGCGCAGGACACGGACCTCCTGCTGCATGAAGCGATCGACTTCAACTGGGTGGAGTCGCTGTACGCAGACAAGACCGATGAGTCCAGCCGGGCTTCCCGCGACCACCACTACAAGTCCCACACCAGCGTCCGCGATGCCGCGAAGCTCGCCGAGCTTGCCGGTGCCGGCCACCTGGCCCTGCACCACCTCGTGCCCGGTTCCGCTTCCGAAGCCGTATGGCGGGAAGCCGGGGAGCATTTCTCCGGGACGTTCACGGTTCCCAATGATCTCGACACCATCCCGTTCGCCCGTCAGCGCTGACGAGCCAGTACCCACACTGAGGAAGCACATGAGCTCAGCACCAACCGCCCCGAAGACTGGCACGGCCACTTCGCCGGATGCGTCCATGAACACCAAGGACATGCGTCGCATCCTCGCATCCAGCTTCATTGGCAGCGCCATCGAGTACTACGACTTCGTTCTCTACGCCACGGCAGCAAGCCTGGTCTTCAACAAGGTGTTCTTCGCCAACCTCGGCCCCGGCTTTGATTTGTTCGCGTCGTTCGTCACGCTCGCCGTGGGATACATTGCCCGGCCGGTGGGCGGCCTGATTTTCGGACATTTCGGTGACCGACTTGGCCGCAAGAAGATGCTGGTCCTGTCCATGCTCATCATGGGACTGGGCACTACGGCGATCGGCCTGCTGCCCACCACCGCCCAGATCGGCATGGCCGCGCCGCTGGCTTTGGTCCTTCTCCGCCTGGTCCAGGGTGTTGCCGTCGGTGGCGAGTGGGGTGGTGCCGCGCTCATGGCGATCGAGCACGCCCCCAAGAAGCACCGCGGTTTTGCGGCCGCCTTCGCCAACGCCGGCGGACCGGCCGGCGCCATTCTCGGCACCCTTGCCCTGTCCTTGTTCGCCGCGGTTTCCGGCAATGACTTCCTCGTCTGGGGTTGGCGCGTGCCGTTCCTGCTGAGCGCATTGCTCATTGTCGTCGGCATGGTCATCCGGCTCAAGGTGGCCGAAACACCCGCCTTCCAGCGCCTGGAAGCTGCCGGCGAACAGCGCCGGGTGCCCTTGCTCGACGTCCTGAAGAACAACCCCCGCGCCGTAGTCCTGGGCCTGCTGGCCACCACCTCGTTCTACGTGTGCCAGTCCATGACCACGGTGTGGGGCGTCTCCGTCGCCGTCGAGAGCGGGGCGGACAAGAACGGTGTCCTGAACATCAAGGCTGTTGCCGCGCTGCTGACCCTGGTGATCTGCTTCTACTCCGCCCGCCTCAGCGACCGTATCGGCCGGCGTCGTGTCCTCATTGGTGCCTCCCTCCTGGGCGCCGTGCTGGTCTACCCGATCCTCATGCTGATGAGCAACGGTGAGTTGTGGGGCTTCGCGGCCGCGATCATCCTGGGCAACGGACTGGTCCAGGGCTTCCTGTACGGCCCGATTGCCGCCTACGTCGCCGAACAGTTCCCTACCCGCAACCGCTACACGGGAGCATCGCTGGCCTACCAGGGTGCCTCGATGATCGGTGCGGGCTTCACGCCCATGATCGTAGCCGGGCTGAGCCTTGCCGCCGGCGGTGGAATCTGGCTCATCGCGGTCTTCTGGATTGCCGCCATGCTGGCATCGGCCATCGCCGTGAAGGCCACGCCCGAAGGCACCCAACGCGAACTCGACTAACCAACCCCTGGGCACGACGTCGGCATCCCGCAACGCAGTCAGCCCCCGCACGGTATTCCGTGCGGGGGCTGACTCTTTAGGGGCTTGATCGCCTTAGTCGTCCAGGTGGGTGGGGCCGAACATCTTCAGCAGCGTCTCAACCACGACGACGTTGGGTCCGTCCGCTGCGAAGGACGCCTTAAGCGCGTCCCCGACATCCTCCGGGGCAACCCGGCGGGCCGGGACACCGAAGGCTTCAGCGAGCTTCACGAAGTCCGGGCGGGCGAGCTCGGTGGCTGTGGCCTGGCCGAAAGCGCCCACCATGTACTCGCGCAGGATGCCGTAGCCGCCGTCGTCGACGATCAGCCAAGTGACCGGGACGTTGTGCTGCTTGGCGGTGGCGAGTTCCGAGATGGAGTACATGGAGGAGCCGTCACCGGAGACAGCCAGCACTCGTGCAGAACCACCGGTCTTGCCGGTGGTTTCCAGGCCCACGGCTCCGCCGATGGCCGCGGGGAAACCATAACCAAGCCCGCCGGCGCCCTGGGCGGAGTGGAACTGGCCCTGCCGGGCGTCCCAGCAGCTCCAGCCCCAGTAGGCGGAAATGGTCATGTCCCAGAACGTCTGCATGTCCGCCGGGACGGCCTCGCGGATGTCCGACATGAACTTCAGCTCCTTGGCAAGGTCCTGGGATTCCAGGCGGGCCTTGACCTTCGCCAGGGATTCCTTGACCACATCTTCCGGAGCAGTTCCGTGCCAGGAGCGCGTTGTTGCATTCGCGGCTCCGGCTGCTTTGAGCGCTTCGTCGAGGGCCGCGAGGGCCTGGCCGGCGTCGGCGCGGATGCCCAGGCCGGGCCGGTTGGACTCGAGGACCCGGGGCTCGGCGTCGATCTGGATGATGCGGCCGCGGGGTTCGAACGTGAAGTAGTTCGACGTCACCTCGCCCAGGGAGGAGCCGATCACAATCAACACATCGGCGTCTTCGAGGACATCGGTCATGTACCGGTCCTCGATCCACGACTGCAGGGACAGCTCGTGGGTCCAAGGGAACGCGCCATTGCCGCCGGGGGTGCAGATGACCGGGGCGCGCAGCTGCTCTGCGATCGAGAGCAACGACTTTTCGGCCCGGCCACGGCGCGTACCGCCGCCTGCGATGATCGCCGGACGTTCCGCCGTCGAAAGCCACTTCACGGCCTCGCGGACCAGCTCGACGCGCGGCGGGTTATCGAATGCCTCGGCGAGGGCGTCTTCCACCGGGGGCACCATGATCGGATCCAGCAGGACGTTCTGCGGGATTTCGATCCAAACCGGACCCTGCGGCGAAGAAATCGCCTCGGTCCACGCGTCCTGGATGGCCGACGGGATACCGGAGGCGTGCTGGATCAGTCGCTGGCTCTTGGTGACGTTCGCGGCCGAAGCCTTCTGGTCATCGAGCTGGTGCAGCATGCCCTTGCGGCGGGCGCCCAAACCGTCGAGCGGGATCTGGCTGGCAACAACCACCATGGGAACACCCGTGGCATACGCTTCCTGGAGGCCGGCGAGGGACGTCAGCGCGCCCGGACCGGTGGACAGGAACAGCACACCGACTTCGCCGGTGGCACGGGAGTAGCCGTCAGCTGCGAACGCCGAGTTGTTCTCCACACGGGAGGACACGAAGTGCAGGTTGCCGCGGCCCATGGCATCAAAGAGACCCAGGGCGTGCTGGCCCGGGATACCGAAAACAGTCTTGGCACCCAGCGCTTCAAGGGTCTCGACGACGAGGTCCCCACCGTTGCGCTGGTTGGTCCCCTTGGTGGGAGCTGCTGTGCCAGGATCGAAATCGATCATCGCTGCCCTCCGATGGCCTGTGCGACTTCCTGGATGCGGGCGCCGAGGGCCTGCTGCGCGTAGCCGTTCGGGGCACCGTGGCGGTCACCTTCAACGGCGTTGTCTGCCATGAGGGTCACCAGTTCATAGGCAACGTGGCTGCCGGCGACTCCGGTGATTTCTGCGTGGTCGTAGGCCGGGGCGACTTCCACCACGTCCGCGCCAACGAGGTTCATGCCGCGGAAGCCGCGGATGATCTCCAGCAGTTCGCGGCTGGTGATGCCGCCTGCTTCGGGGGTGCCGGTGCCGGGGGCGTGGGCCGGATCAAGGACATCGATGTCCACCGAGATGTACAGCGGGCGGTTGCCGATGCGGTCGCGGATCTTTGCCACCGTCTCCAGGACGCCCTGGTAGTAGACGTCGGCGGAGGTGACGATTCCGAAACCGAAGCGGTGGTCGTCGTCGAGGTCCTTCTTGCCGTACAGCGGACCGCGGGTACCGACGTGGCTGATGGCCTCCGTGTCCAGGATGCCTTCTTCGACGGCCCGGCGGAACGGCGTACCGTGCGTGTATTCGGCGCCAAAGTAGGTGTCCCAGGTATCCAGGTGGGCATCAAAGTGCAGCATGGCGATGGGTTCGCCTGCGCGTTCCGCTGCTGCCCGGAGCAGCGGGAGGGCGATGGTGTGGTCGCCGCCGAGGGTGACCAGCTTGCTGCCGTTGGCCGTGAGGTCCAAGGCGTTCTGCTGGATGGTTTCGATGGCCTCGTTGATGTTGAACGGGTTCACTGCCATGTCGCCGGCGTCGGCTACCTGGATGTTCTCGAACGGGCTGACGTCCCAGGCCGGGTTGTACGGGCGGAGCAGACGGCTGGCCTCACGCACGTGGTTGGCGCCGAAGCGGGCTCCGGGGCGGTACGAAACGCCGGAGTCGAAGGGAACGCCGACCACGGTGACGTCGGCCTTGGAGACCTGGTCCAGGCGGGGCAGGCGGGCATACGTGGCGGCACCGGCGTAGCGCGGGATACGGGATGAATCGATGGGGCCCAGGTTGCCGTTGGCCTCGATGCGGAGCTCTTCCAAAGTACGCCACTCCTTGAGTGAATAGGGGGATTGATTCTGCGGACTGTGACACCCATCATACACTCAAAGTTGTCTAATATGCATCACTTGTTTACAACCTTCCAAAAGGATGAGACGCCGCTCACAGCAGGCGTAAAGATTCCATAAAAACCGGTGTCCCGGCGTCGAACCGGGCCATACGCTCCATGCGGAAGCAGTACCGTGCTGCGCGAAAGGACACCGTGACCACCCTGTCGAGGCCTCCGGCCGACCCGGCCAACCGGCCCAAGAATTCCTTCAAGCTCAAACCCTGGTTGCTTGAGGGAATGCCGGACACTTCAGGCAAGCGGCAAGGCCCCCACGGCCAGCCCTCGGAGTCCCACAAGCCGCAGGCCTGGTGGAAGGTCATGTGCCTCACGGGCCTGGACTACTTCTCGACGCTGGGATACCAGCCCGCCATCGCCGCCCTGGCAGCGGGCCTGCTTTCTCCCCTGGCGACGTTGCTGCTGGTCACAGCAACCCTGGCCGGAGCGCTGCCGGTTTACCGCCGGGTGGCAAAGGAAAGTCCACGCGGCGAGGGCTCCATTTCCATGCTGGAGCGGCTCCTCCCCCGCTGGGGCGGCAAGCTCTTCGTCCTGGCACTCCTTGGCTTCGCGGCCACGGACTTCATGATCACCATTACGTTGTCGGCTGCCGACGCCACGGCCCACCTCATCGAGAACCCGTTCGCGCCGGACTTCCTTGAAGGCCAGAACGTCGCCATCACCCTGGCGCTCATCGCGGGTCTGGGCATCGTCTTCCTCCGCGGGTTCAAGGAGGCGATCAACGTGGCCGTCGTCCTGGTGGGCGCCTTCCTGATGCTCAACCTTGTGGTCATCGCCGTATCCATCGGCCACGTCTTCACCGAGACCCGCGTCATCACGGACTGGTGGACTGCTTTGACCACCTCCCACGGCGATCCGATCATGATGATCGCCCTGGCATTGCTGGTGTTCCCCCGCTTGGCGCTGGGCCTCTCGGGTTTTGAAACAGGCGTCGCCGTCATGCCCCAGATCAAAGGCCATGCCACGGACACGGAAGCCGATCCGGCCGGCCGCATCAAGGGTGCCCACAAGCTCCTGACCACCGCCGCGATCATCATGAGCTCGTTCCTCATCACCTCCAGCTTCACCACGATCATGTTGATTCCGGCCGCTGAATTCGAACCCGGCGGAAAGGCCGATGGCCGCGCCCTTGCCTACCTCGCGCATAAGTTCCTGGGCGATGGCTTTGGAACCGTGTACGACATCAGCACAATCGCCATTCTGTGGTTCGCCGGAGCCTCCGCGATGGCCGGATTGTTGAACCTTGTTCCCAGGTACCTGCCGCGCTACGGCATGGCACCGGCCTGGGCGCGGGCACTCCGCCCCCTGGTCCTCGTCTTCACGGTCATCGCCTTCATCGTCACCATCATCTTCCAGGCTGATGTCAATGCCCAGGGTGGCGCCTATGCCACTGGCGTGCTGGTCCTGATCACTTCCGCGTCCATCGCCGTGACGCTGTCGGCACGCCGAAGGAAGCAAAAAGCACAGGTCATCGGCTTCGGCCTCATTTCCCTGGTCTTCGTTTACACCACCGTGGTCAACTCCATCGAGCGCCCGGACGGCCTGAAAATTGCCGCCCTGTTCATCCTTGGCATTCTGGTGGTCAGCTTCGTCTCCAGGATGAGGCGGGCATTCGAGCTGCGGGCCACGCACATCAAGATGGACCGGAAGGCCCTGGAGTTCACGGCCAACAACACGCACGGACCGGTCCGGATCATCGCGCACGAACCCAAACGCTTCAGTGCCGACAGGTACCGGGAGAAGCTGCAGCACGCCCAGCTGGCCAACCACCTCCCCCTGGACTGCGACGCCGTCTTCATCGAGATCATCGTGGACGACAGTTCAGACTTCGAGCAGGAACTCCAGGTAGTGGGCAAGGAGCGGCACGGGTTCAAGATCCTGGAAGTGCACAGCAACAACGTGCCGAACACGCTGGCGGCAGTACTCCTCCACATCCGCGACGTCACCGGTTTCATGCCGCACATCTACTTCCGGTGGACTGAGGGCAACCCGATTTCGAACCTGAGCCGCTTCCTCTTCTTCGGCGAAGGGGAGATCGCGCCCGTCACCCGCGAAGTGCTCCGGGAAGCCGAGCCGGACATCACCCGGCGCCCCTGGGTCCACGTGGGCTAGCCGCCTCGCACGCTCCTGCCCGGTTAGTCCCTTCGCAGGCTGCGCTCCTCCCCAGTTCGTCCCCCCGCGGACTCCGCTCATCCCCGGATTTCGGGCGCTCCGCTTGGCCCGTGGGACGAAGGGCGGCGGCAACCGGGGAGGAGCGCCGCCACCAGGAGCTCAAACCGGGATGGAGCGTCGGCTGGAGTTGCCCACATACGGCAAGTGCGTCATTTCGTGGAACGTTGGAAGCCTGTGGACTGGTCCGATGGACGCCTTCCAGTACCTCGAAAAAGTAGGCGGCGTGGCTCGGACCGGACAACTCCTGGCCGCAGGCTATTCGCGCCGGGACATCGCGCGCCTTCCAAGCAAGGGTGCGAAACAACCCCGGCGGGGCATCTTCATGCTTGCGGATCACAGACCCGAGTTGGCAACCGCCCTCCGCTACAACTCCTACGTCTCCTGCGCCAGCGCAGCTCAACACTACGGATTGTGGATACGCAAAGCACCTGATCTCCACCATCTGGCATGCGATCACGGTCACGGCACCGGGTTCGTCAGGCACAGGACCATGAGATTCGAACCTCATCCCAGCCTCCCAATCGCCGCGGTGGAAGATGTAGTCCTACATGCCATGGCTTGCCTGGCGCCGCCCGCTTCAACGGCAATGGCAATCTCGGCGGTTCGACTGCACGGTGTGCCGTTGGAACTGCTGAAGGAACAGTTGCAGGGAGACAGGTCGCGGCCCGTCCTCAACGCGCTCAAGGATCTCGACCTGCGTGCAGAGTCCATTGTGGAGGTCGATGCACAGCATCTGCTCCGCACCCACGGCATTGCATTCGACGCCCAAGTGGCAATACCTGGCATCGGGCGCGTCGACCTCCTTCTGGAAGAGTTCCTCATTATTGAAGTGGACGGCTTCGCGTTTCACTCCGATAGAAAGGCCCTCCGCAACGACTTGGCACGCAACAACGCCTCCACCATCAACGGGTATTTGGTCCTGAGGTACCCACCGGAAGTCATCTGGTTCGAGCCGGAGCGCGTGATCGCGGAGATCCAGGCGGTTCTCAAGCTGCGTCGTGACGATCCCGCCCGGTTGGTGGACGGCTTTGCCCAGCCGAGCCCCGGACTTTCGGGGATCGGCCCGGTCCCTGGCTTCCAATACAGGAGGTAACTGGGAGGGAGTGCACAACGCCGGGAGGGAAAACTACCTGCTTGCTGCGGGCACCAGCACCCAGAGCACTTCCACGGTTTCGTCCGTCGGGTTGATCCACGTGTGCGGTTCGCGGCCCGGGAAGGAGAGGGTATCCCCTTCCTCGAGGTCGTATTCTTCGTTGGTCAGGATGAGCTTGATGCGGCCCTTGACCACATGCAGCACGTCCACGTCGCAGTCCACCGCGTAAAGCTCGTTTTCGCCGCGCCCGCGGGGCTCGATAGTGGCTTGGAGTATCTGCAGGCGCCGCTCGGAACGTGCGGTCAGCAGGCGTTCCACAATGCCTTGGCCGCCCAGCGAGATCCTGGGGCCGTCGTCGCGACGTGTCAGATGGGTCTCCGGCGCGGCGAACAAGTCGCCGACGGAGACGGACAGAACCTGGCAGAGGGTCACCAAGGAAGCAACCGACGGCGATGTCAGGTCGCGCTCCACGCGGCTCAGGAAGCCTTTGGTCAACCCGGTGGCGTCCGCAACCTGCTCGATGGTGAGGCGCTGCGCTTGCCGGGCTGCGCGGATTCTGGAACCGATGGCAACGGGAACATTGCTCGGTTCAACGGGTAGAGCCTTCATTCACGAACCTTTCAGGCCTGTCATGTGGCCCTGTCATTGGAGCAATAGTAGCCGGGAGGCACGCCAACAGGGCCACTGCGGGCGTAACCAAGTCCAAAGGATCTTGACTGTTACTCCGATCACAACATATCCTCATAGGCAACAAGTGTTGTCTGTGAGGCACACAACACATCCCCAAGCTCCAAACCCAAATCTCCAATCATCCGCACAGAGACTTCGACGCATCGCAGGAGTATCGTCGAAAACCCCAACCTCCGTGCATCAGCTCCAAGGACCGTTCATGGAATCTTCGGCTATTAATATCGCAATCGTGGTGGTGTACCTGCTCGCCATGCTGGCCTTCGGCTGGTGGGGCAAGTCCCGCACAAAGAACAACAGCGACTTCCTGGTGGCCGGCCGCCGCCTGGGACCCTTCCTCTACACAGGCACCATGGCCGCCGTGGTCCTCGGTGGCGCATCCACCGTGGGCGGCGTGGGCCTCGGCTACAAGTTCGGCATCTCCGGCATGTGGCTCGTGGTGGCCATCGGCTCCGGCGTGCTGCTCCTTAGCCTCCTGTTCGCCGGCACCATCCAGCGGTTGAAGATCTACACGGTCTCCCAAATGCTGAGCCTGCGATACGGCAGCAAAGCCACCCAGACATCCGGAATCGTGATGTTGGCCTACACACTCATGCTCTGCGCCACGTCCACCGGCGCCTACGCCACCATCTTCGTGGTGCTCTTCGACTGGGAACGCTGGTTGGCAATCGCAGTCGGCGGCGCCATCGTGCTGGTCTACTCCACCATCGGCGGCATGTGGTCCATCACCCTGGCAGACCAGGTGCAGTTCCTCATCAAGACCGTAGGCATTTTCTTCCTGATGCTGCCGTTCGTCCTGAACGCAGCCGGCGGAATGGACGGCATCCGTGAGCGCCTTGACGCCAGCTTCTTCCAGATCGACGGCATCGGCGTCCAGACAATCATCACTTACTTCGTGGTCTACACCCTCGGCCTCCTGATCGGCCAGGACATCTGGCAGCGCGTCTTCACCGCCAAGACCGCCACCGTTGCACGCTGGGGCGGAGCTACCGCCGGTGTTTACTGCATCCTCTACGGCATCGCCGGCGCACTGATCGGCCTGGCTGCCCGCGTCGCCCTCCCGGACATCGATGTCGCCAACCTCGGCAAGGACGTTGTCTACGCAGAGGTGGCAACCCACATCCTGCCCGTCGGCATCGGCGGACTGGTGATGGCCGCGGCTGTGGCTGCGATGATGTCCACCGCTTCGGGCGCCCTGATCGCCGCCGCTACGGTGGCCCGCGCAGACGTTGTCCCGTTCGTGGCCAGCTGGTTCGGCAAGACGATCAACACAGACGACACGGAAAACCCCGAGCACGACGTCAAGGCAAACCGCTACTGGGTCCTGGGCCTGGGCATCGTTGCCGTCCTGATTTCCATGGCAGCGCAGGACGTCGTTGTTGCCCTGACCATCGCCTACGACATCCTGGTAGGCGGACTCCTGGTCGCCATTCTCGGCGGCCTGGTCTGGAAGCGCGGAACGGGCATCGCGGCTGCATGGTCCATGGCAGTCGGCTCAGTTCTGACACTGGCCCTGCTCATCATGTACGCGGTTGGTGTCATCCCGAGCGAAGACGGCGTCTACGCCAACGAGCCCATCTACTGGGGCCTCGGTGCTTCCCTGGTGGTTTACGTCGTGGTCTCCCTGCTGACTCCGCCCACGGACGCAGCCGTCCGCGAGGCCTGGGACAAGCGCGTAGCCGGCGCCATCTCCGAGGAACTGCCGCCGGAAGTCCACCCGGTGGGCAGCAGCAAGTAACCAGGCAATACCCGACGGCGGTGCCGCCCCTTCGCGGGGGCAGCACCGCCGTCGTTTTGTTCCCGGCAAAAGGGCCTTCACAACCGCAGGTGCGGTACTGTTGTCCCAGCTTCAAGAGATGTGGCGCCAAGCTCCGACTGGCCATGCACCAACCCCATGTTCACGGGTGGTTCGGATGAGGAAGCGGCCCGTCCCGGACCTGAGACAACCGAGCGGGCAAGAGCACTCTCCACAGGAGCAGCACCTTGCCGTATCAGAGCGATACCAGCCACGCCCACAACACCACCGGCCAAACCGAAGCCCGGAACGTCACGGTGATCCCCGCCGTCGACCTTTACCTGGGCACGGTCACCATAGTGGCCAGGAACGAAACCCTGTTCTTCCGGCATCCCCATCCGCAGCAGATCGCCAAAGCGCTGGCCCAGGCCGTCCGGCCCTCAACGTGGTGCGAGGCGTCCCGGACCCTGACGGTTACTGTGGCCGCGACAGGAAAACGGGATGGCCAGCCGCGCCTGTTCGCCCTCGGCAGCCGGGACGGGGACTAGATTTCCTCTTCCTCCCCACGGAATTCCTCGGTCTCATCGATCGGCACCACCCGCTCGTCGTCCTCGGGGGCGTCCACTTCCTCAACCCAGGGCTCGTCCACTTCCTGGTCTTCGGCGTAGTCGTAGGCCGGGTCCGACTCGATGGTGGTGCGTTCCGGGTACTTGGCGTGTGATTCGGTGGTGTCCATGGTGCAACCTCCGTCCCGTGGGCCTGTAAGAGCCCGCTAACCGAGTGCGGGGAGGCTCCCCGCCCCTGTCCTTCCATCTGAGCACCGGCCAAAGCGAGGGTCAAGCAGAGCCGGAAATTACGGTGCACCGAACATTCCAGCTAAGGAATACCAGCCAAAAAACCCTGCAAATAAGCGGTAGTGTGGGGCGTGCAATGGGGCCGCAACTACCCCACCCAGCACAGGAGATAAAGTGCAGATGCACCAGGAATCCCACAGTTCGTCGAGCCCCGCTCCGGACCCCGCAATCGAACCCGCAGCCCTCCACCACACCGCAGAACCGGCAGCACCCACTGCGTCGGACATCAGGCGGTGGCGGCAGTACCTTGCCGATGAACGCGCCGAGGCTGCGGTCTACCGCGAACTCGCCCAGCGCCGCGACGGCGAGGAACGCCAGATCCTGCTGGCTCTGGCCGAAGCCGAAGGGCGGCATGAAGCGCACTGGCTCAAACTCCTGGGTGAGCACGCAGGCATGCCCAAGGCAGCTTCCGCCCGCAGCCAGTTCCTGGGGTTCCTGGCCCGCAACTTCGGTTCGGTCTTCGTCCTGGCCCTGGCGCAACGTGCAGAGGGCCGCTCCCCCTACGGAACCGAGCCGGCCGCCACCCCCGCGATGGTGGCCGATGAACAAATCCACGAGGAAGTAGTCCGGGGCCTGGCGACCCGTGGACGCAACCGGCTCTCGGGTACCTTCCGTGCTGCAGTTTTCGGCGCCAACGACGGTTTGGTGAGCAACCTGTCGCTGGTCATGGGCATGGCCGCGACGGGTGTACCGAGTTCCGTGGTCCTCATGAGCGGCGTTGCAGGGCTCCTGGCTGGCGCACTGTCCATGGGTGCCGGCGAATACGTCTCCGTCCGCTCGCAACGCGAACTGCTCAACGCCACCCTCCCCACCCAGGCCACCCTCACCGCAGCCCCGTCGCTGGACATCGACCACAACGAGCTGGTCCTCGTGTACCTGGCACGCGGCATGACCCGCGAAGCCGCCGAGCACCGGGCAGCCGAGCGCATGGGATTGTTCAGCTGCGACTGCGATCCCAGCCTCTCCCTGCAGCCCGAGAAACCGGTGGCCGATGAGCATGAATCGGTGGGTTCGGCGTGGGGCGCGGCGCTGTCCAGTTTCTGCTTCTTCGCCTCGGGAGCCATCGTTCCGATCCTGCCCTTCCTTTTCGGGATGACGGGTATGGCCGCGCTCCTGGTGGCCGGAGTCCTGGTGGGCATCGCGCTGCTGGCGACAGGCGCCGTCGTGGGTTTGCTGTCCGGTACGTCGCCGCTCAGCCGCGGCCTGCGGCAACTGGCCATCGGGCTCGGAGCAGCTGCTGCCACCTACGGTCTCGGTTTGCTGTTCGGCGCGGCGATCGTCTGAGTTTGGACTGCTCCCCCGGCAGACCGTAATGTTGGTTCGTCCTCCGCGCTGCCCCGCGTGACCAAGGGCCTGAGGAATGGAGAACCGTGGACTGGGAGCGGGAAGCTACGCACGTGCCGAAGCACCGGCGATCGGGAACAACCCAGCGCGTTCTGCTCGGCCTGCTGATGGCATTCATCGCGGCGACGGTCGCTGTGCTGGTGTCCTGGTTCCTGAATGGCGACCCCCGCATCACGGCACTGTTCCCGGGCGTCAGCGTCCCGGGCGGCCCGCAAACCGGGAAGATACAGCCCACCTCGGCCCGCATTCCGGACGCACCACCGCCGGGACTTGAGGAAGCGGACGCCCCGCTGGCCTCGCCGACGGCACCGGGCACCACCAATGATTCGTACAAGTTCCTGGCCATGAACGACGACGGCACCCCGGTGGGCTATTCCCCTTGCCGGCCGCTGCACTACGTGGTGAACAACGCCTCCGCTCCCGAAGGAACCGACCCCCTCCTGACGACGGCCATTGCCAATATCTCTGCAGCCTCGGGCATCCAGTTCGTCAACGACGGAACAACCGACGAACAACCCGCGGACCGGCGCGAGCCCTACCAACCCAACCGCTACGGCGACCGGTGGGCTCCCCTGCTGATCTCGTGGACCACACCAGAAGTGGCGCCGGCCCTTGAAGGGAAGGTCATCGGCACAGGCGGCAGCACCATGTATTCGCTGGACAAGGGCCCCAAAAGCTACATCACCGGAAGCCTGGAGCTGGACACACCCCAGATCGCGGAACTTCTGGCCGATCCCGGCGGCGCGGACTACGTCCTTGCCGTCATGCAGCACGAGCTGGGACACGTGATGGGACTGGACCATGTGGACGATCCGATCCAGCTCATGTACCCGGAAATCGGGGCACCGGACGGTCTGGCCGCCGGTGACCTGAACGGCCTCCATCTCCTGGCATCAGCCCCCTGCCGCAAGGACATCTAGCAGCTTTCAGGCGTTGGGTACAAAGGCCATGGACTCACGGGGACACTGGACCTATGCTGGCGAATACGGCCGACGGCGGCGCCCCACCGCCCGTCCGCGGCCTCCACGTCAGGGGGTTCCATGGAACCTTATGGGTCGTCCAAGTGGCCGGACCCGGATCCTCCCCGGCCCCATTACCTTCCGCCTTCGGGTCCGCACGAGCCGCCTGAGCCCCGCCCGCCGATCAAGCACAGCAGCGTCGCCGCCATCCTGTTCCTGCTGGGCATCCTGGGGCTCGTGTGCGCCGGAGCCTATTTCGGCGGAGAGCTGCAGCAATTCCTCTACGGATCATCGGAAAGCCAGAGCCAGCCGCCACGTCCCGGGCTGGCACCCTTCGGACAACGGGACGATCCCCTGCCCGGACGTGAAGAATCCGACGCGCCCCTCGGCACGCCGCCCCCGCTGGTCCAAGCCAGCAGCTCGTACAAGTTCCTGGCAGTCAAAGAAGACGGCACGCCCTTGGCGTACTCGCCCTGCAGGCCCATCCACTACGTGGTGAATTCGGACCTCGCACCGGCTTCCTGGCAGGTTCTTGTGGAGAAGGCCGTCCATGAAACCGGGAGAGCTACGGGGTTGAGATTCATTTACGACGGGCCGAGTTCCGAGGTTCCCTCCCCCAACCGTTCCGGATACCAGCCGGCCAGATACGGGGACCGTTGGGCGCCGGTGCTGATCGCCTGGAGCACCCCGGAGCAGGTACCGCGCCTGACCGGGCAGACGGTGGGTCTGGGCGGAAGCTCCTCCATTGGCCTGAGCAACGGCTACAAGGCATACGTGACCGGGACAGTCTCACTGGATGCACCACAGTTTGCCGGGATCGTGGACACCCCGGACGGGGAGGACATCGGCGTGGCAGTCATCATGCACGAGCTCGGACACCTGGTGGGCCTGGACCACGTGGACGATCCCCGGCAACTCATGTTCGGGCAGGCATCGTGGGTACGGGAATATGCCGCAGGCGACCTGACGGGGCTCGCGGAACTGGGTTCAGGTCCCTGCAGCAAAGACTTCTGAGCCGGGCTGTGTCTTAGCGGGCCAACACCGCGAGCGCATCCTCCACCGTGTCCACCAAAAAGATACGCTCCGCCATGGGCTTCCCGGCGGCCAGGCTCTGCAGCATAGGCCACGCCGGGAAGGTCCGTTCCCAGTGTTCGCGGCCCACCAGGACCATGGGCGTAATGGTTTCGGGCGCTCCGTAGTAGTTCTCACAGGCGTCCTGGAAAATTTCCTGCACCGTGCCTGCCGCTCCCGGCAGGAACACGATCCCGCCGTTGCAGACTTCCAACAGGATGGCTTCCCGGATGGCGTTGGCGAAGTACTTGGCGATGTGGGTGGCGAACAGATTGGGCGGCTCGTGCCCGTAGAACCAGGTAGGGATGCCGAGGGTCGGGGTGCCTTGCGGGTAACGTTCGACGACGGCCGCCGCCTGACGCGCCCAAGCCGTCACCGAGGGCCTGAATCCCGGGACATCGGCGAGTGTCGCAAGGGCCGCCTGCAGTTCGGCGTCGGGCCTTCCGCTGAAGTAGGCGCCCATATTGGCCGCTTCCATGGCACCGGGACCCCCGCCCGTGGCGACGGCGAAGCCGGCTTGGGCGAGCAGGCTGCCCAGCCGGGCGGCGTCGGCGAATTCCCTGGATCCTCGCTGGGCGGCATGGCCGCCCATGACTCCCACAATCCTGCTTCCTGCGAAGGGGCCCTGATCCAATGCCTCGTCCAGGGCGTCGCCTATGGCGTGATCGTGCAGCGCTGCGGCGAGCGTGGCGTCGAGGCTCTGACGCTGGCCGGGCAGGATGCTCCACTGGTAAACCTGTGCGTCGAGGGTGGACTCGTATTCAGTGCTTGGGATGTCCTGATAGAGCTCCACCGGGGTGTAGAGAGTGCCGCGGTACGGGTCAAAGGGAACACCCAGCAGCTTCGGAAAGATCAGCGCGCCACGGCTTCGCAGACTTTCTTCCACGCCGGTGTCAAAGGTGCAGCCGAGGAAGATGGCACCTTGCGGATCCATCGCTTTGAGCTGGCGCGAGTAGCCGCGAAGGTCCAGCGACTGCGCGTGCCAACCGTGCATTGACCGGGCTCCGGCACCGACCAGCCGATCGAAATGAACCACGCTTTCGACGTCGAGTGTTCGAGGACTTGGATTCAAAGCTGCGGTGCGGTTCATGAATTCAGCGTAATGCGGGGTTTATGCGGACCGCCGGGATTTCGAAGGGAGGGGCCTGGACCCTAGCCATGAATTTCCGCGAGGAGTACAGTATCGATCACTGCTCCACTTTCGAATCATGAAAGGCAACGGCAGTACCCAACTGAATTCAGGAAATGACGTCGCGGAGGCGTCGTAAGCTTGCCGGCTGGGGGGCCCAACATCTGCTCGAGGAGCATGGTTGTGGACCGTCCAAAATACGCTCGGCGTCATACTCATTCCACCCTGTACAGCACCCGTTCCCTTTTCCGGAAAATCCTTGTTTTCCTGCTGGGTTCCGCTGTTGCCTTTTCTGCCCTGACCCTTGGTGTGGCGGCGCCTGCCGCTGCTGCGGTCCCGCCGTGCCCGGGCACAGGCGGCGCCATGCAGATAGTGGCCCACACCGATGATGACCTGATTTTCATCAGTCCGGATTTCATGCGTGACATCCAGTCCAAGCGCTGCGTGCAGACCGTGTACGCAACGGCGGGTGAAGCCGGTGAAGGGGCTGCGTACTGGAACAGCCTGGAAGCGGGAATCAGGGCAAGCTACGCGAAAATGGCGGGTGTAGCCGATGCCTGGACCACCACCGACGCGGGCGTTCCGGGCCGACCCCTCACCCTTCAGACCTTGAATGCGGCACCCAACGTTTCCGTCGTTTTCATGCGGCTTCCGGATGGCTTCCCGGATGGGAGGGGCAGCAGCCGCTACAACGGCCAGAGCATCCTGAAACTGTGGGACGGCCGGCTCAGCTCCATCCGTCCGGTTGATGGGGCCGCAGCGTTTACCAAGGCGCAATTCCAGACGACGTTGAACCAGCTGGTGGCCAATTACCAACCCACCACCTTCCGGACCCAGGATTGGACGGGAAATTACCAGGACCCCTACGACCACAGCGATCACTGGGCCACGGCAAAGTTTGCCCAGCTGGCCAGCAGGGCCTACACGGGACCCCATACGGCATCTGCATACGACGCCTATGTAATCGATGAATACGCCCAGAATGTGACGGGCGCGGACCTGACCAACAAAGTCAACACCTTTGTGCGCTTCGCCGATTTCGATAAATACCTCTGCGACACTCCCTGCCCGGCGCCGCCTTACAGCGACTGGCTCAAACGGCAGTACATCACGGCCATCGAGTGGACGGGCAATGCTGCCAAATCAGCAGGCACAACAGTGAGCGCTTCTTCGCAGAAGGCCTCGGGGCAGAGCCCCGAGAAGGCCCGCGACGGGTACGCATGGGGTACGCCCATGGACGCCAACCGCGAATGGGTCACCAACGGCGGCAAGGCAGGCAGCTGGATCCAGTACAACTTCTCCCCGGCCCGGACCATCAACGCCGTGACGCTTTTTGACCGGCCGATCCTCAGCGACCAGGTAACCGGCGGCAACCTGGCCTTCCCGGATGGCAGCACCGTGCCAGTGGGCGCCCTGCCTAACAACGGTTCGGGACTCACAGTGAATTTCCCGGCACGGACAGTCAGTTCGGTCCGCTTCAACATCACCTCCGTGAGCGGCTCCACTACGAACATCGGCTTGTCCGAGTTCGAGGCCCACATCACGGCCGACGTCGTTGCACCCGAAGTGACGGCGACACCGCCCGGCGGCACCTATGACATCGGGCAAAAGGTCACCCTGTCCGCGAACGAACCTGCGACGATCTTCTACACGCTGGACGGGACGACCCCCACCACCGCGAGTGCCAAATATGCCACGCCGATCACCGTGAATGGTCCACTGACGCTGAAGTACTTCGCCGTGGACGCTGCGAACAATCCGTCGGCCGTCGTGACGCAGAGCTACTCCACCGGCCCGGACGTGACCAAGCCTGTGGTGACGGCCAACCCGCTGGGCGGCGCCTACGCCCCGGGCACCAGCATCACGCTTACGTCCAACGAGGCAAACTCCGTGATCAAGTACACCAAGGACAGCAGCGATCCCCTCACTGCAGGACTGGTCTACTCCACGCCGATTGTCTTCGCGGGCCCGGATCCGATGACCCTGAAATTCTTCGCCACGGATCCTGCCGGAAACGTCTCCGATGTCGTCACGCAGACCTACAACGTTCCGCCTGACACGCGGGCGCCTGTGGTGACGGCGAACCCAACCAGCCGTGCGCTGGCCAGCGGGGCAACCATCACGCTTTCCGCCGATGAACCAGGCGCAAGCATCTACTACACCACAGACGGCAGCAGCCCCACGGCTACGGAGTCTGCCACCAACTTCAAGTATTCGGCTCCGCTGGTCATGGGGACATCACAGCTGACCCTGAAGTACATCGGTATGGACGCTGCAGGGAACACCTCACCCATTGGAACCCAGACGTACAGCGTTCCCGCAGCCGGGCCGCCGTCGTCCCATGACTTCAACGGCGACGGCAAGGCCGACGTCTTGTCCTCCGATACTGCCGGCAACCTGTACCTCTACCCGGGCAATGGCGGAGGCGGTCTGGGGCCGCGGCAAACGGCCTTGGCGGCACCTGCATGGTCCACGATCACCGACACCATAACCCCCGGCGACTTCAACCGGGACGGCAAACCGGACCTGCTGGCCCGTGCAGGTGACGTCCTGTGGTTCTACACGGGCGACGGCGCCGGCAGCTTCGGCGCCAGGGTCCAGGTGAGCACCGGATGGAGCACCATGAGCCAGTTGTTCTCCCCGGGCGACTTCAGTGGCGACGGAATCCCTGACCTGATCGCCAGGCGGAGCACCGGCGATCTGCGCCTTTACGAAGGCAACGGCAGCGGCGGGCTCCGGACGCCAATCACGATTGGAACCGGCTGGAATGTTATGAATGCAATTCTGAGCACCGGGGACTTTAATGGAGATGGTACGGGAGACGTGCTGGCCAGGCGTTCGGATACTGGCGCCCTCTGGCTCTACCCCGGCGATGGAACCCGCGGATGGCTCGCATGGAAGCAAATCTCCGCGGGTTGGGACAACCGAACATCGATCGCAGGCCCCCGGGACCTCGACGGCGATAACAAGAACGACGTCATCGGCCGCATCGGAGACACCCTGTGGCTCTACCCAGGCAGCGGCAACGGGACTCTCAGCAACGTCCCGCCCACTAGCCTCGGCACCGGTTGGCAGGCCATGAAGATCATCGGCTAGCCAACCCCCTGGACCTGGCGCGGGTCGGAGTTTTCCCCCAGACTCTTCGGCCCGCGTCAGCCATGTCCGGAGCCTGTCCGGGGTGGGCTGCTAAAAATGTCAGACCCTCCTGGCAGGGTTGATGCATGGGAAGCATTGGGGATGTTTTGGCGCGGCGGGCAGGTTCGCCCGGCGCCAAAGTCCTGCCCCGACGCGTCCGCCACAGCGAGAAAACAGGTTCGACGGCGTCACTCGCCGCCGCGCTCACCGGCAGCGACCCTGGCGCGCGGCCAACCGGCGGTATGTCATTTGAGGGCCGCGCCGGAGCTGCAGGACTCGCCGAATCGCTGGCATTGGGTGCTGCAGCAGTGGCGGCCGTGCGTTCACTCGCGGCCGAGGAGACACGGCTGTTTGACTTCACGGAAGCCGCAGATTTCGCAGGATCGGTCGAAGAGATTTCCCGGGCCCTGGAGTACGTGCAGGTCGTTGCGGCGCAGGCTGTGGAGCGGACCCGGACCGAGGCGCAGCGTGCGGCGCCGGCACCGCAGACCGGACAGTCCCCGGCGTCCGGCGCCCAGGAATGGCGGACGGGGTGGACCGAGCCAGCCGGTGGCTCAGGGGACGGTGGTGCTGGTGCTGGTGGTGGTGGTTGCAGTGTTTTGGATGATGGGTACCGGAACGCGGCGGAGTTCCTGCGGGCCCGGTTGAGGATCGGGATCGGCGAAGCACGGCGCCGGCTCGCCCTCGCGAACGATGTCCTGCCCGGGGCCGGAATAACCGGCCAGGAAATCCCGGCCCGTCGTCAAAGACTCGCCGACGCCCTCCACACCGGACAGGTCCCGTCCCGGTCCGCGACGATCATCAGCAACGCCCTGGACAAAGCCCAACACTTCACCGACCCGGACACCCTCACCGGCATGGAACACGCCCTCACCACCACCGCCACACAATCCGACCCCGACTTCGTCACCACAATGGCCAACCGCTGGATCGACCACATCGACCAAAACGGCCCCGAACCCACCGAAGAAGCCCTCCACCACGTCCAAGGCGCGTTCCTACGACGCCGACGCCGCCACGGACTCCACCACCTGGAAATCTTCGCCACCACCGAACAATACGAAACCCTCACCACCGCCATGAACGCCGCCACCAACCCACGACTCACCAACACCACCGGCCCTGACCAAGGCACTGTCCAAGGCACGGTTCAGGGCACGGCCCTAGGCGCTGACCACGGCACGGCGACCGCGTCGGCACCGGATGCGGGTGTTCCGAACGGTGCGGTCCCCGGGCTGGACCGGCGCTCCCGCGCCCAGAAACTCCTCGACGGCCTCATCGGCGCCTGCGCCGTAGCCATGACCACCGGGAAACTGCCCAGCAACGGCGGACTCCGACCCCAACTCACCGTCACCATCGACCACCACGAACTCTTCCAACAACTCACCCACACCACCACGAGCGCCACAAAAGAAACCAACACCCCGAAGCAGCCCAACGCGACACATCAGCCGGGCCCCCGGAACACCCTCAGTACCGGCACCGCGACCTTCACCGGCCCGATCCACCCCAACACCATCCGCAAAATAGCCTGCGACGCCGACATCCTCCCCGTCCTGCTCGGCACCGACTCCCAAATACTCGACATCGGCCGCACCACCCGGATCTTCCCACCCCACATCCGCAAAGCCATCACCGCCCGCGACGGCGGCTGCGCGTTCCCCGACTG
>Ga0308160_10002488_pt1 | contig 22193 bp, 30 predicted proteins | sample PhyFR1_FD_201036 | JGI IMG/M metagenome (GOLD analysis project Ga0308160, IMG submission 201036) | Phyllosphere microbial communities from UC Gill Tract Community Farm, Albany, California, United States - DLSLF.R1 | ecosystem: Host-associated > Plants > Phyllosphere > Unclassified | place: USA...
AACCGGATTGGGACCTCCGGCGCAAAGTCGTACGCTTTGATCGTCCACTGCCGTGAGCACGGGTATTTGGCCGGGCACACTCACTTGATATACCCAGCCGAGGTTTGCCCATCGGATTTCCTTCATCAGTTCCTCGGCGGTTTTCGCTTTGAGCTTCTCGCTAGGAGGATCGATCCAGGCGGTCTTGTTCTTCGCAAGGATTTCCTGAAACCCCACGACCGTTCCCGGCTCGGTCTCTATCGTTGTTCGAGACGAGGTGGACCCTGTAGACGAACTCGACGCGGCCGAGTTCGGCGTATCGGGTCGGAGCTGATGGAGGGGTAGTATGGCATCTTGACTTCCAGAAACGTACTGGTGGAAGAGATCATCCGGCAGGTCGTAGTGCGTCGACAGGGAGAGCGGATTCGGCGGAAGGGTATATTCCGATAGAGCAGTCTTGACCAAGTCCAGCTGGTTGTCCGGACTCAAATAGCCTGGAATCCATATACAGCCTGTTGAAGTCAGTATCCCGTATGCCAGCCTACCTTACCGTCCGCAATGACCCAGCCGACTTTCCCGCCAGACAAGAGGATCCTCCTTGACCCCTCGCTTTCTAATGGGGGACGTTCCCCCCGATCCCTCTCTTTGCCCTTCTTCACCCGGCCGGTCAAATCGCTCGAGGGAGACCACCATCCCGCTTGCCAAACTTCATCATCTTCCTGCTGAACCGGGCGCGATAGGTCAAGGATCGGCTGCGTCGGCGTCGAGCGTAAAGAGGGGAATTTCAGCGGTTGAGAGCGGTTTTTGAAATGCTTTTCTGTGCGCCTGAGCGGAGTGTGCGATGATTCGGCCACAGATGAGACGCAAGGTAGAGTGAGTTTTGACGACGCTGCCGAGCTCAGCGAAGCGATGTCTGGCAAAGAAGGCATCTGTGCGAGGAGGATGAAGTCGTCAACAAATCGTCATGATAATCAGATTAGCCTTTCAGCTCTGATCTCTGCTTTCGCGACCGGGCAGCGCGGTCCATCCGGTCCCAGTTTCGCATGGGGCTTCATCTCTTGACAGCCAGGTACTACGCGCGCTCGTCTTAAAAGGTCTTCGTGGTGAAGAAACAGAAGCATCGCCGCGATCACATCTTTCACCCGCTACGGCTGATCGGGGAAGCCCTAGAGGAACCCGTCCCTGATCTGTGTGATGGCAACGGCACGCAACGCGCTCACGTGCGAATTGAGATCTGACTGTCTTACTGAACCGCGATCGCTCACACAAAGGAAAGGTCTGCCTTTGGCTGCACAAAGGTTGTACTCAATGTCGCACTCGACACTCGATCTGGCCTTCCCGCTGTACTGACACAAGCAGCTGACGATCGCAAGGATTTGTTGAAGCACATTTCGCCCTTCCTAGCTCACTCTACTGGGAACCGCTACCAGAGCAGGCCAAGATGGCAAGCAACACCTCGCACCATATCCTCCATCGGATGGTTCCCCTCATATGCCAGTCTCTCCTCGCTGCGCCGCAAGACGAAGCAGTATGGCTCGAAGGCCTTGGGATGCTTTGTAATCCCAAACTACACAACGCAATGTCGGCAACATCGTCCATTTGGCTGCCACTTCTACTCAAGGGACTGGAGACGGTCCGACCGCGGCCAGTCATCATCGCCGCTCTGAGCCTTTTGGGCGAGATGGCGGCGACGTTGGAGCCGATGAAGAGCTGCCTCCTCAAACCGCTCAGAGCACTTGCTAAGGACACAGAGCTAGGCTTGGCTGCAAGCGACGAAATGAGGTATACGGTAGGGAAGTTGGGTCTGTTGGTGTATGACTCTCAAAACAATCCGATCGGCGGATCCATGAGCGTGAGCCGGGTTGTGTGAGGGTCTAACGACAGCATACCGGGTCTCAGCAGGACACACCGTTACCTCCCGTTACGCCGGCTCATCCTTCAGCTCCAAAACCTCGCGATCAGCCGCTCTTGGCCGAGATTCTTGCTCGCAACTTGCCGATGCAGCAGCGGACGGTGAGGCATGCGTGGACTACCACCCTCATGATCAAGACGTTCGAGAACGCCCAGCTCTGGCTGCAGAACCTCTTTCAAGCAACACTGGAAGCCAGCGCCGTCAGCGAAATGGTCATCACATCTAGGGTAGGCGCAACTCTGGACTGTGCTCACCTCAGCTTGGGACGTTGATACATGAAGAGCTGTTTCAAACCGCCTTTCTCAAGTGCTATGCGCAGATCACGAATGATCAGCCGTTCAAGGTGGGGTCGCAGCTGAATCGGCTGAAGACAGGATTCGGTCGATGCGACCCTTGTGCAACTGTTCTCGGACAGGGCGGTTTCTCGCAAGATCATCATTGTTTTCCTTGACCTGGTCGCATTCTTCAACAAGGAGAAGCTCGCACTGCCTGACTCAGTGTCCGAAGCTGCTAAACGGTGTGCCTTGACGAACTTCGCAGGAGATCTGCATCAACCCGTGCCTGCCATCGTTCTGTGGTACGCCGAGCAAGACGCTATGGAGGATATGACCGCAGCGAATATCGCCAACATGGTCGAAGTCAACATCAGGTGGGAACGTTAGAAGGATTAAGCTTATAGCAGGATTGGCGGGTCGGGATACGACTCAGCCTGGTCATCTCTCCTCTGGCTGCGAGATGACTACAATGTTCATCCCGAACCCATGTGGCTTACCCAGTTGAGCCACTGGGATACTGCTGTCAAGCGACAAGATCACGTAGACGACGGCCTCGTCAAAACGTTCGAGTCCTTCAATACGAGGATGATATGCTGTGAGCGCACCCATCGACGGACCTGATACCAGATCACGCGATGGGCGAGTTCGAAAAGGGCTACCTCCTTGCTCAAAGCTTGTTCGAGGGATTGAGCGATCAAGAGCGTCGCAAGACCGCACACTGGGTCACTGCCGCCGCTTGGCACATGGTGAGTCGCTTCAATGGATGCGGCTGATCGAAGGGCGACTTCGAGACAATGGCAGATTACGTCGCATTCCATCCGAAGGGAACTTCCAAGTCGCTTTACAAGGCTATCATCGACGTGCATCACGGCGACTATGCCTCAGCGTTCTCACACATTGCGAAGGCGCAATCGCTCTCGTATGACGAGCTGCAGGCTCAGCTGGGTGTCGGGCCACAAGTCGCTCTGAAAACGCTTGCCAAGACGGAAGTTTTGGTAGAGCTCCAAGAGGTCATACAGTACAAGTCACAGCCGGATGCCAGGGAGCACATTCTCGGGCTTTGGCAAGCGAGATTCAAGCGAAGCCATGCGGACGCCAACTCGTGGTTGAAACGACTACAGGTATGGACATTGGCCTGCCCAGGGTCGGTGACAGACTTGCAAAGCTGTTATCTCGACTGCGCGAAGTTGTGCGAGAGCTCAGGTATGCACGATGCGGCACAGAGGTTGATCGCATGGGTGACCCCGGACGTTCATCCAGCAGTAAGTTGCGTTTCGACGCATAGACTGATAACAGGCTTGTAAAGTCGAGTACACAAAGATGCGTTTCGACTGGAAAGATGCCATGACCCAGGGGAACAGGGAGAAAATGCAAAGTGTATTGGATTCTCTACACGATCACGTCGGAAGACATCTCGAATCGCTTGGCATCGACCGCGAAGCGCTAGAAATGGAGGGCTTGGGACTACGGCCTCTCGCCGCCACCAGCTCTGCGTCGGCCAAGATCACAAATCCACTTGCTCGCCGCTTCTACCGTCTGGCGCAGTGGACAGAGATCTTGCAGGGCGACTTCTGGCTGACCGATCCGGACTCGGAAGTGTATCGCTACTATTCTTTGGCATACAAGCTGGACAATATATGGTGGGCATACTGCATAACATACACTTATGTCAGGTATAATGGATCGTACTCGCTAGCCCAAGCCGCCATGAACGTGTTTGAGACGAACGGACACTCTCGACACGATTCTCTAGCCGTCAACAGCTATGGTACGTTGTGGCTAGACGTTTCTCACTACAGTCGTGCCTGCCATCAGGGGTCTTTTTCAAAGTGTCAGATCTCGCGAAACGCCCGAGAAAATGATTAAAGCGCTTCTCCGGCTGGTGACCTTGTGGTTTCGCTACGGCGAGTCAGAAGCGGTTCTGGTCGAGGTCGAGCAGCAGCTCACCGATACTTCGATCTCGGCGTGGCTCATGGCTATTCCTCAGCTGATTGCGCGACTTGGTACTCGCCACAAAGACCTCCAAGGGGTGTTGATCAACCTGCTGAACAACATCGCCTCACAGTACCCTCACGCGGTCATTTGGCCACTGTTGACTGCAAGTCAAACACGAAAGCCAGAACACGAGGACGCCGCGAAGGTCTGCATGGACTTTATCTGTACAATGCCGGACGGGACAAAGCTGGTCTTACAGGCTAAACTTGTCGGCCGAGAATTGATTCGCGCGAGTATCAGCTGGATGGAGAAATGGAGGAACATCATCGATAGGTGTCTGCCTCGACAAGACTTGATGGAGATCGCATGGCACGAGGTGCCCGTCATGTGGGAGGATGAGATTGAGCGGCTTTCGGTGAGTGGTTTGTGTGGCGTGATTGACACCAGATGCCTGAGACACCAGACGAGGAGCAATTCGCCCAGCAGTTTGGTACACAAATCAAGACGATCTACAAGATTTTGGTCAAGTATCGAGCGACGCGAAACCCCAGCTTCGTCAATCAAGCCTACACTGAGCTGTACAAGGTATGTATCAGGCCAGGTCTAGGCTGACGGTAGCTACTGGGCGATATCGAAGCGCAACTCACCCCATGGAAGCTGCCCGGTTCAAAGCTCCAACTAGCCAGTGCTGCACCAAGGCTCCTTTCCCTCCGAGACTGTCTCTTGACCGTACCGGGTGGGTGGATGTGCCTCCTCCACTGACGTATAGGCCAGTACGACCACAATGTCAAGCTCGACGATCAGTCCTTTATTGCGTCCTTCCATCCAACGATGGACATACTGTCGTCAAAGCAGCTACCGCGAAAGATGGTGATCTCGTCGTATGACGAAGACTTCACTTTCCTCCTTAAGGGTGAGTCCACGAGAGGAGAGATCACTCATCATAGGCAATGAAGACCTGCGAGGGGACGAGCGGATCATGCAGCTGTTCACACTGATCAATACACTGCTGAATCACGAATCAGAGGCGTTTGGACGTAATCTGCACTTACTGCCATACGAGGTGATCCCGCTGTCCCCATCGGCGGGCCTCATCGGATGGGTCAAGAACACCCAACAGTTCGTACTCGATGATCGTTCCCGCTCATTCTAGGTTGCAGACAATGATCGCCGCGAACAGGGAGCGCAATAAGACGAGCTCGCTAACGAACAAAGAGCTGGGAGCTTTGCTCGGCGTGAGCTATACGAGCTCTTGAGGCGGTGCTGAGTGCAGTACGACCCGGAAATGTTCGACAGCAAACATGATAAGCCTCGAATCGACCCCCCGGCCGAGATGGATAGATATGACAAGCTCCCCGTTGAGACCAAGGTGGAGCGGCTGAAAGCGGCTCTAGCTCTGTCGAAGCAGACTGACTTGAAAGAAGCGCTCTGGCAGAGATCGCCGTCCGCCGAGATCTGGATAAGGCGACGAACGAACTTCGCCCGGACCATCGGAGTGGGCAGTCAGTCGTTATATCAGTAGCGTCGACCGAGCTTATCGCAGGCTTTGTGGGTCATGTCATCGGTCTGGGAGATAGACACGGCTCGAATATCCTCATCGATCAACTCACGTGGGGCGCCCTGCATATTGATTTCGGCGATGTGAGCTTTACGCGCGGGCAACAAGGCTGACCATCAGCTATTCGGTACGGCTCAAGATCGTCAGCTCCTCCCTGAGAAGGTCCCTTTCCGACTCACAAGGACGATGACGAACGCGTTTGAGCTCGCTGGATCGCACGGTCACGAAACGCCAGGATCTAGAGGATCGTATAAACAAGCGTCGATCGTGACGATGGGTGTGCTCCGCGACAGCCGTAGCAGTCTGCTGGCCATGCTTGAGGCGTTTTTGTATGATCCACTTCTCTCCTGGACTGTAAGTAGCCGATATCGGAACGCACTGATATAGTCTTCCTCCGCCTCGGATTCGGCCCAAACGCAGGGTTCAGCGTCGGATGGAGCAATCGCACAGACCCTCGTAGCGACCCACAGAAGGGCCGCCCCGCATGCGGTCCCGCAAAGTGTCGCTCCTGTCAGATCGAATGGGCAGGGCGGCGATTCCGACTTGTTCAACCGCATCGACAACAGTCTGATTGATGCGTATTTGGAGGGTGATAGCTACATGGCCAAAGCATCAGGTACAGGGATGACAAACAGGAAGGCTTTACACGTGAGTCTATCTCAGAATGGGCTCCAGCGGTCATAGCAGGCTGGATTACGGTCGAAGGAGTCCGCAGAATGAAAGATTATGGAGCGAATACTGATCGCAGGTCCTCGCGCAGATAGAGCGGAAGCTCGCGGGGTACCAAGGCGACGCGGATAAGCCGGCCGAGGTGAAGAGACAAGTGCAAGAGCTGATAGAAGAGGCTACGAGTTTGGGGAATCTTTCGCAAGGCTATGTCTTGGGGTGGATGCCTCATTGGTGATGCCGATTTCAATGTCGAGGGCACAGTCGGCAGATGGAATGATGTTACTTGGAAGCGAGTGCGGTAAGGTGTGAGTTCGTAGTCATGTGTATCCATGCATCTACGTGCACAGTGGTTAGGGACGTGTGGACTGAGCCCGTCCTTGAAGGTTATGGAGTGCGCATGTGAAGAGCATGAGAGCGGTGAGCTGTGGATGTGAAGAAGTAGACCGTACCTGAATCACGTGATTGTTCGTAGGTGTCAACAAATCACCTCCACAGTCGCGCATCGCGGCTGACTTTTCGCCTTGCCGCTCCCTGTAAAACTTTGACAGAACTCAGCAATGGCAGACATCGGCTCATATGACGGAGGCTTCGACTCGTTTCCCGCTTCTCCGTCCTCTTCCGCGAGAGCCCGTGCCCGAGTCGAGCTCGACGACGCGATAGAAGGGTGAGGTGGAGGTCCGACATCGCTCACCAGCAGCGCCGGTCCGTCTAAGTCTTGGTCACTTGGGAACTTTGACATTGGAAGACCGCTGGGCAAAGGTGAGTTGTGAATTTGCTCGGACATCCGCTAATGTAAGGTCATTTTGGGAAAGTGTATCTGTCACGCGTCAGATCGGCTACCGACCCGTTCATCCTCGTCCTCAAATGCCTAAGCAAGGACCAGGTGATTGACCAGAATGTGCAGGTGCAAGTTCGGCGGGAGATAGAGGTGAGTGATGATGTTGGTAGGACTGACAACAGATTATGCAACAGCTCAGGTGGGTATGGTGTTCACGAGCCGATTCGGTGCTCAAGCAGACATCCTAATATCCTGCGATTGTACGGGTGGTTTCACGACACGAATCGGATATTTCTCATGCTTGAACTCGCCGGTGGGTACTTCGTATTGCATGTCTCCAACAGCGTCACTGATTCGCAGGTCAGGGCGAGGTGTTCAAGCATCTCATGGCTGCCGGTCGATTTTCTGAACGGCGGAGCAGCCGGGTAAGCGATTTGGGAAGGACTCCGGCTGAAAGCAGTACATCCGACAAGTCGCCGATGGATTGGCGTATCTGCACACGAAGAATGTGATACATAGAGACATCAAACCGGAAAACCTGTTGCTTGGCATGAACGGCGAAGTGAAGATAGGCGACTTTGGTTGGAGCGTATACTCGCCGATAGAGAATAGGTAGGTCCTCGGCGAGTCCGCGCTCACTACAGCCAACGGACTATCGCCGGGACTCTTTCATATGTCGCACCCGAGATGATACTGGGGCAGCCGTACGGCCGAGCAGTGGATATCTGGGTGCGTGCCCGGACCTGAGCATACGCTGCTGATGGCCAGGCACTGGGGGTACTAACCTTCGAGTTTGTTTGTGGTCAGGAACCATTCGCGGCGGACACGCAATCGGGACCACGATGTACGCTTCCGCTCCGATAGGGAGCAAGTCTGGCCAGGACGTGCATTGACGCCCAGTGAAACAATCTAGAATCTGCCGCGTGGACGTGCACTACCCAGACCACGTATCTCCGGCGGCAATCGATTTTATGGGAAAAGTAAGCGCGTGCACTCGCAAGCCACGGTCGTAGGGCGTTTTCACTTATTCAACAAGTTGTTCCAGCTCGCTCCATCGGATAGGATGCCCCTAGCCGAGGTCCCGGAACAAAAGTGGATAGCGCATCACCACTCGTAATGGTGGCTGGGTACGCGAATATGAGTCATGACCGTGTCAAAATATACTGCGGTGGCGGTCTCGTGATGAGTCACGCGGCGACATCGGGCCACGACATTACGATCGCAGCGGGTTGGAGCGTTCCGCGCCTCTGAGGTATGCGTTTGCAGAGGCGGGAGAGCATCTAGAGCATCGAACGCCTGCCAAGTGGACTAGACAGCAGACCTCGTCCGCCCACATTCATAGCAAGGTCCAAAAACCAGAGTCAGCTGAGCTATATGCATCCATACCGGTACTTTTTTTGGACCAGCAGACAGAAGATTACAATGACCAGCTGCCGATCCTGGGTGGCGAAAATGACGTGGATGGCGTTTTCACACGACTGCGTCAGCCGGGCACTCCACGCGAGATCCAGCCACGAACGGTGAACAAAGCCATTTTCAGTCTAGCGACACTCTGCCTCCAACCCAACGGTGACCCGCTAAAGTCCATTTGACACCATCAGCAAGCGATTAGCAACCTCGTCGTCGAACTTCTTACGTGAGTAGCTGCCAATTATAGACTCTACACCCCCTGCCGACGGCCGTGCCGAGCCCAGAATACCGCTTGCAACGGCCGCTACGCTGTAAACTTGTCGGTGGCCACGGTCGGATGACGTCGGTGAGAATCATCTCCTGATGTCCAGACGAAAGAAGACGTGGGCAGTGACGTCGGACGATTGCTTTTTCAAAGCATAAATACCTGCTGTCCAGACGTGATATCATCTTCATCCATCCGCTTCGCAACTCTACATTCGCCTGCACAACACTCGCACATTATCAACATGGGCAACGACGCTCTCCAACAGAACCCGACCATCGATGTCGCCCAGCACATCACCGTGCGCGGCTCCGACTGGCTCTGGGCTGTCTTCTGTATCATGGCCTTCTCCGATCTCGTTGTCTTCATTTGGATGACCCGAATCCCCCGAGGACAGCGTGTCTTCCACCAGCTTGCTATCATGGTGAGTTGACCCGACGCGATCGCGGAGCAGGCGATGCACATCGAGCAAAGGCTAATTGTCAGATCCTGTCCACCGCTTCCATCGCTTACTTCTCCATGGCCTCCAACCTTGGTTACACCGGCGTCGCGACCGAGTTCGGACACATGGGATTCGAGGCCGGTACCCTCCGACAGCTTTGGTATGTTAGGTACATCGACTGGTTCGTCACCACCCCGGCTTTGCTCCTCACCCTCGTCCTCGCCTCCGGCCTCCCCCTTTCCGACATCGTTACCCTTGTCTTCTTCGACATTGTCATGATTGTCACTGGTCTCGTCGGTGGTCTCGTCGAGTCCCAGTACAAGTGGGGTTTCTTCGTCTTTGGATGTGTCGCCCTCTTCTACATCTGGTGGGTTCTCGCTGGACCTGCCCGATCTTCGGCTGGTGTCCTCGGTGCCGGCTACAAGTCGGCCTTCACCCTGTCCGCCGCCATCCTCTCGTTCCTCTGGCTCCTTTACCCAATTGCCTGGGGTCTTGCGGACGGTGGAAACGTCATCTCCCCCGACTCTGAGATGATCTTCTACGGTATCCTCGACGTCTTGGCCAAGCCAGTCTTCACCATGGTCCACCTTTGGCAACTCTCCCGTCTCGACCTTACCGCTCTCCAGCTCTCTTCCGGCAAGTTCACCTCCACCGCCGCCCACGGCGATGTCGAGAAGCACGGCCGTGAGAACTTCGCGTCTGGAAACGTCCCGTCCAACGGCAAGAAGAACTTCTTCGCTCGACGAGGACAGTACGACGCCAACACCAACACCAACAACACCAACAACGCTGTCATGCCCCCCGTCAACGGCGAGCCCGCTGGTGTCGACAACGACGTCGCTCTGGGCCGACCGTCTGAGGCCACCGTCGTTACCCGATAAACGGTGACCCCCCATTCTACCCTTGCGCCTGCGCAATCCCTACTATATATATATAATTTCAACGAGACACTATAATAGATTCCGACCCCAATGTAGCCATATGCATTCGTGCCAATTTACTTGCATTTGACGAGCATCACATTCATGCTGGCGAATTCAAGCACTTAAGGTAGTCAACAGGAAAGGCGAGTCGCTGTCCTCTCTCCCGGATGCATCCTGTATCATGTCCGCCGTCTCAGTTGGATGCACTCAGTCCCCTTACTGCAGGACGGCCACTGCCCGGCCTTCATGACCCGCTTCTCCCGGCTATTGTACTCATCTAGCACAGCCCATCGTGGAGAACGATAGAACCAAACAACCACCTCGATCTTCTCTGAACGATTTTCATCCCCCCAAGGAGCTGCAGCAGGACGTGACAAGCCATTGACTGTTTCCATGATCATCAGACGTTTCGTGGTCAGCATGACATGCATAGCGATCCAACACGTCTCGGTCCACGCTCAGACACGGCAATCAATCGATCCTCCCTGTGAGCCTGATATACGTTGACCTCGCCACATTCCTTAATGCAGCATATCAGGCTAATCCAGTCACCCTTTGTCGGGATTTTCAGCGGCGACGCCGCCCGGCGCGATCTCCCAACTTGCGTTCTCTCTTGACTTAGCATCATCCACGTTCTGTCCCCTCGACACGTCCACGCCAGAAGCCTCCGCTGCAACTCAGCAAGGACTTACGCTCTCACACTACTACTGCGCTTCACGCCGATTCAACCGACCGAGTCGAGCCACCGGCTCTCACGTACAAGATCCAGTCCTCAATCCCACCACCTATCGATACACATCGCTCCGACCGGAGTCTGCGGAAAAAAGATAGCTCGGATTGTGAGTATGAGTTTAGTCGCTTCGACGAGAGCTATAGCGCGACAGAGGAAACCTTGCTGACGCCGTTGCAGACACGAAGCTTGTTCATGCTTTCTACCAGAACGAATCGGCCCGAGAACTTCCATCCGCTTTTCATACTCAATCGTACTTACTGACCGTGAGTGCGCTCTTCTGTGACATGATCACCGCCCAAAGGAATTGATGGTTCTCTATTGGACTAGCCATAATCTGAGAGGACGCGCGATGAGGAGCAGGCGGGAGACAGGGGCCGGCGACCGACAACCGACGAGGCGATAAACGTGCTGCGACTAATGGTAGTCGTAAAACCTGCCCAATATGGCCACTGTCAATATCCGACGCGATGTCGAAGACAAGTTCTACGTGAGTCTTTTGAGTCGCAAGACGTGCTAAGCTGATTTCAGCGATACAAGATGCCCGTCCTCTTGACCAAGATCGAAGGACGCGGAAACGGTATCAAGACTGTCATTCCTAACATGGAAGACGTTGCGCGAGCACTGAACCGTCCTGCGTCTTGTGAGTTAGCTTTTCTTCGAGTCAATTGTCCTAGGGGCCCTGCGTTCTGTCCATTTATCCGCTCAATAGGCGCCCCCGCTCATAACAGACCCGGCCAAATTCTTCGGATTCGAACTCGGCGCGCAGACCACCATGGCCAACGACCGATACATCGTCAACGGCGCTCATCAAGCCGACCGTCTGCGCGAGCTGCTGGACGCTTTTATCGAGAAGTTCGTCCTTTGCCCGTCGTGCAAGAACCCGGAGACGGACATCATTATCAAGGGACGTTCTGGCCACGAGGACCTCACACGTGATTGCAAAGCTTGTGGAGCGCAATCGCCCATGGACATGAGGCACAAGCTCATCACGTTCATCGTCAAGAACCCGCCCAAGGCGAAGAAGGGGAAGAAGGGAATGACCGCCGAAGCCAATGTCGGTGGTCCCGTCGTTTTCGACAAGCAGGAGACCGGATCGGGCGACGACGAGACTCCCCCGCAGGGAGAGCAAGCCGGCGTCCCGACCAAGGGTACTGAGATCGATGCGATTCTCGGTCGCTCAGACCCCGTCCTCGACAACCCAGACGAGGTCGAGGCGGCGTCCAAGAAGCTCAAGGCGCTCGAACTCGATGAAGACGACGAGGACGATGCGAACTCGCCGTACGCCCTGCTTGGCGCTTGGCTCGAGGAGAACAAGGACGCTAGCGACGCCGACGTCATTGCCAAGATCAAGGAGCTCGAGATCGTCGGCAAGCACAAGGTCCTCGTCGAGGTCGGCCACCACTTGTTCACTGACAATGTCGACAAGGAGGTCACTAAGCGTGCTTCACTCTTGTCGGTCTTGATCACTGGAGAGAAGCACCAAAAGTCTTTCCTGGGCGGACTTGAGCGTCTTCTCGCCGGGTCGCCGAACTCGGAAGAGATCCTCGCTGCTGGTATTACGTCCAAGACGCTCATGGCGCTGTACCAATCCGATGTCCTCGAAGAGGATGTCATGAGGCAATGGGGCACCCACGTCAGCAAGAAGTACGTCGACAAAGAGAGGAGCAAGAAGGTCCGAAAGAGCGCCGATGTTTTCCTCAAGGTGAGTTTGGCTCGAGGTCAGAGGCATTCAGCTGACAATAGTGGCTCGACGAGGCCGATGAGGATGACTCGGACGAGGATGACGAGTAACGGTCACTTGCCCAGATTATGCATTCAATCATCCCATGAGTTCTGCTCGCCCTCGGCGTCTCAACTTGCGCGCCATCACCAATAGCTACACACCTGTCGCATCCAGCATTCTGTTCATGTCGTGCAGAATGTAAGCTACACTTACGTAGAGCCACCATCACCCTCAAACTTCTTCCTCAAATTTCGAAAGGACACTTTTTCTGCGAACTCGGCAAGTCGCTTGTAAGGGCCCTGCGACCGAGTGGATTGAGGAGAGGACGTAGCCCCAGAGGTCCCGGGCAAAACTGATTCCGGTTTACCCGAGATTCGCCGATTGTCATCTTCGACCCGTGAGGCCTTCGATACATTTGACTTGTTCTCGTGTTCGGTCTCGAGCCCTGTCTGCTGCTCCGTTGACGCCTCGTCAGTTCCTGGCCTGGCCGCACGTGATTCACCCCAATCAAACGACGTTGACCTACCGACGTGCTTCTCCCTCTGCTGAAGCTCTGTCCAGAAGTCCGGGAATTCCGCATCCCCACCGATCTCGTCTCTGCTCGCTGCGGCATTGGATGTCGTGGGACGGGATGAGCCATACTCGTCGTAAATACTGCCCAGGACGGATGCCGTGCTACGGCTGTTTGGCCTGGAGCGGCGTTGCTCGTTGCCCCAAGGCAGCAGTGGAGTTAGCCGCCGTCTTCGCTCAGCTGTTCCCTGCATATCGGACACTAATTCATCGTTCGGTTTGTGAGTTTCAGACATGGTCGCAAGAGTATTCGGGAAAGTTGTTACACGGAATTGAGTAAGGATGGGGTGACAGTCGTGAGAAGGACGAGCGATCGATTTGCTACGACAGCCAATCGGGCGGGCTTTCCAATCATAGAATCCGGCATTGAAAGGAGGTAAAGATCCATCTGAGAGCATCATTACAGTGCTCTGTCCGCTACTTGTCAGATCGTGGAGCAAGCGTACATGCAAGAAGAAGTCCACTCTTAACCACACCCCTCGGGCCCGCAGCGCCGATTACCATTCGGGCCAAGCCGACAGGTCCGAAAATAGTTACGTTACTCGTTCGGTCATGTCCGAACAAAACCATCGTTCAAGCCAAAGCGCTCGCATGGCCAAGCAGCTATTCGCCTCAATTAGCACGACGAAATGTCGGACTTCTCCATCTCTTACTAACACTTGATTCCTGTGTATAGCCCGTTTGATGAGCTACGCTCGAGTGACGACCATAAGTTCATGAGTGGCAATCAAGATCGACGATCGGATTCGGCGGACGCGGAGCTTTCTCGGCCGAGGTCACGCGACGACACCTCACCGAATAGTTTGCCCAATGTCGCCGGGAGTGACCAGGAGGGAAAGTCGTCTAGACGGGCAGGAGGTGGTGTGAAGTCACTAGCTCCACCGTTACAGCGGACAGGGACGAATGTGTCGATACATGCTGAGACGTCGTTACGCCGGATGGCAACGCATGAAACGGGAGGCTACGATCATGCCGAACACGAGCATTCGGTGCACGACGACGAAGCCTACGGGGCTGATGATGATAGAGGCAAGCTTGAACGGCATAGCGAGGAACATGAGCTCGACCTTACCTCGAGTGAGCGACATGAGGAGAGCCGGACGGAAAGTCATGGTGCGGGAGGTGGAGGGGAAGGGAAGAAGGAAATCGCTTTGCAAGATCAGACGAATCTTTTGCCCGTCAGACAGGTCATCTTTGTCTTTTTAGGCTTAACATGTGCTATCTTCTGCAGTTTACTTGATCAAACCATGTGAGTGGGCGTTCTCGTGCAGGGAACTTGCGTCTGACGACAGCGTGACGACCGCTCTGCCTACGCTTGGAAGGGTTTTCAATCGGGCGGACATTGCGCCATGGGTCGGGACGGCGTATCTGTTGACATCTACAGTGGGTGTTACGTTCGAACCAGGCGAGGCAAGCTCACGATAGTCTCTTCAACCCATCTACGGCCGGCTTTCGGACATCTTTGGACGCAAATTCATCTTGTTAGGATCGCTGTTCATCTTCCTGATCGGCTCATTAGCCTGTGCACTGGCTCAGGTGGGTCGTGAATTCTTAACAGAGACACAAACTTATCTCAGTCCATGATCCAGCTGATCATCTTTCGCGCAATCCAAGGGATCGGAGGTGGAGGGATCTTGACTCTCTCAATGATCATCGGTAAGGCTCCTCGGCACTGACTCAGCTACACCAGCTCATCCGTAGTATCCGATGTGGTCACACTGAAAGAGCGGGGCAAGTATCAGGGCATCATGGGCTGCGTCGTCGCGCTCGCCAATTCACTCGGACCCATCATCGGCGGTCTCTTCACCGAACGCGCCTCGTGGCGTTGGTGCTTCTACTTGAATTTGCCCTTGAGCGCAATCTCCATGGTTGTCATTATCTTCCTCTTGCCCCTTCGGCGAGTCAAGGGCGGGATATGGCAAAAGCTCAAGATACTCGATTGGTACGGCTCGATCCTCACCATCGCCTGGGCTGTGCTCGTCCTCTTAGGTCTCTCCTGGGCTGGCAACGAACACCCTTGGGCATCTGCGGCTGTACTCGCCCCGCTTATCATCGGTCTCGCGCTGTTGGGCTTGTTCCTGCTGGTCGAGTGGAAATTGGTGAAACTACCGCTGGTCCCGCTACAGATCTTCCGCTCGAGCACCGTTTCAGCCTCCATGGCCGCGACTTTCTTCTCCGGCATGATCTTTTACGCTACGCTCTACTACCTCCCGACGTACTTCCAGATCGTCCGCGGCGCATCGCCAATCCGATCCGGTGTCCTGCTCTTGCCTCTTGTCACTGTTCAAACCGTCTCCTCCTTTTCGTCCGGTCTGCTCGTTTCGAAGACCGGCGATTACTGGTGGAACCTCGTCGTGGGGTTCACATTTTGGTCGATTGGTGTCGGCCTTCTGTCGATGATAGACGAGAACACGAGTCTCGCCAAACTCGTCGGATATCAAATCATAGACGGTATCGGAGCCGGTCAGACGTTTCAGACGAGCCTGGTCGCTATTCAAGCCAGTGTCGAGAGGAAGGAGATGGCGACGGCGACAGGATTCCGGAATTTCCTTCGAATGTTGGGAGGCACTCTCGCCTTGACAATATGCTCGACGATCGTCAATAACATAGTTCGGTCAAGGCTCGGGAGCACGGCAGGTCTCACAGCGGAACAAGCGCAGGCGGTGTTATCTGACCCGACTCAGGCTGGCCGTATGGGGCTGAGCGCGGAACAGCGACTCGCCGTCACAAAGGCTTATGGTAAGTTGCCTTCCTGCTACATGTTGATGGTATCTGATCGCAGCACACGGCATCCGAGCTTGTTTCTGGTTCATGATCCCATGTGCGGTAATCGCTCTGCTCCTCACGGTGTTTTTCGTCAAGCGCGTGTCGCTGAAACGGGACGATGATGCTGTGAAGAAAGCAGAAGCCAAAGCCTGGGTAGACAGCAAGAAGGAGAAAAAGCGACATGGCAAAGAAACGGGCCACGACGGCCCGAGCCGGCGAGAATCGGAAACGAGCGATCTGACTGCTCCGCGGTCGGTGGTGGCAGAAGCTGGAGATGATCGGGAAGCAGGCAAATTGGAAAAGGTCGAACATGCCCTGGAGGAGGCAGGACGGGGCGTGGGCGAAGCGGGCGGCTTGAAGCCTTCGGTCAAGGAAGGCTTGGATCAAGGTGCAGTCAATATTAGAAAGGAGTAGGAGAATATCGTCAGTAGATTGTATTTAGTCTATGGGTACGACCATGCAGTTGTCAAGCTTCGGCCGGGGAACTCCGTCGATCTCTGATCCTCATCGGTAAACCAAAGTACTAAGTACATTAGACATCCTTTCTTCTGCGTATGAGTCTTCCCATAATAAGAGCTCAAGAGTGTGTCCGCTCTCGACATATATTCGCGGACTTCCACGAGAGACTTCGATCGACTCTCATTTCTGAACTCACGCCACTGTCAGTGGCGATCACTTTTTCGCCTGCACCGGTCATCAATCCAGTTTTCAGTTTCAACCATGCTCAGCTGGGTGAGCACAGGGCAAGGAGCCTCGGGTAGCACACAAGATCTCGTAGACACGATCACCCTCCACCTACATCTCGCTATCTCCCCGACAGATGAATGCGATGAACGAGGATATTAAGGCGCCGGCGACTGAAGCTTTGCCCTCTCGGCAACCTCCACAAAGACATCCGCCCGGTGTCCGCTAGATGATAAGCAGCATTCATATATTCGGGATCGCTTGGCACAACTGTGCAGCCTGCGAGAGCAGTCCGCTCTGCTGGCATGGAAAGCCCTTAAATTGGTCGATTGGGAAAAAGACGCTAAACTGATGTTGGAAGCGGGCGGAGGCCTTGTTGTCAGACAGACATACGATACTACATCAGCTACAGAAGAGACAGGAAAGGCATACCCGCCCGTCAAGTGGATAAGCACACCAAGATCCACATCAAGATCGTTCGAGTCGTCGCCGCCTCGTGCCCTTGGGCGTCTCAGCGAGGATACTGAGGAAGCTTTCAACACCCTACGGCGGGTCTCCAGCGGCCTGACAGACTTCGAGGCGGGCATGACTTATTTCAAGTCTTTAATGGAAGCTTCATCAGATCGATCACCGCCGGCCGTAGGGGCGTCGACCACGATGGCAAGAGCGGACGGGTACAGGGCATTGCCACTGGCTACTGAGCGGGGTATGCAGGTATGGAGTGCGGAGCTGTACGACGAGGAAAGGCGGCGGAGTAAGAAGAAAGTTGAGGATGATAGCAAAGGAAACAGAGGGGAAGTGGCCCCCATGTAATTCACCCTTGAGGCCATCGCACTGAGCAGCGACGGCGAATATATACGCAATAACGGCTATGAAAGCAGTTGACGTCATCTACCACGCGACTTCTTTGTTGCATTTCACTTCTCAGCACTGCTTCACCATATATCAATCTCACCTCACCTAATCACTTGATGGAGTATTATCGAGGACAGAGCAGCTACGATCCCCCTCCTCCGTACACACAGCCATACCCAGCGCAACCCCACTCGGCACATCCGGACGCAGCACACCGGTACCCGACGCACCCATGCCCACCACACCCAAACCCACCGCATCCCCACTCAGCCCGCACCAGCCATACCCCCGCGTTCCCACCCGGAGTACAAACCTCCGGCACCGGATACCTGCAAGATCCTTCGCAGCGATACGCTGAGACCACCAATCATGCCGGGCCGTCCAGATCTAGAGGAACGGACTATCTGTTATCGATACAAAAAGGAATGAATGGTCTCTCCTTTGGCGGGTCTCCAAGAGCATCTACATCCGCCCAGTCCACCCCGTCGCCAGGACGCGACAAACCGCTGCCGAGACTACCACCTCCTCCGCCTCCAATACCTCCCCGGCCTCACTCGCTCAACGCCACAGGATCATATGGCGAACAACCTGCGCCGTCGCATTGGGCGCAGAATCAGCTTCCACTCCCGACACCGCCGCGTACGTCTATCCATGACTACCCATACAATGCGAGCCCCGTATCCCCACTGTCAGGATCATCGTGGAGACAAAGCTTGTTCGCGCCGCCCAAAGCGTTCCGAGCATCGCACACGCTGCTCTTGCCTAAATTACAACCCCCTCAGCCTGACACGCGACTATTCCGCCCACACTCTGACCCGCTCATACCGACTGTGCCTCCCATTGCATCACCTCGCAAAGCGTACAAGAACCCCAAGAAGAAGATCAGCGATGTCATTTACATCGACTCCGGCTCAGACAGCTCCGATACGCATACACCAGCCTTTGTAACCTCGCGCTCGCCCGCGCGCCGCCATCGGATCACCTCGGAGCAACCACCTGATCGACCCGCTGTAGCTTTACCCAAGCCGAAATCGAGCACTCATGCACAACCGCTCACCCCTCGGAAAGCTAAAGACAGCGTCGCAGTCCAGTGCTCGGGGTTTACGCAAACGGGTGCACCGTGTAAACGCCTCGTCAAGGCAAAAGCGCCTTTTGTCGCCTTGTCAGAAAAACAAGGGGCATACGTGAATGAAGCCGACCAGGTCGATTCTGGAACAACTGATGACAAGGAAGAACGGCGATATTGCAAGGACCACGCGGGGATGATATGCGGTGAACCGGGCTTCTGTTGGCAGGGGAACACACCGGCTCGAGGGATATATATCGTTTTTGACGGTGAGGGTTATGCCGAGCGACAAATCCGAATAATGTACTGACAGCAGAATTCATACCAGCCTCTTTGAGCCAGCAAACGCAGACAATATTGCGGTTGACAATGGAGAGCCCGTTGACGGCGAAGGTGAGCTGTCGACAGTATTCACGAGGTGTCAGCTGATGACCAGGACTCGCCGGGATTTCTGTACGCATATGAGCTGAGAGGTGAGTCTGCATAGCGAACCAAAATCTAATGCCAGATCTACGTACACCCTCCACATCGTTCTTCAAGGTCGGCAGGACGGACAATGTCCCTCGTCGGATTGCCGAATGGACGAAAGGTGCGCGTGGAGTCTTCTGACAGCTTGCAGATACTGACACACCAGAATGCCGTACTCACACTCCGACCCTGCGCGACCTCTTTCCTATTCCCCCTACTCTTGCTCAGCCTCACAACCCCGACAGCTCGTACAGTCTCCACCGTACGCCTACTCTCCCATCATCTTTCCTCCCCGGCGCGAGGAGACAATCCGACAATCCCGCCCGACGATGCCCCGCAATGAAAAGATGGGAACGGCTGGTCCATATTGAGCTGGCTGATCTTGCTGCTCAACACGCCCCAGAGGAGTATGCGGGGCTGAAAGAGAAATGCGGCGATTGCGGGAGGGTGCATCAGGAGATCTTTGCTTTAGGGCACGGAACAGGGGACAGCGTGTACGAAGAACGAGTGAAGGACGTCGTGCTGCGTTGGGAGAGGTTTGTCAGGAGGATCTGTGAGGGTTGAGCGAGTGAAGGGCGTGTACTATAACGTTGTATGTCATGCATCGGTGAAGGCGTTCGTCAAATAAGCAGGGTAGTGGGTCGTCAAAGGCAAGGGGCAGAGATAGTACAAAAGTCGTGAAAAGAGGAAGATAAAGTTACATGACGGAAGGAAGCGGATCGTCGAGTCCTTGTCGGCGAGCGGGCTTGGACCACTTGTCTGGGCAAGCCTGCGATCAGTCTCGAAAAGACATGATTACTCACGATGAAGTAATGCTTCAAAGCAGATTCGAAGCGGTCTCTATACTGATCAGGCGGGATCTGACGTCAGTCTCGATCGAGCCGCCGTGTTCGCGCCCGGCCAGACTTACAATTGTCACTTCCCCTCCTCGGGTCAAAGCAAGCTTCCCACGACTTTCAATCGTTTTAAACAGACTGTAGCTGCCTATAGCATCTACCAGCCCGACGACGATCTCCCGTCGCGTCGTGTCTAGACCGAGAAGGAGGGAATAATCCATGATACTCTGCGAACAGAGGTATTTCGTATCGTTGTAGATTGCTTCCTGCAGGATACGCTTTGCGTCTGCCAGTCAGTTCCAGTCAAGTGGTCACCAGCCAAGGTGATCCGTCTGATGACTTACGAGGATGCAGTAAGATCGGCGCCTTTGTCTGGCCTTCGATCCATTCGCTGTCGAACAACGTCGACCCGTCTGCCATTGCTTTCGGGACCTTGCGCCCTTCTTCATATCAGCGATGTCAGACCACAGAACATACCAATGCCCTTGAGATCGTATGTCTGCGAAATTGACTGCTTGTAAAACAGATTCTCCATGACCATCAGATCCATGTGCTTTTTGTTCGATGTCTGGAGATCGTGCGTTTTGACTGGCCTGTCAGTCCTGCCATTGACCTGCCACTCACTGGTGTAGAACCCGACGATCTTCGCGAGCGCGACTGCCTTGTTGTGAGTATTGGCGAGGTGCTCAAAGTAGCTCGGTGCGATTTCGAGCAGGGCTTGCCTGTTCGTCAGCGAAAGGACATTTGGCTGGACGCCGATACCCACAAGTCGGACACGTTCCACTTTGTCACTAGCTCTTTCACGATATAGCGCTTGTCTTGCGTCATGAAGAAACTCGCTTTGCTCTTCCCGCCCTGAGCGTCCCAGATCTCGCATCGGCTGAGGCTTTCCAGTATTAACCGGTCGATAGCGCATCGCCGTCGGAGCGAGTCGAACGATGTGGCATAGTAGATAGTGCACGAGATTTTGAGTTTGTCCGGCAAGGTGTAGGTGAAATGCAGGTGGGGCCGGTCGTCCTGGTTCGAAGACGACAGCGAGTTGTCCATCGACATCATCCCCAATGGACCCATCAAAGCTGACAAGGACCGGTCCGCCCCTCTCATCCGGAACGAGCCGACATCGCTTCCCATCCGCATGAAATTGTTGAAAGAGTTGGTGAACGTCGACGTGACGGACGACCAGCCCTCTTTGCTCTGATCTTGAGCTGGAGTAGCGGATCGGGGGGTCCCAGCGATCGAGCTAGGAGCAGGAGACATGACGGGCGTTGCGAGGCTAGCGCCGGAGACAGATCTGGTTGGCTTGAATGCACTGGGAGGAAGTCGGATTGAGTCTGACGTCCGGCGCGACATTGTCCTCGGTCGAGGTGTGGCGAAGCCGCTTTCAGAATCGGAGATGCCGGGCGCTTTCGCTCTCATCGTCAAGATGGGATCTTGGGCCGTGGCTTTACCAATGGATCGGACCAGATCTTCTAGCGTGTCGGACACTTGCGACCGGCCTTCGACCTGTTCCAAGGATACTTCGAGCGATGGCTGATTGGGTGCAACAGATAGGGGTACGCGGTGTTCGTGCTTCATGACGCTGGCGTCGGAGCGTTTTTTCGTGATTGTGCGAAGGGACAAGATGTCTCGAGGGGTATCTTTTCTCGTCATTTCTGTCGTCCAGCCGTGTCTATCGCATGGAGTTTCCGGCTTGGCGACTTCTTCTAGAGAAAGCTTCCCATTTGACGTCAATTCGGAAAAGTAAGCAACAGATCTGGAGTCAGTTTCAAGCTGCAGATCTTCAACTCACGACAAGGCGTAGGATATGATGGAGCTGGGCTCCTCTTCTCGCACAAGGAACGAGCTCCCGGGAGGAGCGTGGACCTTACTGCTGAAATAGCAAGGCAGTACCGGCGCATCCCCAAAGTCCTCCTCTTTCATGCCTAGCTTTCTGTAGGAATCGTCGACTTCCGCTTTGAGCTTTCGATATGTTGACAGAACGTTCTGACGGATATCGTTGAGTTGGCCCGATGCAGCTTCTGCAAGTGATGCGACAAGATCGGTCTCCGCACTTCCGACCTTGAGCTCGATCGGGTCGAGTTGTGACTTTTCATCGGCATCCGACCATTCGTCGCTCGCCTCCTTTTTGTCGGAAGGTAAAGCGGTCTGTTGAACCTTTCGAGCGCTCTGCAACATGAGCACTTGACAGATCAGGTGATACTCACGACGATCTCCAGCCTCCTCCGCAGATCAGCCACTGTTCGTGCGATATCCTTATGTAGCGAGTCGACTGCGGTGGTTTTCGCATCTTTCTTCATGAGCCCGTCAACGGTCCCGACAGCTCCAATACGGCCGGCTTTCCGCTTG
>Ga0308160_10002489_pt1 | contig 22189 bp, 35 predicted proteins | sample PhyFR1_FD_201036 | JGI IMG/M metagenome (GOLD analysis project Ga0308160, IMG submission 201036) | Phyllosphere microbial communities from UC Gill Tract Community Farm, Albany, California, United States - DLSLF.R1 | ecosystem: Host-associated > Plants > Phyllosphere > Unclassified | place: USA...
TACATGTATAGGTTAGTGCCTGGACAGGGTCCATGAGAGTGGTCCTGCAGATGAGTGCATGGTACAGGTGATACACTAGCCCCGGACATTGCATACAAGGTCATACAAGATGGCGACCAAGCCAGACTGGTTAGGAGCGAAAGCGTACCCACATGATGACCGAGGTCGAGCCCTTACTACGGAGATAGGTTCCTGACAGCTAGCCGGTGGATGGGGTCATGTGGCTAGCCGGGCTGTAGTTCACAAAAGACAACGAGATACACGTCGATCCTTTTTGACCCTTTATCCCCTGTCGCCTGCGTTCCTCGATCTCCTCAGCCAAGCCCCAGACAACCCAGTCTTCCTCTCACGATGGAGCGCGGACATCCAGCTGCGATCGAGTCGAAGCAAACTCCCGGAGCAACGAGGCCGAAACGACGTACCTCCCTTGTGTGTGTGTGCTAGGGGTCCTTTTCCCCGTGTATTTGTCCTCCTTCTAGGTATCCGGATCGATAAACACCATTACCTCTCTACACCATAATGTCATTCACTAAATCACCAGCTTACACTCACCTCAAATCAGTCTTCAAGGGCCACCTCGTCCTGCCTGCCGATGCCGGGTATAGAGTCAGTCTCGCGAGGTGGTCAGTCTTGGCAGAAAGAAACGCTGGGGTGGTGGCCTTCGTCAAGGATGAGGATGATGTCGCTGCTGCTGTCAAATTCGCTACCGCAGAAAAGGTCGAGATTGCCATCAAGGGTGAGTCGACGTTTGCAGGAAATGCTGATACTAGGTGGTGGACACAATCCTTCTGGAGCATCTTCGACAGACGGAGGAATGGTTATCGACCTCTCCAGGTACCTCAACCAGGTCACTGTTGACCCAAAATCCAAGATTGCAAATGTGGGAGGCGGGGCTTTATGGTCAGATGTCGACAAAGCGACTTGTCCCTTGGGTCTGGCTACTGTAGGAGGCACAGTCACCGCGGTAAGGTCTCTTTGTGAGCAAGCACTGACGACAGACCGGCGTGGGCGGGTATGTACACCTTTCTCAGCTGATCTGACAAACAGGTTGACACTCGGAGGTGGCTACGGCTTCCTCACTGGCCGACATGGCTTGACAATCGACAACTTGGTCGGAGCCACAGTAGTCATCGCCAACGGACAAGTACTGAATGTCGATAAACACGAGAATCAGGATGTAAGCATCGATCGAGCCGGAGTACCACTGACCCACCAGCTGTTCTGGGCGATCCGAGGCGGGGGATCCAATTTCGGTATCGTGACCAACTTTCGATTCGCACTGCACCCCATCCCCGCAATCTGCTGGTTGGGCGTCCTACACTTTTCACCCGATCAGCTTGAAAAAGTGGTCGAGGCGTCTTTGGCCTGGAAACAGAAAATGTCGGTGGACGATAGCGTCTTGATGGGTATACAACATACGACAACGGATCTCCTGTATGTCCTACCTTTTTCCCGACTGACCATACAGGTGATCCTGGTGGCCTGCGTTCATATCGGTCCAGAGGACGCTGCCAAGAAGCAGTTCAAGCCTTTCTGCAGAGTCGGCAAGTCTCATAATGCTGGTCCTTGACTGATGGTCAGGACCGATAAGCGAGACATCTGGCGAAAAGACCTACTTCGACATCAACTCTCTCGGATAGCGCGGCAGGTCAAGCCTATTTCACTGCAGGAGCTTCGGTCCTCAACCCGACCACACAAGCACTAGAGAGAATCATGCCGATCCAAGCCAAACTCAAAGCCGAAATCCCTCAAGTCGAACCGTTTATCGGACTGGAAATGTATCATACTGCCAAGATTCAGCAAGTAGGGAATGATCAGATGGCTTTTGCGTGTAGGGGCTCACAAAGCAATTTCATCATCAGTGTACATTGGTCCAAGGAGGATGTTGATAAAGTGGACGTGGACGAAATCAGAAAGAAAGTCAGGGACATAATGGCAGCGACCAAGGAGCCTGTTGGTCAACAGTCATACGGCAACTATGGTACGGTGATGTCTCCGAGCCGAGCTGAACCCAGATGGTGACCAGGTCACCGGCGACGTCAAGGTCAGGAACCTGTTTGGGTGCAACTACAGGAAGCTCCAGGCTATCAAGGCAAAGTACGAGTAAGTCACATGACAATCGAAGCTCACACGCAGTCCTGATCTTGTTTTTGGCAAGTGGTTCCCCATCCAGCCTTTGGCTTGAATTGTATGCATTGGTGTGCGCTGTGCATACCTAGGGCGCTAGGCCAGCTGTCTCGGCGAACCGAACTCGCTTGCTGTTGAGGCGTACCGGTCCAAGTCTATGAGATGCATTATGCTACAACAGGCTCCAGCGATGATTGAGAGATACTTGTTCATGCCCCGGCTGGGTGGATCCTACGCGGTCCCTCATATCGAAAGACCAGACAATTTCGAAGCGATATCCGTCCGACGCTGCTCCACTCCCGCGACGACCTTCTCCGTTATATCCTGCCACACCTTTGAAGAAGTCGTCTCGTTGTATCGATCCAGTAGCGGAAAACTGATCTCTCCATTACCCCTCTCCACCTCATCCGAGATGGCAGCTCCCTGTATTTCCCCCTTGGAAACCGAATCCAATAGCCCGACCAGCACGGTATCAATCGGGACTCTGCCCAAGAAATCGACATGATTCCGAGTGGCCATATCTTCCCCCCCTCCCCTACCGAAACAATCTGATATATCCCCACAGCAAGGACATGCGTAGCCCGACATATTTTCAACTAGTCCCAGGACGGGCAGTGCGAGCTTTTTCGTAAACGACAGTGACTTCATCGTATCGTTGAGCGCTGTCGTCTGGGGTGTGGTGATCAGAACAGATGAAGGCGTCGTGGGTCTTTCGGTCGTGGGGTTGAACAAGGGATGTAGGTGGGTCATGAGCGAAATGTGCTCATCGGAAGTTCCTGATTATTGTGAGCTAGGCGTTCCGCGTGGAATAGCTGACCCACCTGGCGGCGTATCAATGACCAAATAGTCCAAATCCCCCCACCTGACTTCCGACAAAAACTGCCTAATCATTCCATCCTTCTTTGGCCCTCTCCAGACCACACTATCCCCCCTGTCCTTTAACAAAAACCCAATACTCATCACACCCAGCCGTCTCCCCTGATCCACATAGACAGGAACCCATCCCGCCGAAGATTGATGCACAGATGCGCCAGGCAAGTCCAGTCCGACCATACGCGGTAGCGACGGTCCCGTCAGATCGAGGTCAAGCAGACCGACCCTTGCCGTTGGAGATGTATTCAGTAGAGATAGGGCGAGCTGGACCGAGGACGATGATTTGCCAACACCGCCTTTTCCAGATAGAACGATCAGAACGTTCTTGACCGACGATAGCCGCCTAGATACCGGCGTCTCGATGACTTCTGGCATTGTAGTAGGTGGTACAAGATGCAGTGAATGAAACTGTCTTAGCAATCACCAATCTGGTCAACGAGAGTGGAGGTTGGTGAAACTTGTATGCTCCCCCCTATCAACCCAAAACAACTTGACCCGCCACCCAAGGCTATAACTACCCAGGTCACTATCTCCTTAGATCACTCACCTCGCCCGCAAGGATGTCGCATATCGGAACGGTCAGACACATTCCCAAGGATGTCCGATACGCTTTCCTGCAGCAAGCGGCTCCTGCTAGTTATGTGGCTGGTCTAGGTCGAGGTGCTTCCGGATTTACGACACGGTCAGATATCGGTCCTGCCCGAGAAGGACCCAGTGCGGATGCTATAGCGTGAGTCCTCTTTCCCTTATTCTTGCTGATATACAGAGACGCACAGGCTAGACGAGGTGAAGAAATTCCCAATCCCGACGCCCTCCAAGACCCCGACGACGAGCGTAACTTGTTTGCTGGAACGGTGTACGAGGCCGACGATGAGGAAGCCGACAGGATCTGGGAAGGCGTGGATGCCAAGATGGATGAGCGTCGGAAAAAGCAACGAGAAATCGCCGAGGCCAAGATTGCAGAGGAAGAGAGACGCAAAAATCCAAAACTTCAAACTCAATTCGCCGACCTAAAGCGTGGCCTCTCGTCCCTCACCGACGCCGACTGGGAAGGGATCCCCGAAGCTGGAAACATGACGGGAAAAAGACGTAAACACAACATGCGTCTAGAGGAGAATCAGAACGGGAGGAGTTATGCTGTTTCAGATTCAGTTTTAGCGGGTGCTGCGGCGCGGGGACAAATGTTGGGCGAGCTAGACGCCGCACAACAAGAGGCGCGTTATCATTCTCTCCTACGACACAGTGCTGACATTCTACAGAACGGCGGGTTCGATACACCAGCTGGAGACGGAGCCTTGACGGATTTCGTCTCGATTGGTACAGCACGAGACAAAGTCCTCTCACTCCGACTCGACCAGGCATCCAAGGACGCGACCAACGGTTCCTCCACAAGCGTAGATCCTCGAGGCTACATGACGGCCCTCAACAGTCAGATTCTTCAGACGGACGCGCAGATCGGGTAAGCCATCCCTGCCTTCTCCGCTGACGTACAGTGACATCAAGCAAGCGCGTCAATTGCTCCAGAACCTCATCCAAACCAATCCGAAACACGCCCCAGGATGGATCGCCGCCGCCTCTCTGGAAGGTAAGTCTGGTTCACGCTTACAAACTAACGTACAGTCCACGCCAAAAAGATGGTTCAAGCGAGAAAGATCATTGCGGAAGGGTGCGAAAAGTGCCCTAACTCGGAAGACGTCTGGTTCCATGCTGCCGAGCTTAACGTGAGTGGCGAATCTATCCCTATTATCACAGCTGACGATCAGACACCCGAAAACGCAAAGGTCATTCTCGGCAAGGCCGTCCAGCAAGTCCCCACCTCTGTCAAGATCTGGCTCAAGGCATCCTCGCTCGAGAGTGATTCCGCCTCCAAGAAGCGAGTTTTAAGAAAGGGTAAGCTTGCTCATCTGTGTCTGTACTGACTTGCAGCGCTCGAATTCATACCCACCTCGGTCCGACTATGGAAAGAGACGGTCAACCTCGAGGACGATCCCGAAGACGCTCGAATCCTCCTCACGCGAGCCGTCGAAGTCATTCCCACCTCGGTCGAACTATGGCTCACCCTTGCCCGATTGGAAACGCCCAAGAACGCCAAGGCGGTCCTGAATACTGCTCGAAAACGGATCCCTACATCGCACGAAATCTGGATCGCCGCTGGCCGACTCGCCGAGCAGGACGCCACTGCCTCCGATGTCAAGACGGAAGATGACGATGAAGCACGAGCCGAGCAACAGAGAAAGCTCGCAGTGCAGGTCGACAAGGTCATGGCCATGGCTGTATCTTCACTCACCAAGGCTCAAGTCATCCTGACTCGAGAGCAATGGTTGCAAGAAGCCGAAGTCTGCGAGAGGGATGGAAGTCCCCTTACTGCTCAGGCGATCGTCAAGGCATCGATCCATTTGGAGGTGGAAGAGGAAGACAGAAAGCTCGTTTGGCTGGAGGATGCCGATCGAGCTGAAAAGGGTGGATTCTACCAAGTCGCTCGTGCTTGCTTTGTCGTCTTGCTCGAGACTTTCCCCAATTCCGAATCCGTCTGGCGAAAAGCCGCCGACTTTGAGAAAGCCCACGGTACCCCGTAAGCCCTTAATCCCTTCAATAACGACGCTAACAAATAGACAAGCTGTACAGGATATCCTGCTCAAGGGAACGGAACACTGCCCCACTGCCGAGGTATTGTGGCTCATGGCTGCCAAAGAAAGATGGCTCGGTGGCGATATTCCAGGCGCTCAAGCCATCTTGGCGGAAGCATTCAAGCAGAACGAGGATTCCGAATCGATCTTCTTGGCCGCTGCCAAACTCGCTTCCGAGACCAACGAGATGGAAGCTGCTCAGCAGATTCTTGAAAAGGCCAGGTCTCAGGCCGACACCGAGAGGGTGAGCACTATTCCCTTGACCTTCGCTGACAGTCAGATCTGGATGAAATCCGCCCAGCTCGAACGACAACTTGGTAAACTCGACGAAGCGCTCAAGACGCTCGAGGAAGCCATCAAGAAATTCCCTCAATTCGATAAACTCCACATGATCAGGGGTCAGATTCACGACTCACGTGGCGAGACCACGGTCGCTCGACAGGCTTATGCCCAGGGATGTAAACTTTGCCCCAAGTCCATTCCTCTCTGGATCCTGTCGGCTCGATTGGAAATCAAGGCTGGTGTCGTTATCAAGGCTCGAGGTCTGCTCGAGCGGGCTAGATACTTTAATCCCAAGAACGACGAGCTCTGGACCGAGAGTATCAAGATTGAAGAAAAGGCCAGTGGACCACAACAAGCCAAGTCTCTGCTCGCAAGAGGTAAGTCCCTTTTTGTTGAATTACGCTAACATCTCAGCAATGCAGGAATGCCCAACCTCACCCCTGCTATGGTCGATGGCAATCTGGATGGAAAACCCCCAACAACGAAAAGGTCGTTCTCTCGACGCACTGAAGAAAGCCGAGCCCCACCCTGTAGTCATTACTGCCGTCGCTCGATTATTCTGGTCAGAACGTAAAATCGAGAAAACGCGACAATGGATGGAAAAAGCAATCGCCGCAGACGAAGATTGGGGAGATGCATGGGGATGGTGGTTGAAATTCGAGAGGCAGCATGGAGAGATGGAAAGGCAGCAAAGCGTCATTGATAAATGTGTAGCTGCTGGACCACATCATGGGCATGTTTGGCAGAGTGTCGCCAAGGACCTGGAGAATGTTGGCAAGAGTACGAGGGAGATATTGGAGTTGGTCGCCGACAAGCTCGAGTAGAGGGCGTTTTTTTACTTTTCTTTATCGTCACCATGTTTAGCTCTATGAATCATGTTGCCGGTGATTTTTTCTACAGTGCATAGACGACCCTCTCTTTATGAAACGAAAGGATGGTATAGAGACGCGACATGATTTTCAGGGTAAATTTAAAGGAATAAACAAGGCACAACAACCTCATTTCACCTGCTACACTCTATACATTCATCTCATTGTTATCTCGTCCAACAGCTCAACAGCTAGCTCAGTACACTTGTATCGTGTCTTGTTGGCTCACAGACACCTGGCTACCAATTATCAGCTCTTTAAACAAACTCGGACCCCAAAATTCTACGTTACCCACCCACCCCACGCGTTCTCAATCTTGTCCTCGGCAAATAATCAATACTCTACATACGCATCGAATTTCTTGGATAAATGGCAATTACAGTGACGAATCCGACTGGAGGAGGAGGGAGGTCGTCATTGAATGCGGGGGAACCGGCACGTAAGAAATCTGGAAAGAATACAGCCAGGAAATCGACTGGGGGTAAACCACCACGCGCGAATGGTCAGTCGTCTCCCCTCTTGCGGATCCAAGGCATGTCTTGTAGACAGGGAGACTGGAACATATTCTCCTCGATATCGGCCGGGGAGTTGTTGATGACGCTGGATGCAACGGGAATAAATCACAGACTATACTCGACTGGACAAGACTGACATATAGTCATACAACGTAGAAGGGATGATTCACCCCAACCCGCAGCAGGAAAACGTAAACCACATCGTTATCGACCTGGAACAGTAGCTTTACGCGATATAAGGAAATATCAAAAAAGTACAGATTTGTTATTGAGGAGATTACCATTTCAGCGTCTGGTAGGTCTGCCTAATTTCTTCTTGAGAGAGATGGGCTGATGAGTAGGTACGAGAGGTAGCTCAGAACGTCACTTCTAGACAAACGGATCATCTACGTTGGCAAGCTACTGCGTTACAGGCACTGCAGGAAGCTGCAGAGGCATACTTGGTTCATTTGTTTGAGGATGCGTGAGTTTTTTTCCCTTCCTTCTCTCTCCGCGAGGAGAAAATCATGCTGATTGATAGAAATCTATGTGCAGTCCATGGGAAGAGGGTGACGATACAACCTAAAGATATACATCTAGCGAGACGGTTGAGAGGGAATGAACATTTGTAATTGAAGAAAGGGAACTAGGGGGGAAAATCACTTGACCGAGTCTGAACGTCCTTATGGGCTTGGTCGTTTTTCATGGGTTTCAGCAGGAGGCGATCGAGCCGAGGGGGACATTGTATATCGTGTACACTCTATCGACCCGCTTTATTGGGTCAAATATCTTTTGGTAGTATAAGTAATGAGGCATGGCATAAGACTTGCCCAGCCGACAGTCTTGGAGACAGGCTTCTGGTGTCGACCAGCTGAGAAACTTCATGTATGTAGTATCTCTTGGCCTGACTGCTCGTCACAGTGCGTCTGCTCTCTTCGGCCACGATGCATGCATACCGCTCACTGGAGACGATGAAGACGCCGCATCTGGGCCCCCTTTCGGAGAATCACAAACGTCATCAACCGCTACACAAATCCAATACCCGATCTTGTTCCTTCTCGATACTCTTTCCACAAAACTATCAATCGAAACAACATATACCAACGCGATCAAGATGTCAGGCCAGGGAGAAGGGAATATAACAGATAACAGGAGGATCGTACCTTCCTCACCATTCGAGATTCAAGCTACTCAGGATCTACTCCAGAAACGGATCGAGAATGGTATGCCCCCGTTCCATTTCGCACACGCATAGCCTGACGAGGCAGGGGAAATCACCCAAAGTGATGTCGATCTAGTCAAACAGGGATACAGGTGGATGTCGGTATCAGCTACTGTACGTCGAGTCATCTTTCATCGAGTAGACGGCTGATGATCAAGGTGGGCACATTGACATGCGGTCTCGGAACGTATATCGCCCTTCGTAGACGGAGACCACCTGTTAATATGGGCATGAGATTACTTGGTGGTGGAGCTATGGGGATGATGGGGTCTTTCATCGGTTTTACGATCGGTGGAGCTGCTGCTTCGATGGAGGTCGAGAAGAATATGACCGATGCCCCCAGGTGAGTCAGGACGGTCCCCTTGATCCTTTGCTTCCTCAGCAGCCCTCAAGCTGTTCGCCGATCGCCTTGAATCGACGCTAATTCCAATAGAAAGATGAGGGTATTCGCAGAAGTAGCCCAAGATACCCGTCGACAGATAATCGAGCACCGCGCCCATCAAATCGAAGAACGTACCGGTAAATCCCCATTCCCAAACGGACAAGGTCTACCTCCAACACGCCAACAACGTGAAAGTGGTGAACTTCTCGAGCCCACATGGGATCCAGAGGGGTCCGAAAAGAGGATGGAAGCGGAACGACAACGTGAAATGCCTTCTGATTTGGGTATGGTCAAGGACGACTCTCAATTCGCCGGGACTTCTGATCGAAAGGAGAAAAATGTAGAGATGGGTAGGAGTGGGGAAGTTGGGAGAGCTACAAAGGGGACTTGGGATAAGATTAGGCAATCCGCTTTTGGAGGTGAAGGGAAGGACAAGGGAGGGGAAGTACCTATGCCTAATCTAGGTGGGGGGCGAACGGGTGGTGCGCCATCAGTCAGGAGAGGAGAAGATACGAGGAGCAAAGAACAAAGGGAGTTTGACGAGATGCTGGAGAAGGAAAGGCAGGGTGGGGTAATTGGAGATAAATGGGCTTAGATGACATGTATCTATTTATGCTAATCTGTCAGGATTGAGGATGGTGAAGTGTGCCAAACACTGACTGTCGACTTCCTTTCATCTCGTGACGATTGATCGGATTCGGGTATGGGGCGTCATTATTGACATGCTGTGTAGGGATGGAAACAGGGGATGATTGGCGGATCGCTCATCATCGCGACAAACAAATGATGCCAACCCCGAGACAAGAGCGATGTAGTTGGAGGTCTGACGATACATCACTGACAACCACCCAAACGAGTCTTTGACCTGTACGACCATGCACGATACCACAGCATGGCATTGTAGGTCTCCACCCCCAACTCGAGCTTATAGACAGGGCCAGTAGTCCCCACATCCAACCTGATAAGCTTACCCCCTTCCACTACTACGCTGCCATCCAGTACGACCTCCACACCCTCAACATCAATCACATCAGCTTCCTCAGTCAGTTCAGATCAAGAAGTCTCACTACTTCATGCTTTGGCTACCAATGGTGAAGTCAGTGAGGGTACTGCCACTTCATCTCAGCCTGAAGTCTTGATTACCGCCTCTCCATTGTCGAATAACGCACCGAGGAAACAGGGTCCCATGTGAGTCTATTCATACTTCCTCCCTTCATATCTGACCCGATCAGAAGGGTGTACTTGGGGGCCTGTATCATAGCTGCGCTGTTGCTTGTATAGATTAGATGCATAAGACTTGACGTTGGCCCGCGACGGAAGATGGCGCTAACCGGCGGCTTAGAGCGGTACCGGGATTCACCGGTCCGACCTCCGACCATCGTCCACAGCTGCATCAAAAGTCTACCTATACCTCCCACTTGTCTAGTACAATACTGTTCATCACCCAAACCTCTACGCAAAAACGCAACATGTCCTACATAGAAGAACTATTCGGCCTAAAAGGCAAGACCGCCTTGTAAGTCCACTTTGTGCCCTGTGGAAACTCGCTGAGATATAGGATAACCGGTGCTACCCGTGGTATTGGTGCTCGGATGGCTTTAGCCCTCTCGAAAGCAGGAGCCGACATCATCCTTGTTCAGCGAAATACTACCAACACGGCAACTAAAGAGACGATCGAGAGTAATGGTGGTAAAGCCGATATTGTAGTTTGTGACTTGAGCAGCAAGGAGGATGTTGCCAAGTTGATTCCTCATGTCGTTGGGGAATTGAAGAGGACTCTGGATGTTGTTATCAACTGTGGTATGTTTTCCGCTCAGGAAGAGGGACAAGGTGCTGATGAAAGGGGGTATCCAGAGACGACATCCTGTAGAGAATTTCCCGGATGATGATTGGCAAGAAGTCTTACAGGTCAACCTGAACACCGTCTTCCAAATCACTCGTGATGCCGGTACGCACCGTTCCTGTCTTGAGAGGGGGTCCTGATGGTAGGTAAACATATGTTGGAATCCAGAGGAGGAGTAGCTGGTCAGCCCGTACCAGAAGGTGGAGCAAGTGGTAACCCTCGAGGAAATGGGAAAATCATCAATATCTCCAGTCTGGTCGCTTACCAGGGTATGTCCCCTTTTTAAGATATGGTCCTGAGCTCATGTGAAGGTGGTTTGAACGTAGTTGCTTACGCTGCTGCAAAGCACGGTGTCCAGGGTATTGTAAGTCGCCCCCTCGTCTCCCTGCAATGATTGATAAACCAGGTCAAATCGTTCTCAAACGGATGGGCAGCAAAGGGAGTCAACGTAAACGCAATCGCACCAGGATACATCTCTACCGATGTACGTCCTTTTCTCTCTTGGTAGAAAAGCCGAAACTGACGGACAGATGAACGAAGCTCTTATCGCTGATCCTGTTCGATCGAAACAGATTCTAGAACGAATCCCAGCCGGTCGATGGGGTACGGCAGAGGACTTTGAGGGTGCGATCGTATTCTTGGCTAGTAGAGCTAGTGATTACGTTTCGGGTGAATGTCTCGTTGTCGATGGTGGATGGATGGGCAGTGAGTCTCCCTCAACCTTGCACTCGTTCAGACGCTGACATCTGCTAGGATAGGCTTCTGTTTCCGCTCTCTGGTCTTGCGCTGCGCTGTTCATACTTGGCTCCCTATGCATACCGTACAAAGCAGCAATCTCTCATGCACTTGAAGGCATCGCGCGTGTCACTGTGTTCCTGAAAATCAAGGTTACATCATACCAATTCATCGTCTCGTCTAATCATCCTCTTATCGATACTGTACTTTATCTGTCGTACTCGTAATCCACACAGTATACATAAGCAGTAATCAGCCATTACGTCTCTCAGCCTATCCTCATCCCTCTTTCGAGCAACCCGCTCTCTCTCATTCACACCTCGATCTTACGTTCCCGCACTTTCACTGGGCATCAGAAAATTCACATCGTCGTCCATCATGGGTAAAGAAAGAATCGCAATCATCGGATCGGGCAATTGGTCAGTCTCTTTCCTCGGGCGCGAAAGATGAAAGCTGATATAATAGGGGATCGGCCATTGCTAGGATCGCAGGTCAAAATGCCAAGAAACACTCGGACCTCTTTGAAGAGGAAGTCAAGATCTGGGTATTTGAAGAAGAGGCATGTCTTGTTCACACGATGTTGGGTAGGGACTAATAAGCCTAGTTTGAGGGAAGGAAATTGACGGAGATCATCAACCAGGATCATGAGAATAAAAAGTACCTCCCTGGAGTTCAACTTCCCGAGAACGTCGTTGCTGTCCCCGATATTGGGGAAGCAGTCAAGGGATCTACTGCTCTGGTATTCGTCATGCCTCATCAATGTACGTTTACCCATGCCTCGTCAAGCTCAATCGAGGAGAATGAAAAGTACTGATGATAGTCCTGAACAAAGTGCTATCAACGATGGAGGGACAACTGCCAAAAGACCAACCCGTCAAGGCAATCTCTTTGATCAAAGGTGTTCACGTCGAAGGCGAAAAGATTACCCTGTTTGCCGATTTGATCTCTGAGAAGCTTGGTGTTTCGTGCTCTGCTCTTTCTGGAGCCAATATCGCTCCGGAGGTAGCCAGGGATAGGTTTAGCGAGACTACTGTTGGGTATAGGAATAAGGAGGAAGGGGAGATGTGGCACGAGTTGTTTGGTCAGTCTTGCCGGTAGGCAAATGCTACTCCGGCTGACTCTTTAGAAACTCCAAGTTTCAAGGTGTCCCTTGTGGACGACGTGAGTATACCTGCTGCGCATTATATCTCGCTGATGGACAGGTCGCAGGAGTAAGCTTGTGTGGAGCTCTTAAAAACATCGTAGCTGTCGCAGCTGGATTCATCGATGGACTGGAATACGGCAACAATTCGAAAGCAGCCATTATGCGATTAGGTCTACTGGAGATGAAGTTGTTTTGCCAGGAATTCTTCGAGGGTGTCAAGGATGAGACGTTCTTGATTCAAAGTGCTGGTGTTGCGGATGTCATTACTTCTTGTCAGTCCTTCTTATTCGTCGTGAGCGGGTGGAGGCTGATGGGTAGGTCTTGGTGGTAGGAATAGGAAGGTTGCCGAGGCGTATGTCAAGCAGAAGAAGGTATGAGAGATCTCATTGCCCAGTGTCACCTGATCTGACTCTTCAGTCATTCGAGGAGCTGGAGAAGGATATGCTATCTGGACAAAGTGAGTCATTTCATTTATCATGCGTGGTATATAAGCTGACAAGCAGAACTACAAGGTATCCACACTGTAAGTCCCGGTCTCGATTGACCTGTGTTCGAATATCTTACTGATTCCCAGGCCAAGGAAGTCCACCTCTTCCTCAAGGCAAAGGGAAGGACGGAGGGTTACCCCCTATTCGAGAAAGTCTACAATATTTGCTGGGAAGGTCTTGATGTTGAGAAGTTGACCGAGGGATTGTAGGTCACGGTCTCCAGGACGATTTGGGAAAAAGAGTTATAGAGAATCAATAGATGATGGCCAGACAAAGCCATTGGATAGAATGCAGAATTTAAGCTACAACACCTGATACCTATCTCCTCCCGCTATCTTTCCTCCTAGCAGCCCCGTCGGGTAGCAGCGCACACCCAACGCCGTCTTGTCCCTGGTCCCCGTCTGATCGCCGTCCATTCCCACATCATGCCTAGGCCTTGGTGAGGGTAGGGTTCTGCCTCTTGTGGTCCCAGATCCTGTACAACTGTCCCAAACCAGTGGATCCAACGAAAAAGTTGACGGCGGCAAGCGAATAGTTGACAGGCGTAATAACGAGCGAGTACCTAACCTGGACTATCAATACAATACATTATAGCAAAGAGTCGACTGACCCAAATGAAACCAGTAGCTGCCAAAGCGACATTCTGCGATACACTCAATTTCTCGGCGGGACGGGAAAAGTCCTTGAGACCAGCAGCTACCAAACCCCATTTAGCTAGTGGTGCCCAAAAGAAGATTGTCCTAGGTCGTCAGCCTTGGGCTTTTGTGGTAGAACGGGTCGACGTACTTTGGTCCAGCTGGGTGATTTAGGAATGATTGGAATTTGGATGTTGTTTGAGCTGCTGCTGCGTTTGTTGCTGGTGCCGACATGTTGGATATGTAGGTATGAGATGTGAGAGCGGTATAGAGAGAGAGGTCAATTTGAGCTGGGCTGGTTCTTTGTGACCGAGGTAGAATATTTAAATATTCCCCTGTCTTTAGCGAGTCGCGATAACCAAAAGTTGGTAGATAGCGTCAGATAGCATTCACTCCCTGTACTATCATCAACGATGCCGCCCAAATTCAATCCGGAAGCACCAGAGAATGCTAGCCTAATCAGCCTATTCTCATCACTCGGGCTCAGCAACAACGCCGCCGTGAATCTCGTCAGGACACCCAAACAATCAGCTCCTTTCAAATCACTTATCGACGACTACAATCTCGCCGGAAAGTCATTTGACGAGAAACAAGCTGCTGCACTTGTAAAGCTTTCTGCTATTGGTGGGAAGCTGGCTCCTCCGGAACGGGGTTATGTGGTTGGGAAAATCGTTGATGGGTCTTTGAAATCACCTGATCAAGTTACTGGTATGTCCACCCTTGACGAACGGAGCTAAAGGATAGCTGCTGTCAAGTACGTCGAGGGAAATCCTGCTGGTACACCTATCAATGACGAGGCGTTTGATAAAGCCTGTGGTGTCGGTATGTCTTGTTTCTTGGTCGTGGTCCGAGCTCATGACAGGTATCGAATTATCAGCGGCTCAATTACCTGAAATGTTGAAATCGTACATTTCCTCTTTGACGACCGCACCGGACGGATGGAACTCTATCGGTCCCTTGATGGGTGGTATCAAGAACAGTACATCAGACCTCAAGTCAGTCCCCTCCGTCACTTGCATGTACCGGAGCTGACAACAGATGGGCAAGCGTGGCGGATATCAAGACTTCTCTAGAAACGGTATTCACAGAAATGTTTGGAACGAGGGAAGAAGCAAAGTCAAAAGCAGAAGCTGCGAAACCTAAAAAGGAACCCACTCCCAAAGCCAGTTCTGGCGCTAGTGCAGAGGCATCCTCGTCAACTACACCAGCCGTCTCTACTAGGATCTTTCAGGAAGGATTCTTGTCAGAGTTTCATAAAGTTGGAGAGAACCCCCAGGTCGATAGTCGGTTGAAGGACGAACATATGGAGTGGACAAAGGGGATGGTATATACGCGATTCCCACCCGAGCCAAATGGGTATCTGCATATTGGTGAGCAATGACTTGAGTGTCCGGACTCTAAGCTGACAGACAGGTCACGTCAAGGCGATCATGATTGATTTCGGGTATGCCAAGTACCACGGCGGACGTACTTATCTGAGGTGAGTATCTTGTAATTGTGAAGACTGCGCGTTCTGATGGCAGATTTGACGATACCAATCCTGAAAAGGAGGAAGGACGATATTTCCAGTCGATCCTCGAAACGGTCCGATGGCTTGGCTATGAACCATGGAAGATCACCTACTCGAGCGACAACTTTGACAAGCTACATGCGCTCGCGGTCGAGTTGATCAGACGCGGGAAAGCTTACGTCTGTGTTTGTAATGGTGAGTCCCGCGTTCACTCGGACGCTGACAATCAGCCGAAAAGATCAAGGAGGACCGTGGAGGTGGTAAAGGAAACCCTATACCTTGTGAACACCGAGACCGACCTATCGAAGAGAGTTTGACTGAATTCGAGAAAATGAGGAATGGCGAGTACCCCGAGAAATCCGCTACGTTACGAATGAAGATGAACCTATCGAGCGGAAACCCCTACATGTGGGATACGGTCGCTTATCGAGTCAAACACGCTCATCATCATCGAACCGGTGATAAATGGAAGATATACCCCACGTACGACTTTACACATTGTTTATGTGATTCTTTCGAAAATATCACTCATTCACTTTGTACCATCGAATTCATCCCCGCTCGAGAATCTTACGAATGGTTATGTGATGCCTTGACTGTGTACAAGCCTAGGCAGTACGAATTTGCTCGACTCAATCTTCAGGGAACTTTCCTTTCCAAGCGAAAGATTGCTCGATTGGTGGAGACGAAATTGGTCAGGGACTGGGATGACCCGAGATTATACACCATCATCGCCTTGCGAAGAAGGGGTGTACCTCCCGGAGCATTGATCCAATTCTGTTCCGAGCTAGGAGTCACCAACATCCCATCCACCGTCGAGATCAAGAAATTCGAACAATCCGTCCGTGCATACCTCGAAAATTCGGCTCCACGACTCATGATGGTCCTTGACCCCATCAAGCTGGTTATTGAAAACGTTCCCGACGACTACAGAGTCCAAGTCGAAGTCCCCCTCCACCCCAAAGACCCATCGATGGGTACTGTCGAAACCTCATTCACCAAGACCATCTATATCGAACGTGAAGATTTCCGTGAAGTCGACTCGCCAGATTATTTCCGATTAGCCCCCGGAAAACTGGTCGGATTATTCAAAGCTCCTTACCCCGTCGAATGTACTTCCTTCTCCAAAGGTCCCGATGGCCGAGTCAATGAAGTCCGATGTAAACTCGCCAACGACGGAAAAGCACCGAAACCAAAGGCATTCATCATGTGGGTCAATGCTGCAGAAGCCGTACCAGTAGATGAAGTCCGTTATTTCCATCCGCTCTTCAATTCCGATCCTCCACCTGCAGATTTCGAATCGGACGTCAACCCAACTTCCCTCCAAGTGTTTACAGGAGCATATATCGAACCTGCATTCTTCACCTTGGCTCAAAAGGCAATTGGGGATGCCAGAAAGGAATCGGAAGAAAGGACTCGAAAGGCAAAAGAGGAGAATGTAGGTGTGGATCCTAGGACAAAAGGTGGAGAGGATGAACCGGTCGTCACGGCTGAGCAATTGGTCGGGATGGAGAATATACGGTTCCAAGCGATGAGATTGGCTTACTTTACCGTTGATCGGGAGAGTAGTATTGGGTGCTTGAAAGGGGGTGGAAAGGCGGGAAGGATAGAGGGGGATAAGTTGATCTTGAATAGGATCGTCACGCTCAAGGAGGATGCTGGGAAGAAAGTCTAGGTCACGGCATGACACTTCGTTCTCGTCTCGTACAACTCATCGCCGTTTGGCCATTGCATGCATATATAGTTCAGTCCAGTAAACTTGAGCACCCATAGCATCCTATATAAAGTATACCCCACTTTGCTCTTCACACAAATTGACCGGTTCAGCTAATTGCCGGTCGACATGCTTGAGTTTTGAAATAGCAGGCAGCATTAGATATTGGACTTATTGTCTACATACTATCCACGATGAAGGCTTTTCAGGTGACCAAGCACGCTCATCCGAATCAGATACAGACGTCAGCTTGCTCGTTTATCATATGAGCTTAGTAGCTGACAGCTAGATCGAACGATGTCCCCATTCCCACGCCAAAAGAAGGTCAGGTCTTGGTAGATGTCTATGCCTCTGCTCTTAATTTCTTCGAGTAAGCCATCTAAACTCCTTCAATCCAGTCAGGTACTGACAAAAAAGTGTTCTGCAAGCTCAGGGGAAATACCAGAGTGCGTACATACGATTTCGTACGGATGACAGCTAATGTGTTCAGCCCAGCCTCCATTACCTTTTGTCCTTGGGGCTGAATTCGCTGGGCGGATCTCGCAGAATTCACCCATTCCCAAGGGTTGTTATTACAAGCCAGGTGGTAGGCTACGGATGTAGAACGGCCTAGCTGATGATATAGATAGAGTATTCGGTTTCGCTCAAGGATCATTTGCCGAACACCTCGTTGCGGATTGGAAGAATCTCCTACCTATTCCCAAAGGCCTGAGCTTCGAACATGCTTCCGTCGTACCTCTGTACGTCACTTCATCTATCCAATGCCTCGCTGACAACAAGAACGTATACGACAAGCTACGAAGGTCTAACCGGGCGAGGCAAAGCAAAAGCTGGAGATTGGGTCCTTGTACATGCTGGTGCTGGAGGAGTTGGATTGGCCGCTTGTCAGATTGCAAAAGCTCTCGGGTGTAAGGTTATAGCGACAGCTTCGACCGAGGAGAAGAGGAGTGAATGTAGGGATAAAGCTGGGGTGGATGCTGCTGTGGATTACACCAAGGATGGTTGGCAGGTGAGTTCTTGTCTTATTTATGATATGGAGCTGAATGGATAGAAAGAAGTCATGCGTATCACTGGCGGTAAAGGAGTCGACGTCGTTTTCGACCCAGTTGGGAAACTCATTCCAAGTTTGAAATGCGTCAATTGGGGAGCTAGGCTCGTAGTGGTCGGATTCGCCTCTGGACCAATCGAAAAAGTTCCAGCCAATTTACTATTACTCAAAAGCGCCTCCATCGTCGGATTATTCTGGGGAGCTACTTTCGGTGAGTCAACTCCAGAGTGCGGTTGGTGGCTGATGAGAAAGGTAAAGACCCAAAGAGAGCCCAGCAGGTAGTGACGGAGGTACTTGAATTACTGAGTTCTGGAAAAGTCGTTCCTGCATTGTATGATCCTATCTACGATGGTCTTGACGAGGTAGCGAAGGGATTGGATGACTTGGATAATCGTAAAACATGGGGTAGAGCTGTAGTGAGGGTAAGAAAGGATGATTCGAAACCCCAAGCTAGGCTCTGAGGTTAAGGTTGAGGTTGAGCAGATATGTATACTGCATTGTAATCGTTCTATCGTCTATGCTCATATCGTTATAAAATCGACAATTTGACATTACACGTTGCTCGTTCCAGGTCCAGTTCTACCACCCATGTAGTCTTGCTTCACAGTGTCTTCTCAGTCCTCTTTCTCCTCGGTCTATCCGCCTTTGCTCCACGTTGATTCCTATCCATGATACAAATAAACACAAGAGCGATGATCCCAAAGACGATATAGTTCTCTTTTGGAATCAGCTTATTTGACCTGACCTCCCTTCTCAGCTTGGAGAAGCTACGTACCATAGACAAATTGAATAGACACTCCAAGAACATTCCCGATAGTCTCCAGCAGGCCCCAGACAAAGGTGAAAGTACCACGAAAGAATGCCAAAATCACATTGAACAGCGCTTGGACCACCGCGAAAACCGACTGAGCAAGTCCCTGACCATATCAGCTGGCAGCAAGTGTTCAAATAGGATGTAGTGTACCAAGACAGTATTGGAAAGTCCCTCTACTAAATATGCCATCGTAGCCGCAGTGTATAGGTATGAGTGTGAGTGAGAATGACGTTAATGACGAGCATGATCAACACTCCTTTGTATGCACTGGATTTGTCCTGGATTCTCAAGTTGCTTATTGCTTAGAGTAGACTCACACACTACACAGAGAGGCGTAGTAAAGGGATCAATTGAAGGGAAATCTAAAGAACAGTGGCTCGTGCCTGCTGATCATTGCTCGCGTCATACCCTCTTATCTGACAGATAAGTTAACCGATATCCCCTCTAAGCCAAGTCTAGATGCATATCCATGCATGCATGAGGGAATGAGTCTGCGCAGCATGTAACAAGTCAAAGTCGCTGGTCAGCAGGCGATGCCAGGCGCAATACGACTCGGTACGACTCGCTACTCAATTGAGCCAGATGCATGCTCGGGACTTGCCCGCCAAAGTCGACTGCCACATCATCGGCGATATTGCTCCCAAACCACGTGTCGTCCGCTCGGTCTCGCCCGCCGGATCTAGATCAACGTGTAGCCCCTTGCTGTTATAGACAACGATACACATATACATATACAATGGCAGAGAGAATAAGAGAAGTAGCAGAGATCCCACAACAATTCGTCAAGGAGGGTACCTTGGTATGTCAGCTCCCCTTCTCTGGGGTGTAGAAACTGATGGCAGTTTGTCAACAGGTGTACGAAACCTACTAAAGACGGTTAGTCTCTTTCTTCCCTCATTAAGGAATCGAGGTCAATAGTGGATAAGGACGAAGAAGGAGGGGACTGGTAGATGAGTAGGGGCAGAACTGATATACTAGAATACCTACAACTCTGTCGGGCTATCGCTGTTGGATTCGTCGTCATGGGATTCATCGGTTACCTCGTCAAGCTCATCCATATTCCTATGTAAGCTTTCTCCTTCCCTGTCCTTGCGCTTGAGTCAATAGTTGACGGTTCAGTAACAACATCCTAGTGTAAGATTACAAGATATGACCGTCGAGTCCTTCGGACCGCAGCTGACGATATAGGGGTGGAGCATAAGCTCAGTCGTATACTGGAGGATGTGGGGCGCTCGGACGATCAACAAAATGCATTGTATCTGCTTTGGATATCATGATTCTTGCACTTCACGAAAGACGACGCACCGATGCTGGGTGTTCGATGAGATCTGATGCAGATCAGAAATGGACTTGGTGAGGCCCTTGAATGGACTGAGACCACCAATGCACCACGGATGTGATCTCGCGATAGGACGAACATGAACTAGTGGGATCAGCGCCGAGTGGGGTGATCACTCTCGACCGCGGCGACTTACTACAGACGGGAGTTTCAGCGTCATTTGCTCGACGTATCTCCATGTTCATGTTGGAGCAGGTCGACGAGGAGCTCCGCCGATCCACGCGCCATCACACGACGTTCTTTGGCGTTGCATTGAATTGATTATAGTAGTTGATGATAGTTTAGAAGCCATAGTGCTACAGTGATTTATCTAATGATACAGGTGTTCTACAGGTGAACCCAGCATACCCATTCGTCGTCTGAACGTCCGGCACTCTACTGGGCGTTGCGCCTCGCCGTAGTGTGAATGGTCGCCCGAGCTCAATTGACTCTTAATTCCGCCCACAATCTGGCATTACTGCGACTACCGGTTCACGGCAGTGTCAGCCGACTCTTCATCGTCCAATCCATCCCTATGCCTGATAAAGTCCCTCTCGTCAAAGTCATCAGCTGTACCAGGTAAAGATCCCGTCCATAACATATGAGCAGTCCCGGTGATATTGATGAACCACCTTTCTGTCAGTGACGATCTCTAGCGAACTAGTGAGGGGCTTACATGATGACCATGAATAGTGTGATCATGATATTCAGGACACCGAATGCCTTTGAGGGAAATGCGGTTGCGTACGTCGAGAAGCATCCAACTACCCCAGCTGCGATATCAGTACAAGTTATATACGATGGGGAGGAATCAGATGACTGACTAAGAGGGAAAATCCATGCCCACCATGTCTGATTATCAGCGGTGTTTCTCAGGCAGGCAGTCTTACATATTGCCATCGTTGGGTGATGGGCTTCAGAGGCTCCTTCACAAAAGACATGACGGCCCAACCACCGTAGATCAGCCCGACCCAACCTATACATCAGTTTTCCCATTTGCACCGCATCGGCGGATCATCTGGACTCACATCCCATTCCAATCAACATCAAAGAAAACAACATGAGGAATACTACGGCCACTTGTCCAACCAATACGCCGTCGGGTGGTGTTCCAGTAGTCAGACCAGAGAGGAATTGATTGTTCTCGAGTACTGTCAAGGCGGATTGACCGAGGTTGACCAATGTGAAAGCCGTGAAACCAGGTACACCGATGTAGATGATATTCGAAGGCATGGCCGCACTGACATGAGTCTCAGGCTTATCAATGTGGTGGATGGACTCACGCTGGAAGCTTTTTATCGAGCATATCACGCATCATCCAAACACTCAATTTGAGTAGACCGACATAGAATCCAAGTCCTTGTTCTGTCAGCTTCGTGTCTTGATAAAGGGCAGGACTGACCAGAGGCGACGAGGGCGAATAACCACACTGTTAATGCTCTTGACAAGTTGACATCTGCGAGGTGTGAAATTAGATTCGATCCGACCACACCGACAAACATGAGTGGGTAGACCTCCAGTACGTCGGGTACGGCAATATCGGTCAATTTCCGAGGTATCGTTCGACTATCTCGTCAGCTGATGTCGTTTCTTCACAAGATGAAAGCGGGCGTACAGCGCAGATTGGACCCTCAGAGCGGCCATGGCGGATAAGAACATGAAGATATAGTACCAAACTTCAACAGCTACCACTAGCCATTCCTTCCTTGTCAACATCATTTGGGACACAAGCCAAGAACTCACTCCACATCTAGGAATACCAAACAGAATGGTCCCAATGATCAAGGTAGCCATCCCAATGACTGACGTAGGGAACCAAACCGCCTCTGAGCGATCGTAGAAGGACTGCTTGAAGACTTTGGGATGTCGAATATACCGCGAAATCATCATGATGACATTGATCAGGTAGAATATGATGTTGAGTATGAAGAAGATCGTTCCTATTCACATCAGCTTTCGGTCATGAGGCGAGAAATAGGACTGACCGAGAGCATGTTGTCCGTTGAATTTGTAAGGGACGTTGGATATTACGATTGATACAGCGCCTGTACCCAGATTGACATT
>Ga0308160_10002490_pt1 | contig 22186 bp, 30 predicted proteins | sample PhyFR1_FD_201036 | JGI IMG/M metagenome (GOLD analysis project Ga0308160, IMG submission 201036) | Phyllosphere microbial communities from UC Gill Tract Community Farm, Albany, California, United States - DLSLF.R1 | ecosystem: Host-associated > Plants > Phyllosphere > Unclassified | place: USA...
AGAGAAGGGGGCGGGGAAGAGGGGTGTGGGTGTGCGTGTATGGGAGGGGGGTAAACTGGACGGACCTCGACTTCCTCCACCTCGGCCACCTCGTACTTCTCGAGGATCAGCTGGGCGATCCGCTCGCCGCGGGCGACCTCGTAGGACCTGTCCGAGTGGTTGAAGAGGAGGACAAAGACGGGTCCGCGGTAGTCGGCGTCGATGACGCCGGCGCCGGTCGAGAGGCCGTGCTTGGAGGCTTGGTTCGTTTCCGAGGGCGTTTCGGGGGGTTCCGAGGAACGAGTGCGGGCGGAGGGAGCGGGGGGGGGGTTCAGAGGGTGGGCTCGGATGACGGAAGGGAGAGGGAGAGGTCGGGGCGGGCGGCGGAAGGGGAGCACGAGCGTGAGACGGGCCGAAAGAGTGGCCTCCCTCCCTTTCTATCAGCCGACCCCCCTCCCCTTCCACGCGCGTATTGTGCGTCACAAGCACGCTTTGGAAGCAAGCAATGAGGCTTTCGGTTGAAGGCTTGAGGGAGGGGTTGACGAAGTTGCGAGTCGTCCTCTGAACCCCAGTGCACAGAACGGGCGAGTTTCCCCCGTCTGTTCTTCCTCCGACGATGAGCGTCCCAGGCAACGTCCGTCGAGGTCCCCAACATGGACCCCGCCCACCTCCACCTCCCTCGAGCGTCTCGCCCTTCGAGATTGGACAGGCAACAGAGGAGGAAAGAGGGAACGGACCGAGTCCGGAGCGAGGGGCGACGCGGCCGTAGGTGCCGAGGGGGATGCTCATGCTGAGGCCGGTTCCAACGAGCGCCTGCCCGCGGGCAGGGACCGTCTTGGCCTCGGACCTGGGGCGGAGGGAGCGGGTGGACCGGAAAGGGGGAACCCCAAGATGTCAGTTCCTCTGGGAGATCGAGATCGAGAGAGAGAGAGAGAGCGAGAGGGGGGGACGGACGAGTAGAGGTCGAGACCGGCGGCGAAGGGCGAGCCTCGGGTCGGGAGCGTCGCCTCCTGCGTCAGGCGCCGGATGAGGAGCTTGGGCGTCGGGGCGGCGAGCATCGGGTCGTCGTCCGGCGTGGCGGTGGTCGTCCGGGCTTTCTTGCTGCTGGGCGGCTGGCGTGGGAGGTCGGACGGCGGCGGGCGAGTCGTCGGCATGTGGACGGTCGGGCGGCGCGTCGATGAGCGGCGACGCGTCCGTCGGTCCGCGCGCGGGAACCTGCCGACCTCGATCGGCCGGCCCTCCACCCCGATGCAGGACGGCGGGGACCGAGCGCGCTCTTTTGCCCCGGTCGAGCGGCGAGTGAGCGAGCGACCTTGTCTTCTCTCCAACGACGCTTCCTCCCGCAATGGCCGACTTTACCCTCCCTCCGGTGATCGACAACGACGACGGCTCCTGGGGCCCGACGACCGTCCTCCTCCCGGGTGCCTTCAAGGAGTTCGTCCCTCGCGCCCGCCCTCTCCCTCTGCGCCCCTCCGACGGGCGAGCTCTGCCCTCCAGAGGTGCTGACCCTCCCCCCCCCCGCTTTGCTCCTGCTTCCTTCCTTCCTGCGCGACCCGCCCCACCCAGCATCCCTTACGCGCACTTCAACAAGGCCGACAAGATTGACCGGATCGCCGAGTGGTACGACGCTCCGGCCTCGACCTCGGCCTCGGGAGCCGTCTCGCGCGCGCCCGTCCTCCGGTCCAACGCCCAGCGACGGACCGACGCCTCGGCGACGGCGGCCAACAACGCCTTTGGCTTCGTCGCCAACGCCCAGGACGAAAAGTCGTTCTCGCTCGTCGACAGCAAGTCGACGGCCGGCCTCAAGCCCCGGAGCGGCGGCGGGCTCGGCATCGGCCGGATCGGCGGCAACCGCGGTGGCGGTCGGGGGGGTGCCCGCGGCGGCGGGGCGGCCGGGGCCGGCGGCGCCGGCGGTCGGGGAGGCTACCAGGCCGGCGGCGCTCGCGGCGGTGCCGGAGGCCAGGCGGGCGGTCGGGGAGGCTACAGCCAGGCCGGCGGCCGGGGAGGCGCCGGCGGGAACCGCTTCGGCGGCCGCTGGAACGACAAGCCCCTGCGCGAGTCGTCGATCGCGATCGACCCCGAGTGGCCCGTGCTCGAGGAGGTCGAGTTCTCGCGCCTGGCAAAGACGTCGCTCGCCGTCGACGAGCCCGAGACGGTCTCGGCCTTCGGCACCGTCTTTGCCTACTCGAAGGCCTTTGACCGGCTCGCGGCCCGGACGGCCGTCCCGCTCCAGACGCTCGACCGGGCCCGCTTCAATCCGACGGCGTCGGACGACCCCGTCCTCCGGCAGCTCGCCGACGAGGACCAGGCCGAGGTCTTTGCGACCGACGACGTCCTCGCCGTCCTCATGTGCGCGACCCGGAGCGCGGCCAGCTGGGACATCGTCGTCAGCCGCGAGGGCAACAAGGTCTTCCTCGACAAGCGCGAGGGCGGCGTCTTTGGTCGGTCCGCGCCGGACGGCCCCCTCTGTGATGACTCGCCTGCTCGCCTGCTAATCCTTGTCCCCCACCCCCCCCCCCTCTCCTCGTCATCGGCTTGCGCCCCGCCCCCTTCTCGGCCACCACCCTCCTGCAGACTACGTCTCGGTCAACGAGAACTCGCAGGACCCGCCGGCCGAGACGAACGAGGCCGAGCCGTTCAACACGGCCGGCGCGCTCGCGCTCGAGGCCTCGTTCGTCAATGCCAACTTTGCGGCCCAGGCGGTCCTCGAGGGCGAGTCGTCCGGGAAGAAGAAGGACCGGACCGCGCTCGGCGGGCCCAACCCCTTCTACGAGGCCGGCGCGAGCGGCGACCCGCTCGCCTCGTGCGGCTTCCGCTACCGCAAGTTCGACATCACGACCTCGGCCGATGGCGAGTCGACCGTCTCGGTCCTCGTCCGGACCGAGGTCGATGCCGTCATCAAGCCCGAGAAGGGCGCGCCGGCCTCGACCAAGGACCAGCTGGTGAGCGTCAAGACGCTCCTGAACGGACCGGTCGGCTCGACCGGTCTCCCCGCCGTCGACTGGCAGAAGAAGCTCGACGCCGGCCGCGGTGCGGTCGCGGCGATGGAGATGAAGAACAACAGCGCCAAGCTCGGCCGCTGGGCCCTCCAGTCGATCCTCGCCGGCGCCGACCTCATCAAGATGGGGTCCGTCCCCTCCCTTCCCTTGTCTCCCCGCAAGAACCCCGCACTGATGCCGCCGCCTTCCGTCCCTCCACTGCTGCTTGCTCTCTCTCTCTCCCTCGCAGCTACGTCGCCCGTTCGTCGCCGAAGGACAAGACGCGGCACGTCATCCTCGGCACCCAGTCGTACAAGCCCAAGGAGTTTGCCGCCCAGATGAACCTCTCGGTCGCCAACGGCTGGGGCGTCGTCCGGACCGTCGTCGACCTCTGCCTCCGTCAGCCCGAGGGCCGCTACATCCTCGTCAAGGACCCCAACAAGGTGCGCCCCTTCCCCCCCCCCCCCCCTTGCCACCCGTCGGCGGTGGCGCCCTTGCTAGGCGCTCGTCCCCTGACCTACCTTTTCTTTCGCTCTCGCGCAGCCGATGCTCCGGCTCTACTCGATCCCCGAGGACACGTTCCGCGGCGGCGACGACGAGGAGCTCGACGAGGAGCTCGACGGCGACGACGAGTAAGAAGGGGGTTGGGTCGTCTTCGTCCAGGCAGATCTCCGCGGGAAGACGCCTGCCCGGGTTGCGAGCGACAGGGGAGGGGAGGATCCGTATGCACGCATGGAGGTCGCCTCCTGATGGTAGTTCCGATCGCTCGCGAGGGGTAGGGCGGGCTGTCGTTGCCTGACGGGGTCGACTCGCGGACGGAAGGCGCAAGTAGAGGGGGGCGCACGAGCTGACGACGGTCGAGAGGCGGAGACGAGCACCCGCCCGCCGGAAGCAATTCCTCCCTCCTGACCACTCGGCCCTTACAGCCTACACTGACGCCCAGGCCATGACCCGGTACTCGTCGATCCTCGTCCTCAACGTCCGTCCAAGGCCCTGCTCTCTTCCCGACCGTCCCGCTGACCTCGCGCTCGCGCTCGCCCTCTCCCTCACCCTCCGCCAGGCCGGCGGCCCGCTCGGCCGTCGCCTGCTCGACACGCTCCTCGCCCACCCTTCCGGCCCGCTCTACCCAGCCATCACACGCCACCCGCCTTCATCCCCTGAGAGCCTGTTCCCCTCGGGCGTGCGTCCGCGTCATCCACTCGGACCTGACGGACGACGACTCGCTCAAGCTCGCCTTCGGCGGCCAGGACGTCGTCGTCTCGTTCGTCCCCTCGCGGGCGGCCGAGGACGAGAAGCGCTACATCAATCTTGCGATCGAGGCGGGCGTTCAGCGCTAGATCGGCTCGCACTGTCAGTCAGCATCTAGGGGCGCTCGACCCGCCCTTGCCTGCCTGCCTGCGCAAGGGTTGCACCGAGGGGGGGCTGGCCTGCTGACCGGCCTCGTCCCACTCCCGCCCCTCGCGACAGACGGCCTCGACGTTACGAACCCGGCCCTGCTCGAAGTCGCCTGGCCGCCGCTCGTCAAGACCGATGTCGTCGATCACCTCCAGAGCAAGTCGACCCGCGGCCTCACATGGACGTCGCTCGTCGTCGGCCCCTGGTTCGACTGGTGCCTGACCATCTCTCGCTCGCAACGCATGCATGTATGCGCTCCGCGTCGCTCATGCCCCGATCTTTCTCCCTCTCCCTTGTGCGGGCGGGCAAGACCTCGTTAGGTCGGCGCTCGACTCTTGGGTATCGACGCTTCGACGCCCAAGGAGACTCGACGTGTCTCGAGCGCCGAGTGCCGACCTGCTTGCTTCCAGCCTGTCGAAAGCAGCCGTTTCCACACTAGTTCAGATGTTTTTCCCTTTTCCGCCCCTGATCCCATGCCCCTATTCTCTGCCGACGCCTCCTGGTCAGAGGGCAGTAAGATCAGGTCGATGGCCTGCTGCGCGCGAACGACGGTCTCTGCCGCCGGCCCTGGCGATGACGGCGTCAGCAGCAGCAGCAGCAGCCGACAGTGGTGTTGCCGGCTTGATTGCCAGGATGGTCGCGAGCCGCACAGACTCGCGATGGGAAGAGATCTGAGGTCTCGCGACCTGTACCGCCCATTCTGACAGGGAGGAGGAGGTTCGGCGACCGTTTGTCTGTCGAACCGGGCCAACAGCTGCCAGGGCTGCTGCTGAGGCTGCAGGGCGCTCGTTTCGCCGACCTCGACGCCCGTCCGACCACGACCATCTCGCCTCCAGCAGCTGTCCCCTTCCTCCCCTCTCTTCCCCTTCCCCCACTCATCCAGACATGTCCTTTGTACGTGCTGCCTGACTGCAAGGGGGCGACCAGCGGGCATCGACTGAAAGGCTCCTCCTCTCTTCGCAGGATGCCGCCGAGACGGCCCGGCAGGAGCGCGAGCTCGTCCTGCCGTCCTTCACCTCCCAGACGGCCTTCGACCTCGGCCTCCGGCTCCGGTCGCACATCATCAAGACGCACGGCCCTTCGGCCCCGGTCGTCATCCAGATCACGGCCGGCTCGACCGAGCAGCTCTACTTTTTCGCGACGACGGGCGAGGGCAGCAACCTCGACAACCGGAGCTGGGTCGAGCGCAAGCGGGCGAGCGTCGTCCGCTGGGGGATCTCGACCGCGAGCATGCGCAACAAGTACGCCGGCGGCATGCCTGCAAAGTACGGGCTCGACGAAGCTGTCGTACGTTGAGACAACCAGGAGCCTGTCCGTCTCGACATGCCGAAGGCTGACCCTGCCTCCCTCCTCCCCCCTCAGTACGCGACCCACGGCGGAGGCTTCCCGCTGAGGGTCAAGGGCGTCGAGCCGCTCGTCGGCGTCGTCGTCGTCTCGGGTCTCAAGCAGGAGGGTGCGTCGTCGTCGTCCTCGTTCGTCTGCGGCCAGAGGGCGACGACCTGGCCACCACCCGCCACCGCCGCCTGCTTTTCGTCGTCGTAGGCTGACCCGGAAGCGCTCGTCCTTTGTCTTCAGATGACCACCAGGTTATCGTCGACTGCCTCGAGGCCTTTATTGCCGAGCAGAAGTAGCTGCACTTCATGGATCGCCATGTTCCAGCGCCAGCCAGCGACAGGCTGCGCGATGTCCGTCAGTCGAGGCCTCGACGAGAGAGCGCAGCAAGGTTCGGAATCGCTTCAATAGCAAGAGCGCTAGCTCATCGAGTGACCACGAGCCAGATGGGTGAAGCAGGGTGTATGAGGGGGAGGCAACGCCAGGAGAAGGCTGGCCCAGGCTCCAGTTGAGGGAGCTTGGCGCTTGGGGCGATCGATCGGGAGGCTAGTCGAGAGCCTTGCTGTCGCCGTTCGCGCCGTCTTCCATGTGCTGGTAGAGGTGAGCGAAAGCGCGCGGAGGCGTCAGTCGGGACGCAAGAATGCAAGGCCAGTCGACGGGAGAGATTCACAACGAGGAGGTCCTGCCGCAACCAGTTCTCAGAGGGAATGAGCATCCACGACGCCCAGCCGGCGAGGCAGGCCGCGACCCAGATGACGGGCGCGTACTGCAGAGATGGGCAGATCCAAGGCCAGAGATCAGCGAGAGAGCTCTGCGACGGAGCAGCAGGGCGACGTGGGCGCACGTTGAACGTCGCCGCGCTGACGGGCCAGCCGAAAGGCGAGATGAGGACGGCAAAGAGGAGGAGGTTGAAGCCGGCGGCGATGGCATAGGCCGGCAGGGCAAGCCGGCCGAGCGAGAACTTGGTGTTCTGGAAGCGGCTGCGCGAGATGAAGGCCCGGCAGATTGGGATGAGCGCGTAGGCCGAGATGGTCGGTACTGGAGGGCGAGGTTCGAGCAATACGAAGGATCAGTCGGCTAGCAAAAGGGCGGCAGGGATAAGAGAGGTGACGCACCGGCGCCGGCAGAGACGAGCGAGGTGAAGGCGACGTTGGACGGGAGGATCGAGCAGAGCAGGAGCGATCCGAAGACTGCAAACACGGTGACGGCGCTGGTGATTGGGGGAGCGAAGGGGTGAGCAGCAGCAAGCGAGGGCGAGCGATGCAAGGGAGCGCACTTCTTGGGCCGGCCGTCCGGCGTGACTTGACCGATCCATGACGAGCCGGGCAGGACGCCGTCCCGGGCGACAGCAAAGATAAGGCGTGAGGCAGCGACGATGGCGACGGAGGTGTTGAGGACTGCGAGGGGCGAGGGCCATAAGTCAGACCTGGCAAAGGGGCGCAGGCGCAGGCGGCGCGAACGCACTGAGACCGACGACGGCGAGGACGGTCATGAAGGTCGCGCCGCCCTTGCCGAAGGCCAGCGCATAGACTTGGACAAAGGGCTGGGGAGCGGTGAGGGTCTCCCAGGTGGCGATGTCGGGCGTGACGAAGAGGAAAAGGATGGTCGCCAGGAAGGCGCTCGAGCTCGAGACCAGGCACGACCAGAACATGCCGCGCGAGGCGACGCGCGAGGCGTCGATCGTCTCCTCTGCGACGTGGCCCGAAGCGTCCCAGCCGATCGAGTTGCCGGTTGCATAGATGAGGACGAGGAGCCAGTTCCAACCGGCGACGTGGCCGGTGCCGTTGTGGGTCGTCAGCAGGGCCTCGGCGGCCGTCCGGATGCCGTAGGTCCGGGAGGCGCCGATCGGGAGCCAGACGAGGCAGATGACGAAATCGACGGCCATCAGGAGCATGCTGCCTTTGAAGACCCACGAGTAGGCCCGGGGCGGGAGGTAGTTGAGGGCAACGACGACGAGAAGCAGGCACTCGGAGACGCCCCAGACGAGGACCCGGAGCTTGACGTTGGTGATGTCGAGCCCGCCGGGATAGTCGACCTCGTAGACCCAGAGGAGCGAGAGGAGGTAGTTGGCCGTCGTCTGGCAGTTGCCCGCTGCGAACGTCATCCAAGCGGTACAACAGAACCAGCCGACGATGAAGCCGACGAGCCGGCCGTACTTCTTGCCCGCGGCGGCCGCAGCCCAAACGTAGATTGAGCCGGAAACCGGCAAGGCCGAGCAGACCTCGGCCAAGACGGCCGACGTCGTCGTCATGCAGACGATGGTGACGAGGACCATCGTCCACATTGCGAGCGGCCCGCCGGCGAGGATGCCGAGGAAGAAGAGCGACCGCTGCGAGTGGTAGCTGAACTGTCAGCAAGGCGGCGACGAGACCTCTGCGCTTTCGAAAGCGGCGAGGACGGACGGTGCCGCCGAGAAAGTTCCTGTGCGGCAACGGAGCGGCCCAAGGTCAGCCTCCCGCTGGCGAGGACAGGAGCAGGCCCGACGTACAAGGAGCAGAAGGAGGCGGCGAAGGACTCGGCGAAGTGCCATCGGCGGGCGAGGGACTGCAGTCGAAGAGGGGGCCGGCGTGCCGGGCAGGAGATCAGCCTCGCAAGCGACGTATCTACAGCTGCGGCCCGCCTGAAACGATAGCGCACCTGCTTGTAGCCGAGGTGTTGCTTCGGAAGGCGCGGGGAGGGGAAGAGCTGGTCAGACGGGGGGCGCCCTTGGGGCAAGAGACGGACCAAGAGGGCGCGGGGGAAAGGCAAGGCAATGAGGGGCCGAGTCCGACGGTCTCCTTTTGCCGGGCTGCGAGCGGCACTGCTTGATGATGCTCCCTACGCAGGTACTAGCCTGGATATCAGGTTAACGGTATATCGAGCCGGACCTCCTCTTCACCTCTACGCGGTCTCCGCCCTCCTAAAAAGGAGGTGGAAGACGCGTCGAGGATCCGGGGGGAAGCCAAGCCGCGCACTCTCAGACGCCCCGCCCTTCCCCGCTTCAACGAAGGGGTCCGGACGAGGCAGCCACCCGTGATCTGCCGGTTCAACCCGGGGTTGGGGTCGGTCGGATTTCGGAGCCCATGAATGGAGGGCCCGTCCTCGTCGCTCTCCCCGCGCCCGCTTGTGAGTGGAGGTCGTACAGTGAATCCTTGTGTGCTGGGCCGGCCGAAGGGGGGAGTCGATCATGGTCGCCTGCGCCGCTCACTGGCGCGGGGGACCGTCTTTGGCCCGCTTAGGCGGATGTACCATCTGGAGCTCGTCCGAGTCGAGCGAGTCGGGCATCGACTTGAGGTCGGTGTGCTGCATCGGGCTGGCCATGGTCGGGTCGTCGAGAAGTAGGAAGGGAGGGTCGTCGTCGTTTGGGGGGTGGAGGCAGCAGCAGCTAGATGGCGAGCTCAGCTTTCTTTCGACGGGCCGGAAGGGACGGACGGGCGGACGACCCCCGTCGCCGCCCGCCGTGCCGCCGCCGCCTGCCGGGCCCACCGTGCGTGCTTGACCGGGCGGGAGCTTCCTGTGCAGGCCCGCCCGCAGCAAGTAACAGGACAGCTGCTGGGCTGCCTGCCCTCGTTATCGCGACGACAGATGCTGCTGAGAATCGACCCTTCCGCTTGCTCCAGCCCGCGTCGTCCCTCCGACCGGCCAGCGCCGACAAGTGTGCTGCGCCTCCCTTCAAGACCCGAGCCGTCCGAGTGCAGTCGTCGGCAGAGAGGGGAGGTACATGATCCATCATCGCTCTTCGAGAGCCCCGTCCCGTCTCAGACGCCCATCGGGCGCCGCCCTCTACACGCCAGGTGACAACTCCTCAGCGCGCTCCGCTTTCGAGGGCGCGGACCTCCTTCCGCTTGAGCGCGTTGAGCGCGCGGAAGATGCCGAGCGCGCCGAGAGTCGCGCCGCCGTAGATCGCCATGCGGACCGGCAGCGGTGCGATCGTGAGGAACGGGTACGCGAAGACGCCGTCATTGTGCTGGGCGCACCTGCGCAGGCACATCGCGCAGGGGGACAAACGGGTCAGCGCCTGTGCGGCCAGTATTGCCGGGAAAAGGGGGGGCGGGGGGGCGGGGGGACGGACCACTCGGCCCATCCGCCGTAAGCGACACCGGAGGCCGCGGCGAGGGAGAAGGCGCCGTAGGTGCTTGCTGGCGGTGCGTAGGGCTTCTCGAAGAAGAAGAAGTCGACGAGGAGGATGAGGCAGGGTGTGAGGTGGAGGGCGAGGTCCATCGGCAGCGGGATAAAGTACTGCGACGGCGGAGTGGGGTCGACGCCCGGGACCGCGCTATCGCTCTCCGGACCGCCAGGGATCATCAGCGACGGAACGGTAAGAATGATGCCCCACTGGATCGGCGAGAAGGATAGCAAGGTCGGGTCAGTCCTGGACGAGGCGCAGCAGCATCGGCAGCTCAGCGCATCCCGAGAGGAGAGGGTCGCACGTAGACCGAGGAGATGACCGTCTCGACCTGGCAGCAGTTCAGACATCATGAGAGGGGTCAGTACAGAGTACGACGGATCAGGGATGCCGAGCGTCGACCGAGACGGACCGGCAGCGCCATGAGCATGAGAACGCGCTTGAGCGACTTGAAGGCGCCGAGGCCGGTCAGGTCGGCGAGGAGGCTCGCACCGAGCGTAAAGATCGTGGCCCAGAGGCCGAGGATGGTCAGGAAGGCCCAGTGACCGCCGTACTGATTCTTGGTGATCTCGCCCATGGGTCCGCCGAGCGAGTTGACTGCGTGGGAGGAGGGCGAACAGAAGGGGGAGAGGCGAGCCAGATCAAGCCGTCAGCACGCTACCCGCAACCCCTCATCCGGCGAGAGCAAGGGCCCGATGGTCTACTGACGCGAGTTGAAACCCCAGGCCATGTACGAGATGGCGGCCTGGCGTCGCGGGCAACGACAAAGAATAAGCCGGTCGGTCAGTCGAGGGGGTTGCGATCGTCAGCCTTCGGAGGGACGAGCGGGAGGCAGCAAGGGGCGAATCGGGCCTCCCCGACCGAGCAGTGTTGAGCTCGGCGAAACGCACCGCATGGACCGCCATCCGAGCTGAAAGAAAGGCCATCGTGTGATCTAAATAGATGTCTAGGGAGGTCGAGATCGAGGTTGAGATGGATGGGTCGGGAGGTCGTCGTCGTCGCTGTTGCGAGAGAGGGAGGCAGGCAGAGCTCGATAGGCGTCGTCATGGCCGGCGAGCTGGAAGCGCAGCAGATCGCGGAGCCCTGGCCCGACTGACAGGCGCGCGGTTCGCGAGGTCGGCCATGTCTATCAATCGGTCAAAGCCCGAAGCGAGGAGTGGGGGAGGGTTCTACAGGAGCGCTCAAAGGCAGCAAGTACAGGCTGTCGGGATGGACGCCATGGTCAGGATATCTCAGTGCGCCGAGGCCAGCTCGGGCACGAAGCCGTTGATGGCCGGGCCTGGGGTCGAAGGGTCGGGCGGCCGCGTGCGCTCGATGTCCTCGATCATGTCGTGGTAGCACCATTCGACGGCTTCGGCGGCCCAGTAGCTGCACGAAAGAATGCTCCGCCGGGCGATTAGTCTCTAGTCGCGGCTGCCCAGAGGAAGAAAAAAACCGCACAAGTCGCAGTGCTCCGAGAGGTCGATCTTCTTGACGCGGATGACCTCGACATCCTTCTCCTTCTGCTCGAGGCGCTCGAGTAAGGGCTCGGTCAGGACGAGAAAGTCTCGACCGCCCTGCACGTCAAGTCAGAACCAACATCAGCAGGCAGCCGTCGAGTTGGCCGAGCTAGTAAAAATACCAGAAGGGGACGGACGTAGTAGATTGAGAGCGGCGGGAACCGGTCGTCGAACCAGCGATCGAGGCCGACGTCAAAGAGACACTTGCGCGTCGCAAAGCCACCCTTGCCAGCCCACCAGAAGATGCTGGCCGAGCTGCTCGCAGGGTCGAGAGAAAGTGGTCAGCAGAGCAAACCGATCGAATGAGCCGCACGCAGGGACGCACGAGACCGGGCTCGGCGTGAAGCGGAACATCTTGCCCTTGCGCCGGGCAAGCCAGTTGGTGTCGGTCCAGTCAAAGAGGAAGGCAAACATCGTGTATCCGAGGAAGGCCTGCATGCAAGGTGTCGGGCCTGTAGTCAGCGACTGCGCAGCGGCCGCGCAGGGTGAGCCTCTGAGGCCTGCGTCCGGGGGCGACGCACAAAGACCGACTGCGGCGCGTAGTCGTACGCGTACGTCATGATCGGGATGAAGTCGAGGACGCCTGTCCGGTCGAGGGAGAGGCAGGTCAGCCAGCTCGCATGCGGGTCAAAGGGGGCGAAGAATTGCGCCGCGCACCAAAGAAGCGGCGCCACGTCTTCCACTCCATCCGGCCAAGCGCCGTGAAGGGGAAGCCGTGCGTGAGAGGCCCGGCAAAGACGGCCGGCGCAAGCGCGATAAAGACGCTCAGCTTGGGGCCGAGATCGGGTCGGATGCCGAGCGAGAGCGAGACAAAGGCGGTGCCGTTGCCCTGCGAGTGGCCGATGAACCCGATCTGCAAGCCGGCCGAGCACAGCGACAGTCAGCGTCAAAGGAGACGCGGAGCCGCGACGAGATCAAGCGTGCGCGGGCCCACCTTCTCCCAGCCGGTCACGCGGCGGACCTCCTCGACGAGCGCCGGCATGTCGTACATGGCAAGCTCGCGGATCGTCCAGTCCCAGAACCGCGGATCGCCCCTGCCAAAGCGCTTGTGGCCCATGCCAAAGACGCCGCGAGTGTTGCCGAGCCAGACCTCGTACTCGAAGCCGCCCTGGCCGGCAGGATCTTGCTGGCGGCGCGATGCGAGCCAGAAGGCGAGCGACCGCTCTTCCGAGGTGATGAAGGAGCCCGACGATTGGAAGAGGCCGTGCATGATGAGGATCGGGAACGGCGGCCGGCTCTGGACCGCGCCGGGCGGCAGCGCGGGCGGGACGACGCGCTGCAGTCTGGAAGGAAAGCGAGAGTTGGAGAGGTCGTCTCAGCCGAGTTGCCCTCAAAGAGGTGCATAGTGAGCGGGAGACTGACTTGAGCAGGAAGCCGTCCTCGGTCTCGACCTCACGTTCGTCGAGGTCAAAGCCGATCTGTCGGGCGTAGTAGCCAGGGTCATTGACGATGTGCTCCTTGGCCCACTTGGTCGGTTCCTCCCACTCGAACGCTGGCGCCTTGTGACCGCGCAGGAGCCGCGGGATGCGGATGAAGAGGAACTGCTGCGTGAGGGCGTAGACGACGACGCAGCTGGAAGGCGACACAGGAACGGTCAGGGCGTGCCGGACAATCTTGCGGACGGCCTGGCGTCCTTGAGGACGCACGCGAGAAAGATGGACGAAACGAGGAGGCTCGCCGTCTGCAGCGCGAACAGGTCGACCCGGGCCTTGAGGACGCGAAGGAGGCCCCAGCGCGACGTCCTGCCGGAGCGCGACGTGTACGCCGGCGAGGATGGCCGGTGGAAGATCGAATTGCTCGAAATCTGGGGCGTCGACCTGTAGTGGGACGAGCAGGGCCAGGTCAGTCCATGGCGGGAGGATCCCTCGAACGCGTCGAGCAGGCTCTGAGGACGTACGGCCGCTCGATCGTGATGCCGAAGCCGCCCTCCTCGTCGCCGACGGCCTCACCCGCACGGAGAACCTCGCCATCCTCGTCGAGGACATGGACTCGCAGCCCCTTGGCGGCGACGACGCCGTCCCGGCCGCGACCAGGCTGGCCATTCAGGAGGCCGTCGCGCTCGTGGGCGTCTTCGACGTCGTCGTCATCCTCCTCACCCTCTGCTGGAAAGGCGGACCCGTTGGCGAGCCAGGATGACCCACGCGCCGCCTTGGACCCTTTCGAAAGCGTGCCTCGACGGCCACCGCCCGGCATGCCAGGGCCGTCGATCGGCGACTGGGGAGGGAGCGTGCTCGAGCTCGGCCGGCTGGAGGAGCCCGACGCGAGCGGGTCGTCGGCCTGGTGCGGCTGGGCGTCGGTCGACCGCTGTTTCAGCATGCCCGACGACGACAACGACCGGAAGGGCGACTGGGGCCGGTTGCCACCTGAGCTGCTCCCTGACGTCGAGCCCAGAGCCGTCTGGATCGAGGCAAGCTGCTTGGCCGGAGGGAACGGTTCGGGCGCGTCAGAGTCGGGCGTCCCGCCGGTGAGCTTGGCCGACCAGGGCGGGGCGTTGGCCTTGAGCGACGACGGCATGGAGAAGTGGTGCGCACTCGAGAAGAAGGATAGGAGCTCGCTGGGCTGGCGGGCGAGAGAACGGCCGTGTGTCGTGTGTCGTGTGTCGTGTATGAGGGTGGGTCGCCAGGCAACGTCGGAGGGAGGGCAGCAGCTGGCTGGCTCCGGGCTGACGAGGCGGCCGCCCCGTTCGATCTCGCGGGCGCCCTTTTGGCGCGTGACAGCGCGCGGCCCTGACGCTCATCCTCCTCCTTTTGACAGGGCAGGTACTTGCGGGCCATGGTCTTAATGACATGACCGTTCATCGGCGACGGTTGGCCAGGCAAGCCGGACGAGGGCAGAAGGCTGGCATGCTATGGGTCCAAGCGCAAGAGGGACCGACAAGGGTCGAAACGACAAGAGTGAGGGGGGAGCATGAGCGGCGTGGCGTGAGGCGAGCTTTTTTCTTCGAGTGGTCGTGATGCGAGAGGATGGAGTGTGCGAGTGCGTGAAGGAAGGCTCTACGGGCGGGGGTGGGGGTCGTTCAGTACGTGAGTGGATGCGAGAGATGCGACGAGTGGGGGTGCAATGCGCTGGAGGAAGAGAGAGAGAAGAGGGCAGGGCGACGAGGGCAAATCGCCTGTCATCGTTGAAGGTCGGTAACAGGTTGAGAGGAAGTCGAAAAGTCCGGTCTCGGATGGCCGAAGGCGATCAGAGCACTAGTGCCAACCACGACCGCGGCCACGACCGCGAGGGGTGAACCCTCCGCGGCCGCCGCCGCGGTAGCTGCTGCGGTAAGGGTCGCCGAAGGTCGGCCGGTCGGGGTAGGTTGGCGGCGGCGGCTGGAAGCCCGAGTGGACGGGTGGGTAATTGCTGTACGACGGCCCTGGGTCCGGATCGACGAGGCCAAAGTCGTTCGAGGGCTGCGGCTGGCTGGCCCAGGGCGTCGCATGAGCTGGAGCCTGGTAGGCGTAGACGTGGCCCTGCGGCGGCCGAGGCTGATGCTGGCCGCCGTAGGCTGGACCGCTAGCGCCGTATGGCTGATGGGCGGGCGAGCCACCGAACGGAGCGTGGGGCGGCGACTGGTGGTACTGCTGCTGCTGCTGGTGCTGGCCGTATGACGGCGCATGGGGCGAGTAGCCGCCAGACGAGCCCACCGGGTGGTACGGCAACTGCGTCGGAGGCGGCACCGCTGGCGGCGACGGTTGGTAAAAAGGGTGGGCAGGCGGCGGCGGCGGCATCGGCTGCTGATGCGCACCAGGCGCCGGAGGTGGCACGGCGACCGAGGTGCTGGCGACAAGCTGCCGGAGCTGCTCCTCGTCAAGGGCGTTCGCGATGTTGGGGTTGTAGACGCCCGGAGGGAGGAACGGGACCGCCGGCTCGGGGGCGTGGGGCTCCTCCTTGCGGTTGACGACGAAGCGAGCCGTCTCGGCCGTATCGGTGACGACCGTGACGTCGGTCTCGGCCGGGTTGGGCGGAACGTCGGCCTGGGTGAAGTAGCTCGCCGGCGGGATGCGGCTCTCACGCTCCCTATCGAGCGCAACGAGCTCGCCCTCGTACGGCATGCCGGGCGGGATGTCGAGCGCGAGCGGCGAGTACCAGTCGCTCTCGTCGAGGTCGGCGCCAAACGTCTTGATGAGTGCCGAGCCCTCCTTGAGGTCCTGCGCGGCCTTGTACGCGCCGCCCTCGCCCGTGTCCAGCGAGTGAAGGTCGTGGTGATGGCCGGAAGGCCGAGGGTGGACGTTCTCGCGATCCTCAGGCTCGGGCGAGAGCTACGGGCAGGGCGACGCCAAAGGTACGTCAGCCGACCTGCATGACAGCGTCAAACGGAGAACGACGAAAGAAGACGCACCCAGGCAAAATATCGTGTGTCTTCGAGCGTCTCGTCCGGCGCGAACGAGACCTTCTTCTTAGGCTTCGCCTCGACGCCAGTGTCCGAGTGCTTGCGCTTGAGACTCGTGCTGGTGCCCGGCGCCGGAGCCGGCGGGGGGGTCGTTCCTCCCCCCACCCTCTGCGACAGCGCGCGCTCGAAGATGTTGTTGAGCGGGTCTGCCGTTGGGTTGCTGTTCTTCCGGGCCGGCACTGGCGGGCGGCCGGGGGCGGTCGGGGCCGCCTTTGAGGGACCTTTGCTTGGAGCAGCGGCGCCGGCGGGGACGGCAGCAGCCGGAGGCTGAGCCGGCTTCTTGCCGAATTTGAGCTGCAGCTCGGGTCGATCGGGTCGCTTAGTAAAGGCTTGGCTCGCGCCCGAGGACGTGGGGGCCGCCGCGGGCTTGGTGGGCGCCGGCGACTCCTTCGACAGACTTGCCTTGCGGGCAGCGCTGGAGGCGGTCACAGCCGTCGTCGGGACGCTCGAGGTTGCTCGAGCCGAGGTTGACTTGGCCGAGGCGGGCTTGCTGCTGCTGTTGCTGGCCGCCGTCGATGGCACGGACGACTGGAGTGTAGTCTTCGGCTTCGGCGGTGGAGCGGCGACGTCTGGCTTGGGTGTTTTTCGTTTTGGCGGCGGAGCAGCCTCGGGCTTCGGCGAGCCCGCGTCCGGTGCCGGAGTCGTCGCCGAGGACGTCTTTTTCTTGAACGTCGGCGTCGAGGCCGGCTTGTCGCTCGGGGTCGACGACATCATCGGCCGTGGTGGCTCGCGCGCGGCTGGTGGCGACGACGGTTTGAGCTTTTTCGGCGGGTCCTGCGCCGTCGGCAGCGAGTTCTTGCGCTTCTTGTCGCTAGCCTTGCCTTCGAAGGCATCCAGGAGGCAGTCCATCGCTCCGAGGAGCTCGGCAGCGTGGCGAACCGTTGCTGAGACAAAGAAGGATGTCCTGCTGTCAGCAGTGACGCTCCAGTCAAGGGAGAGCGCCTCTCGGACGGACCGGTGTTGTAGCGACCCTTGCTGTTCTCCCTGACGTGCTTGATGTTTTGGACGAGCCGGCCGTACTTCTTGATCGACGGCACGTCCCACGGCAGAGCGTTCAGGGTCTGCATGACGAGCTCCGTCGTACCCTCGCCATGCATAGCCGCTGGCGTGCCCGGCTGGGCAATCGCCGCCTCAAGCCAGTCGTCGAGAATCTCAAAGCCACCCTCGCACTCTGACCACGTCAGCCAGAACTTGCTGTCCCTCTTGAGCGATGCATGGAGCGAGCCAAGCACGGCCTTGCGCTGGTCGACTGGCGTCGCGAGCCGGCGCGGGCTGAGCTGTCCGATGAGGGACTTCGGTGTGGCCACGAAGGACCGCGTGTTCGCGAGCAGCGGCTGGACGATCGCCTCGTAGTTGGCAGGCGAGAGCGCGGAGAGCGCGGCAAGCTCGCCTTTCGCCCAAGGTGATGACGGCGACGACGACGACGACGGCCCGGACTGGGAGGAGATGGCCGCCGACGACGACGAGGGCGCATCCGTCGGCAGGCGCGGAGGAAGAGACGGCGCAGGCGGCTTGGCCGCAGATGGCACGCTCGTGCTCATGCTTGCTTTCGGCGATGTCGGCCGCGAGGCAGGAGGTGAGGGCCGTGCTGAGGTTGCCGGGACGAGTGGCCGCCCATTGGCAGATGCGGGAACAGGCTGGCTAGGCAGTACCCCGCTGACGCTTGCCGAGCTTGGCTTGGGCGGGGCCGCAGCAGACAAACCCAAGCCGTTGCTTGGCTCAGAGGTCGACTCTGCCGAGCTAGTCAGGGGCGGTGTCGGCAAGGGCGGAGCTGGCGCGGTGCTTATCGGCGGTGAGGGGAGAGAGGCGGTTGAGCTGGCGGCGTTCGGCGCGAGCCGCCTGGCGCTGCTGGCGGAGCTCGAAGGATCAGCTCTTGCTTCTGCTCGCCGGTCAGTCAGAGGCTTGTATTGAAACTGACCTCGTCGGAGCGGCCACGAGCTCAGGGATGGGCGATCCGAAGCGGTCGTCTGAGGCCGGAGGCAGGTCGGCCTCGCCGGCCGCGTGAGGCGACGACCGAGGCGAGCTCGCAGCCGGCGAGGGCAGCTCGATCGGCCACTCTTCATCCTCGGCTGCGATTGGGCGGCGGACGCAAAAGGTGGGGGTCTTTTGTCAGCAGCTGGATAAGCTCTTTCAGCTCAATCACGCGTGAATCGTGAAGGAGGTGAGGGACAGGAAGTGATAGGGTGGGGGAGAGGAGCTCGAACTGCAAGGCGGGCGGGCGGGAGGGGGGGGGGCGAACCCCGGTAAGGCGGGGAGTTTCTATTTTATTTTTTTTACAAAAGACAGGTTGTTTGGTCGTCCATTTGGCGACGCGGTTGATCGACGCGGCCGGAGTTTCGGACTTTGAAACTCCGCCGGACAACGGCGACGCGCGCGCCCGCGCCCGCGCCCGCGCCGAGCTGCGGCCGTCTCCGAAGCTCCGATCTCCTTCTCCGAGCTCCGCCTCCGAGCTCCTGGCCAGCTCCGCGCCAGCTCCGGCGCCGTCAAGGAAAGGCCGCCCAGGGTTCTCCGGCGCTCGACCGAGGTTGTCGTCCAGTGCGGGCCGGACGCAGACGGTTGGGAGTAGGAGGGAGGGTGAGGCTCGTTGCGAGGGGAGGACCGCCGGCGCCGCGACCGGCGAGCGAGCTCTGGAGCTAGCTCCGAGCTCCGAGCTGCTGCCGGTCGAGCTCGGTACGCCTCCCTCTCGAGACCTCCCCGGCGGAGCTTCAATCCGCGAAAGAAGCTCCAGCCGCCTCCTGCCGCCCTCCCGTCTACGCCGGCCGACGCCCTGGCCGGCCCCGGGTCAGAGCCCGTCCTGCCCTGTGAGGCGCCCTTCGTCGAGCCTTGGGCTCTGGGCTTTTATTTTTTTGGCCTCCTTTGGCTCCCCTCCCCTCCGCCCTCCCGACCCCTCCCCCCATCCCAGATGGCCCTTTCCGCGAGGGCCTTTTTTTTGTGAGGGGGACAAAGAGGGAATGAGATAGGAGGCAGTAGAAAGCAAAGCGACGCACCTGCGAGGGGAGCCTCGTCGGCTCCATCCCCGTCTTGCATGCCCCGGAACAGGCTCGAGACACGGTCGTCGGTCGCGATGAGGCCGCGGCTGGAGATGAACGAGTCCTTGTCCTCGCCGGGTTGCTGAGCACAGAAGGAAGAGGCAGCAGGTCAGCAGGGGCTCGGCCCGAACGACTTGCAAGCTCGTATCAAGTGAGCTAGTAGGGCGACAGACGAACCATCGGCGTATCTTTGAGAGCTTGGATGAGCCAGTCGATGAGCCAGGGCGTCTCGGCCCAGTTCTCGCGCGCATCGTCGACGATCGTCGCAACGTCCTCGGCGTTCATCGTCGCAGCCACCAGAGCAAGGCGCGGACGGGGCCGTGCGCGAACTCAGCTACAGGCAGGCGAAGGAGCAGGAGCGAGAGGAGGAGTAGGCAGGAGACCGAGCTAGCTGTAGCAGGCGGCGGCCGCGAGTCCTGGAGCGGCTCGTCGAGAAAGCTTCTCGTGTCGTTCGTGCGCGGGCGGAGGGAGCTGCGGGCCGGTCGGTGCGCGTCTCGGCTGAAGGATGGTCGTGCGGTCGTGCGTGTGCGTACGTGCGGGTGGTGGATGGAGGGCAGCTGACGAGCTCATCCTCCCCGGCCCGCCCTCTTAAGCTCCTCGGGCCACGAGTCATATTCGATTCCGGACGGGCCATCTAAACGGCCGTCTATGTATTTTCCCGCAGCCGCCCCGCGCGCGCGTGCTCGCAGCCGAACCCGTCGTCGTGATCCTCCCGTCTGCACAGGGCGTAATCAAATGCTGGCTGGGGCGACGTTCGCACCTGATCCTGCACACGCGCGCGTGTCCGATCTCCTGGGTCGGACACGCTGCATCCAAATTCGACTTGATTGCTACAACAGGACGCTCTGTCCATCAACACCCTCGTCCCTCCGATGGAGGCCATCCGTCCGTCGGCCGATGCTTCTAACGGTCTCCTCTCTCTCCTCTTCGGTGGCCGCTCGGCTGCCTGAGCGGTGTGGCAAGGACGCCGCCGGGCTGCTGCCACTTGCGCCAGAGCAGTTGGACAATCGAGGCCCAGAAGTCGCGGACGCTTGACCGGCGCATGCCCCGCTGGCCGGTGACGAGCAGCCAGACCGAGACGCACGTCAGGGCGAGGAAGGCGTCGGTGAAGGTCCGCTTGGCGAGCGTCCACAAAAGGCGCGGGATGCCGACCTGGCGACCGCGGCCGGAAGGGAAGAGCAACGTCCGGAGCGGGTTGGCCCGCTGCTGCTCGCGCAGAGTCGAGGTCTCGAGCGACTCTAGCCGCTCGTGCAGGGCCGACAGGCTCGCCTGGATGCGCTCGAGCGCGGTCGAGAATGCCTGCGAATCGACCGACGTCGTCGACAGCAACAGCGGCCGGACCGGCGCCAGCGGGGCCGTTGCACCGGACGGCGGTGACGAGAGCGGCGGCGTCAACGACCGCGGCGGAGGTGGGGCGGAGACCGCTCGAGGAGGTGGCATCGGTAGCGGCAAGCTCGGTCCAGTAAAGCCGGGGACAGATGCATGCTGGGCTCGTGACGATGCGCGGCTCGGAAGAACGGTCGGCTGGTCGTCGTTGGCGGCCGACGCCGACGCCGACGCTGCGGGCTCGATTCCTGGCAGGCGACTGATAATGTAGGGCGGGCTGAGGTCTGGCGGTGGAAGCTTGGGGTCGGGGATCTCAAAGAGACGCGAGTTGGCCGGCGTCGGCCGGGGCGTCGGTTCTGACGAGGGTCTAAGCGAGGGCAGGTGCTGCGGAATCGGCGCTGGCGGCGAGGAGGAGGTAGAGGACGATCCGGACGAGGACGCCGTCCTGTCATGCAGGCGCTGGTCTCTCTGCGGCGAGGACGAGCCGACGAAGGAGCCTGCGAGACGGAGTGGAGGTCGGTCAGCGCCCGGGTCGGACGAACGCACTTCGAGTGCGTCCCGAACGCGCGCGCGCGGGCGGCCGGAGGTTTCGGGCGCGTCGCCGCCGCAGGCCGCGGGAGGACGCACTGGTCGATTGCCAGTCCTGGCTGCCGGCAAAGCTCGACGAGGCGGCCATCGCACGCGCCTGGCGAAACTCATTGATGATGTCCCTCGCCTCCTGGCGATCCTTGTACCGTTTGAGCATCTGCCGCAGAGGTTGGCGCGTCTGGCGGTCAGCCGAGCGCGCAACACCAATCGGCCGGATCAAGCGCAAGGAAGACCCGCACCTTGAGCAAGACATCGACGTAAGCCGCCATCGCCTCGTCGGTCGTCATATTCTGCCGCGAGTTCCAGGCGTCCCTGGGGCATTCGGGCGAGCGGGAAGCGGCTGGAGGGTCAGCTGAACGAGGTCGAGCACGAGGGCACGGAGCTGCGCCCCCGGTCCGAAGGCCGACTCTCGGGTGCCGCTCGAGGGGACGCACCACTTTGAACGGGCCAAGAGCTCAAAGATGCCTGGTCGCGGGCCCGAGACATCGCCCTCGGTCACTGGACGGCCAGACAGGCAAAGACCGAACGGTGCAGAGGGTCAGGACAAGGCGCAGGCTGGGATCGGAGGGAGCGAGCTCGCGCGACCGCACTGACCCTGCTTGTAAGCCGAGTAGAGCGCGAGCTTCTCCTCGTACGAGCTCTGGATCGGGCCATTCTTGGGGAGCGTCTGGACGAGCTCGACCGCCCGATCAAACTGGCTGCTCAAGAGGGCCGAAGGCAAGCACAAAAGCGTCCTCGACGCTGGTCAGTCGGTCGGATCGTTGTGAGCGAGGCCGCAGGCGGGGACGGGAGGCCGCACGCGACGAGGAAGGGATCGACGCCGTCCTCGCTCTCGGTCTGGGAGCCCGACATCGGCGTGTGGCTGGGGAGTAGGGATAGTTCGATGCGCTGCGTGTGTCCGAGGTGCGTTTGCGTTTGTGCGGAAGTGTGGGGGAGAGCAAGATGGTGGGTCGCAGAGGCGGGGGTGAGAACGTCTCTCGCCTCCCGGCTCTTCGGTTGCCGGCCGAAGCGTCGAGGCGTCGGGGCGGCGAGCCACGCGCATCCGCCCAGCTGCACCTCTTCGTCCGTCGACCAGACGTCGCTGCCCCCGCCGACCCTTCTAAGTCGATGCCTACTGATGTCCCCCTCTTTGCAGCCGCTAGCTGCAATCATGGACCCTCCCTGGCTTCGCGAAAACGGCGGCAGCAGGGCGATCGCTCAATACGCTCCGCATGTCGGCGCCGAGTGGCCAGAAAATAGACGCATGCGATGTTGCGAGTGGACTGCCACCCGCCAGCCGCCTCGCATGCAGAGCGTGCCGACCCCAATGGAAGGACCGCCGGGCTCAGACGATCTTGTTGACCGCGCGCTTGTGCTGCTTCGGCATCAATTTCTGAGAGGCGTGCCGCAATCAGGACCATCCGGTAGCGGGTCAGTCGAGACGTGATGAGTAACTTGATGAGGTCCTCGTTCTCGGCAGACGCACCCGAAGTTCGGACAAGCGGATCTCGGTGTCGTCCGAGACTTCGCGCCACTTGTGCTTGAGCGCGTCCTCGGTAATGAGCGCTGGCTCGCTCTCCGTGCCGAGCCGCTCCAAGGGT
>Ga0308160_10002491_pt1 | contig 22167 bp, 9 predicted proteins | sample PhyFR1_FD_201036 | JGI IMG/M metagenome (GOLD analysis project Ga0308160, IMG submission 201036) | Phyllosphere microbial communities from UC Gill Tract Community Farm, Albany, California, United States - DLSLF.R1 | ecosystem: Host-associated > Plants > Phyllosphere > Unclassified | place: USA...
CAACCACAACCCGGCCTCGTCGAACTTCGATTCGACCCTGACCAAGGTCTCGGGCCGCCTGGTGAAAGTCTCGTCGTGGTACGACAACGAGTGGGGCTTCTCGAACCGCATGCTCGACACCACCGTGGCGCTGATGAACGCCAAGTAATTCTTGGGCATGGCCGTTTGCCGCCGCGAGGCTGGCGACGGCTGGTGTTGCAATCGACCCCTGCTCCGGGCAACCGGAGCAGGGGTTTTTTCATGTTCGAAGCATTTGTTGGGGATATGAAAATGTCAATGCGTTGATGTTACATTTGGTGAGAATGAAGAGTTAAATTCGTACAAAATCATATGCTTATGTGAAATATTTATGCCTGTATTTACATAAAAAAGAAATTTCATGACGCAAATATGCATAAAAACAACATTTTTACACATGTAAGTAATGAAACTGTGTTTGACATATTCCTTTGGTGTAAATCATCTGCGACACTGGATTCACTCTTGTAAAAGAGCAATCAGAACTAAACAAGAATGAACGGAGAGAAATGAACAATCAACTGATGTTGAAACGCAGCGTCGTTGCGGTTGCCGTGGCCCTGGCGGCGACCAGCGCAGTCCATGCACAGCAAGGTCCGGCCAGCGAGCCGACCGCCGAAGGCGGCGTACAGAAGGTCTACGTCACCGGCTCGAACATCAAGCGCGCCGTCGACACCGAAACCTCGTCGCCGGTGCAGGTCATCAACGCCGCCGAAATCCAGGCCATCGGCGCCAGCACCGTCAAGGAAGTGCTGGACACCCTGACCGCGAACACCGGCGCCCTGTCGGACCTCGGCGGCGGCAACTCGTTCGCCAGCGGCGCCTCGGGCATCTCGCTGCGTAACCTCGGCAAGGGCTCGACCCTGACCCTGCTGAACGGCCGCCGCGTCTCGAACTACGGCCTGGCCGACGGTGGCCAGGAAACCTTCGTCAACATCGATGCACTGCCTTCGGAAATCATCGAACGCGTCGAGATCCTGCTCGACGGCGCATCGGCCGTCTACGGCTCGGACGCCGTTGCCGGCGTCGTCAACATCATCACCAAGCGCGAATGGCAGGGCACGACCGTGCGCGCCGGCGCGCGCCAGTCGCTGAAGAACCACAACCTGGACCGTGACCGCACCGCGTCGATCACCACCGGTTTCGGCGACCTGGACAAGGACGGCTACAACGTCTTCGGCCACCTGGAAGCCTACCACCGCCTGCCGTACACCGACCGCGACATCGAGAACACCGTCGGCGACTGGTACCGCGAGTTCGTCAACCCGAGCTTCGGCGTGACCTCGACCTACTCGTATCCGGGCAACTTCGAAATCCCGTATCCGCGCAACTATTCTGACCCGGCCCTGGCCGGCCGCACCGTCACCCAGGCACGTCCTGGCTGCGAGACCCTGGTCAACGGCCTGTGCCGTTATGACCAGTACGGCCGCCTCGGCATCCACGCCGAAGCCAAGCGCTTCAACTTCTACGGCGGTGGCCGCCTGAAGCTGTCGGGCGAGCGCAGCCTGTACTCGGAAGTGACCCTGGCCCAGACCAAGACCACTTACTACAATCCGCCGCCGATCATGCAGTACACCGGCACCCCGTCGACCTGGTACAGCTCGCGCGAAGGCGTGCTGAAGTCCTTCACCGAACCGCGCCTGCCGGTCGGCCACCCGGACAATCCGTATCCGTTCCCGATCTCGATCCGCTACCGTTACGCCGACGACGAGAACATGTTCAAGAGCACCGCCAAGGCCAACCAGTACCGCGTGCTGGTCGGCATGGAAGGCACCGACTACGGCTGGGACTGGAACACCGCCGTCGGCGCCATGGGCTCGAAGGTCGACAACGACATCCGCAGCGCCAAGCATGCCGCGAACTACACCGCTGCCATCCTGAGCGGCGAATACCGCTTCGGCGGCCAGAACAGCCCTGAACTACTGAACCGCATGTTCCCGAACATCCTGTTCGGCGGCGAATCGAAGCAGTTCTTCGTCGATGCCAAGGCATCGCGTGAGCTGATGGCCCTGCCTGGCGGTCCGCTGAGCCTGGCAATCGGCGCCGACTTCCGCCACGACAAGTTCGAATCCTTCACCAGCGAAAACGTCGCCAACGCCGAGATCGTCGGCTACGGCTCGATCGCCGTGACCGGTTCGCGCAACGTGACCGCCGCCTTCGCCGAACTGAATGCGCCGATCACCAAGCAGCTCGAGCTGAACGGCGCGGTGCGCGTCGACAAGGTGGGCGACGTCGACGCCTCGCTGGTGCCGAAGCTGAGCGCACGCTACGAAGTCAACAAGAGCTTCATGCTGCGCGGTACCGTCGCACGCGGCTTCCGCGCCCCGAACGTGGCGGAAACCGGCCGCGTGGCCCTGTCGGCCTTCAACAATGGCCTGATCGATCCGAAGCGTTGCGCCACCGCGACCGCGATCTATGACATCCTGAAGAACGGCAACGACCTGGACAAGGCGGACAGCACCCGTGCCCGCGACCTCGGCTGCAGCGTGAGCCTGGCATCGTCGGTGCAGGGCAATCCTGACCTGGAACCGGAAAAGTCGAAGAGCATCAACCTCGGTTTCGTGGTCGAGCCGTTCAAGAACCTCAGCCTGACGATGGATTACTACCGCATCGAGCGCCGTAACGAGATCGGTACCCGCGACGTCGACGAAATCCTGGCCAGCGAAGACCAAACCCCGGGCCTGGTGCAGCGCCGCGCCATCACCGAGGACGACCTGCGCCTGGCAGCCCGCGCCAATGAACTGTCCGGCGGCAACATCGCCTGGACGGCCGGCGCTCCGGCAGCCGTGTTCCAGCGTTACGAGAACCTGCACAAGACCAAGGTCGAAGGTATCGACCTCGAGCTGAACCACCGCGCCAACCTCGGCTCGGCCGGCAAGCTGGCCACCAACGTGAAGGCCAACTACCAGCTCGACTACCGCGGCTGGGACAGCATCACCAACAGCTACACCGAGAACCTGGTTGGTAACTACTACAACTACCGTTACAACGTCCGTGTCGCCAGCAACTGGCTGAAGGGCGACTGGAACGTCGGTGGTGCGGTGACCTATGTGCCGGAAACCAACCTGCGCGATACCAAGTACACCGAGATCTACACCGACGAAGGCTGCGCCGACCAGGGTATCCCGGCCGACTACTGCCGCCTGAAGAAGGATGTGCTGGTCAACCTGAACCTGGCCTACAGCGGTATCCGCAACACCACGATCAGCGCTTACCTGGACAACGTGTTCGACCGCGAAGAGCGCGTCGACATGCGTGCCGGTAACCCGGCGCCACGTGGCCGTACCCTGCGCGTGCAACTGGAGTACAACTTCTAAGTTCCGCAGCGTTCATAGAACGGAAAGCCGTCCAGCTAGCGCTGGGCGGCTTTTTTTTTGCTACTGTCCGAACAACAATGTTGCAAGGAAACTACATTCCCCGAAGATATTTACAGGTATTTACATAAACTGTTTTCTTTAGCGCAAGTTCCTGCGAGACTGGATTTGCGTATGTACAAGATGCATACGATAAAAAACTATCCAAAAGAGAGGGACGGAACTTGAACAAGAAACTGGTATTGAAGCAAAGCGTCATCGCCGTGGCACTGACCATCGCAGGCAGCCCTTATGCCCTGGCCCAGACCAACACCGCGGCGCCCGCCAAGGAACCCGAAGTGCAGCGCGTGCTGGTCACCGGCTCGAACATCAAGCGCATCGATGGCGAGACCGCTTCGCCGGTCACGGTGCTGCGCCGCGAAGACATCAAGGCCACCGGCGCCAACACCGTGCGCCAGGTGCTCGATACCCTGACCGCTTTCGATACCGGCACCCTGCGTGACGACGGCAGCGCGTCGAGCTTCGCGCGCGGCGCCTCGGGCGCTTCGATGCGCGGCCTGGGCAAGGGCGCGACCCTGGTCCTGATCAACGGCCGCCGCGTTTCCAACTACGCCTTCGCCGACGGCGGCAAGGATGTCTTCGTCAACGTCGACGCAATCCCGGCCGACGTCATCGAACGTGTCGAAGTGCTGAAAGACGGCGCCTCCGCGATCTATGGTTCGGATGCGATGTCGGGCGTGATCAACATCATCACCCGCACCACCTTCCAGGGCGTGCGCCTCAGCGCCAATGCCGAGCGCAATACCAGCCACCACTACGGCGGCCAGGACACCGCCGCCATCCTCGGCGGCTTCGGCGACCTCGAGAACGATGGCTACAACTTCTTCGCCAACCTCGAAGGCTACAAGCGCCACCGCGTGATGCAGGACGAAGTGGTGAAGTACTACGCCGCCTGGCACAAGAAATACGTCACGCCGTCGTACGGCGACCCGGTCCTGACTTCCTTCCCGGGCAACCTGAACGAGCCGCGCTCGGCCACCAACCCGACCGCGATCCGCCAGGCGGTCGCCACCTGCCCGCAGGCGCAGCGCAACGCTACCGGCCTGTGCACCAGCGACCTGACCGGCATCACCCAGTGGTCGGACCCGGCCGAACGCCTGAACTTCTTCAGCCAGGCGCGCTTCAAGGTCACGAACGACATCCGCGGCTTCGCCGAGGCGTCCTACTCGCGCACCAAGACCACCTACCGTTCGCTGCCGTACGCAAACACGGCCGGTTCGCCGTCGAGCTGGTTCGACGGCAATACCAAGAAATCGCAATCGGTGCCCAAGCCCAAGCTGGCGGTCGGCAATCCGGCCAACCCCTTCAATGTCCCGGTCGGCATCGACTACCGCTTCATGGATGACCTCGACATGTGGGAAAGCCCGTCGGAAGCGAACCAGTACCGCCTGATGGCCGGCCTGAGCGGCACCCTGGCCAACGGCTGGGAATGGGAATCCGCGATCGGCCGCGTCGGCGCCGACGCCGAGTCGCGCGACCACGGCGCCCACCGCACCGCGATGCCGAACGCCGTTACCAGCGGCGAATACAAGATCGGCGGCCCGAACAGCCCTGAATTGCTGGCGCGCATGTTCCCGGTTATCGGCACCGACGCCGATTTGTCCCAGGACTTCATCGACGCCAAGCTGAACGGCGAACTGATGACCCTGGGCGGCGGCCCGCTGTCCTTCGCCCTGGGCGGCGAAGTGCGCCGCGAAAGCATGTACATCCGCTCGACCGACAACGTCGTGAACGCCGAGATCATCAGCCGCGGTTCGCTGTGGATCGACGGCAAGCGCACCATGAGCGCGCTGTTCGCCGAGCTGAACGCACCGCTGACCAGGCAGCTGGAACTGAACGGCGCCGTGCGCATGGACAAGAGCGAAGGCTTCGACGCCCACTTCTCGCCGAAGCTCGGCATCCGCTACACGGTGGTGCCGCAACTGCTGCTGCGCGGTACCTTTGCCGGCGGCTTCCGTACCCCGAACATTCCGGAAACCCTGGGCAAGGTTGGCCTGACCGGCTTCTTCAACAGCACCCTCGATCCCAAGCGCTGCGACAACGCGATCGCCTTGCGTAACGTCCTGAATACCGGCAATGCGACCGACAAGACCGACGCCACGACCGCCTACAACTCGGGCTGCCTGACCTCGATCCCGGCGATGATTTCGTCGAGCCCGGACCTGAAGCCGGAAACCTCGCGCAGCGCCACCCTGGGCTTCGTGTTCGAACCGACCAAGAACCTGAACGTCAGCCTCGACTACTTCAAGATCGAGCGCCGCGACGAGATCAACTACCGCGACATCAACTACGTGCTGGCGCGCGAGAACAGCCCGGAATACGCGGCCCTGATCGTGCGTAACGAAGTCAGCGACACCGACCGCCGCCTGACCGCCCGTGCCAACGAGCTCAAGCCTGGTTCGAACCTGGCCTTCGGCGTCGGCACGGTGCAGTCGCTGCTGCTGAACTACGAGAACTTCGGCAAGACCGAGACCTCGGGCGTCGACCTCGACTTCTCGGGCCGCGTCGGCCTGGGCGGCTGGGGCATGCTGAACCTCAGCCTGATGAACACCATCGCCCTGAGCTACCGCGCCTGGGACGTGGACGCCAATGCCTACCGCCCGAACACGGTCGGCCTGCGTGGCGTGCCGCGCCTGACCTCGGTGTTCAGCACGGTATGGCGGATCGGTGATTTCTCGACCTCGGTGCGCGTGAACCGTACCTCGAAGACCGCACTGAACTTCGACGAGACCGACGAAGCCACCTGGAGCGAAGCAGCCTGCCTGACGCGCATCAAGCCGGAAGGCCTGCCGTGCTACCGCAAGGCCGACGTGCGTACCGACCTGAACTTCGCCTACACCGGCATCAAGGACCTGCGCCTGTCGGTGAACGTGCGCAACGCCTTCCTGAACTCGGCGCCGGTCGACCTGCGCGGCGGCTACGTGATCCGTCCGCGTTCGGTCAAGCTGTCGGCGGAATACCTGTTCTGATCGGCTTTTCCGAGGCATAAAAAAACCGGCGCACGCGCCGGTTTTTTTTGTTCCTACTCTCTTATTTCGTCGGCCAGGGCGTCAGGATCTCGAAGCCGTGCGCGGTGACGGCGATCATGTGCTCCCACTGCGCCGACAGCGAACCGTCGGCCGTGACCACGGTCCAGCCGTCGTCGAGCTGGTCCACTTCCTCGCCGCCGATGTTGATCATCGGCTCGACCGTGAAGGTCATGCCTTCCTTCAGCAGCAGGCCGGTGTTCGCGCGGCCATAGTGCAGCACCTGCGGGTCTTCGTGGTAGACGCGGCCGATGCCGTGGCCGCAGTAGTCGCGCACCACCGAGTAGCCGGCGCCTTCGGCCAGCTTCTGAATGGCGTGGCCGACGTCGCCCAGGCGCGAACCCGGACGCACGGTGCGGATGCCCGCCATCATGCACTCGAAGGTGGTGTCGACCAGGCGCTTGGCCTCCGCGCTCGGGGTGCCGGCGTAGTACATGCGGCTGGTGTCGCCGTGCCAGCCATCCTTGATCACGGTGACGTCGATGTTGACGATGTCGCCGTCCTTCAGGATCTCTTCCTCGCTCGGGATGCCGTGGCAGACCACGCCGTTGACCGAGGTGCACAGGGTCTTCGGGAAGCCGTGGTAGCCGACGTTCGCCGGCGTGGCCTTTTGCACCTTGCGGATGTATTCGTTGCAGCGGCGGTCGAGTTCTTCGGTGGAGACGCCGGGGACGACGTATTCCTTGATCATCTCCAGCACCTCGGCGGCCATGCGGCCTGCCACGCGCATCTTCGCGATGTCCTTGTCGTTCTTGAGTTTGATTGCCATTGTCGATAGTGGGTGAGGGCGGCCGTGCCGCGCGAATCCGCCATGATACCTGTTGCGCCGCCCGAATGCGCGTTGCCGCGCCCGCCGGCGTGCATTGCCGGCAATACGACACATGTATGCACATTTGTTGTTGACCTGTAATGACGTGCAGGCGATACTTTGAAGCAGTTTTTGTTGTCGGTCATGCAGTCATCGTTTCGGTTCGGCTTTTGGTAAAGGCGGTACATGGAAATCCAGGTTGACGTACGCAAGGCCGTGTGGAGCCGTTATTGGTCCCACGGTATTGCGCATTCTTGCGGCGGCAGTTACGGGAATCGCTACGAAGGTTCCCTGGCCCGGTTCTGGCGTACGGTGGCGGGCGACTTGCCCGCTGGGGCGCGTGTCCTCGACATCGCGACCGGCAACGGCGCCGTTCCCCAACTCCTGCTCGATGGCGCCGACAGCCCGATTGCCTGCGACGCCATTGACCTGGCCCAGCCCGACCCGCCATGGCTGGCCGGACTCCCGGAACACAAGCGGCGCCAGTTGCGCTTCCATGGCCAGCAGGTCGCCGAGGCGCTGCCTTTCCCCGACACCCATTTCGACCTCGTCACCAGCCAGTACGGGCTGGAATACACCGATCTGCAGCGCAGCCTGCCCGAAATCCGGCGCGTGCTGCGTCCGGGCGGCAAAGTACGCTTGATTACCCACCACACCGATGCGCGTCCGGTACGCCTGGCGCGGACCGAGCTCGGCCACCTGGACTGGATGATGGCGCCCGGCGGCCTGCTTGAACTCGGCCAGGCAATGATTGCACCAATGGCACGCGCCGCCACCGAGGCGGGACGCGCCGCCCTGATGGCCGACGCCGGCGCCAACGCCTTGCGTGCACATTTCAACGTGCTGCAGGGCGAAGCCACCCAGCTGGCGGCCGGCAGCGATTGCCCGGACGTGCTGGGCGATGCCCGCGTCGAGCTGGGCGGCATCCTGAACCTGGCGCTGGCGCATGGCGCCGCCGTGGCACACGAAGCCTTTGGCCGCATGCGCCGGGATCTGGACGATTCGCGGGTGCGTTTGCAGGAACTGGTCGATTACGCACTGGACGACGCGGGTGCGCAAGCACTGGCCGGCGCGCTTGCCCGTGGTGGTAAACAACAGGTCGAAGCGCTATTCGACGATGCCGTGTTGATGGGTTGGCGCATTGCCGCCGACCCTGTCTGAATCCGCGATTTCGGCGTTTTTCGGCCGGTTTTTCCAGATGCACCGACATGGTGCATTTGTCGCTGAATTGTATCTTCCTGAAAATGTCAAGTGCACTGCCATTGGGCACAGTGCGCGTGACGCGCTGCACCATCCCGGCTCCCCGGCCAGTCATCCCGTCATGATTTTGCCCCTTTGCGGTGCATGCACTCCATGGCAATTTCCCATAACTGATGCTGGACTCCGCCAAACTTTGTGCGGAGCACAATGCCATTTTCGCGGCTTTTGCTGCGTTGCGGAAAAATATGCGTACATATGTTCCATACCAGCTGGTATTTTTTGTCAAGCATTTTCTTGCTGATTTTTTACTATTTCTATCGTCAAAAACGCAACAGTCAAGGGGCATTTTTTCTTGCGATATGTCAACGCATCATGCAATACTGCCCCGTCGTTTTGTTAGCTTTTTCCAACTTTTCAAGGTAAAGCGCATCGTCTCGCACAGCCTGCGCGCTGGCGAAAACGTGCGGCTGCCGTGACGAGGAGCTGCTGCAGGACGCGAGTCAACTGGAGTTGCCCTGCCGCGTATTGCGCGGTTGGTTTTCCGGGCGAAAGACCCTACCCCACAAGGAGATCTATGTTTAAGAAGTCCAAAGTCAGCACCGCCGTCGCTATCGCGTTCGGTGGCAGCGTCGGCCTGATCGCCATGCCAGCATTCGCGCAAGAGACTGCGCCTGTTGCGCAGAAAATTGAACGCGTTGAAGTGACCGGTACCCGTATCAAGCGTGCCGACGCTGAAGGCGCGCTGCCAGTTACCGTGATCAAACGTGAAGAGCTGGAAGCTTCCGGTTCGACCACCGTCGCTGAATTCATGCGCACCTCGACCTTCTCGTCGACCGGTAACTTCCGTCCTCAGTCGGGTAGCTCCGCCCAGTCGTACGCCGGTATCGACCTGCGTGGCCTGGGTTCGGCACGTACGCTGGTCCTGCTGGACGGCCGCCGCCTGCCGAAGGCACCTAACGTCGGCGACTCCGTCGACCTGAACACCGTGCCGATGGCAGCGGTCGAGCGCATCGAGATCCTGACCGACGGCGCGTCGGCAGTCTACGGCTCGGACGCAATCGGCGGCGTGGTCAACATCATCACCCGCAAGGACTTCGAAGGCATCGCCGCCTCGGTCGGCTACACCGACCCGAAAGTCAAGGGCGGCGCCCGTAAGGAAGCGTCGGTCCTGGTCGGCGTGCAGGGTGAAAAAGGCCGTATCGTCATGGGCGCGTCGAAGACCGGCCGTGGCATGGTCTACACCCGCGACCGGCCTTGGGGCCAGGACCTGGGCGTGAGCTCGTACGGTAACAACTACCGTCTGCCGAGCGGCGCCTATACCGCGATCGGTAACCTGCGCGGCAATCCGTCGATCGGTTGCACGGACGAAAACTTCTACCTGACCGAGGGTGGCCAGTGTTCGTACAACTTCAACGCCGTTGCAGCTGACGAAGCACAGATCGACAGCCAGGCCTTCTTCGCCCGCGGCGAAACCCAGATCAACGACGACTGGAAAGCCTACGTCAACGCGTCGACCACCAACACCAGCAGCTTCGGCCGCTACGCACCGACCCCGGCCCAGCTGACGCTGAATCCGAACACCCCGAACAACCCGACCAGCTCGGCAGTCGTCGTGCGTCACCGTACCGCTGCCGCCGGCAACCGCGACACCACCACCGATGCATGGCTGTCGAACGTCGCTGCTGGCTTCCAGGGCAAGATCGCCAAGAACATCGACCTGGACGTGGGCGCCGCCTACACCCGTTCGGTGTACAAGGAACTGGGCCGCAACTACATCGTCCGTCCGATCCTGGAACAGTACGCCAACGAAACCCGTCCTGGCCAGCCTGTCTACGACCTGTACAACCCAAGCGCCAACTCGGATGAAGTGCTGAGCGCGATCAAGGCTACCACCAGCCGCGACGGCCTGTTCAAGCAGACCGACCTGTATGCAGTCGGCACCTTCTACGACCTGTTCCAACTGCCTGGCGGCGGCGTCTCGCTGCTGGCTTCGGTGGAAACCCGCGAAGAACAGTACGCCGACATCTACGACTCGCTGTCGGAAGCCGGCGTGATCGAAGGTTCGGCCGGTAACTCCGCAGCCGGCAAGCGCCGCGTCAGCGGCGCCGCCCTGGAAATGGTGTTCCCGATCACCAAGACCCTGGAAGCCAGCGCTGCAGGCCGCTTCGACAAGTACAGCGACTACGGCAACGATTTCTCGCCGAAAGTCTCGCTGCGTTGGCAGCCGCTGAAGACCCTGACCCTGCGTACCTCGTACGGCGAAGGCTTCCGCGCACCGAGCCTGCCACAGCTGCACCAGAAGGAATCGTTCTCGGCTGAATCGGTCTTCGACCCGGCAACCTGCCTGGCACTCGGCGGCCGTACCGGCGGCGGCATCCCTGCATCGCAGGATTGCAACCGCGCAGCAACTGTCCAGATCGATACCTACACCCTGGCCAACTCGGCACTGGAATCGGAACAGTCGAAGCAGTTCTCGGCAGGCGCAGTCTGGGACGTGACCCCGGCAATCAGCCTGAAGGCCGACTACGCACGCATCAAGATCGACAACCGTATCACCCAGATCGGCGCGCAAGACCTGATCGACCGTTCGAACGGCACCGATCCGCGTCCGATTCCGGCCGGCCTGGGCGTCATCCGCAGCGCCAACGGTGCGATCGAGCGCGTGCAGATGGGTTACGCCAACGAAGGTACGCTGGAAGGCCACTACCTCGACGTGAGCGCAACCGGTCGCTGGCGTAGTGCAGCGTGGGGCAACTTCGACCACGAACTGCGTTACTCCAACACCCTGAAGTACGACGACAACGGTGACGAGTTCCGCGGCACCCTGGGCCTGCCGCACTACCGCGCCACCCTGTCGAACAACTGGAAGCGCGGCGCCTTCGGCGTGTCGTACAACATCAACGTGACCGGCCGTAACTACGACGATCCGGACACCGCAGCCGGCACCTACACCACCCACGACATCCAGGGTACCTGGACCGCACCGTGGGGCGGCAAGCTGATCGTCGGCGTGGTGAACGCCTTCGACAAGATGCCTTCGCTGGTTCCGTACGACGGTCGTAACTTCAACTTCTACCTGTACGACGCGTACGGCCGCCAGGCATACGTCCGTCTGGAACAGAAGTTCTGATTCGGCAGCTTCTTAACTGAAGCACATGGCTGAACGATAGAGGAGGGGGTCCTGGACCCCCTCCTTTTTTTTGATGTAAAGCAACATACATATATAGAAGCTGCTTAAGCTCTTCGCTATTTCCGTCCGTAAAGGTGTCCGAAACATATGAAGATCACTCCTCCCCTGGCCAGTAAACTGGCCGTGCTGCTGGTCGCGGCCGGCCTTGGACTGAACGCCGCGGCAGCCGGCGTGCCCGCGCCGGCTGCCGCGGCCAAGCCGCTTCCCACTTCCGCCTTCTTCAAGAAGCCGGTGCTCGGTTCGCCGACCCTGTCGCCCTCGGGCAAGAAGATCGCCATGCTGGTGCCGACTGACTCCGGCCGCATGGGCCTGGCGGTGGCCGATATCGCCACGCCGGACAAATTCAAGGGCATCGCCCAGTTCCCCGATGCCGACCTGCGCAGCGTCAGCTGGGTCAACGACGAGCGCCTGGTCTTCGACGTCACCGACCGCCAGGCTGCGGCCGGCGAGCAGCTGGGCAGCGGCCTGTATGCGGTGAATGCCGACGGCAGCGACTTCGTCTGGCTGATCGAACGTACCGGCAATTACCGTGCAAACGGTGCGTCGATGCGCCGTCCACTTCCTTCTCGCTACCAGTACAGAGGCCCGATCCACGACGGCGGCGAAGAGGTCATGGTCGAACGCTGGATTCCGCCGAACGGTCAGGGATTGCCGGCATCGAGCATGCTGATGCGCCTGAATACGCGCACCATGGCCACCCGTAGTCTGTTCACCGACGCGGTGCCGAACGGCGTACAGGGCTGGGTGCTCGACCGCAACCGCCAGCCGCGCGTGGCCCTTACCACCGACGGCAAGAAGCACGGCGCCGTTTACTGGCGCGAGCCGGGCGTGTCGGGCTGGACCGAGCTTTACCACTTCGACACGGTCGACGCCGAACACGCCATCGTCCCGATCGCCGTGGACCGCGACGGCCAGCTGTACGTGCGTGCGCCGAACAGCGAAAGCCAGGATGGCACCACCGCCTTGTACCGCTACGACGTCAAGACCCGCAAGATCGAGGACAAGCCTTTGCTGAGCCTGCCGGGCTTCGATTTCAGCGGCGGCATGATCTTCGATACCGATACCAAGGCGCTGCTGGGCGTGAGCTACATGCAGGAAGCGGAAGGCGTAAGCTGGTTCGATCCGACCATGCGCGCCACCCAGGAAGCGGTCGACAAGCTGCTGCCTTCGACCAATAATGAGATTTCGTGCAGCCGTTGCCTGGACGCACGCCACGTGGTCGTGACCGCCTCCTCGGACATCCAGGCGCCGGTGTATTTCCTGTTCGAACGCGCCACCGGCAAGCTGAGCCTGTTGGGTGCCTCGCGCCCCTGGCTGGATTCGGCGGCCATGGCCGGCACCCAGGACTTCCAGCGCATCAAGACGCGCGATGGCATGTCGATGCCGGTGTACGTGACCAAGCCGCGCGGCAAGGGCCCGTTCCCGACCGTCGTGCTGGTGCACGGCGGTCCGTACGTGCGCGGCGTCGAATGGGGTTTCAACCCGACCAACCAGTTCCTCGCCTCGCGCGGCTACGTCGTGGTCGAGCCGGAATTCCGCGGCAGCACCGGCTATGGCAGCAAGCTGTTCAAGGCCGGATGGAAGCAGTGGGGCCTGGCGATGCAGGACGACATCACCGACGCCACGAAATGGGCCATCGACCAGGGCCTGGCCGATCCGGACCGCGTTGCCATCGTCGGCGCCAGCTACGGCGGCTATGCCACCATGATGGGGTTGGTAAAGGAGCCGAAGCTGTACAAGGCCGGCATCAATTTTGTGGGCGTCACCGACATCGAACTGATGTATACGATCGGCTGGAGCGACTTCATGGATGGCGACAATCCATGGATGCGCTATGGCATGCCGGTCATGATCGGCGATCCGGACAAGGATGCGGCCCAGCTGACCGCCACCTCGCCGCTGAAGCAGGCCGCGCGCATCAAGCAGCCGGTGCTGATGGCCTATGGCGAGGAGGATTACCGCGTGCCGCTGCCGCACGGTACCAAGATGCGCGATGCCCTGATCGCGGCGGGCAACAAGAACGTCGAGTGGATCCAGTACGAAGGCGAAGGCCACGGCTGGAACCTGGAGAAGAACAACGTCGACTTCTGGAACCGGGTTGAACGCTTCCTCGACAAGAACTTGAAGTAAATTTTTTCAGGTAATACGGAAAACGCCCCGCAAGGGGCGTTTTTTTATGGCGCTGTGCCGAACAGCGCTTCCCACAGCCGCGTCACCTCAACTGCCTGCGCCGCTACTTGCGCATGCTCGACGCGCGCCTCCTGCCCCTGCAGGCGGCGCTGGTGCTGCAGCCTGCGCATCAAACGGTAGGCCGCGCCGACCGCGGCGGCGCGCTCCGTATCGATCAGCCCGAGCTCGCTGGCAATGCGCAGCAGCGTGATATTGCCGAGATTTGCCGTCAGTTGCGGGTAGTTCGCCGCATGGCGCAGCACCAGGTACTGGACCATGAACTCGATGTCGATCATCCCGCCGGCGTCCTGCTTCAGGTCGAACAGCGGCGTGCGGTTCGGGCTGGCGTCGTGCATGCGGCGCCGCATCTTGAGCACCTCGTCCTTCAGCTCGGCCTCGCGGCCGGTGCGGTCCTGGCGCAGCACCTCGTCCCGGATCGCCTCGAAGCGCGCGCCGATGGCCGCGTCGCCGGCGCAGAAGCGCGCCCGCGTCAGGGCCTGGTGTTCCCAGACCCAGGCCGACTGGCGCTGGTAGCGCTCGAAGGCCGCCACCGAGCTGACCAGCATGCCGCTGGCGCCGTCCGGGCGCAGGGCGGTGTCGATGTCGAACAGGATGCCGGCCGGCGTGTGCGCCGTCATCCAGGTAATGAAGCGCTGCGCCAGCTTGGCGTAGTTCGAGGGCGCCATGTCGTCCTCGTCGTCGAACAGGAAGATGACGTCGAGGTCCGACACATAGCCCAGCTCCTTGCCGCCCAGCTTGCCGTAGGCGATCACGGCGAAGCGCGGCTCCTCGCGGTGGCGCGTGGCGACCGTCTTCCAGGCCCGGCGCACCGTGGCCGCCACCATCACGTCGGCCAGCGCCGACAAATGGTCGGCCAGGCGCTCGACCGAGAGTTCCCCGGCCAGGTCCAGTGCCAGCAGGCGGAACTGCTGGGCATGGTGCGTTTCGCGCAGGATGTCGAGCTGGCGCTCGGTGTCGCCTTCGGCTTCCCCCAGCCTGGCGTCGAGGCTGGCGGCCAGCTGCTCGGGCGAATCGATGCCGCCGCGGTCGTCCAGCAGTTCATCCAGCAGGATCGGGTGCAGGGTCAGGAAGGTGGCGGCCCAGCCGCTCGCATGCATCATGCGGATCACCCGCACCAATGTGTGCGGGTATTCGGTCAGCAGCGACAAATAGGCCGAGCGGCGCGCCACCGCTTCCAGGAAGTCGAGCAGGCGCCCGAGGGTGGCGCCATGGCTGCCGACGCCGGCTTCCCTGACGGTGGCCGCCACCTGGGGCAGGGCCAGGTTGACCAGGGCCAGCAGGCGCGCGCGGCTGGCGTCGGGCAGGCTTTGCATGCGCGGGGCCTGCCAGGTCGCCACCAGGCGCTGCGCTGCGCCGCCCGGATCGGCATAGCCGAGGCCAGTCAGGTGCGCTTCGATGGCGGCCACCTGCTCGGGATCGGCGGCAATCGCTTCCAGCTCGGCGCGCTCCTCGGTGGCCGGGGCGCTCTTGTCGGCGAACATGTCGTCGAACTCGGCGGCGACAAAGGCGCGCTGCTCCTCCAGGCGCGCCAGCAGCGTCGGCACGTCGGGCAGGTTCATCATGCGCGCCACGGTCTCGCGGTCGGCGTCGATCGGGGGCAGGGTGTGGGTCTGGGCATCGTCCAGGTATTGCAGGCGGTGTTCCAGGTTGCGCAGGAAGGTGTAGGCGTCGAGCAGGCGCTCGACGGTGGCGGCCGGCATCAGCTCGCGCTCGGCCAGCAGGCGTAGGGTCTGGCGCGTGGAGCGCTCGCGCAGGGCCGGGTCGCGTCCGCCGCGGATCAGTTGGAACACCTGGGCCAGGAATTCGATCTCGCGGATGCCGCCGCGCCCGAGCTTGACGTTGTTGCTGCGGTCCGGGTGCAGGCGTTCCTGGCGTTTGACCTCGGCGCGGATCTGGGCATGCATGTTGCGGATGGCGTCGATCACGCCGAAGTCGAGGTAGCGCCGGAACACGAAGGGCCGCACGATCGCGTCCAGCGCGGCGATGTCTTCCTCATTGCCGGTGACGGCGCGCGCCTTGACCCAGGCATAGCGTTCCCATTCGCGGCCCTGCACGATCAGGTATTCCTCGACCATGTTCAGGCTGGCCGCGAGCGGCCCGGACTTGCCGTTCGGGCGCAGCGCCATGTCGACCCGGAAGGTGAAGCCGTCCTCGATGACTTCCGACAGGGCGCCGATCAGCTTGCGGCCCAGGCGCACGAAGAATTCGTGGTTCGACAGGGACCGCTGGCCCGGGCCGGCCAGAGTGTCGCCATCTTCCGGGTAGACGAAGATCAGGTCGATGTCCGACGACACATTCAGTTCGCCGCCGCCCTGTTTTCCCATGGCCAGCACCATCATGTCCTGGGGGCGCCCGGATTCGGCGCCGAGCGGCGTGCCGTGGGCCGCGACCAGTTCCGCCATCAAATCCTGCACGTGGGTGCGGATCGCGAAGTCGGCCAGGCCGGTCATGGCGGTGACGACTTCGTCCAGGTCGGCCAGGCCATCCAGGTCGCGCCGGATCAAGCCGGCAAGCAAGAGGTTGCGCAGGCGGCGCATGGCGCGCGGCAAGGGAATCCCGGCGGCCAGCTCGCTGTCCAATAACGCGCCGAAATCCGGCCGGGCCAGCGATAATTGGGCCAGCCGGGCCACGCGCGCGGGACGGTCGGGCGCGGCGTCGACCCAGCGTTGGTACCAGCGCGAAGCGCAGGCTTTGGTCATGGATGTCATTCGGCAGTCCTGCACATGAGTAAAAGCGTTCCGGGAGGCGTGCTTGCGGTAGAATTGCCCGCCGTGCTGCCAGGGTCTTGGGCGTGCGAAAAAATCGCCATGGCCGCGTTGCATCGTCTTGCCGTACTCACGTACTGTCTTCGACGCTGCGTCGGATGGCCGCAACCCTTGCCCTGACGATTTTTTCGTACGCCCTGTGGTAAGGCAGCACGATGGTAAGGTAGACGCCGCGATCGTAGCAAGCGCTCTGATATTGAAGAACCAACGGACGGCGAGCCTTTGAGCACATTGATGCACAACCCGGAACCGCAGGTGCCCCAGGCGCCTCAGGAGCACACGCCGCTGGCCGAGCGCTGGCGGCGGCTGCGTGCCGCCTACCGGTATGCCAACCTGGCGTCGCATCATGTGCTCGGTTTCACGGTCAAGCTGGTGCTGGCCGTGTACTTCGGCCTCGGGCTGCTGTTCCTGGCGCTGCGCTACGCGATCCTGCCCAATATAGATATGTACAAGGGCGACATCGAGCGCCTGGCCAGCCGTGCACTCGGCAACCAGGTGGCGATCGCCCGCATCTATGCGTCCTGGAGCGGCCTGCATCCCTCGCTGTTCCTGGGCGACGTCACCCTCAAGGACAAGGCCGGGCGCCAGGTGCTGGCCCTGCCGTCGGTCTCGGCCACGTTTTCCTGGTGGAGCGTGTTTGCCGCCGAGCCGCGCTTCGAAACCCTGGAGCTGATCCGGCCCCAGCTGGACGTGCGGCGCGCCGGCGACGGCGTGTTCTACGTGGCCGGGGTGCGCATCGACCCGAAGGACGACAAGGGCGGCACGGGCGGCGACTGGGTCTTCCGCCAGCGCGAGATCGTGATCCGCGAAGGACAGGTCGTCTGGACCGACGGCGTGCGCGGCGCGGCGCCGCTGGCCCTGCGCGACGTCTCGCTGGTGCTGCACAACCGCTGGCGCACGCACCGCGTCGCCCTGAAAGCCACGCCGCCGGGCGCGCTGTCGCAGCCGCTCGACGTGCGCGCGCGCTTCACCCACCCGCGTTTCGGCGGACGCGCCTCCGACATCGCACGCTGGAAGGGCGAACTGTATGCCGACCTGCGCGAAGCCGACCTGGCGGCCTGGAAACAGTACATCGATTATCCCTTCCAGCTATCCCAAGGCAAGGGCTCGCTGCGCGCCTGGATCAGCCTCGACCGCGCGCGCCTGGCCGGTTTCACCGCCGACCTGGCCCTGGCCGGCGTGGCCGCGCGCATGGGGCCGGAGCTGCCGCCCCTGAACCTGGCGCGGGTGTCGGGCCGCCTGTCGGCGCACGAGGAACTGCTGCCGGACGCGCAAGAAGGCAAGCCGACCTTCGGCGCCAACGGCCATACGGTGGCCATCGAACATTTCACGGTCGCCCTGGCCGACGGCCGCGTGCTGCCGCCGAGTACCGTCAGCGAAACCTACACCCCGGCGCGCGCCGGCAAGCCGCAGCGCGTGGCCGTGGAGGCAACCCAGGTCGACCTGGCGGCCCTGGCCCAGCTGGCGGCGCAGTTGCCGCTGTCTCCGTTGCAGCGCCAGCTGCTGGCCGACTTCGCGCCGCGCGGCCAGCTGACCGATTTTTCCGCGTCCTGGGACGGCGCCTATCCGCGCCTGGCCGGCTACCGCGTCAAGGGCCAGGTGGCCGGCCTCGGTTTGCAGCCGCAGGCGGCGCGCGCGGCCAGCGCCACGGCGCCGGCGCGGCCGGCCTTGCCGGGCGTCGATAACCTGAGCGGCAGCATCGACGCCACCCAGGATGGCGGCAGCGTCAGCGTCGATTCCAGCAACCTGGCGCTGCGCATGCCGGCCTGGTTCCCGGAACCGGCCATGCCGCTCGACAGCCTGGCGCTGCAGGCGCGCTGGCGCTACGAGCCGCAGGAGCAGCTGCTGGTCGAGGTCGACAAGCTGTCCTTCGCCCAAGGCAGCCTGCGCGGCAACCTGTCCGGGCGCCACCAGTTGCCGCTGGGGCCGGGCCATGGCCCCGGCGTGGCCGACATCAGCGGCAGCCTGGATGGCTTCCGCATCGCCGAGGTCGGCCGCTTCCTGCCGAACGCCACGCCGGAACACCTGCGCGAGTGGCTGGCCACGGCCTTGCAGGGCGGCATGCTGGAAGACGTGCGCCTGCGCCTGCGCGGCGACTTGGCGCAGTTCCCTTTCCGCGCCGCGAACGCGGCCGAACGTGCGCGCGGCGAATTCCGCGTGGCCGGGCGCCTGGCCGGGGCCGTGCTCGAATACGCGCCCGGCCACCGCACGCCGGACAACAAGCCGGCCTGGCCGTTGGCGGAGGCCATCAACGGCAGCATCGTGTTCGAGCGCGACCGCATGGAAATCCGCGGCGATACCCTGCGCAGCTTCGGCCTCGACCTGCGCAACGTGCGCGCCGTGCTGCCGAATCTCGGCGCCCACGATTCCGTCCTCGACATCGACGGCAGCGCCAGCGGATCGCTGCAGGGCTTCCTCGGCTACGTGGCGGCCAGCCCGGTGCTGGGCTGGATCGGCCATTTCACCGAAGACACGCGCGGCAGCGGCAACGCTGGCCTCAGCCTGAAACTCCAGATGCCGCTGGCCGATCTGCACCAGACGAAGGTGCAGGGCGCTCTGCAGCTGCAGAACAACGACGTCAACCTGATCCCCGATCTGCCGCCGCTGCAGGCGGCGCTCGGCAAGGTCGAGTTCAACGAACACGGTTTCAACCTGAACGGCGTGGGCGCCAGCTTCCTTGGCGGGCCGCTGGCGCTGTCCGGCGGCACCCAGAAGGACGGCGCGATCGCGATCCGCCTGTCCGGCACCCTGTCGGCCGACGGCATGCGCCGCAGCGCCCCGGCGCCGGCGGTGGCGCGCCTGGCCACGCGCCTGTCGGGCAGCACCCGCTACAGCGGCAGCATCGGCGTGCGCGAGCATCGCCTGAACGTGACGCTCGACTCCAGCCTGGAGGGCCTGGGCCTGCAATTCCCGGCGCCGCTGAACAAGGCCGCGGAGACCGAACTGCCGCTGCGCTTCGTGCTCGACGGCGAACCGACGGTCGAAGGCGTGGGCCGCGACGCGCTGCGCCTGACCCTCGGCAATGCCGTGTCCGCCCGCTACCAGCGCAGCCACCAGCCGCGCGGGCCGTGGACGGTGGAACGCGGCGGCATCGGCGTCAACCTGCCGGCGCCCGAGCCCGACGAGGGCATGATGATCAACGTCGACATGAAGTCGGTGAACGTCGATGCCTGGCTGGCGGCGGCGCGCGCGATTGCCGGCGACGACGAGGGCGAGGGCAGCGGCGGCAAGGCCGGACCGAATTTCTCCCAGTACGTGGTGCCGACCACCATCGCCGCGCGCGCCACCGAGCTCTTCGTGGCCGACCGCCGCATGGCCGACGTGGTGGTCGGCGCCACCCACCGCGGCAATGTCTGGCAAGCGAACCTGCAGTCGCGCCAGGCCTCGGGCCACGTCAGCTGGAGCGAGCAGCCGGGGCAGGGCGTGGGCAAGGTCACGGCGCGCCTGGCTTTCCTCGACATCCCCGAATCCTCGGCGGCCGAGGTCAAGGACTTGCTGGAATCGAATACCGGCGCGGCCAGCATCCCGGCGCTCGACATCGTGGCCGAGCGTTTCGAACTCTTCAACAAGCAGTTCGGGCGCCTCGACCTGCAGGCAAGCAATGTCCCTGCGCTGGCCGGCAAGGAATGGCGCATCGACCGCCTGAGCCTGGCCAACCCGGACGGCCAGCTGCGCGCCACCGGACGCTGGCTGACCAAGGACGGCAAGAGCAATACCGGCATGAACTTCACGCTCGACATCATCGATGCCGGGCGCCTGCTGGACCGCCTGGGCTTCCCGGAAACCCTGCGTCGCGGCAAGGGCAAGATCTCGGGCGACCTGTCCTGGAGCGGGCTGCCGTATGCGCTGGACATCCCCTCGCTGTCGGGCCAGATCGAGATGAACGTGGGCGGCGGCCAGTTCCTGAAGCAGGACCCGGGTGCGGCCAAGCTGCTCGGCGTGCTCAGCCTGCAAGCCCTGCCGCGCCTGCTGAAGCTCGACTTCCACGACGTATTCTCGGAAGGCCTGGCCTTCGACGGCATCACCGCCAACGCCATGATCTCGAAAGGCGTGGTGCGCACCGACAACCTCAAGATGCACGGCGTCGCCGCCACCGTGCTGATGGATGGCACGGCCGACATCGCCAACGAATCGACCAATCTGCGCGTGGTGGTGATCCCGGAATTCAATCTCGGCACCGGACCGCTGGTGTACGGCCTGGCGGTCAACCCGGTGATCGGCCTCGGCTCCTATCTGGCGCAACTTTTCCTGCGCGCGCCGGTGATGAAGGCCCTGACTTACCAGATGCAGGTGACAGGACCGTGGAAATCGCCGACGATTACCAAGATCGACAATCCGCCGGACCGTCCGCCGGGACGCCCGCAGCCCCCGACAGCGAAAAAAGAGTGACCCGAGAGGAGTGACATGAGGAGCAACTTGAAACCCGGTGTAGCCGCAGTCCAGATGGTGTCCACGCCCGACGTGGCGCAGAATCTGGCCACCGCCCGCCGCCTGGTCGGCGAAGCCGCCGCCGGCGGCGCATCCCTCGTGACCTTGCCCGAGTACTGGCCGATCATGGGCATGAGCGATGCGGACAAGGTCGCGCACGCCGAGCAGGCGGGCGTCGGCCCGATCCAGGAATGCATGGCGGCCATGGCGCGCGAGCACGGCATCTGGCTGATCGGCGGCACGCTGCCGCTGGTGTCGCCGGACGCCGGCAAGGTCATGAACACGACCCTGGTGTACGGGCCGCAGGGCGATGAACTCAGCCGTTACGACAAGATCCACCTGTTTGGCTTTACCAGGGGCAGCGAATCCTACGACGAGGCGCGCACCATCGTGCCGGGCCAGGCCGTGGGCAGCTTCGAGGCGCCGTTCGGGCGCGTCGGCCTCTCGGTCTGCTACGACCTGCGCTTCCCCGAGCTCTACCGTGCGATGGGCGAGTGCGCGCTGATCGTGGTGCCGGCGGCATTTACCCACACCACCGGCAGCGCCCACTGGGAAGTGCTGCTGCGCGCCCGCGCCATCGAGAACCAGTGCTATGTGCTGGCCTCGGCCCAGGGCGGCGTGCACCGGAACGGCCGCCGCACCTTCGGCCACAGCATGCTGGTCGACCCCTGGGGCGAGGTCAAGGCGGTGCTGCGCGAAGGCGAGGGCGTGGTGGCGGGCGATCTCGATCCGGCCTTCCTGTCGGGCGTGCGCGAGAGCCTGCCGGCACTGCGCCACCGCAAGCTGTGATCGATTGATGACGTGCTGCGGCGCGGGCCGCGGCGCTGCCGGCTGCACAGGCGACTTGTGCGGCAACTCAAGCGGCAACTCAAGCGGCGGTTCATGGGGCGCTTCCTGCGGCGCCGCCCGTGTCGCTTCCGGTGCCCCTGCACGCCGATGCAAACCCGGCGGATATGGCACAATGCCCCAATCCACACGAGAAACCGACGCAAAATGATCCCATTCGAACCGAATCTTTCTTCCCTGGCCGTGGCGCGCGATGTGCTGCTGACGCCTTTCGGCCTCGACGAAGCCAAGCTGCTGCGCACGCTGGGAACGATGTTCACCCACAAGGTCGACTATGCCGACCTCTACTTCCAGTTCACCAAGAGCGAGGGCTGGAGCCTGG
>Ga0308160_10002492_pt1 | contig 22159 bp, 20 predicted proteins | sample PhyFR1_FD_201036 | JGI IMG/M metagenome (GOLD analysis project Ga0308160, IMG submission 201036) | Phyllosphere microbial communities from UC Gill Tract Community Farm, Albany, California, United States - DLSLF.R1 | ecosystem: Host-associated > Plants > Phyllosphere > Unclassified | place: USA...
AAAACGTCATCGTCGGCCGCCTGATTCCTGGCGGTACCGGTCTGGCATTCCACCGCGCCCGCAAAGAGAAGGAAGTGTGGGAAGCGGAAGAGCGTCAGGCGCTGCTCCAGCAGGAGAAGGCCAATATGGCTGCCGAGCTGCAGGCGATGGAAGACCAAGCCCAAGCTCAGACCACCGAGCATCATGGCGATGCCGAGTAATCGGTAAGCCAGGCTGAAAGCGAAACGGCACCCCTCGGGGTGCCGTTTTTTTTGCTTGTAATAGACCCGCTCAATGCTGATAAATGCTGGTCCAGTTACCCGTGCCGGTCTGGTTCACGTTGGCCATATACCCCTGGCCGTACTGGCGCACGATCGCACCGTTATTGCTGCCCACCTGGGCCACCAGAGCGTTGTTTGAAACGAGCAGTCCAGTCGGACCGCTCTGGATAACGCTGGTGAAGTTGTTGCTGCCGTTCTGGTCGATGTTTGCCGCATGCCCATCGCCGAACTGGCCGACCTCGGCATAGTTGCCGGAACCCAGCTGCCCGACGGCGATATTGTTATCCCAACCGCCGATCTGGACGGTGAGCACGCTGTTCGCGGTGCCGGTTTGCAGGATCGCCTGGCGGGCGCCGGGCGCACTTTCCGAGACGACCCAGGCGCTGTTGCCGTCGCCGTTCTGCGTCACCTCCGGCCCATAGTAGGCGGCCTCCATCTGCCTGATCATGAGCTCGTTGTGATTACCGTTCTGCGTGGCCTGGACGCGTGTATCGCTGCTGCGGATCTGCTCGACGGTGGCCAGGTTGGCGATGCCGTTCTGCTCGACGGTGGCCGGGGTCATCTGGGCCATGTTCTGCGTAATCGTCGCGTCGTTCAATGCGCCGCGCTGCGTGATCCTGGCGGTGAAGTCTCCGCGATCACCGTAGGTCAGATCCTGCGTGATACTTGCGTTGTTTCCATAACCGTATTGTTCAGCGACCGCGAGCGCACCCCCGGCGCGGTTGTCGCGCTGGAAGATGCCGCTGCTGGAGGCGCCGGGGCCGCCCACATGGTTATTGTCGCCAACCTGCGTGATCGTCGCGCTGACGCCCACCAGGACATCCGCAGGCGGTGTCGCGCCGACCTGTTCCGCGGACGACGTGTTGCCGTAGCCCTGCTGCGTTACCGTAACGGTCTGACCTGATGCGAGCTGGCAGGCGCAGGCGAGGCTGACGCCGAGCGCGAGTGCCGATAGTGCGGTTCTCATGAGATTGCTCCTCGAAGTGGACAAACAAAGTGGGAAATAGGGGCACTCAATGCTGATAAATACTGGTCCAGTTCCTCGAACCGGTCTGGTTCACGTTGGCCACATAGCCGTCGCCATACTGGCGCACGATCGCAGTGTTGCTGTTGCCCAGCTGCGCGACCAGGGCGGTGCTTCCCCCGACGGGCCAGTTGGTGCTGCCCTGGGTGATGCTGGTGAAATTGTTGTTGCCGTTCTGGTCGGTGCTGGCTTGGTGCGCCTCGCCGAACTGGTTGACCTCGGCTTGGTTGCCCGCGCCCAGCTGCCGGACCGTCATGCTGGAATCCCAGGCGCCGGTCTGGAAGGTGCGCACGCTGTTCAGCGTGCCGGTTTGCGTGATGACCGGGCCGGCGGCCGGCGAACTCTCGGAGACGATCCAGGCGCTATTGCCGTCGCCGTTCTGCGTGACGTCCGGACCATAGTAGGTGCCGTCGTGCTGCCTGATCATGAGCTGGTTACCGTTGCCGTTCTGCGTGGCCCGGATGCCGGAATCGGCGGTGGCGAACTGCTCCACGCGAGCCACGTTGCCGATGCCGTTCTGCTCGACGGTGGCAGGGGTCGAGGTCATGATGTTCTGCCTGACCGTGGCATCGTTCAGCGCGCCGCGTTGCGTGATCGTGACGGTAACGGGTCCGGCAAACCCGACCGTTCCATCCTGGGAAATGCCTGCGTTGTTCCCGGTACCGTATTGCTCAACCACAGCGAGCGCTCCCCCGTAGCGGTTGTCGCGCTGGAAGATGCCACCGGTAGTGGAGCCGGGACCGCCGACATGGTTGTTGTCGCCAATCTGGGTGATCGTCGCGGTGGCGGCCAGATCGGGAGCGGGAAAGCCGACCTGCTCCGCGGCCGATGTATTGCGGTTGCCCTGCTGCGTCACCGTCACGGTCTGGCCGGATGCGAGCTGGCAGGCGCAGGCGAGGCTGACGCCGATGGCGACAGCCGATAGTGTGGTTCTCATGAGATTGCTCCTCGACGTGGATGAATAAAGCCCTAATGCTGGATGATGGTGGCGGACTTGCCGTTGCCGTACTGGGTGATGCGGGCCACGCCCTCGCGGCCATACTGCTCGATGCGGGCGGTATTCAGTACGCCCTGCTGCTCGATGGCCGCGCGGTTGCCAATCCCGCCTTGCAGGATGCTGGCCTCGTTCTGCTGGCCGCGCTGCTGCACGAGGGCCTGGTTATCCAGTCCGGTTTGCAGCAGGCTCGCGCCATTGCCGCTGCCCGACTGCGTCACCGATGCCTGGATCTGCCCGTTTTGCTGCCCGATCAGGGCGCGTGCCAAGGCTTGCTGGCCAAGTTCGGAGGGGGCGAGATCGCCGGCCCAAGCGCTGCTGCTCAGCGTCATGACCAGCAGGCTGCACGACAAGCACCGCGCCGCGTTCATGGCGCACTCCCGGACACGGCATCCGCAACCCGGTGCTCCTCGGCGGCCGCGGCAACGCGCGGTGCGCTACGTGGTGCCGGACCCGCGGCCAGATAGCGTTTAAGAATCGGATTGGCCCTCTCGGCCTCGTCCTGCAGCGTCCAGTTGCCGGCCTGGATTCCCTGCGCCACCAGGTGCGCCACGGCCGCCTCGATCGCCTCGCTGACGCACAACTGCGCCGGTTCGTTGCGGGTGGTGCCGGCCTCGAATTCGGCGAGGTCCTTGACGTTGACGAACTTAAAAACGCTGGGGTGCAGTTCGTACGAATAAATGCTTTTCGTGGTCGACACGCTCTGCAGGATCTGGCCGCTGCGGATGTCGACCGAGCGCAGGCTGACCGTCACCTGGTCGACCCGGTACTGGGTCGACAGGCCGACGCCGAGGAAGCGCGCGCCCACGCCGCCGGTGCGCACATTGCTTTCATAGGCCACGATGCCGCCCTCGATCAGGACGGAAGCCGCCAGCAGCGGCGGGATCTTGACCTCGGGTGTACCGGCGGGTTGCGGCATTTCCAGCGCGCGCACGATCTTGCGTTCGGTCAGCAGGTTTTGCAGGTTCTCGCGTTCGACCGGGATGAACCAGCCCGAATCCTGCAGCGCCCGGATCAGCATCGACGAGGCGCCCTGCGTCACCGCGGTCGAGAAGGAACTGTCCGGCGCGGGTTTGTATTGGCCGGTCTGGTCGCGGATGCCGTACACGGCCACGGCGATCTTGCCCTTGGGCGCAGGCAGTTTCAGCAGGTCGCGGGTGATGCTGGTTGCGGGTGTGAGCTGGGCGTTGTCGCGGACCGTCGAGGGAGGGTGGGCGCATCCGCCGATCAGGAGCAGAAGCGCCAACGCTGTGAGTGATGCCGGGCGCAGGGCGTTCATTGCGAGACCTCGAAGGAGGTGACGGCGCCGGTTGCCTTGTCGGTGGTCGTCACGCGCAGCATGCCGCCGCCGAGGTCGGTGACGGTAATGATGAAGTTCTCGGTCGTAAAGCTGCCGGGCACGAGCTTGCCGTCCGGCCCCATCAGCTTCGAGGTGGCCGAGGTGGCGAGCTGGCTGAGCACCATCCGTTCGAGGGTCTGGTTGAACTGCGCCAGCGGCGACTGGTTCAGGAGCGAGGAGCCGGGGCCGCCCTGGGTGCCATGCTTGTTGGTGGCCGATGCCACCGCGAGCAGATTGGAACCGTTCAAGGGAGACCCGCCGAAATTCGGGTTGACCGGCACGTAGACGAGTTCGGTCGCGCAGGCGGCGCTGCTCCACAGCAGGGCGCCGCAGGCAAAGCTCAGGGGTAATCGGACGGGCATTGCTCGCTCCTTCATGGCAGATCAGAATTCGTCAGGCGCAAGATCGGCGTCGCGGACGAACTGCCGCTGGCGCTCGATCTCGAGGATGGCCTGGTAGACGCTTTCGGCGGCGCTGGCGCTGAGTTCTTTCAGCCCGGCGCGCGCCGGCGGCAGCTGCGCCTGGTAGACCCGGCGCTGGGCGTAGTCGATCCAGACTTGCGTGCCCCAGCGGGCCGAGGGCCGCTCGCGGATGGAAAAGGTGTAGCGCTCGCTGCCCGGTTTGTCGCGCCACTCGACGTCCAGGTAAGCGCAGAATTCGTGGCCCGCGACCGTGACGGCCTGGCAGGTGACGAGGCCCCAGGCATCGACGCGGGTGGTGGACTCGGCCGCGTTCGCCGACGCGACCGTGAACATCGACAAAGCCAGGGAGCGGAAGACGCGATCAATGCGTCCCGAGAGGTTCATAATTGGTATAAAAAATATAACGTTCTGTGCGTCGAGTGTAACGGGCGACCAAGCTCGGCAATTGAGCCTGATCAGGTGCCTGTCCGAAGTAGCGCATCATGGGCAAGCGCGACATGCTGTGCGAAAATAGTTTCCTGATGTTCATTTAGCAACCAACCCGGCTTTCGAATGATGTCGACCCGCACGATCCGTCCCGCCACCGCTGCCGATGCCGAACGCATCTGCGCCATCTACAACCACTACGTCGCGACCACGACCATCTCCTTCGAAGAGGAAGCGGTGGCGCCTGCCGACATGGTCCTGCGCATCGCCGGCGTGGCCGAGGCGAACCTGCCCTGGCTCGTCATGTGCGAGGACGACAAGCTGATCGGCTACGCCTACGCCACCAAATGGCGCGTGCGCGCCGCCTACCGCTTCGCCGTCGAAAGCTCGGTCTATGTCGATCCCGACTACGCCGGCAAGGGCGCCGGCACCGCGCTGTACGCAGCCCTCTTGACGGAACTGCGCCGGCGCGGCCTGCACCTCGTCATCGGCGGCATCGCCCAGCCCAACGAGGCCAGCGTGCGCCTGCACGAGCGGCTGGGTTTTCGGAAGGTCGCGCACTTCAGCGAGGTCGGCCTGAAGTTCGGTCGCTGGATCGACGTCGGCTACTGGCAGCTCAAACTCGAAGACATGCAAGGGCCACGATGAACAAGCCATGCCTCATCATCATCGACATGCAAAAGGGCATGGCGAATCCCGCCGCGGGCAGCCGCAACAACCCGCAGGCGGAAGACAATATCGGCCGGCTGCTGCGGGCCTGGCGTGCCGCCGCTGCGCCAGTCGTCCATGTGCGCCACATCTCGCGCTCGTCGACCTCGTTCTTCGCGCCGGGCCAATCCGGCGTCGCGTTCCAGGACGCGCTGCAGCCGCTGGCGCACGAGCACGTGGTCGAGAAGAACGTGCCGGATGCCTTCATCAACACCGCGCTCGAGCGCTGGCTGCGGGTGCGCGGATTGGATGCGCTGGTCATCGTCGGCGTCAGTACGAACAACTCGGTGGAATCGAGCGCACGCACGGCCGGCAACCTGGGTTTTAAAACGGTCGTCGTCGCCGACGCGACCTATGCCTATGCGATGCGCGATTACGCGGGCGTCGAGCGAACGGCCGACGAGGTGCATGCGATGGCGCTCGCCAACCTGATGAGCGATTACGCGGCGGTCAAGAACACGGAGACCGTGCTGGCGGAACTCGCTGCGAACTAAGAGCTGCATCCTGCACGTCCAAGCCGGGCTCCCTCATCGTTTCGAATGCACTACACTGGTCCGCGTTGGCGCATCTCGTTCAATAATTCGACGACTGAAAGGGAGTGACATGAAAGCTCAATGGATCTGCGCACTGGTACTGAGTTCGGCCTGGGCGGCCGCAAGCGTGCACGCCGCCGAACTGCGCGCGACGATGAATACGGTGTCGGAGGCCGGCGTCGGCAAGTCGGCCGGCACGGTGACGATCAGCGACTCGAAATTCGGCCTGGTGTTCACGCCCGCGCTCACCGGCCTGCCGCCGGGTGTGCACGGCTTCCACGTGCACGAGACGGGCAGCTGCGATACCAACCAGAAGGACGGCAAGCCGGTGCCGGCCGGTGCCGCGGGCGGGCACCTGGATACCACCAAGAGCAAGAAGCACGGACTGCCGTGGGGCGATGGGCATATCGGCGATTTGCCGGCGCTGTATGTCGACAGCGCGGGAGCAGCCAACAATCCGGTGCTGGCGCCGCGGCTGAAAAAGCTGGCGGACGTGAAGGGCAAGGCGCTGATGGTGCATGCGGGCGGGGACAATCACTCGGATCATCCGGCGCCGCTCGGTGGCGGTGGAGCGAGGATTGTGTGCGGGATTATCGAGTGAAATAAAATTTCACGAAGATCACTCGCAGGAAAGAATATTTCATCAGCAAGCGCGTGCCATGTGCTTGCGCCGTACCGCGTGGGCACGGAGTGCCCACCCTACAAAAACGCCCGGTTATTGCGGACCGGGCGTTTTTTATTTACTTGGCTGCGGCGCGGACCTTGCCGAAGGCGTCGCCCGCTTTCCAGGCCGGCATTTTCGGAGAGTCAGCCACCATGCGGCCCAGGTTCAGCGTGAACTGCGCCTGCTGCACCATGCCGCTCAAATCCCAGCTCGGATCGTATTCGTCGTTCACCTGGTGGTAGCGCGCGCGATAGGCTTTGGCCTTGGTGTTGTTCGCCTCGACGTTCGACACCCAGGCGCTGCCGCCGCCGACCGAGAAGGCCGGGATGCCGGCTTTCGCAAAACTGAAATGGTCGCTGCGGAAGTAGCCGCCGGCGAGATCCGGCTTGGCCGGGGCGATCGTGAGACCCATGGCTTTCGCCGTGGCAGCCGCCATCGCGCCCAGCTCCGTGCGCTCGCTGCCCGAGGCGCCGATGTCCCTGGCCGCGCCGACGAAGTTCAGGCTGTCGAGGTTCAGGTTGGCCGCCGTCTTTTCGGCCGGCCACAGCGGACGCGCCGCGTAGGCCGCGCTGCCCAGCAGGCCTTGCTCTTCGGCCGCCACCCACAGGAACATCTGCGAACGCTTCGCGGGATGACGCGCCGCTTCCTGCGCCATCGCCAGCAGGCCCGCCGTGCCCGAGGCATTGTCGACGGCGCCGTTGAAGATCGTATCGCCCTCGCTGCCCTGCTTGCCCATGTGGTCCCAGTGGGCGCTGTAGATGACGACTTCGTCCTTCAGCTTCGGATCGGTGCCTGGCACCACGCCGGCCACGTTGAATTCGCTCAGCGTGCGCACCGCCGCGCGGGTCTCGCCTTTTACGCGCGCATTCAATGCGACGGGCTTGAAAGCCTTGTCTTCAGCGGCGGCGCGCAGTTTATCCAGGTCCTGGCCGGCGGCCGCGAACAGTTTACGAGCGGCGGCGTCGGTCATCCAGCCCTGCATGCCGGTGCCGAGATCGGCGTCGGCGAGTTGAAAACGCTCGGCGGCGGCCCAGCTGTTCTGGACCACGCTCCAGCCGTACGAGGCCGAGGCGTCGGTGTGGATCAGCAGGACGCCGGCCGCGCCCTGGCGTGCCGCTTCCTGCAGCTTATAGGTCCAGCGGCCATAGTAGGTGAGGCCGGCGCCATTGAAACGCTTCGGCTCGGCGGCGGTCGGGGCCGGGTCGTTGACCATCATGACGAGGATCTTGCCCTTCGCGTCCAGGCCCTTGTAGTCGTCCCAGCCTTCTTCCGGCGCGGTGATGCCGTAGCCCACAAAAACCAGTTCCGCATCCATGCTGTGCTCGGGCTTCGCATCGCCCGGCGCCCACACCCAGTCGGCGCCGAAGGCCATCGGCAGCGCCTGGCCGCCGGCGAGAATGCCGACATTGCTTTGCTGCGGCAGCGGACGCACGCCGGCGATTTTCACTTCCTGGCGGTAGCTGCTGCCGTTGGCCGGTTTCAGGCCGGCGGCCATCGCTTGCGACTCTAGGTAAGCGACCGTCAATTCTCCGCCGCGCTGGCCGGTACCGCGGCCCTCGAGGGCGTCGGAGGCGAGGAAGGACAGGTGGCCGCGCAGCGGCGCTTCCTGCACGGTGGCGGCTTGTGCCTTGTTGGGTGCGGCGTGAACGGAAAAGCCGAGCGCCAGGCTGCTGGCGAGGGCGGTCAATACGGCGATCTTGTGCATGGAATCCTGCTGCGGTGATTGATGGGGTCAGCACCCTGCGGTGCCGCCACATTGTAGTGCAAGCGCACTAGTAGAACCACAGCGTATCGGCCGCGATCGACTGGCCACTCGCCGGTACCAGCGCCGCCGCCGGACGCGCCGGCAGCAGGCGTTCGGGCAGTCCGGGCAGCACCTCTTCGATCCGCACCGCGTAGATCGGATCGCCCACCACGTCGATCCGGAAGTGCAGCAAGTCGTCTTCCATTCCGTACAGGACGATGGCCAGTGTCTTCGCTTCGCTGTCCAGCAGCACGCGGCCGTTCATCGTCGCGCGCTTTACCCTCGCACCGAGCACCTTGAGGCGAACCTGCGGCGCGCGGTTCTCCGATACCAGCGTGAAGTCGGCGTGCCGCTCGGGCGCCTGGCCGTTGCGCAGGATGCGCACAAACGGGAAGCGCAGGCCGTCGCGCGGCGCCCAGGCGTACCACATGGGCGGGCTGTCCCAGCCGAAGACGTTCAGGAACACGTACGGCTGCTTCAGGTTCGCGAACAGTTGCCGTTCCCACGGATCGAGCGCGCCGGCCGGATGCAGCCAGTACGCGTCCCAGGTCGGCATGTCCTTGTAATACACGAGGCCGTTCGCGCGCAGTGGTGCCGGTTCGTCGCCTTTACCTGCACCTGCGCCGGCGCTGCCGGTCAGCGCCAGCCCGCCCAAGCCTGCCAGCAGCAGCGTGCGCGCGAGATAGCGCCGCACCTGCATCAGCAGCGCCGCCGACACGCCCAGCAGCAGCGCCAGCAGCGCGATCGGTACGTTCATGCGCTGCGGCGAGAGCACCATAAAACTGTCGCGCAGTGCCGGCAGCGCCAGCACGAAAGCCGGCAGCACCCCGGCCAGCATCAGCGCCAGCCGCGCTGCCGGCCGGGCAGCGACGGGCTGCGCATGCAGCGCGATGAAGGACAGCAGCGCCGCCAGCAGCGGCCAGGCCAGCAGGTGGCTGGCGCCCGGCGCCAGCCAGCTTGCCAGCAGCAGGACCACGACCAGGCAGGCCAGGCCGGCAAGCATCGGGGCCGCCGTGCCGGTACGGCGCACCAGCTGGCGCAGGGCGACGACGAAGACGGCGGTGCACAGCGCGCAGACCGCCGCGAGATAGGGCAGGGCGTGCTGGGGCGCGGCCGGATGCCAGGCGCGGTGCAGCGCCGGCACCCGCAGCCACAGCTGCCAGGCGCCCATGCCGAGCGCGACGACGATCGCAGGAAGGATGAAGAAGGCCTGGAGCAGGGCCGGATAACGCAGGCGCGCGCGCTGCATCGCGACGCAGGCGGCGACCGCCAGCAGCAGGCAGGCCAGGCGCGCCAGCGGCCAGACCAGGGCCGAATCGTAGTGCACGGTGCCCACGAAGGGCAGGGCAAAGTAGACCTGCCCGGTCGACGGGACCGGATCGATGCGTGCGTTGCCGAATGCGCGCGTCAGGCGCAGCATGGTGTCGCCCATCTGCTGCAGGGTGGCGCGCTCGAAACGTTGCGGCGTATCGAGGGCGGGATCGTGCCGGAACGGGCGGCCCGTGTGCGCGAACTGCAGCACCGGCACCTGCAGGCGGTCGAGCGCGCCGATGCGCAGGGCATGCGGCGCCAATTGGTGGACTTCCTGCATCAGCGAGGAGCCGGCGACGTCGGGCGCCGCGCGCAGCCAGCCGTCGATCGCGGCGCGGTTGGCCTTATACGTATTGTAGAGCGTGAGCGGCCCGCCGCTGCCGGCGCCGTCGAAGCGCAGCGCCAGCCCGACCTCGCGCGCCCAGGGATGCTGCTCGGAGAAAGCCTGCATGCCGAGGCTGCCGACACGTTCCCCGTCCGCGAACAGCACCAGCACGTCGTTCTCGAGCGGCGCGCCGGCACGCAGCGCGCGCAGGGTCTCGAGCAGGGCGGCCAGCGGCGCCGCGCCGCTCGCGCCCAGGCTGGCGGGATCGCTGTCGAGCTGCGCCGCCAGCAGCAGGGCGGGGCGGCGCAGGCGGTCCGGCGCCGTGCCCGGCACGCGCACCAGTACGTTGTGCACGACGCCCATGGTCGCCTCGTAGTTCGCGTTGTAGTCGACGTAGTTCTTTTGCACGAGGGCGCGTTGCACCTGGGGTTCGACGCCGAGCGCGCGCAGGCGTGCCAGCAGGTAGGCCCGCGCCTGGCCGTTCGCCGCACTCGCGATCGGTCGCGGCGCGCGCGCCAGCGCCTCCAGGTCCGCCACCGCGCGCGCCGCCGCGAACTGCACCGCAGGCGCATTGATCGGCGCCACCGCAGGCAAGGACGGCTGCGCCGGCCACAGCGCCAGCCAGCACAGGGACGCGGCAAGGAGCAGGGCCGCGGCGATACCCGCCGGCGTTGAAGGAGAATCGGAAACCATCTGTTGCATCCTTGTCGTATTCAAAGGGCGAGCGCGAGCCCGCCAACGCCGAGGCACAAAAAAACCCGCCAGGCTGAGGGATGGCGGGCAAAGAGGATGATCAGAAAATTATTCGAGCGTCCAGACGTAGGCGATCTGCGCCCAGCCGGCTTCGGGCACGCCGTTGTTCATCGCCGGCTTGAAGCGGCACAGACTCAGGGCGCTGACGGCGGCGCGGTCGAGATCGCGCGAACCGCTCGAACCCTGCACCTTCGCACTGCTCACGCGGCCGTCGGTACCGACCAGCAGGGCCAGCGTCGTGGTGCCGCTATCGCCGTTGCGGGCCGCCGCTGCCGGATAGGTCGGCGTGGCGCAGCTGCCGGCATCGGCCAGCACGGCGGTGCGCATCGTTCCCGTGTTGGTCGATGGCGTGGCCGGCTGGGGCGGCGCCTCGGCCTGCGCCGGCTGCGCAGCTTGCGGAGGCGCGACCTCGGTGGTCGTCTGCACCGGGTTCTCGACCGGCGGCAGCGGGATATCGACCTCGACTTTCGGCACCACGACTTCCGGCGGCGCGACCTGCGGCATCGGCTTCGGCGGCTCGGGTGGCGCCGGCGGCGGCTTTACCGGTTCCGGCGTCATGAACACGGTCAGATCCTCGGGCAGCGAGGGCAGCGAGATGACTTTATTGTTCATCATGTTGACGACGCCGACGGCAATCAGGGCGTGCAGGCCGGCGACGAGGGCGAACTTGCCGGCCTTGCTGCCGGTGTCAGGGTGCATGTGCGAGAAATGCATGGCGATCTCCTTGTTGTACGCCCTGGCGAACGGCTGACAGGGCTTTGCTTACGGGAAGTGCTGCATCCTTCTAGTTTGTGGAAGTAATATATGCCATTAGCTAGCAATGAGTAAAGCGTTTTGTTGGCAATCGTATATGCCTGATGAGTTTGCTCGCCTCAGCAAAGCTTGTATGAAATAATCAACTCATACCGACTAGTCTTCCGTCACATGGCACACTTAACTGCCGGAGATTGGTAAGCGGATGTAACGTATGGAGAGAAGCGTGAGCAATTCGAAAGCAATTCGCGTGATGCTGGCCGATGACCACCCGATCGTGATGACGGGGTTTGCGATGTCGCTCGCGGCCGAGGGCATGGATGTCGTCGCGCAGGCGCGCACCCCGAGCGAGGCGGTGGCGCTGTATGCCGAGCACCAGCCGGACGTGGTCGTGCTCGACATCCGCTTCGGCACCGAGCTGACCGGCCTGGACGCGGCGCAAAACATCCTGCGCGCCGACCCGCATGCCAAGGTCGTCTTCCTCAGCCAGTTCGACCAGGATAGCCTGATCAAGGAGACCTACCGCATCGGCGCGCACGCCTTCGTCACCAAGGATTGCGACCCGGCCGACCTGGCCGCGGCCGTGCGCCAGGCGCATGCGGGCAAGTTGTACTTCCCGCCCCAGATCGCCGAGCGATTGGCCAGCATCGCCGTGCGCGGCGACGTCTCGCCGCAATCGCAGCTCGACGAACGCGGCCTCGAGATTTTCAAATTGATGGCCGAAGGACTGACCAATGGCGAGATCGCCGAGAAGCTGAACCTGTCCACCAAGACCATCAGCAATACCAGCCAGTCGATCAAGGAAAAGCTGGGCGTCGAGCGCCAGGCCCACATCACGAAGCTGGCCGTCAAATATGGCCTGATCCAGCCCTGACGCATGCGCCTGCGCTCTCTTGTCGCGGGGCTGATGCTGGCTGCCGGCGCGGTTGCCGCGGCGCCGGTGCAAGCGCCCGGCTACCGCTTCCAGATCTTCCCCGGCGGCGACAGCGGCCTGACGGTGCGCATCGCCGAGGACTTGTATAAACGCCTGGTGCCGACCTTTGCCGGCTTTCGCACCGAACTGGCCCAGCGCCGGCGCATGGTGTATATCGCGATCGGCCCCGACGCGCTGCGCGAAGCCGTTGCGCGCCGCTGCGATTGCGTGGTGATCGCCGCTTTTACGTCGAGCCAGGTCTGGCATGCCGTCGTCGACCGCCTGCCGCCAGCGCGTGCGCGCATGATGACGGCGGTGTACGCCGAACCGGCGCCCGGCGACCAGCTGCACCTGGCCGCGCTGCTGTACCGGCGGCCGGTACGCGCCGCGGCCATCCTCGGCCCCGACACCGGCTACCTGCAGCCGCTACTCGCCGGGCAGGCCGACGTGCTGCAGGCCGGGCATGACGACAACCTGGGCGATGTCTTGTCCCGCATCGGCCGCCACGAGGTGCTGCTGGCACTGCCCGACAGCGCCATCTACAACCCGGAAAACATCCGCAACATCCTGCTTTCGACCTATCGCCGCAAGCAGGCGGTGATCGGCTTCTCCGCCGACATGGTGAAAGTCGGTGCGCTGGCCACGACCTATTCCGAGATCGAGGACATCAACGCCCAGGTGGCGGAAATGGCGGCCGGCTTCGTCGCCAGTGGAGAATTGCCGCCGCCGCAGTTCCCGCGCTACTTCCGCACCACGATCAACGAAGGCGTGGCGCGTTCGCTCGACATCGCCGTCAGCCCTGAAGCGCGCCGCTTTGCGCGCGCGCGGCCATGAGACTACGCTTCTGGCGCAGCTGGAGCATCGGCCTGCGCATGGCCTTCATTACCATGCTGCCGGTGGTCTTCCTGTTCACGGCCTTCGTCTGGTACTCCTGGTACGCACACCGCGCCCAGGTGGCCGAAGAGCTGAGTGAACGCGGACGCATCCTCGCGCGCGCCCTGGCCGAGACCAGCGAATACAACGTCATCTCGGGCAATCTCACCGACCTGCGCCTGACGATCAACGGCCTGGTGCAGTCCGACAAAAACATCTTCCGCATCGACGTGGTCGACGCCAGCGGCAAGCGCGCGCTGCGCGTCACCTCGGAGACCGCCCAGGACGCCGAGCCGCATTACTACGAGGCGCCGATCCGCAAGCAGGTCGTCTGGATCAACCTGTTCACGGACAACGGCACCCCGCACGTCTCGGCGTCGAGCGATGCGCGGCCGCCGACGCTGACCACCGAGATCGTCGGTGCGGTGCAGGTGCGCATGTCGCCCTCGAACATGCTGGCCAAGCAGGCCAGGCGTTTCAGGATCGAGCTGACGATGGCGGCGCTGGCCCTGGCCGCTAGCGGCGTGCTGGCCTGGGTGCTGGCCCGCTCGCTGACGCTGCCACTGAAGGAAGCAATCCAGGCGCTGCGCGCGATCCGTGGCGGCCAATACCGGGTCGACCTGCCGGTGACGACGGGCGGCGAAGTAGGGGAGCTGCAAGCCTCGATCGGCGAGATGTCGGTGGCGCTCGACCGCTCGACCCAGGACCTGGAGAACAAGGTCGCCGAGCGCACGCGCGACCTGGTCGAATCGCGCAACGAGGCGCTGCGCGCCGATGCCGACAAGAGAAAGCTGATCCAGAAGGTGAACAGCATCATCGAGGACGAACGCAAGAGTATCGCGGTCGAGATCCACGACGAATTGAACGCCTCACTGATCGCGGTGCGCCTGGAAGCGCAGAGCATCGGCACCCTGGCCTCCAGGGCGCCGCCCGCGCCCGAGACCGAAGAGATCCGCGCCAAGGCGGGCGCGATCACGAAGCTCGCGCTCGACCTGTACGCCAACGGCCGCCGCCTGGTACGGCGCCTGCGCCCGGAAGTGCTCGACATGCTCGGCCTGCACGGCGCGGTCGAGGAGATGCTGCGCCACTACGACAGCGCCGGCTGCCGCTTCGCCTTCCACTCCGAGGGCGATTTCTCGAAGCTCGGCAACGAGCTGGCCATTTCCGCTTACCGCATCGTGCAGGAAGCGCTGTCGAACATCATGAAGCATGCCAGCGCCACGGCGGCCGACGTGACGCTGGTGCTGGACGCGGCGAACGACACCCTGCGCATCGAGGTCGAGGACAACGGACAGGGCTTCGATCCGGCCAGCAGTTCCGAGGGCATCGGCATCATCGGCATGCGCGAACGCGTGTACGCGCTGCACGGCACGATGGAAGTGCGCTCCGCACCCGAACGCGGCACCACGCTGGCGATTGCATTGCCACTCTCGGACGCATCTGCGGTATCGTAGCGCCTGGCCTCAACTCCCCCCGTTAATACACCATGTCGAACGCATTGAAGACGCCCTACGAACTGGGCAACCAGAACCAGACCACCACCCACGCCGAGTGCATCGCCTGGTACGAAGACCTCGCGCGCCAGTACCCGAACGTGCTGCAATTTGGCGTCGTCGGCACTTCGGATGCCGGCCTGCCGATCCATGCGGGCGTGGTGAGCGGCGACGGCGTCTTCGATGTTCAGGCGATCAAGGCGGCCGGGCGTCCGGTCTTCTTCAACAACAACGGCATCCACCCGGGCGAACCGGAAGGCGTCGACGCCTGCATGGCGCTGGTGCGCGACTTCTGCCTCCAGCCCGAGCGTGTGGCAAAGCTGGGCAGGACCGTGTTCCTGTTCGTCCCGCTCTACAACGTCGACGGCAGCATCAACCGCGCCAACACCTCGCGCGTAAACCAGGACGGCCCCGAGCAGTTCGGTTTCCGCGGCAACAGCCGCCACCTCGACCTGAACCGCGACTTCGTCAAGTGCGACACCCTGACGGCGCAGACTTTCAATAAACTGTTCGCGACCTGGGATCCGGACGTGATGGTCGATACCCATACCTCCAACGGCGCCGACTACACCTATACGATGACCCTGATCCACACCCAAGCCGACAAGCTGGGGACTGAGCTGGGCGGCTTCCTCACTGGCACCATGCTGCCGGCGATGTACGCCGAGATGGAAGCGCGCGGCTGGCCGACCTGCCCCTACGTGAATCCGGTCAAGGACAGCCCGGACCACGGCATCGCCGAGTTCCTGGAAACGGCGCGCTTCTCGACCGGCTACGCGGCCCTGCACCACACGATCGGCTTCATGCCCGAGACGCACATGCTGAAGCCGTTTAAAGACCGCTACGAATCGATGCGCGCCCTGGTCGAGACGGCGCTCGATTTCACGGTGCAGCACGCGGACCAGATCCAGTCCCTGCGCCGCGCCGCCAAGGCCGCTGGCCGCACCCGTGCCGAGTGGCCGGTGCACTGGGTGATGGACGAACAGAACACGAGTACTTTCCGCTTCAAGGGCTACGAAGCCTGCTACAAGCCGAGCGTGCTGGGCGATTACTCGCGCCTCTACTACGACCGCAGCAAGCCGTGGGAACGCGACATCACCTACTACAATCGCTTTAAAGCCGACGTCACGGTGCAGGCACCGAAGGCCTACATCGTGCCGCAGGCCTGGCGCGAAGCCATCGAGCGGCTCGAACTGAACGGCGTGCAGCTGGAGCGCGTGCTCGAGGACCGCATGCAGGAGGTCGCGTACTACCACGTCGCTTCGGTCTCCTCGCGTCCGAACGCCTACGAGGGCCACATGTTCCACGACGACGTGCAGCTGGAAAAGCGCCGCGGCCAGGTGCTGGTGCGCGCCGGCGACGTGATCGTCTCGCTCGACCAGGACAAGGCGCGCTACGTCGTCGAAACCCTGGAACCGCAGGCCCACGACAGCTTCTTCCGCTGGGGCTTCTTCAACAGCGTGCTGGAAAAGAAGGAAGCGTATTCGGACTACGTGTTCGAAGACGAAGCCGAACGCCTGCTGGCCGAGGAACCGGCGCTGGCCGCCAAGTTCGCGGAGTGGAAAGCCGCCAATCCGGCGCTGCTGGCGAACCAGGAAGCCGTCCTCGACTTCATCTTCGCTCACTGCGACACCTACCGCGAACCGGAATGGCGCCGCTATCCGGTGTTCATGGTCGAGTAAGGTCACGCCCATGAAAAATCATCTCACCGCGCTTGCCGCCGCCGTCACCTTGACTGCGACGGCGCATGCCGCCCCGACGGCCGGTCAAACCTACTTCGAACAAAACTGCGCCAGCTGCCATACGGTCGATGCGGCGATGAGCTCGCGCGCCGGCCCCGGCCTGTTTAACGTCCTGGGCCGCAAAGCCGCCGCCGTCCCCAACTTCAACTACACCGACGCCCTGACGAAGGCGGGCGCCGCTGGCAAGACCTGGACGAAAGAGGAACTCGACGTCTTCCTGCGCGACCCGAACAAGGACGTCCCCGGCACCGCGATGCCGATCGGCGTCGCCGATGCGAAGCAGCGCGCCGCCGTGATCGATTACCTGGCCACGCAAAGCGGCAAGGCGGCCACGCCGGCCGCGACCGCGAAGGCAGCGGTGAACGATAGCGCCGCCTGGAATGCCGACAAGCCCGGCGACGTCCACCACATCAAGGCCACCGACCTGGTCGCGCCCTACGCCAGCGACAGCGCCGGCAACGGCCCGAAGCTGGCGCCGCGCCCCGACGGCGCCATGCCCGCCGTCCCGAAAGGTTTTAAAGTCGGCATCTATGCCGACAAGCTCGGCAAGCCGCGCCTGCCGCTGCGGGCTCCGAACGGCGACATCTTCCTGTCCGAAGCGGCCAAGGGCCAGATCACGGTCCTGCGTTCGAAAGACGGCGCCAAGGCCGACACCAGCAGCGTGTTCGCCACCGGCCTGTCTCGTCCCTACGGCATGGCCTTGTGGCCGGCCGGTCCCAATCCAAAATACCTGTACGTCGCCAACGTGAACTCCGTGGTGCGCTTCGCGTACAGCGTCGGCGACCTGAAGGCGAAGGGCGAACCGGAAGTCATCGTCGACAAGATCAGCGACACCAGCGGCGGCCACGTCACGCGCACGATCGCGTTCTCGAACGACGGCAAGACCCTGTTTCTGTCGGTCGGCTCGGCCACCAACTACGCCTCCAAGATCGGAGACAAGCCGCCGCAGCCGCTGGCGCAGTGGGAAGCAAAATATGGCGTCGGCGCCGCCTGGGGCGAGGAAACCGAGCGGGCCGCCGTGCTGGCCTTCGATGCGGACGGCAAGAATCGCCGTCCGTATGCGAACGGCCTGCGCAACTGCGTCGGCATGCTGGTGCATCCGAAGACGAATGAACTGTTCTGCAGCGTGAACGAGCGCGACGAGCTGGGCGACAACCTGCCGCCGGACTACGTCACGCGCGTAAAGAAGGACGGCTTCTACGGCTGGCCCTGGTACTACATCGGTGCCAACGAAGACCCGCGTTTGCAGGGCATCCGGCCCGACCTGAAAAACAAGGTGATCGTCCCCGACACCCTGATCCAGTCGCACTCGGCGCCGCTGGGCATGGTCGTGTACCAGGCGTCGAAGGGCGCGAAGTTCGCCTTCCCGAAGGAGTACGAGGGCGACATCTTCCTCGCGCTGCACGGCTCCTGGAACCGCGGCATGCGTACCGGGTACAAGGTGGTACGCGTCCCGATGAAGAACGGCGTGCCGACCGGGCAGTACCAGGACTTCATGACCGGCACCGTGCTGAGCGACCGCGATGTGTGGGGTCGCCCGGCGGCAGTCGAAGTGGCGGCGGATGGCGCGCTGCTGGTGGTCGACGACGGCGGTGGCGTCGTGTGGCGGATCACGCCAGAAAAATAACGGCACGTTGTCCCGTAAGGTGGGCAGCTTTGCTGCCCACGCGGAGTAGGCACCAGCACCGACGCTTCGATTTCCAGATCAAGTCTTCCATTTAATTCTCCCTTTCTAACTGTTCAGCAACGATATACTTTGATCGTTCAATAACACTTATTGGAAAGGGAGAACATGAGGAGACTGCCCATCAAAATCATCACCACCCTCATCGTGCTGGGGCTGCTGTTCGCACTGGCACCCTTCGGCACCGTCCCCGCAGGCCACCGCGGCGTGAAGACCACCTTCGGCAGCCCGAGCGACGAGGTGCTGAGCGAAGGCATCCACTTCCGCATCCCACTGGCGCAGAAGATCAACCTGGTCAACGTCTCGATCCAGAAGGGAGAAGGCGAGGGCGATGCCGCCTCGCGCGACCTGCAGATCGTGCACACGCGCGTGGCGCTGAACTACCACGTCAAGCCGGAAGGCGCCGTCTCCATCTTCCGCGACCTCGGCAACCAGCCGGGCGAACGCATGATCATCCCCTCGGTGCAGGAAGCGGTGAAGGCCGTGACCGCGCGCTTCACGGCCGAGGAACTGATCGCCAAGCGCACCGACGTGCGCGACCAGATCGTCACCCAACTGCGCGAACGCCTGGCGCGCCACGCGATTGTGGTCGACGAGTTCTCTATCGTGAATTTTAACTTTTCAAAATCCTTCAACGAAGCGATCGAAGCCAAGACCACGGCCGAACAATTGAAGCTGAAGGCCGAGCGCGACCTGCTGCGCATCGAGGTCGAAGCCCGCCAGCGCGTGGCCCAGGCCAAGGCCGAAGCCGAATCGCTGGCGATCCAGCGCCAGCAGGTGACGCCCGAATTGATCCGCCTGCGCGAGATGGAGAATCAGCGCCTGGCAATCGAGAAGTGGGATGGCAAGCTGCCGAACGTGGCGGGTGGGGCAATTCCGTTCATCAACGTGAACAAATCACAGTAGTCAGGCACCTGTGCACAGGGTTCGACCTTGGCAGGCGCGTACCGTAGGGTGGGCACTTGTGCCCACGCGGGATACGTGCCTTCAAGATCGTCGTTACGGCGTCGGAGCCGGTGCGTATCACCGCGTGGGCTCGGAGAGCCCACCCTACGTTACGCAACGGCTAACGTAACAGTTCTCGCATACCTGACTGGCACCAGGCCATTGATCTCAATGAGCCTGGATCTAAGAAGATCAGCGGTCGCGCAGACTCGCTGGCCTCGACAGTCACTTCGACTCAGCAATCCACCGATCCACCTTCTTCTCCAGCAGCGCCAGCGGCAGTGTCCCTTCACCCAAGACGATGTCGTGGAAGGCACGCAGATCGAACTTCGATCCCAGCGCGGTTTGTGCACGCTGGCGCAGTTCCAGGATCTTCAGCGAACCGATCTTGTAGCCCAGCGCCTGCCCCGGCCACACCATGTAGCGCTCGATCTGGGCACGCGAATCGGCTTCGCTGTAGCCCAGCGTATCGCTGAAATACTTGATTGCCTGCTCACGCGTCCAGCCCTTGGTATGCAGGCCGGTGTCGACTACCAGGCGCGCGGCGCGCAGCATCTCGTCGTTCAGGTGGCCGAAATAATCTTCCGGTTTGTCGAACAAACCCATGTCCTTGCCCAGCGTTTCCGCGTACAGCGCCCAGCCTTCCGTGAACGCGTTGTTGCCGCCGAACTTGCGGAAGTTCGGCAAACCGAGTTCCTGGACCAGCGCGATGTGGAAGTGGTGGCCCGGCTGACCTTCGTGCAGGAACAGCGTGACCATGCCGGTGCTGCCGTATTGAGTCGGATCGTTCACGACCGACCAGAACACGCCCGGACGGGTGCCATCCACCGCCGGCGGCGTGTAGTGGTCGGAGGCGGTGGCGCGGCTCAGTTCAGGCTCGAGGCGCAGGTCCAGCGGCGACTTCGGGCGCAGGTTGAACATCGACGGCAGCTTGGTGCGCAGCTGGGCGTCGAGCTTGCGGTAGACCTCGATGACTTCCTGCTCGGTTTTAAAGGGCTTGAACTTGGCCTGCTGCGAGACCCAGGCCGGCAGGCCGGCGGCCGGGCCCGTATACCCCATCTTCGGGCCGATGCGGCCATACTCTCCCTGGATGCGCGCGACTTCCTTCAGGCCGATCTCGTGGATCGCTTCCGGCGTCAAATCCGTCGTGGTCTGGCTCGCCACGCGCACCTTGTACCAGGCGGCGCCGTTCGGCAGCGCGTTCCAGCCGCTCGTCGTGCGCGCCGCAGGAATGTAATCCTTCTCGATGAAGCCGGCCAGGCGCGACAGGGCCGGGTTCAGCTTCATGCCGATCGTCTCGCCATACAGTTTGGTGAGCGCGCGCTTGTCGGCATCGGAAAAACCGGCAGGGAAGTTTTTTACAGGCGTGTAATAAATGCTTTCCTCGGGCGCACCGGCAACCAGCTGTTTGAATTGCGGCAGCGCCGAGACCATGACCGAACGAGGGTGCACGATGCCGCGCTTGATCCCCTCTCGCATGTTGGCGATCGCCTGGTCGACCCATGGTCCCAGCTGCGCCAGGCGGCTGGCGTAGGCCCGATAATCCTGCACGGTGGCGAGCGGCTGGGCGCCCTGGCCGCTGCTGTAGTTCGCCAGCGTGACCGGCATGCTGTCCATCTGGTTCAGCGGCAGCAGGTGCTCGGGGAAGGGCTCGAAGCGCAGCGCCATGCCCAGCTCGTAGTCGAGGATGTCGTAGCTGGTCTGGTCGCGGCTGTTCAGCTGCGCGCGCTTGATCGCGTGCAGGCGCTTCTGGAAGGCTTTATAACGCGCGAACTGCTTGGTGCGCTCGATCGGCGAGATCGACATGCCGATCTGGTCGATGAAGCGATTGTCGCCGCTTTCGCTGGCGGCAACCGGATCGAAGCGCGCCAGCGCGTCGTAGTACTCGTCGGCCAGGGCATTGAGCTGCTTGCCGGCCTGCGGGCTGGCGGCGGCCTGTTTGACGGGCGCTGCAGCCTGGTCGGCGCCGAGCGCCGGTGCGCAGGCGATCAGGGCGGCGGCAGCGAGTGCGCCGAGCTTGAATGGAAGGGTCATGGTGCGAATACCTTAATAGCTTGCGAGAGGCGCCAGCGCGCCATTTTTAAACGTGTAGACGGTGACGGCGGTCTTCTTGAGGTTGCCCTTGTCGTCGTAGCCGTAGGTGCCGACCACGCCCTGGTGATTCAGCGTGCGCAGCTGCTGCGCGACCTTCGCCGGATCGAGGCTGTTCGCCGCTTTCATGGCGGCGGCGATGAACATGGTCTGGTCGTAGAAGGAGGGCGCGTAGACATCCGGTTCGCGCTTGAAGCGTTCCTTGTATTTGCTCAGGAAGGCGGGGCCGGCCGGCTGCTTGGCGATGATCGCGCCGGCCTGGGCGCAGCGCACGTTCTCGCCGACGGCCGCGCCGCCCAGTTTCGCCATCTCGGGGCTGCACAGGGTGTCGCCACCGAGCAGCGGCACGTTCAGGCCGAGCGCCTTCATCTGGCGCACCATCGGCGCGGCCTGTGGCGCATAGCCGCCGAAGAAGATGGCGTCGACCTTTTTCGCGCGCAGCGCGGTGAGAATCGCCGCGAAGTCGCTGGCCTTGTCGTTGGTGAATTCGTGGCCCGCGACCTTCATGCCGGCGCTTTGCGCCTGCTTCTTGAATTCGGTGGCGATGCCCGTGCCGAAAGCGGTGCGGTCGTCGATGACGCCGACGTTCTTCAGTTTCAGTTCACGCGCGGCATAGTTCGCCATGGCGCCGCCGACCTGCGAATCGCTGGCGACGATGCGGAACACGCCCTTGTAGCCACCCTGCGTGATCTTCGGATTGGTGCCGACCGTCGACATCAGCGCGCCGGCGTCGTTGTAGACGCGCGAGGCGGGAATCGCGACGCCCGAGTTGTAGGGACCGAGGACGAACTTGACGCCGCCGTCGACCAGCTTCTGCGCCACCGTCACGCCCTGCTTGGGGTCGCCGGCGTCGTCTTCGGACTGCAGCTCGAAGCGCAGCGTTTTATTCGCGACCTTGATTTTCTGGGCGTTGAGTTCCTCGATGGCGAGGCGCACGCCGTTTTCGTTGTCCTTGCCGGCAAAGGCGTTGGCGCCCGAGAGCGGGCCGGTCACGCCGATTTTCACGGCTTGTTCCTGTGCGAGCACCGCATTCGATGCGCACAACAGCGCGGCCAGCGCCAGCGGCGCCATGTTCATTTTCGATGGCATCAGCCTGTCTCCGTTTATCTGCGAACGGCCGTCATCATACAACGACAGTCCGCCCGGAAGCTCAGGCAGGCAG
>Ga0308160_10002493_pt1 | contig 22154 bp, 22 predicted proteins | sample PhyFR1_FD_201036 | JGI IMG/M metagenome (GOLD analysis project Ga0308160, IMG submission 201036) | Phyllosphere microbial communities from UC Gill Tract Community Farm, Albany, California, United States - DLSLF.R1 | ecosystem: Host-associated > Plants > Phyllosphere > Unclassified | place: USA...
ACGACGGCGCCGGGGCGCGACAGGGCGGGGGCGAGGAGCTCGAGGGTGCGCTCGAGGAGCACGGGGGTGTGGATCTGTTCTGCCATGGCGACGACGGTCTCGGGCTCCCGGGGCCTGATCCCCATCCCTCACGACCTGGCACCGGGGAAGGTGCGCCAGGGCGGACGGCTGGGAGTCAGGCTCGAGGAACTAGAAGAGGCCGGGGATCACCTCCTCCGTGGTGTTGGCGAACGTGGCCTCCTGGGCCTCGTAGTAGGCGTCCCACGCCTCGGTGGCCCAGATCTCGGCACGGTTGCCCGCGCCGATCACGGTGAGCTCACGGCCGAGGCCGGCGTAGTCGCGCAGCTGCGCGGGGACGGTGACGCGGCCCTGCTTGTCGGGGACCTCGTCGCTGGCACCGGAGAGGAAGAGGCGCATGTAGTCGCGACCCTCCTTGCTCGTGATCGGTGCCTGTCGGATGCGGTCGTGCATGCTCTCGAACTCGGCCTGGCTGAAGACGTAGACGCAGCGCTCCTGCCCACGGGTCATGACGAGGCCGGAGGCCAGCTCGTCACGGAACTTGGCGGGGAGGATGATGCGGCCCTTCTCGTCGAGCTTGGGCGAATAGGTGCCGAGGAACATGCCCTCTCCCCCTTCGCCCCCCGCACCCGGTGGCACGTGCCTCCACTTTACTCCACAACGCACCACTCAGCAACGAGGAACGGGCGTGGAAGAGCGACCGCCCCCCTCCGATCGGCTCCAGTTCGGGGGTCAGGAGAGTGGAGGGCGCGGGGGTCGGCCAGGGCGCGACCGCGGGGCGAGGGCCCCCGGGAGGCCGCGGGAGCCCCCGGCGCGGGAGCTGGTGGAGCGAAGTGGAGGCGGAGGCGTCGGCGCCGCGACGGGCGCGACGACCCCCGGACACGACGAAGGGGCCGGCCCGGAGGCCGACCCCTGAGGTCGTGGTGCGCGGTGCGGAGCGTTACCGGCGGTCGCCGTCCTGTCGACGGTCCCAGCGGTCGGAGAAGCGGTCCATCATGCTTCCGCCGCCGCGCTGCGGGCGAGCTGCCGAGGGACGTGCGGAGGTCGTGGGGGCGGAGACCGGAGCGCCCCGGCGGCGAGGAGGCGCGATCGCGAACAGCGCGCCGGCGACGAGGATGACGAAGCCCAGGACGCCGACGAGCGGCCCGATCGGCGGCGTGCGGAGGATGACGCCGGTGACGATGACGGCGATGCCGACCAGAGCGGCGAGGACGCCCACGACGACCATCGTGTAGTTGGGACGGCCGCGGCCGCCGACCGTCGCCACGAAGTCGGAGTCGTTGCTGTAGAGGCTCCGCTCCATCTCTTCGAGGAGGCGCTGCTCCTGCTCGGAAAGCGGCATGGTGTTGTTCCCTTCGAACACGGGCCCCTCGGCCTCGGGATCGGCGCGATCGGTACGTGCGAGTGTATGCCTGGCCCCTGTGGCTAGGCTAGGCGCGTGGCTGAGAGTACGCGGTTAGTGGACGTCGTCCAAGAGCGCATCGACGCGTTCCTCGAGGGGCAGCGTCCTGCGCTCCGGAGCATCGCTCCGGACCTCGACCCGTTCGCCCTCTTCTCGAGCGATCTCCTCCGGGGCGGCAAGCGGTTCCGCGCGCTGTTCTGCTACTGGGGGTGGCAGTCGGTCGCCGGGCTCGACGTGGGCTTCGACCCGCTCGCCCGCAGCGTCGACGAGCGCTCCCTCGACGCCGTGATGGCCGCCTCCGTCGGCCTGGAGTTCTTCCACGCCGCCGCCCTCGTCCACGACGACATCATGGACAACTCCGACACCCGGCGCGGGCTGCCCGCGGCGCACCGTCGGTTCGAGGCCCTGCACCGCGACGGCGCGTGGCTCGGGTCGCCCGGGGCGTTCGGCACCTCCGGCGCCCTGCTGATGGGAGACCTGCTGCTCGCCTGGAGCGACGAGCAGGTGAGCGCCGCGCTCGACTCCCTCGCCTCCCGCGACGCTGCACGCTCGGCGCGACGCGAGTTCAACCGGATGCGGACGGAGGTGACGGTCGGCCAGTACCTCGACATCCTCGAGGAGGGCGCGTGGCGGAGCGTGCCCGACGCGGAGCTGCTGCCGCGCGCCCAGCGCGTCATCGTCTACAAGTCGGCGAAGTACAGCGTCGAGGCGCCCCTCACGATCGGCGCCGCCATGGCCGGCGGGAGCGACGAGGCCCTCGCGGCCCTGCGCGCCTTCGGCCTGCCGCTCGGCATCGCCTACCAGCTGCGTGACGACATGCTCGGCGTGTTCGGCGACCCCGCCGTCACCGGGAAGCCCGCCGGGGACGACCTCCGCGAAGGCAAGCGCACCGTCCTGGTGGCGACCGCGCGGCGCGAGCTGCCGTCGTCGGCGGTGCGGCTGCTCGACGAGCTGCTCGGCGACCCGGACCTCGACGACGACCAGATCGGCGTGCTGCAGGCCACGCTCCGCGAGAGCGGGGCCGTGGACGCCGTCGAGCGATCGATCTCGGACCAAGTGGAGCGCGCCGTGCAGGCCCTCGACCGTGCCGACCTGGCGCCGTCCGCCCGGTCGCAGCTGGCGCGTCTCGCCGAGACGGTCACCCGCCGCGACTACTGAGCGTCCGTCGCGGGGCGGGAGCGCCCCGCGGGTCGGGGTGGGGCCCCGCTAGAGGAGGCTCTGGGCGACGCGGCGGACCTCGGCCTTCCGGCCGGCCCGCAGCGCCTCGACCGGGCTGGTGCCGAGCGACTCCTCGACGGAGAGCATCCAGTCGATCGCCTCGTCGTCGGTGAAGCCGTTGTCGGCGAGGACGGTGGCGGTGCCGCGCAGCTCGTGCATCGGCTCGCCGTCGACGACGAAGACCGCGGGGACCTTCGTGACGCCGCCGACCCTCGTGGCGAGCAGCACGTGCTCCTCCACCAGGCGGTGGACACGGCTGACGCTCACGCCGAGCATCTCGACGAGGTCGGGGACGGTCAGCCACTCGGCGTCGGCGAACCAGGGTTTCTGGGAGAGATCGGTCACGCCACAACCTTGCCACGCCCGGGCCGAGACGGGGAACGCCGTGCCCCCGAGTCACATCCGTCACTCCCGTCACACTGATTGACTTGGTTCTCCTTCTGTGTCAACTTGGTCCGATCGAGACATGTCGCCGGGGGCCAGGCCACGGCCGTGTCGGACTCCCCGAGCCGAGGATCACCTCATGAACGACAGCACCCCGACCGGCACGCCCGCCGCCGCCACGACCACGGCGGGCACGGCCTTCGCGCGGCCCGCGCTCGTGCCCGACGACGGCCGCGCCATGAGCCGGGTCGCCCGCTCGATGCTCAACACGGTCCCGATCGTGCTCGCCGGCTCCATGGCCCTCGGGCTCACCGGCCCCGTCGCCTCGGTCGACCACGCGCCGCGCCCGGTGAAGGAGCCGCACGCGACCCCCCGCCCCACGCTCCCGACGACTCCCCCGGTGGCCGAGGCCCCGCAGGAGGCGCTGGTCCAGACCGCGGCCGCGACCGCCCCGTCGAGCTACACCGTGAAGTCCGGCGACACCGTCGCGAGCATCGCGGGCTCGTTCGGACTCAGCACGGCCAGCGTCCTCGCGCTCAACGGCCTGAGCTGGAAGTCCACCATCTTCCCCGGGCAGGCCCTGAGCCTCGTGGCCGGCGCCGCAGCGGCCCCCAGCGTCCCCGTGAGCAGCAGCCGCGCCTCCTCCTCGCCGACCCGCTACACGATCGCCCGCGGCGACACGCTCAGCTCCATCGCCGGCGCCCACGGCGTCAGCACGAGCGCGCTGCTGCAGGCGAACGGTCTCTCCTGGTCGAGCATCATCTACCCCGGCCAGCAGCTCGCCCTGCCGGGTGTCGCCGCCGCGAGCAGCACGCCGGCCCCGTCCGTCTCGACGCCGCCCGCCGCGTCGACGGGCTCCTCGTCGTACATCATCCGGTCGGGCGACACCGTGGCGTCGATCGCCGCTCGCTCGGGCGTCAGCACGAAGGCGCTCCTCGCCGCCAACGGCCTCAGCTTCACGAGCACGATCTACGCCGGGACGACGCTGACGATCCCCTCGACGAGCGGCACGGCCAGCGGCACGACGTCGGCCCCGGCGACGACCGTCGTCGCCACGTCGGCCACGCCCCTCGCGGTCGGCACCGCCCTCACCGCCGAGCAGCAGGGCAACGCCCGCACGATCATCCGCGTCGGTCGGGAGCTGGGCGTCGGAGACCGCGCGATCGTCGTCGCCCTGGCGGCCGCGGCGCAGGAGTCGAGCCTCCGGAACATCGACTGGGGCGACCGCGACTCGGTGGGCCTCTACCAGCAGCGCCCCAGCACGGGGTGGGGCACGGTCGCCCAGCTGACCGACCCCGTCCACGCCACCAAGCTCTTCTTCGGCGGCCGCACCAACCCCAACGTCGGCAAGACCCGGGGCCTGCTCGACGTCAAGGGCTGGTCGGGCATGTCGCTCACGGCGGCGGCCCAGGCCGTGCAGCTGTCGGCGCACCCGACCGCCTACGCCAAGTGGGAGGGGCCCGCCGCCTCCTGGCTCGCGACCCTGGGCTGAGCCCCGCCGGCGCGGGCGTTGTTGCGACCCCGCCGGTGAGTCCGCGCTGCCGGGACGGGGCGAGTCCGTAGAATCTGCGGGGTGAGCGTGAACCAGACTGACCCGATGATCGGCCGTCTCATCGACGATCGTTACCAGGTCCGCTCACGCATCGCCCGGGGCGGCATGGCCACCGTGTACCTCGCCACCGACCTGCGGCTCGAACGACGCGTCGCGATCAAGATCATGCACGGCCACCTCGCCGACGACGCCTCGTTCAAGGAGCGCTTCATCCAGGAGGCCCGCTCGGCCGCCCGGCTCGCCCACCCCAACGTGGTCAACGTCTTCGACCAGGGGCAGGACGACGACAGCGCGTACCTCGTCATGGAGTACCTGCCCGGCATCACGCTGCGCGAACTCCTCCAGGACCACTCCGTGCTCACCAGCGAGCAGGCGATGGACATCCTCGAGGCGGTGCTGGCCGGCCTCGCCGCCGCGCACCGCGCCGGCATCGTGCACCGCGACCTCAAGCCCGAGAACGTGCTGCTGGCCGACGACGGCCGCATCAAGATCGGCGATTTCGGGCTCGCCCGCGCCGCCACCGCCAACACCGCCACCGGCGCGGCCCTGCTCGGGACGATCGCGTACCTCTCGCCCGAGCTGGTCACTCGCGGCATCGCCGACACCCGCAGCGACATCTACGCCCTCGGCATCATGCTCTACGAGATGCTCACCGGCGAGCAGCCCTACAAGGGCGAGCAACCGATGCAGATCGCCTACCAGCACGCCAACGACACGGTGCCCGCACCGAGCCTCGTCGCACCGGGCGTGCCGGTGGAGCTCGACGAGCTCGTGCTCTGGGCCACGGCCCGCGACCCCGAGCACCGCCCCCGCGACGCCCGCGCGCTGCTCGAGCAGCTCGTCGACGTGCAGCGGGCGTTGGCGGACCCGGCAGGCGCGAGGCCTGCGCAGCGCACGATGGTGCTGCCGCCCGCCCCCGCGTCGGCGCCGACCTCGGCGACGTCCGTGCTCCCCCACGGTGCGACGGGCGAGACGCACGTCCTCCCCCGGGCGCGCCACCGGACAGGGCCCGTCCCGCCTCCGCAGGCCGCCAACGTCGACAAGCTCGCCGCAGTGGCTGCCCGTCGGCGGCGACGAGGCGCCGTGTGGCTCTCCCTCGTCGTCGTGCTCGCACTGCTCGCCGGAGGCGCCGGCTGGTGGTTCAGTGCCGGCCCCGGTGCGCAGATCGCCGTCCCGGACGTCACCGGTCAGGATCCCGCCGCCGCGACCAGCGCGCTCCAGGCCGCCGGGCTCACCGTCGCCCCCGAGCAGAGGACCGACTTCTCCCCCACCGTCCCGGCCGGGCAGGTCACCGGCACGGACCCGTCGGCGAGCTCGCGGGTGGCACGGGACCGCCCCGTGACGCTGGTCGTCTCCCAGGGCCCCCAGCAGCTCGACCTCCCCACCGTCGTCGGCCTCTCGGAGGAGGACGCCCGTGCTGCCCTCGGCGACTTCACCGTGGGCGACTCCTCGACGCAGTTCGATCCCGCCGTCCCCGAGGGCGCCGTCATCGCCCTGAGCGGCGTCGACGACTCCGGCTCTCCCGTCGACCTGAGCTCGGTTGCCCAGTACGGCGAGCAGCGCCCGGTCACGCTCACCGTCTCGGCCGGGCCGGTGCCCGACGTCAGCGGCCAGCCGCTCGCGGAGGCCCAGGCAGCGCTGTCCGCCGTCTCCCTCTCCGGGCAGGAAGCGGGCACCGAGTTCAGCGACACCGTCGCCTCGGGCTCCGTCATCCGCAGCGAGGCCCAGACCGACGGTGTGCTCGTGCCCGGAGCGACCCTCGACCTCGTCGTCTCGAAGGGGCCGGCGCCGGTCACCGTCCCGGACGTCACGGGCAAGACCATCGACGACGCGGTCGCCGAGCTCCGCGCTCTCGGCCTCCGAGTGACGTACGACAAGTGCACGAACTTCACCTGCGCCTTCTTCGACTGGGAGGCGCGCCTCACCGTGACCGCCACGGACCCCGCTCCGGGCGGCACGGCGGCCCGCGGATCGACGATCGCCCTGAGCTACCGCGTCGAGTAGGCCCCGCGACGACCGACGCCCCGCCCTCTCGAGGAAGGCGGGGCGTCAGGCGCTGGGCATGCGGGAGGCGCGGGTCAGACGGCCGCCAGCTCCTCCGCGACCAGGAAGGCGAGCTCGAGCGACTGCATGTGGTTGAGGCGCGGGTCGCAGAGCGACTCGTACCGCGTCGCCAGCGTGGCCTCGTCGATGTGCTCCGAACCGCCGAGGCACTCGGTCACGTCGTCGCCCGTCAGCTCGATGTGGATGCCGCCCGGGTGCGTGCCCGCGGCGCGGTGCGACTCGAAGAAGCCCTTGACCTCGTCCATGATCTCCTCGAACCGACGCGTCTTGTAGCCGGTCGGCGTCGTCAGGCCGTTGCCGTGCATCGGGTCGCTGACCCACAGCGGCGTGGCGTCGGCGGCCGTGATGGCCTCGAGGAGGGGCGGCAGGGCGTCGCGGATCTTCCCCGCGCCCATGCGCGTGATGAAGGTCAGGCGGCCGGGCTCACGGTCGGGGTCGAGCACGTCGATCAGCCGCAGCATGTCGTCGGGGGTCGTGCTCGGGCCGAGCTTGACGCCGATGGGGTTGCGCACCCGGGAGAGGAAGTCGACGTGGGCACCGTCGAGGTCGCGCGTCCGCTCACCGATCCAGACGAAGTGCGACGAGAGGACGTAGGGCGTGCCCGTGCGGCTGTCGATGCGCGTCATGGGGCGCTCGTAGTCCATCAGCAGGCCCTCGTGGCTGGTGTAGAACTCGACGCGCTTGAGCTCGTCGAAGTCGGCACCGGCGGCCTCCATGAAGCGGATGGCCTTGTCGATCTCGCGGGCGAGGTTCTCGTACTGGGCGTTGGCGGGGTTCCGGGCGAAGCCCTTGTTCCAGCTGTGCACCTGGCGGAGGTCGGCGAAGCCGCCCTGCGTGAAGGCCCGGATCAGGTTGATGGTCGACGCGGAGGTGTGGTAGCCCTTCACGAGCCGTGCGGGGTCGGCACGCCGGGACTCGGGCGTGAAGTCGTAGCCGTTGACGATGTCTCCGCGGTACGCGGGCAGGGTCACGCCGTCACGGGTCTCGTCGTCGCTCGAGCGGGGCTTGGCGAACTGGCCGGCCATGCGGCCCATCTTGATGACGGGCATCGAGGCGCCGTAGGTCAGCACGACCGCCATCTGGAGGATGGTCTTGACCCGGTCTCGGATCTGGTCGGCCGTGGCCCCGGCGAAGGTCTCGGCACAGTCGCCGCCCTGCAGCAGGAACGCCCGCCCCTGCGCCGCCGCCGCGAGCCGCTCGCGGAGGGTGTCGACCTCGCCGGCGAAGACGAGGGGCGGCAGCGTGGCGAGCTCGGCCGAGGCGGCCTCGACGGCCGCGCCGTCGGGCCAGCGGGGCTGCTGCTTGATCGGCAGCGTGCGCCACCGGTCGAGGCCCTCGAGCACGTCGGCGTCGGCGATGGCTGCGAACGGTTCAGGGGGCTGGACCACGGTCGTCCTTGCGTCTCGGAGGGGCGGAGCCGGTCGGTTCCGACGAGCGAGCTTATCGCGAAAGGGCGGCGCGCTTCTCCTTGACGGAGGAGGCGTAGACGTCGGCGTACTCCTGGCCGCTGAGGGCGGCCAGCTCGTACATGATCTCGTCCGTGATCGACCGGAGGATGAACCGGTCGCCCTCCATGCCCTCGAACCGGCTGAAGTCGAGCGGTTCACCGAAGACGACCCCGACGCGGCGGATCTTCGGGATCTTCGTGCCCGTCTGCATGACCTTCTCGGTGTCGATCATGGCGACCGGCACGACCGGCACGTGCCCCTCGAGGATCATCCGGGCGACGCCGGTGCGGCCCCGGTAGAGGCGGCCGTCGGGGCTGCGCGTGCCCTCGGGGTAGATGCCCAGCTGCTCGCCCCGCGCCAGGACCGCCAGGCCCGTCGCGAGCGACGCCTCCGACGCCTTGCCCCCCGAGCGGTCGATGGAGAGCTGGCCGGTCGCGGTGAAGAAGAGCCGCATGGCCCAGCCCTTGACGCCGCGCCCCGTGAAGTAGTCGCTCTTCGCGAGGAAGGAGATGCGGCGCTCGAGGGCCAGGGGAAGGAAGATCGAGTCGACGAACGACAGGTGGTTGCTCGCGAAGATGACGGCACCGCTCGCGGGCACGTTCTCGAGGCCGCGCACCCACGGGCGGAAGACGGTCAGGACGAGCGGGCTCGCCACGAACGTCTTGAGGAACCAGTACAGCATCGGGCGGAGCCTCTCTTCTCTGAGCGGTCGGAGCCTAGCGGCTCGCGGCGTGCACCCGTGCGAGGTCGGCGGCCCCGACGACGCCCGCGTCGTTGACGAGCTCGGCGATGACGAACTCGGGCTCGGGGTGGTAGCCGCGCGCCGGGAGGTGCTCGAGGTACGCCGCCCGGACGGGGGCGAGCAGCAGCTCGCCGGCCTGGGCGACGCCTCCGCCGAAGACGAAGACCTGGGGGTCGAGGATGGCGCTCAGCGACGCAGCGGCCTGGCCCAGCCAGGTGCCGAGCTGGCGGAGCGCCTCGAGGGCGCCCGGGTCCCCCGCCGTGAGCAGGTCGCTCACGTCGTGGCCGGTGAGCTCGCCCTTGCGCGTGCGGACCTCGGCGAGGGCGGTGCCGACCCCGCCCTGGTCGGCGACCTCGCCGGCCATGCGGAGGAGGGCCCGGCCCGAGCCGTACTGCTCGATGCAGCCGCGGGCCCCGCAGCCGCAGGGCAGCCCGTCGGGGACGATGCGCATGTGGCCGAGCTCGCCGCCCGTGCCGAAGCCTCCGCGCATGAGGCGGTCCTGGGCCACGACGGCGCCGCCGACCCCGGTGCCGATGGTGAGCATGGTCATGTCGCTGGCCAGGCGCCCGGCGCCGAACCGGAACTCCGCCCAGCCTGCCGCGTTGGCGTCGTTGTCGATCGTGATCGGGAGGTCGATGCGCTCGGCCAGACGGGCGCGCAGGGGCTCGTTCCGCCACGCGATGTTCGGCGTGTAGTAGACGGTGGACTGCGAGGCGTCGATGAAGCCGGGGGCGGCGACACCCGCCGCGACGACGTCGGGGTGGGCGGCGCGGAGGGCGGTGATCATCTCGACCACGGCGTCCACGATGGCGGCGGAGTCGCCGGCCGGGGTCGGCACGCGACGCTCCTCGACGATCTCCCCGAGTTCGGTGACGACGCCACCCGCGATCTTCGTACCACCGATGTCGATTCCGATTGCCTGCACGAACAGGGAGTCTAGCCTCGCCCCGCTCCCGGGCTCGCCACCGGACGGGCCGGTCCGGCTAGGGTGAGGGGACCGTCGTTCGGTACCGAAGGAGCTGCCGTGAACGAACACACCACCCCCCTGGCCGTCGAGCCGGACCCCGCCGCCAACGCCACCGACCTCCTGGTCGAGCGGGCGGCCCTCACCCCGGACGCTGCGCTGTTCGCCGTCCCCGACGGAGTCGGGGGCTGGCAGGACGTCACCGCGGCCGAGTTCCTGGCCCAGGTGCGGGCCCTCGCCAAGGGCCTGGTCGCCGCCGGCGTCGAGCCCGGCGAGAAGATCGGGCTGATGTGCCGCACGCGGTACGAGTGGACGCTGGTCGACTTCGCCACGTGGTTCGCCGGCGCGATGCTGGTGCCGGTCTACGAGACGAGCGCCCCGAGCCAGGTGCACTGGAACCTCAGCGACTCGGGGGCCACCGCGGTCATCGTCGAGACCGCCGACCACTTCGCCAAGTTCGACGAGGTCCACCCCGAGCTGCCCGACGTGCGGCACGTCTGGCAGATCGACCTCGGCGACCTCGAGAAGCTCGCGGCGTCGGGCGCGGGCGTCCCCGACGCGGAGATCGACCGGAGGCGTCGGCTGGCCACCGCGGCGGACGTCGCGACCCTCATCTACACCTCGGGCACGACGGGCCGCCCCAAGGGCTGCGTGCTGACCCACGGCAACTTCGTGGAGACGAGCCGCAACGCCGCCGTGGCCATGGGCGACGTCGTCGCGCCCGGGTCGTCGACCCTGCTGTTCGTCACCACCGCACACGTGTTCGCCCGCTTCATCGCCGTCCTCTCCGTGCACGCGGGGGTCAAGGTCGGGCACCAGGCCGACACGAAGCAGCTGCTCCCCTCCCTCGCGTCGTTCCGGCCGACCTTCCTCCTCGCCGTGCCGCGGGTCTTCGAGAAGGTCTACAACTCCGCCGAGCAGAAGGCGGAGGCCGGCGGCAAGGGCGGGGTGTTCCGGCGGGCCGCGGCCGTCGCGGTGGCCCACAGCAAGGCGCTCGACGCCGGCGAGGTCCCCCTCGGCCTGAAGCTCCGCTTCGCGCTCTTCGACCGGCTCGTCTACAGCAAGCTCAGGAAGGCGATGGGCGGCCGCATCCGGTACGCGGTCTCCGGCTCCGCCCCGCTCGGCACGCGCCTCGGGCACTTCTTCCGCAGCCTCGACATCCGGGTGCTGGAGGGCTACGGCCTGACGGAGACGACGGCCCCGGCGACGGTCAACCTCGTCTCGCGCTTCAAGATCGGCACGGTGGGCCCGGCCCTGCCGGGGGTCTCCGTCCGCATCGACGACGACGGCGAGGTGCTCGTGCGGGGCGAGAACGTCTTCGCCGGCTACTGGCACGACGAGGAGGCGACCGCCGAGGTGCTGCGTGACGGCTGGTTCCGCACGGGCGACCTCGGCAGCCTCGACGACGAGGGGTACCTGACCATCACGGGTCGGAAGAAGGAGATCATCGTCACCGCGGGCGGCAAGAACGTCGCCCCGGCGGCCCTGGAGGACCCGATCCGGGCGAACCCGCTCGTCGGGCAGGTCGTCGTCGTCGGCGACCAGAAGCCGTTCGTCAGCGCCCTCGTGACCCTCGACGCCGAGATGCTGCCGGTCTGGCTCAACAACGCGGGCGAGGCGGCGGACATGCCGCTGGCCGAGGCAGCCCGCCACCCGAAGGTGCTCGCCGAGGTGCAGCGAGCCGTCGACACGGCGAACGACGCCGTCTCGAGGGCCGAGTCGATCCGCAAGTTCGTGGTGCTGCCGGTGGAGCTCACCGAGGCCGCGGGGCACCTGACGCCCAAGATGAGCGTCAAGCGCGCGGTCGTGGTGCGGGACTTCGCCCAGGAGATCACCGACCTCTACACGGTCTTCCCGACCACCGAGTCCGTGCGCACCGTCCCGGACGCCCCGACGGGGCGCCGGGCCCGCTGACCCGACGGGCCGGCGACGCGGCGAGCTACACGCGCCACCAGTCGCTGGCCCGGATCTGGCGCATCGCGTCGCGCTTCGTCTCGGGCTCCAGGGTCATCACGTAGAGGGTCCCGGCCAGGTGGTCGGTCTCGTGCTGCAGCGCCTGGGCCATCAAGCCCGTGCCCTCGAGCACCACGCGGTCGCCGGCGAGGTCGACACCCTCGACGCGGGCGTACGACCAGCGCGGGGTGGGGAACCAGAAGCCGGGCACGGACAGGCACCCCTCGTCGACGAGCCCCCGCTCGCCGCTGGCCTCGACCACGACGGGGTTGAGCACGTAGCCGACCTCGCCGTCGACGTTGTAGCTGAAGGCGCGGAGGTCGACACCGATCTGGGGCGCCGCGACGCCCGCGCGCCCCGGCTCCCGCACGGTGTCGAGGAGGTCGGCGACGAGCGAGTCGAGCCGGGGGTCGCCGACGACGACGGGGTCGGCCGGGGAGCGGAGGACGGGGTCGCCGAAGAGGCGGATGGTTCTGACGGTCACCCCCCTACTCCACCATGCCCGGAGCCGTCCGCGCGCCCACCCGCCGCGTGCCGCGCGGACGACGTGCAGGCGTCTCGACGCCGGGGACGGTATCGTCGTGGTCGTGCATGTACTCAGCGTCAGTTCTCTCAAGGGCGGCGTCGGCAAGACGACCGTGACGCTCGGGCTCACGTCGGCGGCCTTCGCCAAGGGCCTCCGTACCCTGGTGGTCGACCTCGACCCGCAGTCCGACGTCTCGACGGGCCTCGACATCACCGTCGCCGGCCACCTCAACGTCGCCGACGTCCTCGCCTCCCCCAAGGAGAAGACCGTGCGGGCCGCGATCGCGCCCAGCGGCTGGACCAAGGGGCGCCAGGGCAAGATCGACGTCATGATCGGCAGCCCCTCGGCCATCAACTTCGACGGCCCGCATCCGTCGATCCGCGACATCTGGAAGCTCGAGGAGGCCCTGGCGAACGTCGAGGCCGACTACGACCTCGTCCTCATCGACTGCGCCCCGTCGCTCAACGCCCTCACGCGCACCGCCTGGGCTGCGTCCGACCGTGTCACCGTCGTCACCGAGCCCGGCCTGTTCAGCGTCGCCGCGGCCGACCGCGCGCTCCGGGCCATCGAGGAGATCCGTCGCGGGCTGTCACCGCGCCTCCAGCCCCTCGGCATCATCGTGAACCGCGCGCGCGTGCAGTCCATCGAGCACCAGTTCCGCATCAAGGAGCTCCGCGACATGTTCGGCCCCCTCGTGCTGAGCCCCCAGCTGCCGGAGCGCACCTCACTGCAGCAGGCCCAGGGCGCGGCGAAGCCGCTCCACGCGTGGCCCGGCGAGAGCGCGCAGGAGATGGCCCGCAACTTCGACCAGCTGCTCGAGCGCATCATGCGCACGGCGAAGATCGGCGACTACGCGGAGCCCGCGGCCCGCTGATCGACGGCGCCCCACCACGACGACGGCCCCCTCGCACCTCACGGTGACGAGGGGGCCGTCTCGACGTGGAGGCCGGCGGGCCGGTCAGCTGGCGCGGCTGCCGCGGCGAGCCGCGAGCTCGTCGGAGGGATCGGCGGCGGGGGTGCTGTCGAGCTCGACGAGACTGGTCTCCACCTCGCGGAGCACCTTGCCCACGGCGATGCCGAACACGCCCTGGCCGCGGCTGACGAGGTCGATGACCTCGTCGTCGGACGTGCAGAGGTAGACGCTGGCACCGTCGCTCATCAGCGTGGTCTGGGCGAGGTCGCTGACCCCGGACTCGCGGAGCTGGTTCACGGCCGTCCGGATCTGCTGCAGCGAGATGCCGGTGTCGAGGAGGCGCTTCACGAGCTTGAGCACGAGGATGTCGCGGAAGCCGTAGAGGCGCTGCGAGCCGGAGCCGGCGGCGCCGCGGATCGTCGGCTCGACGAGGCCGGTGCGGGCCCAGTAGTCGAGCTGGCGGTAGCTGATCCCGGCGGCGCGGGCGGCGACGGTGCCGCGGTAGCCGCTGTCGGTGTCGAGCTCGGGCAGGCCGTCGGTGAACAGGAGCCCCAGCTCGTAGCGGGAATCCTCAGGGGACCCTGACTCACTCATGCAGCTGCCTTCCACTGTTCTTCGTCCAGACCCGTAACGTTCAACATCGGGTTGATGGTTTGACCAAGACCCACGGTACCCACACGAGGCGTCGGACGAGGCGACATCCGCCCGGAGCAGTCGGCGTGTCGAGGATATTCCTCCGCCGCCCCGCCGTCTACGTGTCGAGGCGCTCGAGGGCGGTGCGGAGCAGCGCGCCGCGGACGACGTCGAGCTGCTCGGTGATCTCGCGCGAGAGCTCGGCGACGCGCGCGCGGCCGGCCGCGTCGCGGCGACGCGCGACGGACGAGAGGGCGTTCTCGACGAGGCCCAGGTCGCGCTCGACGGAGGAGCGGACGCCGCGGAGGTGCCTCGGCTCGATGCCCGACCGCGACAGCTCGACGAGGGCGGAGAGCATCGTCACGGCGTCATCGCCGTACACGTCGGACGGAGCCACGAGGGAGGCGCTGATCGCGTCGTCGAGGAGGCCCGCGGAGGCGCCGGTGCGGTCGAGCAGCTCGTCGCGCGTGACGCGGCGGGGGTGCGACACGATCGACACGGGGGCCGAGCCGGTCGGCAGCGAGGTGGGGCGGCCGGCGTCGAGGTCGTCGAGGTGCTGGCGGATGACCTTGAGCGGCAGGTAGTGGTCGCGCTGCAGCCCGAGGATGAACCGCAGCCGCTCGACGTCGGCCGGCGAGAACTTGCGGTAGCCGGAGGGCGTGCGGACCGGCGTGACGAGCTGGCGCTCCTCCAGGAAGCGCAGCTTGCTGTTGCTGAGGTCGGGGAACTCCGACTTGAGCCGCGCGAGCACCTGGCCGATGGTGAGGAGGTCGACGGGACCCGACTCGGCGGAGCGAGCGGCGGAGGAGCGGGGCACTACCCGATCGCCAGCTTGGCGAGGTCGACGCGCGAGGCGTAGAAGGTGAGCCGGAACTTGCCGACCTGCACCTCGGCGCCGTCGCTGAGCAGGGCCTCGTCGATGCGGGTGCCGTCGAAGTACGTGCCGTTCAGCGAGCCGAGGTCACGGACGGTGAAGGTCGTGCCCGAGCGGCGGAACTCCGCGTGCTTGCGGCTGACCGTCACGTCGTCGAGGAAGATGCCCGCGTCGGGGTGGCGACCGGCCACGGTGACGTCGGAGTCGAGGAGGAACCGGGCGCCGATGTTGGGGCCGCGGCGGACCACGAGGAGGGCGGACCCGGAGGGCAGGGCCGTGACGGCCTCGCGCTCGTCGGTGGAGACGCCGCCCTCGAGGGCGGCGAGCTGCGCCTGGAACTCCTCGTTGAAGCTGAGGGTCGTGTCGACCCCCGACGGTGCCGGGTCGGACGCGTGGCCCTGGTGAGCACGGGTGTGAACGTCGTCACCGTCGTGCGTGCCGGGGACGTTGTTGTCGGGCTCTGCCATCGTGGACCTCCTTCGGCGTCCCAGCGTATAGGAACTCGGACCGCCGACGGGAACCGGATCCGGGCCCGGACGCGGTCGGGCCGCGACGAGCAGCCCGACACGGCCGCCGTTCACGGCTCCTCCTCATGCGACTCCCGCCGCGTTCATGGACTCGTCATCGGGAACGGACAGGGTGCCGACGTCTGATGGGGGCACGTCACCACGACAGCCACAGGAGGCACCCCATGGACCACCCCGAGCGCGACGAGAACGCCCGCACCGACGCCGGCACGGACGACGTCCGCCAGCCCGCCCCGGCGGCGCAGCCCGCCCCGACGCCGTCAGCCCCCGACGAGGGCTCGCCGGTCGCTCACGCCCTCCCCCACGTCACCGGCACGTCGGACGCCCGGTACGTCTCCGCCGCCCGGCCCGTGGGCGACGACGGCCACCAGTCGTACGACGCGGCCCCCGGCGCGGCCGTGCCCCCGACCTTCGCCGGGCCGGGCACGTCGCCCGCCGCCGCGTCGGGGCGTCGCCGCTCGCGGCGCTGGCTCGCGCTGACCGGGGCCGCCGCCGCGGTCGTGCTCGTGGCCGGCGGCGCCGGTGCAGGTGCCTGGGCCGTCGGCCGCACGGCCGGGGAGGCCGCCGCGGCCTCCGCCGCTGCCCAGCGGCAGGCGCTCGAGCTCGCCCCGCAGCTGCTCGGCCCCCGCTCGGGCAGCACCGGCGGCTCGGGGAGCGCCCAGGGCGGCACCGGCAGCGCCCTGCCGGGCGACGGGACGCAGGGCGGCACGGGCACGACCGAGTCGTCGGCCGTGCCCGCGACGGAGGCCGAGACCGCGGGCGTGGTCACCATCGTCTCGACGCTGAACTACGACGAGTCGTACAAGTCGGCCGGCACGGGCATGGTCCTCACGGCGAACGGGCTCGTGCTCACCAACAACCACGTCGTGCAGGGGTCGACGAGCATCCAGGTGACCGACGAGGCCTCCGGGCGGACGTACACGGCCGACGTCGTCGGCACCGACGCGACGAACGACGTCGCCGTGCTCCAGCTGCGCGACGCGAGCGGGCTCACCCCCGTGACGTTCGACGACTCGGGCGACGTCGCGGTGGGCGACGCCGTGCACTCCACGGGCAACGCGGGCGGCACCGGGGACCTCGTGACGGCGACGGGCACGGTCCTGTCGACCGACGAGTCGATCCAGGTCCAGAGCGAGTCGGGCACGGGGACGGAGTCGCTGAGCGGCCTGATCGAGCTCCGGTCGGACGTCGTCTCGGGCGACTCCGGCGGGCCCCTGCGCGACGCCTCCGGCGACGTCGTCGGCATCGTGACCGCCGCCTCCTCGGGGACCACCCCGATCACGGGCTACGCGATCCCGATCGACGACGCGCTCGACATCGCACGTCAGATCGAGTCGGGCACGTCGAGCTCGACCGTCCAGATCGGCCTCCCCGCGTTCCTCGGCGCCGAGATCGCCAGCACCGCCACGGGCGGCGTCTCCGGCGTGCCGATCGCCGGCACGGTCGACGGGAGCGCGGCCGAGTCGGCGGGCCTGGTCGCCGGCGACGTGGTGACGGCCCTCGACGGCACGCCCGTGACCACGGCCGAGGCCCTGACCGCGGCGGTCAAGGCGCACGCCTCGGGAGACCGCGTGACGGTCACCTGGACCGACGCCGCGGGCACCTCGCAGACCGCCACGGTCACCCTCGGGGACGGCCCCGCGGCCTGACCCGTGCGGCACGGCCGACTCGACGCCGTAGTCGCCCTCCGGGGCGACCACGGCGTCGTCGTGTGCGGCCTGCGGCGAGCGGCGAGAAGCGTGCGGCGGCGCCGCGCCTCAGCTCGCGGGCAGCGCGTCGAGGGCCGCGAGCAGGCGCCCCGGGCCGACTACGTCGGCCCCCTGTGCCCGCACGCGGTCGCCGAGCTCGCGGTCGGCCGTCACGACGACGATCTGCCCGCCGCCGGCCCGCAGGCCGTCGACGACCTCGACGATCGCGGCGTCTCCGTCGGCGGGCGCGCGCACGACCGCGACGGGGTGGGCCGCGGTGTCCGAGGCGCGGGCCCCGGGGCCGTCAGCAGCCTCCTCCGCGCCCCGCGCCTCCCCCTCGAGGACGACGGTGACGCGTGGCCACCAGGAGCTCGCGGCCCCCGCCCCGGTCGGTGGCTCCGCCAGCACGAGGTCGGCCGGCAGGCCGGTCCGGGCCGCGGCCGAGAGCGCCCCGAGGAGTCGCGTGGCGGCTCCGGCACGGTCGCGCCACCAGCCGTCAGGTCGCGACCCGACGACGTTGGCCGCGTCGACGACGAGGTGCGGCGCCAGGTCGAGCTGGGCCTCGAGCCCGGGCCAGGACGCCGCGAAGCCGGGGTGCAGCGGCAGGGCCGCGACCTCGGCGCGGGGCACCCAGGCGAGCTCGATGCTCTCCGCGTCGGAGATCACGGCCTCGAACGGCCGCTCGACCCGGGCCACGACCGTCGTGTACGACCAGGGCCCCACCACGAGCACGGACTCGAACACGAGCCGCAGGGCGTCGCCCGGCACGGCCGCCTCCTCGCCGCTCTCGCGGAGGGCGCCCTCGACCGCGGTCTCGTCGAACTGGCGGGCGCCGCCCGGCAGGCCCCAGGTGCCGCCGTGGTGGCTCCACTCGACGCGGTGCTGCAGGAGGACGCGGTCGTCGCCGTCGACGGCGAGCAGGCCGGCGGCGCCCGCCCGGCCCCAGAAACGTCGGCCGTCGGAGGTCTCGACCCAGCCGTCAGCGGGTCCGTGGATGGTCACCCCGCGAGCTTGCCACACGCCGCCCGGAGCGGACCCGACGAGGGGGCGGGCACGACCCATCCGATCCGGCGGAGGCTCCGAACGAGAACCCGGGGGCTGGTCCGGAACCCGATGTCGGACCATCCCCCACCCTCCCGCCCGGGGCGGGGACGACGAGGTCGCCGCCCGGGCTCGGGGCCGGGCCACCGCTCGGCCCGTCGGCCGTTCGGCCGGGAGCCCCGGCCTAGACGAAGCGGATCGCCTGCTGCAGGCGCTCGCGCACCTCGAAGACGTCGCTGATCGAGGTGCGGTCGCCGAGCTCGGGCCCGTAGGTGAGGACGTGCGCCAGCAGCGACCGACGCAGCACCCAGGTGGAGCCGCGCCGGCCGCGGCCGACCTGCTCGAGGGCGGGCGGGAAGTCGTCGTCGGGCACCACGATCAGCTGGTGCGTGAACGAGACGCGTGTCGCGCGGCGCACGGCGCGGGCCTGACGGGTGAGGTCGCGGACGGGCTGCTCGTGCTCGGGCACGCCGCCGCCGACGAGCTCGCCGCGGGAGACCACGAGCTCGCTCCCCCAGTCGGACGACTGCACGGCGAACAGGCCGGACGGGCCGAGCACGACGTGGTCGAGCTTGCCCTCGTCGCCGGCGTCGACGTCGCTCCAGATCGTGTAGCCGATGCCCAGGCCCGTGACGACGGCCACGGTCGCCTCCTCGGCGAGCGCGTCGGCCAGGACGTGGCGGATCTCGGGCGGGGCGGTGCGGACGAGCTGCTCGTCGTAGGGGTCGTCGAGGGGCACGCCGCGGCCGACCCACTCCCGCATGAGGTCGAGGTACCGCTCGCGGTTCGCGCCGCCGGGGTGGCCGTGCACGCGGGCACGCGGCTGTGAGCCCGTGCGCGGAGCGTCGCGGGCCGGAGGGGCCCAGCTGAACGGGGCGCCGCCGGCGGTGCCGGGCCCCGGGGCGCGGGACCCTGACGTGGCGGGGCCGCGGCGGCGGTCGTAGGCGGCCCGCGCCTCCGGCGTCCCGACCTGCTCCCAGGCGAGTTGGAGGGAGCGGAACGCGGCCGCGCTGCCGCCGAGGTCGGGGTGCGTCTCGCGCGCGAGGCGGCGGTAGGCGCGGCGGAGCTCGTCGTCGCTGACGCCGGCGGGCACGCCGAGGACCTCGTACGGGGTCGCGGAGGCGGGGCTGGGCGTCACCTGACGGACTTTACCGGGAGCGGCCTGGGCCGCGGGTCCCGGCCCGCCGGGAGGCGGCTGGACGTGGCCAGGGGCCCTCCACAGCCGTCAGGCCGCGAGGAGATCGTCGTCACCGCCCGCGACGGGCGACTGCCTGCACGCTGCGTCAGGCGGCCCGGGCGGAGCGGGCGACGCGCCAGGCCCGCCAGCGCAGGTGCAGCCGACGGCCGACCCGCCGCACCGCCTGGGTGACCCGGTGGGCCGCGGGGAACTCCGTGCCGAGCACGGCCACCCCGACGAAGACGATCAGCCACCCGGGCCCGGGCAGCGGGACGAGCACGAGCCCGAGCGCCACGACGAGGAGGCCCACGAGCGCGACGAGCACCTTGTAGGCGACGCGGAGGCGCGGCCACGCGTCGAGGCGGGCCCTGGCCGCGACGTAGCGGGCGCGGGCCCGGGCGCGTCGGGTGCCGGAGGCGGTGGTGCTGCGGGACGACATGCCCCGACGGTAGGCGGTCGGCCTGGCAGGGCCCGCCGTGCCGCCTGCCAAGCGCCTGGGCCCGTCGGCGTCGGACGGCCAGCGGGCCGGCCCGCGCCGCGACCATGCACCACCTGTGAGCGGTCACCGCCCCGAGGGCGTAGCCAGGAGCCATGGACTACACACATCTGGGACGCACGGGGCTGTCCGTCTCGAGGGCGGTGCTCGGAACGATGAACTTCGGGCCGCAGACCTCCGAGGCCGACTCCCACGCGATCATGGACCGCGCCCACGACTTGGGCGTCAACTTCTTCGACACGGCGAACGTCTACGGGTGGCAGAAGGGCGAGGGCCTCACCGAGCAGATCATCGGCCGCTGGTTCGCCGGCGGCGGCGGCCGCCGCGAGAAGACGGTGCTCGCCACGAAGCTCTACGGCGACATGAGCGACTGGCCGAACGGCGGCAAGCTCAGCGCGCTGAACATCCGACGCGCCCTCGACGAGAGCCTCACACGGCTGCAGACCGACCACATCGACCTCTACCAGTTTCACCACGTGGACCGTGAGACGCCGTGGGAGGAGATCTGGCAGGCGATGGAGGTGGCCGTCCAGCAGGGCAAGGTGCTCTACGCCGGCAGCAGCAACTTCGCCGGCTGGCACATCGCCCAGGCGCAGGAGGCGGCGAAGGCCCGGCACTTCACCGGCCTCGTCAGCGAGCAGTCGATCTACAACCTCATCGTCCGCGACGTCGAGCGCGAGACGCTGCCGGCGGCCCGCGCCTACGGCCTGGGCATGATCCCCTGGTCGCCCCTCAACGGCGGACTGCTCGGCGGCGTGGTCCGCAAGGCCGACCAGGGCGTCCGACGCCTCGAGGGCCGTGCGGCCGAGTACGTGGCCGAGCACCGCGAGCAGCTCGAGCGCTACGAGGCCCTGGCCGACGACCTCGGCCACGCCCCGGGCGAGCTCGCCCTGGCGTGGCTGCTGCACCAACCGGGCGTCACCGGGCCCATCACCGGCCCGCGCACGATGGAGCAGCTCGAGTCGGCCGTCGCGGCCGTCGACATCCGACTCGACGACGACGCCCTCGGGCGTCTCGACGAGATCTTCCCCGGGCACCGCACGGCGCCCGAGGACTACGCGTGGTGAACAGGAGAACAGCATGAGGACACGGACAATCGGAGACGTCACCGTCAGCGCGATCGGCCTCGGCGCGATGCCCCTGTCGATCGAGGGCCGGCCGGAGGAGAAGCAGGCGGTGGCGACGATCCACGCCGCCCTCGAGCAGGGCATCACCCTGATCGACACGGCCGACGCCTACCACCAGCCCGGCGCGCACGAGGTCGGCCACAACGAGTCGCTCGTGGCCCGGGCGCTCGCGAGCTACCACGGCGACACGTCGGGCGTGCTCGTCGCGACCAAGGGCGGCCACCTCCGCCCCGGCGCCGGCGACTGGTCGCAGAACGGCGACCCGGCCTACCTGAAGGAGGCGGCACGCGCGTCCGCGCAGCGCCTCGGCGTCGAGACCATCGGCCTGTACCAGTTCCACCGCCCGGACCCGGCCGTGCCGTACGCGGACTCGATCGGGGCCCTGGCGGAGCTGCTCGACGAGGGCGTGATCCGCATGGCGGGCATCTCGAACGCCGACGTCGACCAGATCCGCCTCGCGAACGAGGTGCTCGACGGCCGTCTCGTGTCGGTGCAGAACCAGTACTCGCCGGCCTTCCGGTCGAGCGAGGTCGAGCTGGCGCTCTGCGACGAGATGGGGATCGCCTTCCTGCCGTGGAGCCCCCTCGGCGGCATCACCGACGCGGCCGAGCTCGGCTCGAAGCACGCCGTCTTCGCGGAGATCGCGAACGCGCGCCGTCTCAGCCCCCAGGTGCTCACCCTCGCCTGGGAGCTCTCGAAGAGCGAGCTCGTCGTGCCCATCCCCGGCTCGCGACGCCCGCAGACCATCATGGACTCGGCGACGGCGGCCACGGTCAAGCTGTCGGCCGACGAGATCCAGCGGCTCGACGCCGCGGCAGGAGGAGACGAATGAGCGACCCGCGCACGAACCCCTACGACAGCATCTCCGAGGTGCCGTCGTTCACCCTGACGAGCACCGACCTCGTCGACGGCGGGGTGCTGTCGACGCCCCAGGTGAGCGGCATCTTCGGCGCGGGCGGCGAGGACGTCAGCCCGCAGCTCTCGTGGTCGGGCGCCCCCGAGGGCACGAAGGGCTACGCGGTGACCGTGTACGACCCCGACGCCCCGACGGCGGCCGGCTTCTGGCACTGGGCGGTCGCCGACCTGCCCGCGACGACGACCTCGCTGCCCTCCGGAGCCGGTGAGGACGACGGCTCGGGGCTGCCCGAGGGCGCCTACCAGCTGCCGAACGACGCGGGCCTCCGCCGCTTCCTCGGCGCGGCGCCGCCGCAGGGCCACGGGCCGCACCGCTACTTCGTCGCCGTGCACGCGCTCGACGTCGAGACGACGGGCGTCGACGCCGGCGCCACGCCCACGCTGCTGGCCTTCACGATCCGCGACCACACCCTGGCGCGCGCCGTGGTGCACGCCACCTGGGAAGCGGCCTAGCCGGACACGGGCCCCGGCGGTCCGCTCGAGGAGGCGCGG
>Ga0308160_10002496_pt1 | contig 22142 bp, 19 predicted proteins | sample PhyFR1_FD_201036 | JGI IMG/M metagenome (GOLD analysis project Ga0308160, IMG submission 201036) | Phyllosphere microbial communities from UC Gill Tract Community Farm, Albany, California, United States - DLSLF.R1 | ecosystem: Host-associated > Plants > Phyllosphere > Unclassified | place: USA...
GACTACATCTCCTACTACAATAAAAAGCGGATAAAACTCAATTTAAATGGAATGAGCCCGACAGAATATCGAGCTCATTATTACAAATCTAATAACTAAATTTGTCCAATCTTTTGGGGGCAGTCCATTTATCAACTCCTTTTTTATTTTGGTTATATGTAAATTCTACATTAACGGAGCAGGTGCTTCTTCTTCAAATAAAGGAAATTCTTTGATAATGTTGTACCATGTGATCACCTTTTTAATATCCGAAGTATAAACACGTGATTCATCGTGGCCAGGAGCTACCTCACGGAAGAAATCTCTTAACGTAGTGCCATCAGATTTTGTGTCAGGTAAAGCAATACCTTTCTCTTTGATTGTTTCAAAAATATTCAACAAACGAATTTCTTCTTCTTCACCATAGATAGTGATATCTTCCAAAGTCGCCATTTTTGTAGAAGATAAACTCACTACAGTTTTAATTTTTGCCTGATCAAGGGTTTCTAAAATAAAACCACCTTTATTCTGTCCGATCAATTTGAACAATCCTGGTTTACCAGTTACAGATACTAATGCTCTTAAATTCATTTTTAATTATATTTAAATCTCCAAGAATTAATCTTCGATAACTTCAATTGATAAAATACGGTCACCTTGTCTGATATCATCAACGATATCTACGTTTTCGATTACTTTTCCGAAACAAGTATGGTTGCGATCTAGGTGAGCAGTATTGTTACGGCTATGACAGATGAAAAATTGAGAACCACCAGTATTACGGCCTGCGTGAGCCATTGACAATACACCTCTATCGTGGTATTGGTTTTCGCCCGTTAATTCACAGTCAATTTTATAACCAGGACCACCTGTTCCAGGGATTCCTGCAGCACCCTCACGTGAATTTGGACATCCACCTTGGATAACGAAATCAGGGATCACACGGTGAAATGCTAATCCATCATAATATCCTGACTTAGCAAGTTTGATAAAGTTAGCTACTGTATTTGGAGCATCAGCTGTGTAGAAGTCCACAGTCATGTCGCCTTTTTCTGTTTTAATAATCGCTTTACTCATATTCAAAAATTTTTATGAAATACAAAGATAAGCTTTCAGAGCGAAATGTGAAGTAAATCCCGAATGCCAATTTTATTTAATTGATCGATTGGGGATTTCTCAGGATAGTAGAACACCAAAAATATTTTGTATATTTATGTATACTAGCCTATTATAATTAACTGCAAATGTCAAATTCGTACAAATTAGTCATTCGGGAATGGTCTGAGGCCGATCGTCCGAGGGAGAAACTATTAAGCCAGGGGCGCAGGGCACTTACGGATGCTGAATTACTGGCCATCTTGATCGGTTCTGGATCTCAAGATGAAAGCGCTGTTGAACTGTGCCGGCGTATATTAGCAGATGCCAAAAATAGCCTACATGCGCTTTCGATGATGGATGTAGCTGAACTTAGTGCCTATAAGGGCATTGGCGAAGCAAAAGCAATCGCTATTATTGCTGCATTGGAGCTGGCACGCCGTAAAAATGAATTACCCGTCGAAGAGCGTAAGCTGGTAAATAGCAGCCGCTTCGTTTATAACTTCATGAAACCCATACTGCAGGATCTGCCCCATGAAGAATTTTGGACCTTATATTTGAATACAGGATATAAGATATTGGACAAGCAGCTGATCGGTCGCGGTGGCAATGACTTTACGCCAGTGGATGTACGGATTATTTTAAGAAGTGCACTTAGTCTAAAGGCACATGCTATCATATTAATTCATAACCACCCGTCAGGCACTTTGTACCCGAGCAATGCTGACAAAATTCTGACGCAAAAAATTGTCGAAGCCTCTAAAATTATGGATATTAGAGTTGCCGATCATTTAATCTTTACCGATAACGGATATTATAGCTTTAAAGATGAAGGTATAATCGATTAGTTACAGCAATTCTTAGTATGAACAAAAATAGTATTGAAAGATTCACAGACAGAGTTGTCGATTACGAGAAATTTAGACCAAGCTACCCGAAAGAGATTATTCAGGTGCTAAAAGAACAGATAGGGCTGAATAAAAAGTGGCTGATTGCCGATATCGGTAGCGGTACAGGTTTATCTACGCAACTTTTTCTCGAAAATGGGAATGATGTTTTTGCAGTCGAACCCAATAGAGGGATGCGAGAATCGCTGGTGCATCATTTTAAGACCTATAGGAATTTGATCGCCTTGAATGCGACCGCTGAAAATACATCCATTGAATCCGGATGTGTTGATCTTATTTTTGCGGGACAATCTTTTCATTGGTTTGACCGTGCAGCTTGTCAAAAAGAGTTCGAACGTATCCTCACAGAAAATGGACATATGGTATTCGTCTGGAACCAGCGTGATCCCGAAGATGCTTTTCAACAGGAGTATGAACATTTTCTGCGCAATCATATCCCAAGTTATCAATCTGTCAGCCACAAAAATATTAGTGATGACGATCTTAAACATTTTTTTGGAATTCGACCGATGACCAAGGTGTCATTGCCAAATCAACAGATATTTGACCTTCGATCTTTTTTAGGAAGAGTGCGTTCGTCCTCCTATTTTCCAAAAGAACAGGATGATAACAAAACGCTTTATGACGATCTCCGTTTGCTCTTCGATAAATACGCAATATCCGAGCGAATAGTATTCAAGTATATCACCGAAATTTATATCAGTTAAACTAGGAAACTGGAATTTGTAAGGCTTCTTTCGTTGCATTTTTCCTTCTCCAGTCGAAAACTCTTCTGATTGGAGAAGAATGAAACGGAAAAATTAAAATTAAAAATGTCAGGATTACCCCAATAACAAATAACCAGGTGTAGGCATCACGTATAGAAAGTAGAGCGGCCTGGATTTGGACCGATTTCATCATATTTCCTCTTTGCAGCACTAGACTATTAGTTCGGTCGATTATACTGGCAAGATCGTTTGCATTAAGGATCTGCAGATGGTAATACCAGTTTGCAATCATATTTGACCAGACTACCGGGACCAAAAATGAACGTGTAAGAATCAAGAAAACCAATCCGGACAGGTAATACTTACTCGGAATATTGCCGGCCATATAGACCCCTATCCCAATATAGGAGCTGATGACTCCCATCCCTCTCAATGTCAAAGGAAGATAGAATAAAACAGCGCTTGTTTGTTGATCAGCAATTCTTGCAAAGAAAAAACAGGACAACGCATAGCAAGCTGCAGCGAATGCTAAAATAAACTTGCATTTCTTGGTTATTTTAAAATACACATAGGAAACCACTGCTCCAATAAGATAGCCCGGGATGACATAAGTATTTATTTCAGCTACTTCTAAAGGGTTTGTACCGAGCGTAATTCCCAAAAGAGAACTATATAGCGAGGTCGAGCTATAGAAAATACCGAAAATAAAGATTGTTCCAATGGAGATAGACAAAATCCGCGTTGAAAATGCTTCAAAATTTAATAGCGATTTTCTGATGAGTGCACTTCTATTGATAAAGAGAATAAAAAAGCAGAGCGATACGATTCCAGTTACCAAGATAAACTTAGAATGAAACCAATTTTGTGTCAGCCCATATGTGCTGAAATATGCAAAGTTCAATAATGAAATACAGAGTAAAATACTTCCAAACCAGTCATATTGATACAGAGGCACCTTTTTGAAGTCAGACGATTTCATGAAGATAATGCAGATGAGCAGTGCGACAGCCAATAGTATATTTTGAAATAGAAAGACAGTTTCCCAATAGAATCGTGTGGCAAATATTGCTGACACATAACTTGCCAAGGCAGGAATGACCATTGTCATCGGATAATAGACTGCATACAGCTGATACCGTTCGCCACGGGGCATGAGAAAAGGAATCATTTCGCCAATAATGGCCATTGTGACGATAATCTTGGCACTCCCAATAAAAAATGTTGCCATACAGATATTGACACCGTTATTGGCGTGTTCCAAAACCGCATTGGAAGCGAGGATAATAAAGATGGAAACGATTAATATCGTTTTTTTGGAGAATAACTTCAATAGCCTAAATACCAGAGGTATGGCACATACCATCCCCGCATAATAACAGTAGGTCGCCATGCTGAGGTCGGCCGTTATACCTGCATAGCCACTCATCACGTAGGTGGTGATGGAAGATGGTATCCCGTTATTGAAAGAGAATAGAATATTGAGTACAAATAAAAAGAATAACTCCCAAAAGGGACTCAACCAATTTCTAAAGATGCGATCTTTCATAATTATTTAATACGGATGATAGCATTCATACCTACACGGAGCAGGGCGAGGTCACTTTGGGTATTGGATGCTGTGAAATTAATCCTTACAGGAATGCGCTGCTGCACTTTGACAAAATTGCCTGTAGAATTGTCCACCGGAACTGCAGAATATTTGGATCCTGTCGCTTCGGATATGGCAGCTATCTCCCCTTCAAATGTTTTTCCAGCCAATGCATCAATTTCGATCTTGACTTTCGCACCAAGGGTAATATTTTTAAGTTGACTTTCTGTATAATTTGCCGTTATCCATTTCTGTTCATCACGAACAATGTTGACCAAGGGCGTTCCATTTTGTACCAATTGGCCTTCTTCAATTGTTCGCCTACCCAATACACCGTCATATGGTGCGGTGATCACTGTATAGGAAAGATTTAACTTGGCTAGGTCAATCGCAGATTGAGCCTTTAACAGAGAAGCATCATTGACAGACAGTTTCTGTTCGGATTCATGTGTATTGAGTTTGGATACACGTTCCTGAGCCAATAATGCTTTATATTTGGCCAGCATAGCTTCATAGTCTGATTTTACCTGATCAAATTGATATTGCGTCACAGCCTCATCTTTTACCAGACTCTCATATCTTCTATAGTTCGTTTCCATATTATCCAGTCGGGCTTTTATCTCATCAATATTGGCATTGGCAATTGCAGTACTATTACTGGCGATGGCAATTCCTGATTGAGAAATTGTTTTGCTGGCTTTGGCATCAGCCAAAGCTGCCTGCGCATTTTTCAATAAAATCCTATACTCCGCATCATCAATGATGACGAGCGTATCACCTTTGTGGACTTTCTGATGCTCATCAAATCGAATTGTTTTGATATAGCCACTGATACGTGAATTTATGGGGGTAATATGGGCATCTACTTGGGCATCATCTGTATAAACAGATTCGTTGATGTGGAAGAAGACTAAGATACCCCATACAATAGTGATCACAATGACCATTGCAGATAGGATATTGATGGTCCATATTTTCCGTCTCCGTTTTATTTCTTTCTCACTTAATGTTGAATTACTCATGACTCACATTTACTTATTTTTTGTTTTCTCTGGAAATCAACAGGCCTAATATTATTGCTTCTCAATAATGGCTGTCAACTTTTCCAGGGTTTCTGTAATTTCCAATACTTTTTTTTCTGATACTTCCTGTAAGATTGCGTTGTAGAGGTCTTGCTGGACAGGATCCAATAAAGTCCTATATTCGTCCCCCTTTATCGTTAATTCTATGAAGTTATTTCGTCTGTCATTGGGGTCGTTGACGCGTCTAACCAGATCCCGTTTACAAAGGTTATCGATCAGCGGAGTGACGCTCGCTTTATTTTTTTGGATAGCTACGGCTATATCTTGCTGGTTCATCTGTTCCTTTTTCCATAGTGCTGCCAACACTTGTAGCATTTCATAGGTGATATCCAATTGTTGCTCCTTTATTTTTTGGATATAGTATTGTTTTAGGCTTGTTCGTAAAGCGATGATACTATCCACCAAAGGTTTTACTGGATTCATAGATTCGTTTTTCATACTACAAAGTTAAATATAAAACAGTTAAATATCAAACTAATTTGCTTTAGTTAAAAATGTGTTAAAGATGAGGACTTAAAGGAGAGATGGCATTTTATTTGGAAGTACTTGAACGAAAGGAAAAAAAGATATGTTAGGAGTTGAATTAATAATCTTTAGACGTTTTTTACTGCCACTGTTGATTTTAGGAGGCGGGATAAGTGTGGTAAGGGGGCAGCAAATGCATGCTTTTAATAACTTGGAAACTGATTATCATTTTGTATATCGGTGGGTAGATCCATTTTTTCCATTGAGTCCACAGGTGGATATGATGACTTTAGAAGCCCTACCGTTCGATAAAGAGCCTGAACAACAAGAGAAGGTGAAAAATTCGACAGGCAGACAGCGTTTTACGGGAAGAGTTAGTGAGCGCGTATATGAAGGTTCTGAAGTCATCACTGGTCCAGGGGAATCTGTCGGAAATATAAGTTATAGCTCCTCCAATTCACCGACCAGGTATCGCGTTGCAATTGATCGACAGATTAATGAACGCTACCATGGCAAGCCGGTATTTGTGGATGCTAAGGGGGTAAAATATATAATTGATTCGAAATTTAGAAAGCAGGTTGTGGAATAGATCCTTTTTCAGGTTAAAATTTTGTTAAAAATATTATTTTAGGAAATTAAATCGAAATATGGCATTTGTATTGTACTTTTCTTTACAATTATTTAAATAACAATTGGGTTATGGAAGCAATAAATCGTTTCAAAAAAATCACAGCTGCATTAGCTTTGATAGCTGCATTCGGAATTGGACAATCCTATGCACAAACGGCTCCTAAAAAAATGGAAAAAGAAGCCAAAAAGTCTGAACAAAAAGTAAAGGAAGTAAAGACTAAGGCCACGGAGGCCGAAATGAAAACGAAAGCAGCGCCTGTGAAAGCAACGGAGAAGAAAGAGGCTGCAGTCAAGGAAAAGTCTATGCAGACGAAGAAGATGGCTGATACAAAAGTAGCGGCGGTGGAGAGCAAGAATAAAGAGGTGAAGGATAAAGCCGTGAAAAAGGAGACTACCAAAGCGCAAAAACAGGTTACTGCTGTTAAAAAGGATGTAGTCGCTACTTCCGATAAAGCAACAAGTGAAAAATACAATGGCCATACGGTCTACCTAGGTCCAAAAGGGGGTAAATATTATATCAATGGAAATGGAAATAAAACTTACATTTCTGACAAAAAATAAATAGCAGCTGAAGACGAATTATTAGAGGAGAAAGGACATCATTTGATGTCCTTTTTTGATTTTAAGAATTTTATCGAAGCAGATCCAATAAATAAGTTTTATCCAGATAAAAGGCATTTAAGCTGCCGCCATCATCCAGAATACTGCTGCTAATTTCCTTTTTGTGCTGCTGTAGGGTTTGAATTTTATCTTCTACCGTATTCGGACTGATTAGCCGAACTGCCGTAACAGTTTTTTGTTGCCCCATACGATAGATCCTGTCGATCGCCTGTTGCTCGACAGCAGGATTCCACCAGGGGTCTACTAGGTACACAACATCTGCTGCGGTAAGATTAAGCCCCGTACCACCAGTCTTTAGGCTGATAAGAAAAACAGGAATATCCTTGTCAGATTGGAAATCGTTAACCAGCTGACCTCGATTTTTGGACTGGCCGGTAAGCATTAATGTCGGAATATTCTGTCTATCAAGGGCTTCCTTAATCAGGTTCAGCATACTTACAAATTGTGAAAATACAATGATTTTATGCTGGTCCTTCTTATGCTGAATCTGCTCGATCAGCATTTCGATTTTTGCAGAATCCTCGGATGTCGTCAGATCTTCATTTTGGAGAAGTTTGCTTGAATTACATATTTGACGCAATTTGGTCAAACCTTTCAGTACATGCATCGGACTTTTCTTGATTTCATCGCCATCTTTGGCCGAGATAAAGTCGCGAAACTCTTTTTCATAGAGATCATAGATTCGCCGCTGGGCAGTTTTCATTTCGCAGTAAAGGACAAGTTCATTTTTTGTCGGAAGGTCTTGCAATACCTCCTGTTTTGTTCTTCGGAGAATAAAAGGTTTGATCTTTTCTTTCAGCGTTTTTTTCCTTTTGCGGTCATGGAAAGCATCTATAGGTGTCGTATAGACATCTTTGAAATATTTTTTGCTTCCTAAAAGTCCGGGCACAATAAAGGAAAGCTGCGCATAAAGGTCCATCGTATTATTCTCAATAGGAGTTCCTGTTAAGATAATACGATTTCTTGATTGTAGTAGATTTACCGCTTTATAACGCTGGGAGTCGGGGTTTTTAATCTGCTGCGATTCATCTAGTATGACATAATTGAACTTTATTTTCTTCAAAATGTTGATATCCGTCAGCAGGTTGTGGTAGGAAATTAAAATAAGATCAAACTGCTCAACTTGTAGTCCTTTTTCAATTCTATTGGGGCCATCTAAGACGAGTATTCGAAAAGAAGGAAGAAATTGCTGAATTTCATGCTTCCAATTAAAGATCAAAGTCGTAGGAAGGACAAGCAGCGTTGGCGCAACTTCTCCTTGTTCTTTTTGAATGGCCATAAAAGCCAAAATTTGGATCGTTTTTCCTAGCCCCATATCATCGGCGAGACAGGCCCCGAAATTAAGTCCGTCTAAGAAATGCAACCACTGTACCCCCTGTAGTTGATAAGGACGTAGGTTTCCAGCAAAAGTAGAAGGTATCTGTATCTCGGATAGGGAAGAAAAAGAAGAAATTCGCCTTCTCAGTTCGCTGAGCTCTGCCAATACGATAGAATCGATCTCACTTTTATCAAAGATTTGATCGATCTCATTGAACTTATATTTGGGGATTTCAATAAAATCATCGGCTATCTCTTCGGCAGCATTAAAATAAGCTTCAAATTTATCGAGCCACTCTTGTGGCAAGATTCCTTGGGTACCATCGTCCAACGTAATAAACTGCGAGCGGTTACGTACGGCTTTCTCAAGTTTTTTTAGAGAAACACTTTTTGGACCGAATTTGACCTGTATATTGGCGTTGAACCAATTTTGTCCACTGAGTACTTCCACGTGGATCTTCCCTTTAAATCGGCTTAATTTATTTCCTCGGAGCGCGTTAAATCCGATGATCTGTATACCATGATGTTGCCATTCATCAAAAGCCTCTAAAAACCAGTCTTTATCCAAAAAATATTTGCGATGCAGGTAAAAATGCTGAAAGCTTCCATCATCCATTTGCTCCTGAAAATGGGGGTGCTGTTTGAGTAAAAGTGAAATGACTTTTGTTTCAGTTTCCCGCTTCCGATCGACTAAAAATTGTTTCCCTTTACTATCTGTTCCGAATATATTTCGTTTGCTTAGAATCGGAATTTCAACATCACCATAACGCATGACAGGAATAAGATTGACAAAATCTTCAGACTCTTCAAGAAAAAGGAGTGGCTGCATGTCCTGATAATATAGATTTTCCTTTAATTGCGGCTTGCTGGCTTTGGGAATATCTTTAAAATTCAATTCCACGGCATTGGCAAGCTGTTCTAGAAATAGTTTGTTGAACTCCTTGAACTTGCTGTGATGAATCAATAGCTGCTCTCCTTTATTGATAAATAAACGAATCAGCTTGAGGTGGAGTTTATTCTCGATCAGCAGAACCTGATTTTTGATGAAGACAAAATGGTCCAAAAGGACAACCAAATCCTGTAAATTGTACGCTATAGCGTGAATGTGGATCTCTCCCTTAATGGCAAAGAAAGCATCGGTTTTCGTAATAAAGAGTTTAATCTCACCCTTGTTTAAACCAAGTTGAATTGGCGAAAGGGTGGAGGCTGTTATACTGTCCGATTTTTCATAATCATGAAGATAGAAATCCAAGTGCAAAGGGTTTTTTACAATAGCCCGTAGGCTTGAGGTCATGTCGATATCCTGCTGTACGGCTTGCGAAAACTGATGGATCGCCGTGTAAAATTGCATTTCCTCAATTGAATTGGCCCGCCAGATGTGAGCTTGGCTCTCGCTCGCCGATATTGGATTTTTGGGCATGCCCGATTTGGTTAATGGAGCCTGGCAGAGGAGTATCTGTAAATTTTTATAATAGCGATTGCGTGTCAACACGACAAAAGTATGCTGCTGTTCGGCCCCTCCTTTGACCTTTGTAGCCTGATATTCCTCCAGCAGATCAAAGTCATCTGTAGAAGTTAGCTGTTTATCTTTTAATAGAAACTGGAGCTCCCCCGCTTGGATATGCGCAGAAAAATAGTTTTCCAAAGAGGATTCATTTTCTAGCCCATATTGGATGGCAACTTTTTTTAGGAGGCTCTGATAGCGGCTGTGATCAAAAAAAGCCAGCCAGTTTTCCTGCGTAAACAATTTGCTTAAAACAGCTTTTTGATGCCGGCAGAACCCAGTTTCTGGACAGTTACAAAATACAGCAGTTGTGGGAGCCGTATAGATGATCATTACCTCAAAGTTGGTGTAATTTTCCAGTACTTCAAACGTCGCCTGATTGACTTCCATCTCCACAGCATTGACCTGAAAATGAGCCAATGTCACATCCATCCACGGAAAATAAGAATAGCGGCTCACCTGAGTGAAATCGATATCAGTCAATGTATGTTGATGCAGGTCCATGATAATAGATTAAAAATTAAAGCTCATTCCGCCATAATAATTACGTAAGGGGGCAGGGTTGAAATACCGTCCTCCAAAAGCATTAATATCATTTCCAAGACTATATTTTTCATTTAGCAGATTATCTGCCCCGGCAAAGATGTTGATCTTGTGACCTGAACCTATAGACTTGGTCCACGATAATTTACCCTGCAAAAGATGATAGCGTTTGGCATAAACGGTGTTTGCATCATCTAATGGTATTGCTGCAGTTAAATTCGAAAGTAGATCTAATCGGAATTCCTTTGGAAAAAGCACATTTAATGAATTTACCCATACTGTTTTGGGGACAGCTGGAAGTTTATGACCACTATAATCTTTGTCAATTGTCCGGTAAGTTTTAAAACTGTAGTCATTTAGGGAAAAATTACTGGCTAACTGTAAGCTACGGACAATACCGGTGGTCTTCGGTGTAATCAAATAAGCTAATATCGATGCTTCCAGTCCTTTTTGGTTTATTTTACCCGCATTTTGAAAGTATTCAGCCCCACTTTCCCGTACTTGCCGGATAATAGCATTATTCATTTGGTAGGTGTAGGCCGCTGCATCTAAAATAATCCGTCTATTCCATAAATGCCAGCGCATTCCCACCTCATGATTTGTACCGGTTTCTGGTTTCAGCATTGTGTTGATCATATTGTCTGACGAGCGGACTTCTGCGATAGTTGGCGCGGAGAAACCTTTAGAAATTGATGCTCTAAGTGCGAGTGTCGGTGTGATTAAATAGGAGAGTGCTGCTCTTGGCATCCATGTGTTCCCGAAATCGATGTTTTCTTTGTTTTCTTGTGCGAGGGGATAGCGCTGTTGATAGCCAATTTTATTTCCATTTAATCCGAGCGACAATTCTATCTGGAGGCGCTCTAGCCATTCAAGTTGCGTGCGGGCAAAAAATGACTGCTGATTATTTTCCAGTTTGTCTTTGGCCTGCGGATCGGTAGCGACACCTTGGACATTATCGTAATTATCAATGTTATACCAGCCTTTTTGCGCTTCTAAACCTAGTTGAACTTCGTATTTTAAATCTTGGCTTAACAAATCGGCATAAGATAAATACAGGCGCGTTCCCAGATTTTTCTCATCCCTTTTTTCATAATTGGTGATGAACGGGTTTTTGATCTGATTGGAAGAGCCAAATACACTGGCAAACAAAGTCAGCTTAGAACTGAGCTGCGTCAGGTTGCTCAATCCACCAAAGATCGTTTTATCGTAGATAGCAGCTTTTTGTTCGGCTGCCCCAGGATTTGGTCCGCCCTTTGGTCTGGCTTGCCTACGATCGCTTTCCATTTGTGCTGCGGTGAGGCCACCCGGGGTCTGGTAACCTAGATCTGAATAAAATCCCGTAAATTTTAATTCTGAAGTTTTTGCGTACTGCCAATTGTAGTTGAGCTGGATATTCTTTTTGTTTAGGGCCGAATTTTGTCTATAACCGTCACTTCTGGTCCAACTCTGATTGATGGCTAGCTGCTGTGTCTGGCTGATAGGTAATATCGCATTAAGCTGTTCTTGGAAAAGGCCATATGAGCCACCCGTCAATTGTAGGTTGACTTCTGGCTTGGTCGATCGATCAAACCCTTTGCTGTATAAGGAGAGGACTCCGCCTGAATTGGCTCCATAAATCGAGCCGTCTGGGCCTTTTAAGATATTGATTTGACCCAATGTGTAGGGATCTATCAGATTAAGGTAGGTGTTTCCTCCAGCATCGGTAAGCGGAAAGTCATCCAGATAGATTTTTACGTTACGAACACCAAAAGGTGAGCGGATCATGCTACCACGTAGCGCTAGTCGATAACTGCCCGGGGAACGTTCTTCCATCCGTATGCCCGGTACCCTGTTCAATGCAGAGACAAGAGCGGGAGATTGTTGGGATAGGATCATCTGCCTGCTTAGGACAGCTGCCGATGAAGTTAACCGCAATAAAGGCTGTTTATTGAAATAGGCCTTAACCTCGACTTGTTCAAGCCTATTATTTGTCGTGTCCACTTCCTGAGCATATAATTTGCTACATAAACCAAGTGTAGCAAGTAAGTAGTATCTTTTCATCGTTAAATGTTAGGTCGACTTAGTCGGCAAATTCCTGACTGAAATAGATTTCAAAAATCTGCTTTGCCTTATTATATTTTAGGCATTGAAAATTAGCATATACGGAGCTTGTCGGTACACATAAGGTATTCGACAAGGCGTCTCTTGAAAAGTTTTTGTTTAAACATCCACGCTTCAAATCAAAGGTTTTGTTCGTAGAAATATTGTCAACACAAAAGGAGTTTTCATCAATGAGATAATTTGAATTATTTAAGCGGATATAATCCTCCTGATAAATCAGTTCGGAGGCGACCAGGTAATCAAGAGTGCCAAAACTGGAGGAGCAATCCATCTTTTGGAGCGTATTGAAGACTTTTAATTCGTCGTATAATGTTTTGAAACTATTGTTTTTTTGATCAAACAGTAAAATCTCGATGCGATGGTTGTCTTTATTATAAATAATATATCCTAAATCGCTGGTGCCATTCCCAAATATATTTCCTTTCGTGAGGGCTAAAATAGCGTAGTTCGCATGGCTGAGAAAGTAATCCTTTTGGTTGGCATTTAGTGCGGGTGTCAATTTCTGATGAAGTTTCTCGAAGAGGCCGGCATTAGCCATTTTCATTAATTGCTGTTCTTGTTCTCCTGTTCTTTCAGCAAAACGAGGGTTTTCGTAAAATGAAGTATCCGGCTCGTTTTGCGGGGATATAGAAACTGCAGCCTGCTCTTGCTGTAGTGTTGCTGTATCTTTTGTTGGTGCAATCTGTGTTTTCGGGGCATGTGTTTGATGACAGGAAACTAGACCTAGAAATAGCATGTATAGCAAAATGGTTTGTAAATTCATGATGAAGTTCTTCGATGTATTTTCTTCACGCTCCATTCCGTGAAAAAGCAACAATATCGGCTAATTTAGTTATTTTATGGCAAAGAAGGTTCTCTTAAGTTCGAATTAGAATGCTTCGTTGAGTCCTAAAAAGAAACCCCGAGATCCATATTTTCCGATGGCATAATCCAGACATAGATTTGTGCGCGTTGCTTTGTTAAATAGAACCCTTAATCCGGCACCACCGCCAGGCTGCCATCTTTCAAAAAGTTTGGTGCCAAGTTCGTCGCTGGCAGTCTGTAGGTTAAAAAAAGCAGCCCCACTCAAGAAGCGATTTTTTAAAATTGGGAAGCGGTATTCTGTTTCGGCATAGCCGAAAGAAATTCCCTTGAAATAACCGATGGTATAACCCCGGCCACTTCTGACAGCGACATCTCTTCCCGTGCCTGGGAGATCAAAATAGGGGAGTGTGCCGCCAAGTTTATAGGACCCCCAGTACCAAAATGCAAGTACATGAGCTGGGTCAGACTGAGATAGGCTAAAGTATTTCCGAAAGTCGGTTGTAAGCTGTACTGCACTTTTGCTACTGCCTAATAATGTTGTGTTCCATCGGACGCCGATATCGGAATAAATGCCCTTATAAGGTCTGTTAGGATTGTCCCTAGTCATATACTGCATATTTAACAACAGCCCATTGGAGTTATAGCTGTCGGGTTCGAAGCCATGTTTTTCCGTATAGATCGTATTGGGTGTGACATTGCCATTGGGGCCGCTGCTGGTTATTTTGCGGCGTAAGTCAAAAGCTAGTCCTGCTCCTACAAACAGACCTTCAGCAATGCGTTTATAGACTTTTTCGTTAAATGTGAAGGCGTTATATTTAGCCCCGTACTTCTTATGTTCAGGATTGGCAAGTATCTCTTCATCGGCATTATTCCATTTTCCATGGGGCGTCATGCCTAAGCCTGCGTCTAAAGCAACCATCTTGACGAGTGCAAAAGCACCTTGAAAATTCAGCTTATTGTTAGGCGTAAATACATTGTGGCTGATATAGAAAACCATGATGTTTTTTGTCGTAATCGAGGCTGATGTAGCGGCGATCGACATAGTAGTTGTTTTTGGATCACCAAGTATCTTCCCCGCTACTGCCTTAATTCCGATCTGGCCGCCAATGGTGGGATTGTAAGCAATGTTCGGCATTAGGGTTATGGGGGAGCGCTTACTCGAATGCTCTTTTTTTCTTTTAGGATGGATAATTCTTCCGATTAGATCAGATATATCATATTGACTGGCTAGGATAGAATCACGTCGGTGATTATATAGTGCGATAGAGTCAGACTGTGCTTCGGATTGTGCAGTAAGATCGGAAGGAAAGAATATAAAAAATATCCATAAGAAAGCGAATTGAAAGAAATAGTTATGACGTAAAAGGTGCTGCATACAATCGGATTTATCTTAAAACTAAACGTAAAAAAAATTAAAATGTTTTCTTGGGCACTCGGAGTCTGCCTTTTTTGATCTTTGAACAAATGCAAATCCGGTATTGTGTTGAAGAAGTTTATTTTTCTTGCGAAGCAGGAGAATTAAACTTGCAAATCACAGCAAATTTATCTTAGTTTGATTATTTAAACTAGGATATGATAGGACGCACTATATTTAATTACGGATTGACTTTGCTTTTATTGACTGGGGCTGCACACGCACAGGAACTTTATACCCCAAGAAATATGAAGCAAGCGATTGAAAAGGGCACGCGTACAACTACGGGTGAACCAGGGAAAAACTATTGGCAGAATTTTGGCAAATATAATGTACAGGTTCAATTGGATCCTGCCACAAAAACAGTCAGTGGAACAGAAACTATTTTATATACAAATAATAGTCCGGACACTTTGAAGCGGCTGGCGATACGATTTGTCAACAATGTACACAAGCCCAATGCCGTACGTGCGGCCTATGCTTCAGACGATTACCTAACTTCGGGATTGAAGATTAAATCTTTTAAACTGAATGGCCAGGTCTACGATGTAAACAGTAAAGATTGGGGGACCGTCAAACTTGGTGATTTTGGACAAAAGATCTTGCCGGGGAGCATCGCGAACTTGGAGATTAGCTGGGAATATCCTTTATCTGTAGAAAGTGATCGGGAGGGACTGCTGAATGCTTCTACTTTTTATTGTGCTTACTCTTATCCACGAGTGTCAGTATATGATGATTATAATGGCTGGGATGTTTTGGAGCATAATGGGAGACAAGAATTCTATAATGGCTTCAATGATTATCAATTCGAGATATCTGTTCCTAAGAATTTTGTCGTTTGGGCAACGGGTGAGTTAACAAATGCCGCAGATGTGCTGCAAAAACCTATTTTAGATCGATTCGAGAGATCAAAACGTAGCGACACAGCTATACATATCGCCACAGATGCTGAAATGAAAGCTGGAAGAGTGACAGCACAGGAAGCGTGGAATACCTGGAAATTTAAAGCTACTTATGTCCCTGATTTCTGTTTCAGTGTGAGCGATAATTATATCTGGGATGGCGGGAGTGTTGATCTAGGAAGCAAACGGGTGAGTGTGCAATCCAGTTACGTTGCTGGAACGCCGGATTTTGAACACTATATTGGCTGGCAGCAGTATTGTATTGACTGGTTTTCCAAAAATTGGCCCGGCGTTGCCTATCCATACCCGACGATGACAGCTGTCCAGGGATTTGCCGATATGGAATATCCCATGATGATCAACGATTCGAGTGTTCCGGATAATCTAGTGGACGCACGACAAACAGCAGACCACGAAATTGCGCATACCTATTTCCCTTTTTACATGGGAATTAATGAAACACGATACGGTTATATGGATGAAGGATGGGCAACTGCATTGGAATTCTGGATTGGAAATGCGGAAATAGGAGCCGAGAAGAACAAAGAGCTTTTTAAAGATGCCCGAGTAAAGCGTTATATCTTTGACCCCTCCACAGAAGAAGATCAACCACTGATTACGATGACTTCCCAGTTAAATGGGTTAGGATATGGCAATAATGCCTATATCAAAGCTGCATTATCTTATATTGCGTTAAGAGATTATCTGGGTGATGCACTGTTTAAAAAGGCATTACATCATTACATGGAGCTATGGCATGGAAAACATCCTACACCTTGGGATTTCTTTTATAGCATCAATGCTGGTGCTGGACAAAATCTGAATTGGTATTGGAAGAATTGGTATTTCAGCAATAACTACATTGATCTCAAAGTGAACAGCTTTAAACAGCTTAGCGGTAAAAATACACTTACTATCGCCAATGTAGGTGGGTTCGCCATTCCTTTTGATGTGCTGATTACTTATACGGATGGATCGGTAGAAACAAAACACCAGACGCCCGCAATTTGGCAACATAATGAAAAACAAGCAACCTTATCCTGGTCCTCGACTAAAAAGGTGAAAAATATTATATTGGATGGTGGTATTTTTATGGACTACACCGCCAAAGACAACAGCTGGGATAACCTAAAATAACCCAGTCGGTCGTGTCAGCCTTTATTTATAAAGGATGACACGATTTTTTGATGCATGAAGTTCTTAGCCGTGCGAATCTTGCCTTTGATGATGTATTTCTTTGCCCTCAATAATATGTTAAGACAAACTATCGATGGTCCGAAATGTCAGATTAATCCTTGCATGGAAAGCCTTTTTTGTAGGTGGAAGTCGATGCAACCAATAGGTTTGCGTAAGATCTTTCATGACCAATAGACTTCCATGTCCTAGAATGATATCTATTTTTTCCTTACTAGTCTTATGCTTAAAGGCAAATTTTCGTTCGGCACCCAAGCTTAACGAAGCAATTGCACCATTTTTTTTCAGATCCTTTTCCCCATCACTGTGCCAGGCCATTCCCTCATCACCATTGTGATATAGATTTAACAAACAGGAGTTGTAGGTCTCCTGCGTTGTTTCCTCTGCCAGTTTTTTCAGCTCCAGGAGTTCTTTTGTCCAGGGGAGCGCCCTTTTGGTGGTATTGGAATAGCTATATTCAAACGCTTGATCACCGTACCAAGCTACTTTTCGTTTAGTAATGATTTCATTGCCAAAAATAATGGCTCGGTCATTTACCCACTCTACCGAATCCATTAGTATGTCAAAATAATGGTTTGCGTCCTGCTGGCTCAATATTTTACCATAGTAATTAACAGTCCCATCGTAAGGGAGTAGGTTCCTATTGCCATCGAAGAGATTGTCGAAAAGTTCCATTGTATTGTATTGTATTGTATTGTATTGTATTGTATTGTAGCAATTTTTACTAAATGGCCGTATGGAGGGTTTCCCATCCAATCATGGCTGTTTTGCGTATGGGATCCCATCGGTATCCGCCAAATATGCCGCTGTTTTGAATCACGCGGTGGCAGGGGATGAGATAAGCGATGGGATTGCTTCCGACAGCAGTACCAACTGCGCGGGATGCTTTGGGTTTGCCGATTTGGGAAGCAATCGCGCCGTAAGTGCTTAAGTTGCCCATCGGGATTTTTAATAAAGCTTCCCATACTTTCAGCTGAAAGTCAGTCCCCTTTAAGTGTAGTTTTACCTGACGGATATCTTTATTTTCTGGGTTTAATGCTTTAAGGGCGTTTTCATGCATATTATTTCCCTGTTGCAGATAGGTTGCATTAGGAAATCGATGCCGAAGCGATGTAAAGGCTGTGACCTGATCATCTGCGTAGGCAATATGGCAAACACCTTTTGGCGTGGATGCAATCATCATCGTGCCGAATAAGCTTTGATAATAGTCGTAAGAAATCAAAAGATTGGCGCCCTCATTTTTATATTCCGCGGGCGTCATCCCTTCAATGTTGATGAATAATTCATGTAGTCTGCTACTGCTGGAAAGACCGAGCTGGAATGTTGTTTCGGCGATATTATTTTCCTTTAGCAATGATTTTGCATGATTTATACTCACGTATTGTAAGAATTTTTTTGGGCTCGTACCGGCCCAAGCAGTAAACATTCGTTGAAAATGAGCTTCACTCATGTAAACATGAGAAGCGATCTGACCCAAGGTAGGCTGTGTCTTAAAGTTTTCTTGTAAGAAATGTATAGCCTTGGCGATCCGTTGAAAATCTACTTCTTGTTGAATAGTCATGATTGTTCATTTAATTTATACAAAGTTGGTCATAAGAAGAAGCTTATAAAATCCGATTTATGCTAAATTAATGTTGACTAAGAAGATTTGTCCGAATGACCCAGCGACTTTTCTGGAGCGACAATATCACGGATCAGCTGTTTAAGCTCTTTAATCTCCGGAAATCGCCCGGCCCTTTTTCGATCAAAAATTTCAGTATTTGCTACGCGTACTGTATAGCGGCCTGCGATTTCGCTCGGCACGAGCAGAACCCCATGAATTTCTTCCGTAAATGAACTCAGCACCTCTTGAGCCATGTAGGCGGCGCGAAGCATCCAATTGCATTTTGGACAATATTCAATTTCAATAACAGGTTTTGTTGCCATGAGTCAAGTTAAAGTGCATTGTTTTGTTTCAAACAAATTTATCGATCCTAATGCAGCAATCAAAACCATTTTTGTCATGGAAATTTCGAGATTGTCCCGGCGCGAGTTTATTTTTTAGTATAAAAACGGACCCATTCAATTGGCCTTTTGTCGGGTAATTGAATGGGATGCCGCTATTTTATATCCCAGACTATTGTTTCGGCGGTTTAGCCGATTTTCAATGACGTCATCGTTAGCGATCCAGCTACAGAATTGTCGTTAAAGAGAAACAATTCGTCATTTTTGTCCTGTAAACCAAGTGTATAAATCAAAGGTAAGTAATGTTCAGGCGTTGGAATTGCCAAGTCAAACTCTTTACCCTGTTTTCGGAAATCAATTAATGCCCCATGGTTCCCATCCTGAATAAATTTCTTCATCTTTTCATTGGCTATTGAAGCCCATTCATAGGCATAGCCTGTGGTATTAAGTTTGTCCCAAGCGACCATCCGCAGGTTGTGCACCATATTGCCGCTCCCGATAATCAGTACTCCTTTTTTCCGTAGCTCGTTTAATTGCTGTGCAATCTCATAATGATATGCCGCAGGCTGTGTATAATCGATACTCATTTGTATAACAGGTACATCTGCATTCGGGTAGAGGTGTTTAACAACAGACCAAGAACCATGGTCGAGTCCCCATTTGTCATCCAGATGAATATCCGCTTTGCTAACGATACGTTGGGTTTCGGCAGCAAGGGCCGGGCTTCCTGGTGCAGGGTATTGTACATCAAATAAAGCTTGCGGGAAGCCGCCGAAGTCGTGTATCGTTGCCGGATGTTCCATTGCAGTGACAAATGTTCCACGTGTTTCCCAATGTGCCGAAACAACAAGAATGGCCTTCGGCCTCTCGAAGGTCTGGCCTATTTTTTTGAATCCCTGAACAAATTCATTGTCTTCGATAGCGTTCATGGGACTTCCATGCCCTAAAAATAGAACCGGATATTTGTCGGTTGCTTCGAGTTCCCCAGAAAATTTATATAAAGAATTCGCTTTGTGTGCTACTCCAGATAAGGGTAATGTTGCCATAATTTTGATAAAATCCTTTCTACGCATTTGATATTTATGTAATTGCGTCAATGTTCTGTACAAAGATAAGCGATGTGGGGAGGCAGGGGTATAATAATCAGGTCAATCTGTTGTATTATTCGGAAATAAGCTTCTGGATCTCATTTCTGAATTCTGATGGCGTTATTCCTGCTTTCTTCTTGAAAACATTGGTAAAGTAGGCTTTTTCTTGATAACCTAATTCAAAACCGATTTCCGAGATTGTTTTGTTTGTTGTCAACAATAAATTTTTAGCTTCAATCAGTTTCCGCGTTTCGATAATTTCAGAAACACTTTGCTGCAAAATATTCTGACAGATGAGATTTAAATTCCTCGTGGACATGAAAAGTTTCTCTGCGTAAAAGTTAACACCTTCGGGACGGCGATAATTTTCTTCCAATATCGATAGAAAGCTAGTAAAGGTTGTGCTCTGATTTTTTAATTGTGACTGCGCATCGGGAAATTGCCTTTTCCGTTCGGATTCAATCATCGTAAAAATAGTGCTCAATAGCTGCTTAATGACAGCATAGTCTACAACAGCCTGTAAGGTTTCCTGCTTCATCAGCTGACACAAGGTTGTTAGTCTGTCGAAACAGACTGTATTGGGGAAAGTCAATGTAGAATTGTCGTGGAAGTGGGCATAGAGCTGAAATGTCGTTTCGGGAATGAATTCGCTTTTAAATCGAATGACCCAAAATTCAATGTTATTATTATTCAAAAGTGGTTTAACACGGTGATTTTTCCCCTGCGTGACAAAACTTATAAAGGGGGCAGCATACGTTATTGTTTTAAAATCGATGAAATGTTCAAGTTTTCCTTCTACCCCAATAATCAGTTCCTCGAAATCATGTTGGTGTATTTCGTTTTTGGATTGCTGTATGCGCAGTGCCTCATTGGCATCGATTTTATAGATTTTGAAAAGCCCGTTCAAAATGAGTAAGAAGATTAATTTCTGCTATATGAATATACGGTTTCCTTTGCATATAGTATATAATTGGACTTCATAAATCCTATGCGAGTCCGAGTGTTTGGCATTTTTCGACTGTTTTTCGGTACTTCTGGGGCTGCGGTTCGGTTTGTTTTCGGGTTTGAACGGAGCCTGATTCTGTCCTGAATCAGGCTTGAATGGACTTAGTAAGGGTTTAGCTTTACCCTGCGACCGGGATTTATCTATTTTGAGTGCGTCCTGATTCCAGGCCGGAGTCGGACTCAACACGGATTCAATACGGACTCAACTCGGACTCATTGTGAATAGAAGGAGCTCACACCCCGAATCTGCCCCGGCCATGGTATGGAGCAGCCGTTGAGCGTAGGCGAAGGCATCCGCAGGCTTTGCCCCACGGCCGGTACACTACCGCTGAATGGGACCAGCTTTTGCCCAAAATAAGGAAGAGTAAAGGACTCCTTATACCTTAGTTTAGCTTTTGTCTATATGTAGCTTAGCATTAAGTTAGGTTTAGTTTAGCTTATACCTATACTATACCTAAACTAAACCTAAGCAAACCCTAACTAAACCCTAAGTAAAAGGGTAAGAAAGTATGGCTCCTTTGACCGGGGTATTCCGGCGCGCTGCGCCCGGTCATTTTGATAATGTATTTCTGCCGTCGTTATCTATCTGTATGATCATTTTTGGTACGGATTCTATCCAACAGATCTGTGCAGGCTTTTTGCAGAAGATTCCAGCGGAATGCAGAGGCTGATATTTTCTATTCTTTTGACTGTTCTCTTCCCGCCCGTTCCCTTCCATTGGCTACACATGTCAGCCCCGTTCAGTGCGGCGGAGCCTTCCCTTTTTCCATATAGGCTGCCGGATCAGCTTTTTTCGCCTCCCTCTGCACCTTCCGCCACCAAAAACCAAAAAGAATCTTCCATCCTGACAGGCAGTTACGGGTTAAATGAAAATAATAAGAACAAAAGGCTTGGAAGTTTGTATTTAAACTCCCTATCTTTGCACCACTCCGCAAGGGAGGGACGGTTACTTCGAGAGAAGGGGCCATGAAAAAAAGAAGGGTTTAACGTGAGTTAGGCGCGGAAATCGGAAAAAGGAAAAGAAAAAAAACTTCAGAAAGTTTTTGGAAGTTCAAAAAAGATTTCTACCTTTGCAGTCCCAACGGAAACGGAGGGAAACAAAAACGATAAAGAGGGGCGCAATGTCCATCGGAATATAGCGGATACGGAAGTTGAAGCGAAAAAAGTTCTTTAAGAAAACACAATCATGTAAGCGTGACGAGTAGACAAACGAAAGTCATGAACAAATTCAAGAATTAGTTCAATTCGATCC
>Ga0308160_10002497_pt1 | contig 22127 bp, 27 predicted proteins | sample PhyFR1_FD_201036 | JGI IMG/M metagenome (GOLD analysis project Ga0308160, IMG submission 201036) | Phyllosphere microbial communities from UC Gill Tract Community Farm, Albany, California, United States - DLSLF.R1 | ecosystem: Host-associated > Plants > Phyllosphere > Unclassified | place: USA...
AAAGTGGCGACTTTAAACATCTCTAATGTTTATAGTTCGTAATACGAGTCCTGCTCAAATGTGATTATCGTCTAGCTGTATTCGAGTCCTGCTCGAGGAGTTTGAAAGATAAGATGGAATGGTGGCGTCCGATCGCTCCACACCTGTATATATACCTTACTCATTCAGATTCCGATGAACTGGAATCGATCAAAACCTTGATTTTGCGTCAGTCCGACTCCTGTTCTCTAAACTTGCGTCACTTGCCGCCGGTCCTCCACCTAAGCATCTTGCGTATATGACTCCGTTTCTCCACTTAATCAGCGATCAATTAAGTCACTAGTTAGATTACTGAGCATCAGATTAGAGCAGCTGATCGGCGCCGGAGAATTCCGGTGATAAGATTTGAGACAAGGTACCAAAACTTTATTAAATTGCGCCGTTTGCGGTAGTTTCCTTCTCTATTTCGATATATCTGCTGCGAGTTGCCGCTGATAGCTTCGATGCTTCTCGGGCACAGATACTCCACACTCTGAATGACAGTGCCAAGCGGTCGTTTAACCCGTCAAACACCGCTACAAAGCTCCACCTCTCGCCACCGACCGCCAAGTCTCTCTAAGTCTCTCTAACGCCTCCAAGGCTTCTAGACACTTCCCAGAAGTCAAAAAGGGAGCCCAAAGGGCTATTTGAACACCGTGGGATTCGAACCCACGCCCGAAGACCACCGTTCTTCACTAACGCGAAGCTTGAAGCGGCAAGCGCCCAATTGCTTGATCGGGAAAGATCCTGAAGGTGGCGCTAGTCCGTTAGCAATAAGTTAGACAGCAGGAGAAAATACGAACCCTTAACCACTCGGCCAGATGTCCATTTTGACCTCGACGTTTGACAACAGAGGTATCTATACCACATTGGTTTTACGAAAAGGCCTCCGAAGGTGATCAAGAGGTGATTCAGCTTTCTAGTCCGCCTGGTCCTCAGCCTCACTGCTGAAGCTACACTCTCAGCTTTGACGTCGATGGTCGATGCCAGACATGCGTCGCGCCTGCCGAGCAGTTGCTCAGAAAGGCAAGAGAAGACGCCACCGGAAGTGCCACAAACTCTGAAGTTGTTCCGTCGTGCCTGAATGGTAACATTCTCGTTACGACGTCCTTTGACCTTGCTGTTGTACATATCTCTGCAACACAGAGACTGCTCATCCTCTATCCCACCATGAATACTCAGTCACGCATCCACATTCGAAGTACAGCAAGGCCGAACATATGGTAGCTTATCGACGAGTACGTTGTAGCCCCGGCTGGAAATTCCTTCGGGCCTATCATCAGCGTTACCAAAGGATGAATTCAAGCCCTGCGATTACTGACGCACACACAATCTGTCTATCTGTGTGTCTGTACTAGTCCAACTGATTAATCAAATCTCCGTTCCGGTCGATCGAAGAGCCAAAGGAGTCCGGGGAGTATATATACATTGGATTAGGGGGATTCGCGTCCATCAGCTTCTCGCCGACGGCGTGACAAGATCACTACAGCGCTCATGACCCAAGTCACGCTTCCATTGACAATCTCACTTCTTGCTCCGCCAAGGCCGCTAGGCGATCGATTGGTAAATGAGGCTTGACGTTGTCGCCATTTTGACCGATCAAACGATGGCGAACAAGGTATAAAAAGGTGAGACGAGAATGTTGTATTACCGCAACTTCTTCCCCCTCCAACCATTTCTATATCTCTGACTAGTCACTCGCTTTTACTTGGCCGACCTACCACACGCTCTTTCAATATGAGTCCAAGAACCCATACCCCTCGAGTGAGTATACTTAACACCCGTCTCGATGTTGAAGCTGACTTCAGCCCACCAAGGACCTCGATATCGAATCGAGGTCTATCTTCTTCAAGCTCTATACAATGTGGCAGGAGGTGGATGCCGATCTTGAATACGCAGGTCTGGGAATGCCATCAACTTTCGCCGATCACATAAGTCGAATCAATTCAGGCTCGCAAGTCGTCAGGGATACCGAAAAGGCTTGGTTTGAAGCATTAGTAAAGTCGACTCATGAGTGAGTACCGTCAATACCAGAAATGTCTGAGCTGACAGCTAATAGGCTCACTGAGCACCAGTTCGAAACGGTAGATCCCAACCCCGAGCCCAACGGTTCGCAGTACATCCCCTCAGCTACAGGACCACGCAACAAGATCTTTCCCACCTACTTCATGAATGTCGATAAGCCTGCAATCCCGCGATTGCGACCGTTCCGAGTTGCCCACATGCCTTATGTCGATACACCAAATGGCCATGCGCCTCGCCTCGAATTTGGCTATACAAAGGAGCAGTTGGCACATTGCATTCGAGTAATTGCTTCCGTGAGTCATTGCTCTTTATCCAGTATCCCGCACAAGAACAAAATCTCGCAGAGTGCGGGATTCTTATAGGACCCTCGGCTGATGTACAGGTCAGCCCCTACGACACCCTCCACGGCTCATCGTCAAACAGGGACGCTTGTATCAAGAAGCTCCACAATCACCGACCTGGCTGGACCGTCGCCCAAATTTGTCCTGACCTCGTTCCGGGAATTATTTGTGGAAGTTGTAACGCAGAAGGCTTTGTCACCGCCAATGCCATCATGGCTCGGCTCGGTATGACTGGACGAGCGCACAAGAATACAGTCCCCCCCGCCCTCCTCAAGCATATGGCTAAACATTCCCTTCAATGTCCCATCAAAATACCTTTCGAACACTTCATCTGGTCTTTCGCCGCCATCAGCTACGCTACTGATCAAGACATCAATGGATGCGAACATCGAGCATGGAATGTCCTGCAGAAGGAAAGGTCTTTTAAACAGATGAAGTCCTGGATTCCCACCACCCCGACTAAGGCTGGTAAGTAAAACCTTTCATGTTGGATATCGTAAGCTCACTTCAGCTTTCAAGAAGGAACAGGATAGATTGGTGAAGGTTAAGCCGGCTGTCAAGACTGAGGTTAAGACTGAGGTAGATGTGGAGGATAAGGGGGAAAAGCGAAAGAGGGACGCTTGATGGGTTCTCCGCGAGTGGATCTGCGTTGGAGTATGGTGTGAGTTGGTGTTGTAGATACCTTCGGTAGTTGTGCTCTCGGTGTTCGTTGTCTTTTGGTAGTCTTTCCGGGTTCTCATGCATGCTGGTCATGTTACTACTTGCGCGATACGAAACAGCACTACAAACTGTGAATCGTGCCTGTAACGAGTTTCTATTGTTCGCTGAGTTTGATAATGTCAGCTTCATCCTTGTACGATCACAGCCCCATCATGCCGGAGAATAGGAAACGCAGACATCGCTAGTCTACGCTCTGGTGCCGGCATCTACAAATCCGCCCGCTCTATACAATCGCGCTCAAAGAAGCTGGTCTACTATTTAATCACGATGAGAAGCATGAACATCTACAACAACAGCCTCCTCGCACGTCATCCATTCCTACAACCTTTAGTCAGTGGCTCGAAAGTGGCTCGACCCTCGTTCGAGCTGTGGACGGACTCATCAAATAGAGGCTACGGAGCGCATCTCGGCTCGGCCGACCTTCCGATCGCGCTGTACCAGCAACAGCGCATGCCCTCGACTATACTTCCAGCTATCGGTCGCCGGGGGTCAAGTGAGCGCTTGGATCCAATCGCGCTAGCTTCCGAATTCACGGCTGCTCACGAAGCAGCAGCAATTTTCTTGAGTCTCGCACACTGGAAACCGCTGTTAAAAGGCGCAGTGGTTGTGGCCCACACCGACAACACGACTATCTCTGCGGCCTTTGGACGTAGAGGGACTAGAGTGACGGTGGGACGGGAGGATATTTTGAAGGTAGTGAATGCTGTCAAGAAGTGGGCCAAGTGGACGTCCAACTAGAAGTGAGATTGGTGAAAGCTAAGGATAACCGATTGGCCGATGCACTGTCAAGATTGGCGCCGGGCAACCACCCGGCTTTCACTAGTGAGATCAAAACATTGTTGATGGACGGTAGGGAGGCTAGACAGGAGGGAGAGACTATGATCAAGAAGATCACCGCGGCCAGCTTGGTTCACAAGTACACGCAGGACGAAGAAACCGCCCACTTGGTCCCCCTCAATACGCCGGATCAAGAATCTTCACGAAACGAAATGGACACAGGCGAAACAACCTCCTGGGAACTTGCGGAGGAGGTCGTCTCGCCCACCGGAAGCGCTGTACATGTGCCATCAATGAGCGCCCGAAGCGATATCGATGGAACTCCAAACATGGATGGATTTGAGCAAACAGAACTGCCGACAGAGACACCACGCAATGATTTCAACGCCTTGTTTCGAGCTATGGAGAGAAGTAAGGCGGCAAAGGCGAAGGTGGGAGGGATCAGGCGGCGGGCGATCAATATCCCGGAACGCACACTTATCGAAGCGGCAGAGACCATGATCAAGCAGGCGCAGGAACTCGTCAAGGCGGCGGAGAAATTGGTCAAGGCGGCAGGGAAGAAGAAATGATATCACCCGCAGCGGGAAAGGGTGGGATTGGACTCAAACGAAATAGACGACACGAGGTGATCTCAATCATATTGTTGTACGCATAGAGAGGTTCCGTTTCCGCAATAGCTTTACTTTAGAGGTAGCTTTACCACACTTTTGATAGAATACAATACACCACTCATATTGCCAAGACAGATGCCTGCCAGATTCCCACAGCCGGTGATGGTGCGTGCCTGGAAAGTGGAGGTGGGTCAACGTTGATCGCTCTAATCGTCGTTCATCATGTCCTTCACACCTTCCGGCTCGAGGTACGAGGACTAGGGACCAGGAGGTCGCAGCGAGACCTCCAAGCAATCGACTCCCCACTTGTCAAATACAATCAAGTGTCCGGGGTTCAGAGACACCAACGATCATGCTGGACTACTACAACATCCTCTTACTCTCTCGTCATCCCATCTTCCAACCCTTCCGAAAGATCCTCCAGCTCTCTCGCCCAACATTCCAGATCTGGACCGACGCCTCTGGACAAGGATATGGAGCCCACCTCGGTCCGGCAAAACGACCAATAGCTCTATTCCAGCATAAACGTTTACCATCGATCAACCTCCTTCCTCCCAATGACTTCCATTCAATCAAACTTCCACCGGCAAATATCCAAATGCACGAAGCGGCAGCTTTATATTTATCTATCTATCATTGGAAAGGATTATTGAAAGGCTCGAATATCGATGCGTATATGGACAATTCGGGGGTGTGTGAGGTTTATGGAGGTCAGGCAAAGGGGACAAAGGAAGTGAGGGTCATGACGGATGCAATCAAGGAACTGGTCAAGGCGGAGGATATTGATCTGACAGTGACTTGGATTAGGAGGGATAAGAATGTAGTGGCTGATGGATTGTCAAAGTTTGCCCAGGCGGACGATCCGAGGTATACGCGTGGAGCACAGATGCTCATGGAGATGGGCAAGAAGGAGAAGAAGGTGGTCAAATTGGTCAAGAAGATCATTGCCGCGGACTCGATCACGCCAAGTGTTTGAGGGGAAGAGACCGGATGTACTACTAGATACTGTCATTCATGGAGAAGAGAGAGGGGACAAGGAATGAGACGGCGACATGGCTTGCGGTCGACGAGATGATCTCGACATCAGTGTTGTTGATACCTCCTGTTGTACTATTATGTACTATCGTTTCGTCATACATTGCACAAGGGTAAGGCAGGTCGGATCAGAAGCGCCTTATCGATTATCATGATCATCAAATCCCCAGGTTGCGGGGTGCGTACGGACGCGTACGGGTGCGTACGGGTGCTGACGAGTGAAGTGTCGGCTAATGATATAATGTACATGCAAGCACGCTCAAGCCTGAGCATCTACCGACCCCTTTCGACCTCTGAGTCCATGTTCTGTCCGCTCCAACAGAGTGGCAGCCTCTGTCAGACCCTGCGATCTCCATCCCTCTAAGCCTGAGCATCGACCTCAAAGAGCTTATCCAGCCCAACCTCGACTTCTGAAATCTTTTCCAGCAGAATCGAGATGGCCTCAGGAATCAATTCCTCAGGCTTATACTGACCAGCCGATTCCACATTATCTAATTGTCAGCCAGGCTCCTATTCTGCAAAAAATCGACGTACACAAGAAATGATCCCTTATCCTCGATAGCTGAACCAAGTCCTGGAATTCTGGGTGTCGTAGTACTTCTCGCGATACTGTATCTTTTCTTGGGTTCTTGACTATACATTGTGGATTTCCGTTACTGTCATTCTCGATTGAGATAACTCCTGGTGGGAAACAATCTCTGAACTTTTCTTGGTGTTCTTGAGGAATGGGTGAGCGGATAGTAATGTGGGGTAGGAGTCTGTATGATGCGGTTGCTGCGATGTTAGCGTGGCCTGATTACGAGGTACTGGTAGCTTACCGACTGGCGACCATTTCGAGTGGTCTGCCCCTGTCCCCTTTCGTGCGAAGCAGTGCATATCCACCATCTAACCATTAGCCTGATTGCCCACAAGTCTACAGGGAACGACTCACCTGACCCGGCCTCAATTTCGTCAACAAGACATCATCTACCACAGGCCTAGGCTCATCCCCTCTGAACGTCTCTTGCTGCTGATTGACCGGACTCCATTCCAACATCCCCGAGTAAACATTCGAGTCATAGTACAATTTCCTAGGATCCGTCTCTCCCTTCTGAGCATCTGGGCGTCTATCACATCGGACTCGGAGATCCATGATGATTGTATCGTTATCGAGATGTTTGTTGGATCCTGGTGCTATTTTGTTAGCTTACCTCTGTGTAAATTCGAGATGACTTACGGGGAAAGACGAGTTTACGAGGATCCACCTTTAAGGGAATTAAGCCTAGACGATGTGATAGAACTTCATCTTGCATGATTGAAGTGTTGTTCCAAACGTACACCTCTTCGATAGCTACTGTTGGGATCTGGTATCAGCATCAATCCATCAAACTTGTTGATGACTGACCTCTGCAATCATGACTCGTCGTAGTGCATTTGCTATTGACGCATCCACACCGACCAAGTCAAATTCGATAGTTGACGGTGTGAGCCTCTGGACGGAGACTACTAGGTCCTGTATGTGAGCTAGAGTCCAGACTGGAATAAGCAGCTACTTACATCCTTGAATTTCTCCAAATCCCAAGAGTGGTTCTCTCCGGGATAGTGACCTGGGAACTCAGATCCAGCAACCTGATAATTAGCGACCATTCATGGGAACCTAAGATCCTATTGGGAAAACCAAGACGTACGGCTCCTATACGTTCAGGAAGCACCTGAACTTGACGACGCTCATCCTCGTTTGACCTGGGCATTGTGGTTGATAAATGGGCCGACTTGGTTGACCTCTCTTTCGTCTGACTATATCTTATTGATTGCTTCACAAAGGTTGGCGGTACTGTAGCTGTTCTGTGGCTAGGACGGAGGGCGTTTGGCTTAAGTATTAGTTGAATGCAGACAATTGATGATACCTTAATTGACAGAGCGAAGATTCAACTTTTCTGACACGTGGTATATTACGTAATACTGTTGTTGACGCGACCGATTTCTATCGCCACTCATGTCACAAGAAGATACAATTAAAGATCGAAATCAACACTCTATTACACTATACTCATATCTTGATACAACATGCTAAGACGATTACCTCAGTCCAAACCAGGAGATCAGCCAGTAACATCAGCAACATCAGGTGGATATGGGATAGTATCAAAACCATATAAACCACCGTCAGCATTAGCTCCGACGCGTACATTGGCTATACCTGGTCGGAAACGGAAAGCTGTTTCATACAAGGAACAAGGAGGAGGAGGGAAGGACGATGATGATGGAGATGCTTCTGATGGAGAGCCGAAGAAGAAGAAGGGCACGTTTGAAATGGGCAATAAAGTCTATGGCGATGATGGGGTGCTCGGGGATATGGCAAAGTGGTGTAATCGGAAGTTTCCAGTGTTTGGGAAGAAGGATAGGACAGTGGTGTTTGCCAAGGGGTAAGTCAGCTGACTAGAACTCTATCTCCGAGCTGATGATCAGATTCTCGATACCGGTAATGATAAATCCCAAGACATCAGAGCAAATCATCCACACCCTATCACACGCCTCACTAGGTGCCCGCCCGCACCCCTCTCTCGCTCCACGGCCTCTATTCGACCCCATGGCAGACCACGCAATCGTCTTGTACGACCCGACAATAGACGACAAACCAATTGTAGAAGTCATTGACGACGAAGCAGCAGAGGCAGAACGGAAGAAGAGGGAAGAAGAAGCAAAAGGACCTCACAAGTCATTGAAAGCAATACTGGGTATCGTGGATGTCAAGAAAAAGCAGGAGATCAAAGTCCCCGTGGTGATTGATCCGAGGTTGGCAAAGATGTTACGACCACATCAGATTGAAGGTGTCAAGGTATGTCTCCTGTTGACTGGTAACTTCTGTTTGATTCGAGCTGATGATAGTTCTTGTACAAATGTACGACTGGATTGATGGCGGATGGTGCTTGGGGATGTATCATGGCGGATGAGATGGGTCTGGGTGCGTTACCTTTCTTGCCACTGGAACATGCTGATGTACTAGGAAAGACACTGCAATGTATAGCTCTACTATGGACACTGCTCAAGCAATCGCCAATAGCAGGGAAAGGGACATGTGAAAAAGCGATCGTAGCCTGCCCAACATCACTAGTAGGCAATTGGGCCGCAGAATTAGGTAAGCATCTTCCACCTCGCATTCACGAGTCAAGCTGATGGATAGTCAAATGGCTAGGACCCGGAGCAATCAATCCATTCGTAGTCGATGGTAAAGGAGGAAAAGCAGAGCTAGTCCCAGCTGTCCGGAGATGGGTCAATGCACACGGCAGAAATGTTACTCTACCTGGTAAGTCAGCTGTGCTACCAATTCGTTCCAGAGCTGACTAGCAGTGATGATTGTTTCCTACGAGACTCTCAGGACATTACAAGATGAACTTGCTGGTGCGCCGATTGGGCTTCTACTCGCCGACGAGGGTCATCGTCTGAAGAATGCCGGTAAGCTATCGAGTTCAAGGAAGTCTAAGCTGACTTCCAGACACCCTCACCTTCCAATCTCTCACCGCTTTAAATGTCCAAAGAAGAGTGATCCTCACTGGGACACCCATCCAAAACGATCTATCAGAATACTTTGCCCTACTCAATTTTGCAAACCCCGAATATCTAGGTTCCAAGCTTGATTTCAAGAAGAATTTTGAATCCAAGATTTTGAAAGGACGAGATGCAGATGCATCTGAAAAAGACAAGTTGGAGAGTGATGTTAAATTGAAAGAACTCGGCGGGCTGGTTTCGAAGTTCATCATCAGGCGAACGAACGATCTTCTTTCGAAATATCGTAAGTCTTCCACACTGGAATGATGCAGCACTGACGAGTAGTACCGGTCAAATACGAACATGTAGTATTCTGCCGTCCTTCGAAACTTCAAAAGGATTTATACAATACATTCGTAACATCCAAAGATGTCCAGCGATTACTTCGTGGGAAAGATTCTCAACCCCTCAAAGCGATCGGGTTACTACGGAAACTAGTCAATCATCCGGATTTACTTCAATTACCAGAAGATCTACCTGGGAGTGAGAATGTGTTACCTGCCGATTACCAGGGTAAAGGTCGGGATAGGAGTGTGAATTGCTCGTACTCTGGGAAATTTGTTGTTCTTGAGAGGTAAGTCCCTATTCTCCTCGCAGGGATCAGAGCTAATAAGATAGGATGTTGGACCACATCAAGCGGTTTACGACCGACAAGATTGTCTTGATCAGTAATGCCACCCAAACGCTTGATCTCATGGAGAAGCTCTGTCGTGCTAAAAAGTAAGCTGCACCTCTAGACCGCATGTGCCAAGCTGATGATGAGATACGGCTGTGTTCGATTAGACGGAACGATGAACGTCAACAAACGTTCGAAAATCGTTTCCCGGTTCAACGATCCAGAAGGAAAAGAATTCGTTTTCTTACTCAGTTCAAAAGCTGGTGGATGTGGTATCAATTTAATCGGAGCGAATCGATTGATCCTCTTTGATCCTGTACGCATTTATACTCTTCGTCTTTTATTTGAGCGGGTCGCTAATGGGCAGGACTGGAACCCTGCTAGTGACCAACAAGCTTTAGCTCGAGTATGGCGAGATGGTCAGAAGAAGGAATGTACGTATCTCCCCTCACTCATTTGACGCAGCTGAAGATCAGGTTTCGTATACAGATTCCAAACCACAGGAACGATAGAAGAAAAGATTTTCCAGAGGCAGTACGTCCCTTTCCTCCCTCCTGCTGCTCATCGTCGAGGATGAAGGACTGATATTAGGTGTCAAAAACAAAACCTATCAGCATGCGTGGTAGATGAAGCAGAAGATACAGCTCGTCATTTTACCCAAGATGACTTGAGGCAATTATTCGAATTTAAAGATACCGAATGTGATACCCATGATACATTTAAATGTAAACGATGTAAGGGTAGGAAACAATTTGTTAAAGCTCCTGCGTTGTTATATGGGGATTCAAGCACGTACGTTGGGTCCCTTTCCTCTTCTTCTTTCCTTCATTCCTTCCCGTTTCTTGATCTTGTTCCGCCCTCGAAGCAGTACTTACTTTTGGTTCAGAGCTGATAGACAGATGGAATCATTTCCCTAATTCAGAATTGGGCAAGATGCACGATGATCTCCTAAGGGCTGAACTGGGGTTACCGGAGGTATCATACGTATTCCAGTATATCTCCCACTAGCCTGGTGAGATGACAGTTTCTGGGTGGACTTGGGTCATTTATGATCTTGGGGATTTAGACTAGGGGGTCATATCATATATTTGTAGTCATAGCAATCAAAGCACAGTACTCGTAGCATGTTGTTGGAATGTACGCCATAATCATTGATCTCGTTGTGTCTCGCCTACGTGCCAGGTCAGTGAAAGGTGATATTGGACATACAACCGATACATGCGATATTATAGTGATGAAAAAGAACAGACAAGGCACAATGAATCTCGAAATTACCTCCTCTCCCTCAAGAAAAATACTACGACTAGAATCAACAAGATCCCATGTCCAGCAATGAATGCGAACAGGACGAGAACATCCCTGATTCGTTAGCCTACTAGTTCTCCCTTCTTAAGAGGATCATCAAGGGGTTGGGTTGAAGGATGAAATGTGGACGGGAAGAGGGACTGACCTGTAGTAATTCCCTAATTCGAACCCAAAGAGGGTTTGCATAATCAAAACAGCATTAATCTCCACATTGACCCCAGCTAGATTATCCTATTTGTCAGATTGATTGATTGATTGATTGATTGATTGATTGGAAATGAGACGAGGGTAAAGAAAGGGGTGACGTCAAGAAGGGCAATCGGGTGAAAGGATAGGTGGAAAAGAGGTAGGAGATCAAGATGAAAGAGAAGGGATGAAGGGGACATACGATAATCTGTAATCCCGATCCCACTTCATTAATAGCAAGAGCTTCGAGGGTATATCCAAGAGTCGAGAAATACCTCAACCACCGTAAAACAGGTGGGATCTGAGCGATATTGACGAAGAATCTGAATTATCAGCTCTCTCTTTTTCTCTCTCTTTCTCGAGACATCATGTTCGAACCTCGATTCGTAGGAGCAAAGAGGGACAGGAAAAGGACACAAGAGGACATACCCAGCATAGGTCATTAGGAACAAATTACAAAGCGATGATAAGAGAATAGCGATTCCTCCATGACGGAATAAACAAGCTAGTAGAAAATTCTGGATATTAGCCTTCTCCTTCTCCTTCTCCTCCGTTGTTGAGGCCCATGGCCAGGGTAGGAGGGACATACGAAAAGGACCATTGCGATTGAGAATTCCACGATGATCAGTAGGAACTTGAAGAATCTCGCTGCGTTTGGGGCTAGTCCCACCACTGCTAGTCAGCTTGGTGGCATCGCAATCGTGTCAAATAGCGCACTGAAGTAAACAATGACCCTACTTTGTCAGCTATGTCATGTGATACGAACACCAGCTTACCCAACTAGGATCGTAGGAATGAGCCTTAGGGGGATGACATCGAATAGGACCCTAGAGAGGAGCCATGATTGAGATCTAGCCATTAGCCTGTACTTCATTCTACCAGTGAATAGGGACTAACGAATAAAAATTCCCAGCTCGTTCACGCAGAAACAATCCCCTCACTTCCACAAGGTTATACAGAGCACTATCATCAGCTTACACCTCTCTCTTCGTTGCACAAAGAGACCGACCTGAGTGACGAGAAAGCAATTAAAGATCCTAGGAAGAATAGTGATCCTACCCGATTTTGAAATCCTGCGATGGTTACTCCGACTTGATAATATAGTCCACCGGCAAATACACCAAGTATACAAGCTAATACCTCATGAGCGATAAGCAAGGTTTTATCACTTCTTATCAGCTCTCCCCCTTACATCGAGTCTAGGCAGATCGAAGGAAGAGGGTCAAGGGGACATACCGCTTAAGATTCCGCCATTCCCTTCCGCTCAATACGGTCATTTGGGTGAGGAAGGTAGTAGCACAATAACTCCTAGGCCACCATTGCTTCTTTTGCTTTTCCTCGCTCAAATCTGATAAATCCACTCCCTGCCTTTCATCCATAAGAAGAGAAGCGGGTGGGTATTGAATATCCTTCTCATTCGAGGGAGACATATCTTCTTCTACGAATCGACTTTCTGAATTTTCTAATCGATGTTCCGAGTTCGAATTTGATACACTACTTCCCATACTACCTGTATTGGAAGCTTGTTTACCAGTCTTTAATCCCTCACTTGATCCGGAAGCGATCTCGAGTAGGTGGTCGGCAACATTATATCCCTCTGGACATGGTCTTCCTTGTTTTTCGAAATATTCAGCTGGTTTAGATCCACCTGGGCCAAAGTAGAGTTGACGTCCATTTGACAATAAACAGATTTGCGAGAATGAATGATATAGCGCTGAAGAGGGTTGATGGATTGAAGCGATTATTGTCGTTTTATTCTCCCCCTCTGTCAAGGACTTTAATAACTTGATTAATCTCGAGGCGGAGACCGAGTCCAGTCCAGAGGTAGGTTCGTCAAGAACCAGTACGTCGGGGGCAGCGACCAATTCAATACCGATAGAAACTCGACGCATTTCACCTCCTGATATACCCCTCCTCTCGATTGATCCGACGCGAGTATGGGCGACATCTGTGAGGCCTAGTTGGGTGAGGACAGTGATGGCTCGATCTTGCTTGATTCTCTTGGGGATGTTTTCGGGTAGACGGAGTTGAGCTGCAAAGTAGAGTGTCTCGAGAACAGTAGCGGTGGGTGATAGGACGTCAGACTGGATGTCAACCCTAACCAGCTGCGATAGATCCGGAGAGGTGACTGACCTGATCAACATATCCAATCTTGACCCTCTCCTGACCAGACCTGGTGAACCCAACCCGTCCCTCTACCTTCCCAGCCTTCCTCTTCCCAGCTAGTACATCAACAAGCGTAGATTTTCCAGCTCCACTAGGTCCCAAAATAGCAAAAAATCCTCCAGCGGGTAATTGACCACAAACATCCCTCAACACAATCTTTCCTCCGTTCGGACCGACGTTTTCCCCTGCTTCTCCTGTATTCGATACTTTTCCAGATCCCTTGAACCATGCTGCTATCCTACCCCATGATCCAGAGTGGGTGGGTTTGACTTCATATCCGACATTTGACCATGTTACCCCAACCCCGCCAGATTTGGGCAAGACACCATCAGTCCTCATATTCGCCCTTGCCTTTCGCCTCATGATTAAACCCCAGATCACAAGGGCGATAATAGCTAGGATGATAGCCCCAACAACCGCCAGACCGGCAATGACGCCCCCACTCAATCCTGAATCGTTTGATGTTGTGGAGGTGACGCCTGTAGCTTGGTCGATTACGTATTGCTGAACGCATTCTCCGTGGGTGCAGGACGAGAGGGAGAGTCCGTCGTTCCCGAATAGCGTGACGAGGAGGTTTTGCTTGAAGAAACAAGTCGATCCGGAGCAGTCGACCGTCAGTGGACCGGTTAAGGAGTTGATTACTGAGGCTAGGTTCTGGGTTGCCTGAAAATCAGCATTACACTTTAAATCGCAAGAAGAGAACCACTTACTTGTCCACCACCACAGAAAGCAGCACCAGGTCGGCACAAACATTCCAATTCCCCACAGACCCACGTCGATCCATTCCCCTGTCCTGACGTCTGTACACATTCTTTCGCCTGGCAATAAAACTGTTCAACTCCATCTAACCATAATTGGGCATAAGCAACTCCATCCCCACCCGTCAATCCAGCTTGCGTCAACGCATTAACCCCTCCCGGGGTAATAGAGGAATTAAGAGTTCGAGTGATAGTGAGGATCGTATCGCCTGGAAAGAGGGCTTGGACGGTTGATTGTATTACTGAACATGAGAGTTGTGAGGAGGTGTAGACGAATGGAGAGGAGGAACATGTTAGAGATGAATTGATTCCTGCTTGCGGTGTGGTTGAGGAATTGAGATATCGGTTTAAAGAGATCGTACACGCATCAGCGGTCTGGCACACTACTTTATGAGCTGTCGTCCTATACTATAGAGGATAGACTTACCGGTACACCCAGGCCCAGCCCAACCGGAGGTACATCCACAACCACTCTCAACGCTCCCTAAACCATTACCACCACCAGGCGCAGCAACTGCAGGCTCATACAAACTCCCCCCGCAGACAGGTAAGGAACAAGTCCCATTACCCCCACTTGAGGGATTGAATCCAGGCGGACAGAGACAAGTATCACCTCGGGGTGTTCCGAATTGAGAGCATTGTTGAGCAAGTCCAAGCGGCAGTAAAGCCGCGAAGGCGAGAAGTATTATCATTTGTCGAAGACTAGATTGGAGATGAGTTGATGTTGATCTAGATGCTGGGTTGGCGCATAATTTGCGCAGTCGTAGTAATATTGAGATATGAGGTGCGGGTATGAATAGGGCCCGAGTATTCAATTGATTTAGGAAGGAGATCTAATCGATTCAGGGTAAATTCATTAGGAACGACTTCAGGGTACTCTATGCTAATAGGATTTAGGCCCCATTCATATTCTTCTTGTTGTCATTCTATTTCCCTTCCTTATTCAAGATGAAGGCTATATGGAGCACTTGTGCTAGAGCATTCAGTCTACCTGGACCGGGTCAGAAGAGGAACAGAGAGAATGATATATCGGAGGAAGCTATACTACCTCAAAGTAAGAAACCAAAAATGGGAGAAACGAATGACGGTGAGTTGTACTGATCGTACTGATAGCCACAGTTACGCTGATTGAAAGATGCTCAAATCCAACCTCTACCTCACACACAACTGAATCCTACTATCACCAGAAGGATTACACTCCCCGCAACCATGCCCCATCCGAAATCTCCAATGGAAGAACGAGAGGGTATCTTCTCTTCTCTCTCACTTACATTCTTCTCCCCCTCCATACCTCAATCCACAATCAACCTATTCACTTCAAACGGAGGTCTCGCCCTCCCTACTCTCGATCCAATGGAACTGCAACACTACTTCAATTCACCCTTAACCGTCAATCATCCATTTTATCATGTCGACCTAATTTTCGTTACTGGCCCCAACGATTTACTTGGGACTGTATTGAAGGAAAGGGTTTTAATTTACTACGACTATAGGTGGGTCGAGAAATGTGTGGAGAGGGGTGCATTGTTCGATATGGGTAGGTATATTGTTGATTTCCCCATCAAATCCGAGGTGGAGGGAGGTAAAGAGGGCGATGAGATCAATGTGGATGGAGATCAAGTAAACCGACCGCCCACAAACAATACTTTCGATCGTCCTACCTCGCAGCTCGTCCATGAGTCACTTGCCGATCGTCTTACGTCAACAACCTCATTGCCCAAGACCGACAACCTCCTCAAGTATGCAGTACGCACCGTGCCCCCCTCGGCATTCACCTCCGAGTCGGCACTTCGAAAAGCATCCTTCAATCCCACATCGGGGTCAAGGTTCCGAGCATCCACCGCTCCATTCATTCGAGCCCGAGTTCCTACTCCAATGAACGCAGTAGCAGGCCCATCTAAACTCAAGGACGATCCAATTCAAGAACTCGTCGAACAGATCTTCATGCCCTTCGAACGAGCTACTAGCGAACGATCGGTAACTCCACAACTCCGTATCCCTTACAAGGCTCTCGATCAAGTTAAGTCCAGGGACTTTGAATGCAGGATGAAGGCATGTAAAGTACATAATCTGGTGGAGTCTTATCCGGATATGATGAAATGCGGGAAGGGGGATCAGATGATCATGGGGCTTGGGGGTGGGTTATCAGAATGAGTGAGTGAGGAGTCCCGATTTTTGCTGATCTGCGCAGGGCAGAGGGCGGTCAATGACCTTATGAGAAACGACATGATAACGAACCGATACGACCAATGATGACCTAAAGTATGGAGATATCAAGTGTGCAGGCAGGATTGATAAATGAGAGCAAAGAGTAGAATCGTGTGGCCAACGCCCAGCAACCAACCGGTGATACGTGTATGTACATAAACCAGAGCCAACAAATATGATGAATACAAGTAGATCAATGTGAATGGAAACAAGTCGAACAAGTGCCTTTCGCCTTGAAACTATTCTGAGTAAAATCATCACATCCACAAACCCCACAATCTTCCATCTCCACTCCTACCTCTCTCCCTAAGTGCATAGCTCCTAATCCATTCCCATTCCCATTCCCTCTTGGTACCGGTACCGGATTCCTCTCTCTCTCACTAACACCCGTATCGATAAAATCTTCATCGTCGGATCCACCGAAGGGAGATGCTTCTGCTGAAGCTGTATTTGATCGTTGCCTCGCCTGGGGTGGGGATAGGAATGAGTTATTAGGTAAAGAGGCAGCTAGGATATTGGAGGAAGACTGAGATCGACGAGATGGAGGTGGAGGAGGTGGTTTTTTCTTGATTGATCCTGGTAGAGCTGGTGAAGGGGAATTTCTTGTCCCTGGGTTTGGTTGTGGGTTAGAAGCGAATGCGGCAGTAGCATAATGATCTCCATCATCGAATCCATGTGAATCGAATTCGGACTCTGAAGTATACTGATGAGCGGGTGATGGGGATCGATAAGCGGTAGGCGGGGCTAGATTTCGAATAATCCCTCCTGAGGAAGGTGGGATGGAACGTTTTGGCATTGGCGGTGCAAGTGTTGGGGACGGGGTATATTCGTCACAGTAGGAAGAAGGGAATAAACCGGTTAAACCCTCTGATTCTCCAATATACCAATCATCATTAACCACTTGTTTAATCTCCACCACCTGCCCCACTACAAGTGGTAATTCATCATGCGCCCCACCCGCATAATCATGTTTCGCCCTAACATACCGCCTAGACAATGTAGGGGCAGTATTGGTTCGTCTAAATTTAGGTGGTTCGGGGGTAATCGACATTCTTGAAACTGAAGCTGAGAGAGTTGATCCGGATCTATTCCGATTTCGTCCTGAATATAATGTATCTTCCTCTTCTTCTTCTGAATGGAGTGCCATCCTAGAATTCGATTTACGAGGTTTGGAAGCTGAAGCGGATAATCCTGATTTCTTACCGAATGAACCGAAGGAAGGGAGCATTGATGTCCTCTTTTTAGCTGAAGCATTTGATTGGGACCTGTTCCGGTTGGGGGTGACTTCATCGTCGTCGTCGGATGCAGGTGCTGATTGTCTCGAGTACCCCTTCGATTGACCTCTAGCGAATGATTTGGCGGACGCGTTGGATTTAGCCCGAGGGCGGTTCTCTGTACTGGGCCTAATCGTTAGCTCTGCCTGTGTATTCCATGTGCGAGTAAGCTTACCCGGATGGCCAGCCATCTTTCAATTCCTCTAGAATCTCACGACATTTCGAGAAATATTCCAATTCAGCCTCCAATAAATCCGTTAAACCAGTATATTGATCCTGCTCAAGATTCGCAATCTGTTCTCCACGCATTACACATTCTTCCTCAACCTCGGCACTGATATTAGTTCTTTCTCTCATTATTTGTAAAATGAGACGATATCGGAAGAGAAAAGGGATGTAAGGAGTCAGACGTACAATCTCATTTTAGCCAATTCAACATCTTCCTCCAACATCCCCGGATCACCTTTTTTATTATTATTCAATTTTGAAATAGCTGCGTCTAGTGCTAATCGTCGAGATTCAAGCTTTTTACGAAGGGATTTGTATTCTGATACTGTTGATTGTGCTTGTTCTGTTTGTCAGCCACAAGCACCGAGTGCGAAGCACGAGTGGAGAGTATGAGAGGTGCGGAGCACGAGTGGAGAGTGTAAGAGGTATGTGTGGACGGCGGGGGAAGTACTAGTAGAGCAGAAAAAAGGAAGAGGTAGGAGTAAGACGTACCTAAATTAGCCATATATCCTTCCTGTAATCTATTTCCGAATTCCTCTTGGACGCCTGCCATCCTACATCGAGCTCGACCGTATTTAGCAAGGCTGTCCCCTGGTTATTAGCTTTCTTCTTTCCTTCTCCTCCCCATCTTCTTCTTGGCCCCTTCCCTCCATACTCAGACTGATATACCGATCTCTCCATGCTCTCATGTACAAGACCCGCTCACTCGCCCGCTCTCACTTACCAAATCCACCCACAACAGCATCCCCATAATCAATCATCACAAGTCCCACAGCCTCAGTATAGAGGATCTTATCCTTTCCTGAACCAGATGGCGGCATAGGATCGGAAGTAGGTTTCCGCCGTGTGATCTGTCCAGCGAACGGTTCGGATACTGCGAATAGGCTGTTGTTAGTGATTTCATCCTATCATCTCCTCCCGCCTGTCCCATTGATCGTGGATCAAGCGGGATGGCAGAAAGAGAAGGACACTTACCGCTCGATCCCATTCTTCTTGATTTCAATATCTCGTTCAAACTGGGTGAATTCAGATGATAATTGGGTCTTCTCGCCTGAAAAGACTTTTTCATTCGTCCATTGCGTGACCTTTCCCAGCTGGCTATTAGCCCATTTATGCTGTGAGATGTGGTAGAGGGGGCCATACCTGCTTGAGTGCTTTACGTTGCATTGTGATATGATGTGAATGATAGATGGTTACAAAGGAACTCCACCTTGCAACCTGATCCAGACAGCACAGGAACAGGGGTTACTCGTACCACGCTGACTTCAGGGAGTTATTCCGTAATCTATTGTCGAACGCGTTTGAGGTTTAAAGGGGCACCACGCCAAGGGTTCTATTACTGTCCAGTACATATGTAATAAAGAGAGTACATCTAACTACTTCCATCCAATAGTAGGTGACTTATTAACCCAATCCCCTTTCCCAGGTAAACATCCCTCGACAATAAACCGTCCCACTTCAGCCCTATTAATAGTCCATACACTCGCTCCTTCTTTCACTACACATTTCTCAGCTCCTTTAGCTTGTTCCGAGGGTACACCTGTACCCATCATAGCTGCTGGTCTTACTATGATTACTTCCGGTAAGAAATCTTTAGATACTTGTGAATGATCGATTTTGGCGAGTAGAGCGGGGAGTTCAGAGGTGGATGGGGTGGGTATGGCGGAAGAAGCGGTTTTGATTAGGTATTCGAGACCTGCTTTGTCTTGGTGAGGGACGTCGAGGAAGGTCTTGTATAATGTCTCATCATCAGCTCTTATCCCGTGAAGAAGGAGAAGATGTACCCTCATAACGAAAGGGAGGTTTGCATGATCCTTCCCAATCCCCATTGAACTAGTCACAATCACCCTCGGCTTCTCGCTCACATGATGAAGGACTCTAAGTAGAACAATAGCACCATCAATACAGAGATGAGGCTGATCGATGGTCATCCCCTTCAATCCAAATCCAGGTGATGCACCTACTATGAGCTCGGACCCAGTTGTGAGACGTACCGATAGTACTAATAACCACATCAACCTTCTTATCAAATAACGATTTGATATCTTCATAAGAGGTTGCATCGCCTTTAACTATCTTCAACCTCCCATCTGCAAGATACTTCTTGAGGTGATTATCCGACTCGATCAATTCAGGTTTTCGAAGTAGGATAGTAGCTGTCCATTCTGGAATAGCGAGTATTCGAACCAGGGCGTGATATCCACATCCCTTGGAAGCTCCTAGTACGACCGCATGCATCACCGATCAAGGTTGACTGTTAAGTGAGAGATGAGAGCGAGTGAGATAAGAAGGATGTACTATATAGAAGTCGCCGCCGTCGGGCTTCCGGGCACGAGGCCGAGGGTCATCCTTTACTTCTTACAATCAATGGGTGTTTTATCCCAATCAAAGGATGTTTGTCAGATAGCGAAAGATTGGACGCCTTGTGCCTAGAGCGAAGTTTATAAAATAGTTCAAAGAGATTGCGCCTTATCCTATCCCGCAGGGAGATGAGCTTGATATCCTCAGATCATACCCCACTCATCAGCCTCTGTATTAGCATTGATCTTGTTCATCTTGTACGCACTTTCCCGCGAACAACTTTGAATCGTAATCCACCGAGCGCGAGAAGGAGGAGTACACAGTCTGATGAATGAGGTACAAAGCCCAGACCCGAGTCAAAGGATACGAGTAATTAAAGCCTTTCTCTGCCGTATGCAAATCTCGGCCTAGACCCTGAGATCCAGCCGAACATTCAATTGTTTCAAGTTATTGCACCCAGCTTGACTTTTTCAAAGTTATTGGTACATACGCATGACCCATGGACCTTGTTCAATTTGGTGGGCCCTCCCGACTCCCCGCTACTTCCTCTCGAAGACCTTGGACTCCAGAGGAAGATAAGGCGTTATGTGCGGCTGTTAAGAAGTATGGGAGTGATACGGGCCAAGGCTCCTCTTGGGCCAAGATTAGTAGTGCAGTAGGTGGGCGGACTAATAAGGTATACTATACCATATATTATCGATAGGGCTGAGAATATAGGATTGTCGAAAAAGATGGTTCTACACCCTCGACCCCTCACTTCGAAAAGGTAGATGGACAAGGGAAGAGGATGATACATTACGCAAAGCATACGGGGAATTAGGTCCACAATGGAGGGAAATCGGTATCTCCCACCCAATCGTCTCCTCATGTCAAACTAATATCAGCATCAAGGATCCCAGGTCGGAACGATGAACAAGTAGCTAAAAGATGGAAAGATGTTTTATCCCCTGATTTATCACTTGATACCCCCTGGACGCCCGAGGAGGATTTACTCCTTTTAAACCTGTTCAAGGAGCTGGGACCAAAGTGGACTCCTATGTCTGATCGTTTTCCGGGCAGGAATGGGATTGCATGTAGGAATAGGTTTCGGAAATTCAAGTCTTTTCGGACTGGTAAGTTGATTATTCGCAGGAAATGCTAATGCTGAGGCGTTGCCGACCCGAACGGTCAATCACAAGATACACTAGACCTAGAACGCCCATCCGCAACCATGGAATTCGACCCAGTGAATCATATCTTACAAGTTAATCACATACCCCAAGAGAACTCGGAAACTAATCTCTCCCCCGTCGACCCTCTAAATCCAGAAGTGGTAACGACCTCACGAAGACAAAGCCTCATCCTCCAACAATGGCTAGACGCTACATTCGGTACAGAAGATAACGGCTTCAATTTCAATTTCGATCAATGGCCAACAACGATGGAAGCTCAGACGAATACTGAGTCTCAGTCTACTGGAGAAGGTGAAGGTCAGCAACATGAACGTGGACCTATTACGGATACTTTGGGGTTGTTGGTTGCTCTTGATGCTGGGCAGGAGACTTTGACTTTGACTTCTGGGTTGGTTAGGCAGTTGTTGGCGGATGCTTCTAGGTCTTGAGGCCCAGTTGAGGCTTTAGTTTAGGTTGTACTGTATTTGTATTCTTGTTTGTTGTTAGCAATTGTATGGGATCTTAGACTGTGTTAACGGATTCTTGTTATGATCAGCCTTGGCATGACCCAGAGGCAGCCGAACACGCTCAGCGCGGTGTGACGGCAGGTTATTGACTAGGCGGAACGAGACCTATGTCCGCAAGCAGGGGTAGTGGTCGAATGCGCGATGGGGACTAGTGCACTGTCCTTCCTCTCAGGCATCTTCCGGCTGTATGACTGCAACTCAGTCTCCGCAAGTGCTGTCCGGAACCTCAACCAACAGACTCCAATCCAGTGTAAACGTCGCATCTCGATACATAGAATAGACGTGAAACCATCCAGTAAACCCCAGCAGCCAGCTCTTGTAGCTTACTTGTGAGTAGACTGACATATCAGCA
>Ga0308160_10002498_pt1 | contig 22124 bp, 22 predicted proteins | sample PhyFR1_FD_201036 | JGI IMG/M metagenome (GOLD analysis project Ga0308160, IMG submission 201036) | Phyllosphere microbial communities from UC Gill Tract Community Farm, Albany, California, United States - DLSLF.R1 | ecosystem: Host-associated > Plants > Phyllosphere > Unclassified | place: USA...
ATTCATCCTCACGGACACACCACATGGCCGCAACGACTGCTGACGAACTGATCGACACCCCAGCACAGCCACTACCCTTCCATAAGACCCCGATGGGCAAGAAGGTGGTGATTGGCGGCGGCATCGCGGCCGCGCTGGCCGTGGTGGTCGCGATCTGGATGTGGAGCCAGACGCCGGACTACCGCGTCCTGTACGCCAACTACAGCGACAAGGACGGCGGCGCCATCACGGCTTCGCTCGACCAGATGGGCGTCAAGTACAAGTTTTCGGAAGGCGGCACCGCCATCCTGGTGCCGGCCGAGCAAGTGCCGGACCTGCGCCTGAAACTGGCCTCGCAAGGCTTGCCGAAAGGCGGCAACGTCGGCTTCGAGCTGCTGGAAAACCAGAAGCTGGGCGTGTCGCAGTTCGTCGAGCAGGTGAACTACCAGCGCTCGCTCGAAGGCGAGCTGGCCCGTTCGATCCAGTCGCTCGGTTCCGTGGCCGGCGCCCGTGTCCACCTGGCGCTGCCCAAACCCTCCGTCTTCGTGCGCGACCAGCAAAAGCCGACCGCCTCGGTCCTGCTGAATTTGCAGTCGGGCCGTGCCCTCGATCCGGGGCAGGTCAGCGCCATCGTCCACCTGGTGGCATCGAGCATTCCTGAACTGACCATCGGCAACGTGACCGTGGTCGACCAGAACGGTAACCTGCTGTCGGAACAGCCGAAAGGCAATGGCCTGGGCAAGCAGCTCGATGCCAGCCAGCTGAAGTATGTCGAGCAGGTGCAGCAGAACATCATCAAGCAGGTCGAATCGCTGATTTCGCCGATCGTCGGCAAGGGCAACGTGCGCGCCGAAGCGACCGCCGAAGTGGATTTCGCCCAGGTCGATACCGCCGCCGAGATGTACAAGCCGAACTCGCCGCCGGAACCGCAGGCGATCCGCAGCCAGCAGACTTCGGAACAGACCGGTCCGTCGACCGGCAACGCCAACGGCATCCCGGGCGCACTGTCGAACCAGCCGCCGGGCGTGGCCACGGCCCCGATCGAAGGCGGGGCTCCGGAAGGCGCCGGCGCGGCAGCACAAAGCACCGGCCCGAGCCGCAAGGATGCGACCACCAACTACGAAGTCGACAAGACGATTCGCTACGAGCAGCGTCCGATGGGCGGCATCAAGCGCCTGACGGTGGGCGTGGTGGTGAACTACCGCCGTACCGTGGATCCTGCCACCGGCAAGGTCACCGTGAAGGCGCTGCCGGCCGCCGAAGTGGCGCAGATCAACGAGCTGGTCAAGCAGGCGATGGGTTACTCGCAAGCACGCGGCGATACCCTGAACGTGGCGAATGCGCCGTTCGACGGTGTCGACAAACCGGACGAAGCCGGCCCGGACTGGTATAAGGATCCTTCCAACCTGCCGCTGGCAATGGAAGTCGGCAAGTACCTGCTGATCGCGGCAATCCTGGCCTTCCTGTACTTCCGCATCCTGCGTCCGCTGCTGCGTCCGGTGATGAACAAGTTCGACGAAGTGACCGCCGTGCCGGAAGAGGAAAAGGACGACGAGGAAGACGACGACGACAGCAGCACCGTCGAACTCGGCAGCGGCGCCAACGGCGGCAAGCCGGCCCTGGGTCCGGACGGCATGCCGCTGGAACCGGAAGAAGCACCGCGGGAGCGCACCTATCGCGCCAACCTGGCGATGGCAAAAGAGATGGCGCGTAACGATCCGCGCATCGTGGCAAACGTGATCAAGGCATGGGTGGGGTCGGAATAATGAGCGACAAACAAGACGGTATCCAGAAAGCGGCCATCCTGATGCTGGCCATGGGCGAGGAAGAAGCGGCCGAGGTCATGAAGTTCCTCGGCCCGCGCGAAGTGCTGAAACTCGGCGCGGCGATGGCCTCGATGAAGGCGGTCCAGCACGAGCAGGTGGTCAATGTCCTGGAGTCCTTCCGCGACGAGGCCGATGCCCACTCGACGGTCGGCCTCGATTCGGACGAATACATCCGCGAAGTGCTGACCAAGGCGCTGGGCGACGACAAGGCGGCGGTGCTGCTGAACCGTATCCTGGGCGGCAAGGACGCCTCGGGCATCGAAAGCCTGAAGTGGATGGACGCGCAGTCGGTGTCGGAACTGATCCGCAACGAGCACCCGCAAATCATCGCTACCATCCTGGTCCACCTCGAGCGCGACCAGGCCTGCGAGATCCTGAGCCACTTCACCGAGCGCCTGCGCAACGACGTGGTGCTGCGCATCGCCACCCTCGACGGCGTGCAGCCGGCGGCCTTGCGCGAACTGAACGACGTGCTGACCAAGCTGCTGTCGGGTAACGAGCATATTAAAAAATCGTCGCTCGGCGGCGTGCGCACGGCGGCCGAGATCCTGAACTTCATGACCGGCGAGCAGGAAGGCGCGGTGATGGAAAACATCAAGAACTACGACAACGACATGGCGCAGAAGATCATGGACGAGATGTTCGTGTTCGACAATGTGATCGACATCGACGACCGCGGCATCCAGCTGCTGCTGCGCGAAGTGCAGTCGGACATGCTGATCATCGCCCTGAAGGGCGCGTCGCAAGACCTGCGCGACAAGATCTTCCGCAACATGAGCCAGCGCGCCAGCGAAATGATGCGCGAAGACCTGGAATCGAAAGGTCCGGTCCGTTTGTCGGAAGTGGAAGCGCAGCAGAAGCAGATCCTGCAGATCGTGCGCCGCCTGGCGGACGAGGGGCAGATCGTGCTGGGCGGCAAGGGCGAGGACTCCTTCGTCTAATCGTTTAATATTCGACGATGAACAAAGACACGCAAGGCGCTTTCAAGCGCTGGGAAATGAACTCCTTCGGCGACCAGCGTCCGAGCACGCTGGCAGCCCGCATCGCGGCCGAGGAACGGGAAAAGGCGGCCGCGGCTGCGGCGAATGCGTCGCGCATGCCGTCGCAGGCGGCTCAGCCCCAGGCCCAAGCCCAGGCCCAGGCAATGCCCCAGGTGCAGTTGCCGACCGCCGCCGAACTCGAATCGCTGCGCGAAGCGGCGCGCGCCGAGGGCTACGACGAAGGGCTGGAAGAAGGCCGCGCCGCCGGCTATGCGGCGGGGCACGCCGAGGCGATGGAACAGGGCCGCCTGGAAGCCTCGGCCGAAATCGAGAGCCTGCGCGCAGTGGCGTCCAGCTTTTCCACGGCGCTGGCGCAGGCCGACGACAGCATCGCCTCCGACGTGCTCGACCTGGCGCTGCACCTGGCGCGCTCGATGGTGCGCACCGCCTTCGAGGTGCGTCCCGAACTCATCATCCCGATCGTGCGCGAAGCCATCGAATACCTGCCGGTGCTGCAGCAGCCTGCCGTGCTGGCCGTGCATCCGGACGACATCGAGATCGTGCGCGCCGGCCTGGGCGACGAGATCGACAAGGGCGGCTGGCGCCTGATTGCCGACGCGCAGGTGGCGCGCGGCGGCTGCAAGGTCGATACGGCCAGCAACCAGATCGACGCCACGGCGCAGGCGCGCTGGACCCGCCTGTCGCATGCGCTGGGCAAGAACGTGGAGTGGCTCGGTTAATGAGCGCAGCCACCCTTGACCGCCACACTGCGCGCTGGAAATCCTACCTGAACGATTGCGACGCCCTGATCGGCTTTGTCGAGCCGATGCAGGTGTCGGGCCGCGTCACGCGCGTGGCCGGCCTGGTGATGGAATGCGTCGGCCTGCGCCTGGCCGTGGGCAGCGCCTGCACCATTCCGCTATCGAGCGGCGCGAAGATCGAGGCCGAAGTGGTCGGTTTCGAAGGCGAGCGCCTGTTCCTGATGCCGCAAAGCGACGTCGAAGGCGTGGTGCCGGGTTCGCGCGTATTTCCGGTGGAAACGCCGGTGCCGCGTCCGGGCACGGTGGCCCACCCGCGCCGCCGTCCGAGCGACCGTGCGCGCCACCTGCCGGTCGGCATCGAATTGCTGGGCCGCGTGGTCGACGGCGCCGGCCGTCCGCTCGACGGCAAGGGCCCGCTCGGCACCAACGACATGGCGCCAATCAACGCCCGTCCCGTGAACCCGCTCGACCGCGCGCCGATCAAGGACACGCTGGACGTGGGCGTGCGCGCCATCAATTCCATGCTGACGGTGGGCCGCGGCCAGCGCCTGGGCCTGTTCGCCGGTACCGGCGTGGGTAAATCGGTGTTGCTGGGCATGATCGCGCGCTATACCACCGCCGAGATCATCGTGGTCGGCCTGATCGGCGAACGCGGCCGCGAAGTAAAGGAATTCATCGAGCAGATCCTGGGGCCGGAAGGCTTGGCGCGCTCGGCGGTGGTGGCCGCCCCGGCCGACAGCCCGCCGCTGATGCGCCTGCAGGGCGCGGCGTATGCCACGGCGATTGCCGAGCACTTCCGCGACAAGGGCAAGAGCGTGCTGTTGATCATGGATTCGCTGACCCGCTACGCCATGGCCCAACGCGAAATCGCCCTGGCGATCGGCGAACCGCCGGCGACCAAGGGGTATCCGCCCTCGGTGTTCGCCAAGCTGCCGGTGCTGGTGGAACGCGCCGGGAATGGCCTGGAGGGCGGCGGCTCGATCACGGCCTTTTATACCGTGCTGTCCGAGGGCGACGACCAGCAGGATCCGATCGCCGATGCGGCGCGCGGTATTCTCGATGGCCACATCGTGCTGAACCGCCACCTGGCCGAAGCCGGCCACTACCCGGCCATCGACATCGAGCAATCGATCAGCCGCGCCATGCACGGCATTACCACGCACGAGCACCAGCTGGCCGCGCGCAAGCTGAAACAGCTGTATTCGCGCTACCAGCGCTCGCGCGATCTGATCAGCGTGGGCGCGTACGCGCCGGGCAGCGACCCGGTGCTGGACCAGGCGATTGCGCTGAACGAAAAAATCGAGGAATTCCTGTGCCAGGAGATTTTTGAAAACACCGGCATGGACCAGAGCTTGGGGCAATTAACCTCTCTGTTCAGCTGATCGGTAGGGTTGCTGCGTGGATATACTAGTCCACTATGGCAAATACCTCCGCCCTTGAAACCCTGATCGAGCTGGCCCAGCGCGAGTCCGACGACGCAGCCAAGCGTCTCGGCGCGGCGCTGAAGGCGGTCGAGGAAGCCGAGCACAAGCACCAGATGCTGCTCGGCTACCGCGACGATTACGCAAACCGCCTGGACCAGCAGCAGATGGCGGGCATCACGCCCTTCGCCTACCAGAACTTCGTGGCCTTTGTCGGCAAGCTCGACAACGCGATCAATGGCCAGGCCGAAGTCGTGAAACATGCCAAGTACAAGAGCGACCAGGAAAAGAAAGCCTGGCAGGAAAGCGAGCGCAAGCGACTGTCCTACCGCACGCTGAACGAGCGCGCGGTGGCCGAGGCCCAGAAGGTCGCCGACAAGCGCGACCAGAAAATGATGGATGACCACGCTGCGCGTACCGTCCGCAACCAACGTTGAACGAACCATGACGATGCACACCACTCCCCTTCCGTTCCAGGTCAATGGCGCGAACGGCCTGAATGGCCAGTCGCAGAACATGCGCGGCAATGCCGTGCTGAACACCGACGGCGCGAACTTTGGCGCGACACTGACACGCCAGATCGAGCAGCGCCAGCTGGAGCAGCGCCAGGCGCAGATGCAGCCGGCGCCGCAGCAGCCTCAGCCGCCTCAGCCGCAATCTGTGGCCAAGCCGCAGGCACCCGCCGCGCAAGCCAACAAGCCGGCCGCCAACGAAGCCAAGGCGCCGGCACGCGAGGCAGCGAAGGAGCCAGCCAAGGACAGCGCCAAGACGGACAGCGCCGACAAGACCGACACCGCCCAGGCCAGCACCGAAACCAAGACAGGCGCCGACAGCGGCGAGGGCGAGGAAGCGGCGCCGGGCGACAGCAAGGCAGCCGATTCGGTCACCGACATGCTCGCGATGCTGGCCAGCCTGGGCCAGCCGCAAGCGGCCGCCAAGGCCACGCCAACCATCGATACCGAGGCCGCGGGCGGCCAAGGCGGCCTGAAAGGCAAGCTGGGCCTGGAAGGCGCCGAACCAAGCATCAAGCTCGACACCAAGGCGCTGGCGGCCGACGACGCCCAGGGCAAGGCGGCGCCTGGCACCGATCTGCGCGGCCTGGACCTGGGCAAGGCGGGCGAGCAGGCCGGCAAGCTGCAGCTTGACGTCGGCCAGTTCGCCGCCAAGCTGCACGACAGCGCGGCGGCCCTGAAGGAGACGGCGGCGCCGGAAACCTTCACCAACCTGGTCGCCCAGACGAATGCCCTGCAAAACGCCCAGGCCGCGGGCGCCGTGCCGACCGACCGCCTGAGCGCGCGCGTGGGCACGCAAGCCTGGGACAACCAGGTCGGCCAGAAAGTGATCTGGATGGTGGGCGGCGAAGAGCAGACCGCGACGCTGGAACTGAACCCGCCGGACCTGGGCCCGGTGCAGGTGGTGCTGAACGTGTCGAACGACATGGCCAGCGTGACCTTCTCCTCGCAGCAGCTGGAGGTACGCCAAGCCCTGGAAAACTCCCTGCCGCGCCTGCGCGAGATGATGAGCGAGAGCGGGATTGCGCTGGGTAATGCCAGCGTGAACTCGGGGAACGAGGGTAACCAGCAGCAGGGGCAGCAGGGTTCCGGCCGTTCGGGCGGCGGTGGCGGTAACGGCGGCGACAGCAGCACCGTGGCCGAAGTGACGCCACGCCAGCGCACCAGCATCCTCGGTGGTGCGGGGGCAGTCGATACCTTCGCGTAAAACAGCATCACCACACGACAACGGCCGCTCACGCGGCCGTTTTCATTTTCAGACCCTATACGTCAACGTAGGGTGGGCACTCCGTGCCCACGCGGGCTAACGTACGCCCGCATTCACATGTTTTGACGTTAAATTTTTTCGGCACGAATGATCATCGGTACCATACCGCGTGGGCACAAGTGCCCACCCTACGAAACCCCGCCATCTCCCTGTTTCGTGCGATGCCAACCGACAAACCCCGATCTGACCCACCTTCCCCTTTCTTTTCAATGCTTGCCGCTGCGCACTTTTTCTCGATAATGCCATAATTACGCAACCCATTTGGCACGAGGTATCTTGAAAGCGAATCCGAAAACGAAGGCGGACCCGAAAGCAGACGCTGGCGCACCAGCAGGCGGGTCGAAGAAGAAGCTCATGATCATGGCGATCGCGGGCGTGCTCGTGCTGGGCGGCGGTGCCGGCGCCGGCTGGTTCTTCCTGCACGGCAGCGGCGATGCCGAGGCCCACGAGGAAGCGCCGAAGAAAAAGAAAAAGGCGAAGGAGTCCCACAAGGCCGAGTACATTCCGGTGGAACAGTTCGTCGTGAACCTGCAACCCGAGAACGGCGACCAGTATTTGCAGATTCAGTTTACCCTGCAGATAAATGGCCCGGAACAAGGTGCACTGATCAAGGAAAACATGGCCAAGGTGCGCAGCCGCGTGCTGTTGCTGTTGTCGGGCAAGAAGGCGTCCGAGATCAGCACCGTCGAGGGCAAGCAGCAGCTGGCCTCGGAGATCAAGGCCGTGGTACAAGTGCCGTTCGAAGAAGAAGGCGACGAACAGGAAGTCTCCGACGTGCTGTTCACCTCGTTCATCATCCAGTAAAGAAACATCATGGCCGATAATTTCCTCTCACAGGAAGAAGTCGATGCCCTCTTAAAAGGGGTCAACGGCGATCAGGACGACATCTCCGCGCCTGAAGACACCTCGGGAGTCCGCACCTACAACCTGGCGACCCAGGAGCGGATCGTGCGCGGCCGCATGCCGACGCTCGAGATCATCAACGAGCGTTTCGCACGCCTGCTGCGCATCGGCCTGTTCAACTTCCTGCGCCGCAGCGCCGAGGTCTCGGTGGGCTCGGTGCGGGTGTCGAAGTACAGCGAATTCATCCGCAACCTGGTGGTCCCGACCAACCTGAACCTGATCCACATGAAGCCCCTGCGCGGCACCGCGCTGATGGTCTTCGATCCGGGCCTGGTGTTCCTGCTGGTGGACAATTTGTTCGGCGGCGACGGCCGCTTCCACACCCGCGTGGAAGGCCGCGACTTTACCCAGACCGAGCAGCGCATCATCCTGCGCATCCTGGACATCGTGTTCGAGGCCTACGGCAAGTCGTGGGAGCCGGTGTACCCGATCGAATTCGAGTACATCCGCTCGGAGATGAACACGCAGTTTGCCAACATCGCGACCCCGAACGAAGTCGTGGTATCGTCCACCTTCACCATCGAGCTCGGCCCGGTGTCGGGCCAGATCCACTTCTGCATGCCCTACTCGATGATCGAGCCGATCCGCGATGCGCTGACCTCGAGCATCCAGGGCGAGGCGCTGGAAGTCGATAAACGCTGGATCCGCCTGATGACCCAGCAGATCCAGGTGGCCGAAGTCGAACTGGTGGCCGAACTCGGCCACGGCAAGGCAAACTTCGACGACATCCTCAACATGAAGATCGGCGACGTGATCCCCATTTCCGTTCCCGAAACCATCCAGGCCACCGTCGACGGCGTGCCCGTGATGGAATGCACTTACGGCGTCGCGAATGGCCAGTACGCGCTGAAGGTCGAGAAACTGCTGGCCAACAGCGACAGCTTCAATCAGGAGAAACACAATGTCTGACAACCAGGACGACCAAAACCTCGACGACGACTGGGGCGCCGCGATTGCCGAGCAAGCCGCTGCCGAAGCCGCCGCGCTGCAAAAGCAGCAGACCGCCAGCGCCGCCGTGTTCCAGGACTTCGGCGCCAAGAGCCCGCGCCCGGACACGCCGAACGACATCGACTTCATCCTCGATATCCCGGTGCAACTCACCGTGGAACTGGGCCGCACCAAGATCGCCATCAAGAACCTGCTGCAGCTGGCGCAGGGCTCGGTGGTCGAGCTCGACGGCCTGGCCGGCGAACCGATGGACGTGCTGGTGAACGGCTGCCTGATCGCCCAGGGCGAGGTCGTGGTCGTGAACGACAAGTTCGGCATCCGCCTGACTGATATCATCACGCCATCGGAACGGATCAGAAAATTGAATAAATGATGCCCACGCTCGCCCCCGCCCGCAGCACCGGACATGGATGTCCGCCATCTTCCCTGTTGCGCGGGTGCGGGGCGAGCGTGATGCTGGCGGCGGCCTGCTGGCTGCCGCTGGCGGCGTCGGCGCAGGCGCCGGCTTCTTCTTCCGCACCTGCGGCCGCACCTACCGCACGCACGCAGGCCGCCACGCTCGCAACACCTCCCGTTTCCTCCGACGCCCAAGTCGACATCGTGCCGCCGGAACGCGCCACCACCGTCGGCGAAGTGCCGACCACGGCGCAGAACCCGCTCGACGATCCGCCCGCCGCCGTGGTTCCCGCGGCCCCGGCCGCCATCCCCGGCACCCCGGCGCGGCCCGCGGCGATTCCCCAGCCCGCAAGCATTCCCTCCACCGGCATGCTGATGCAGACCATCTTCGCTCTGCTGCTGGTGCTGGGGTTGCTGGCGGCGCTGGCCTGGGCGGCCAAGCGCTGGGGCCCCAGGCTCACCGGCAATTCCGCCAACCTGCGCCTGGTCGGGGCGCTGAACATCGGCGGCCGCGAACGCATCATGGTGGTGGAAGTGGGCAACCAGTGGATCGTGGTCGGCGCCTCGCCGGGGCGCGTGAACGCGCTCGCCACCATGCCGCGCCAGGAGGCTGGCGTACAATCGGGCGCCACCCTGGCCGCTGACACATTGCCGGTCACGAATTTTTCCGACTGGCTCAAGAACACGATCGACAAACGCAATGCGAAATAAGACACTCCTGCTGGTCGCCGGCCTGGCCGCCCTGCTGCCACTGGCGGCGCTGGCCCAGCCCGGCATTCCCGCCCTGACCACCAGCCCGGCCCCGGGCGGCGGCACCGAGTATTCGCTGCCGGTGCAAACGCTGCTCCTGATGACGGCGTTCACCTTCCTGCCGGCTGCGCTGCTGATGATGACGAGTTTTACCCGCATCATCATCGTGCTGTCGCTGCTGCGCCAGGCGATCGGCACCCAGACCGCGCCGCCGAACCAGGTGATGGTGGGCCTGGCGCTGTTCCTGACCCTGTTCGTGATGGGGCCGACCTTCGACAAGATCTATACCGAGGCCTATGTGCCGCTGCAGGAAAACCGCATCCAGATGACGGAAGCGATGAACCGCGGCGCCGCGCCCTTGAAAGACTTCATGCTGAAGCAGACGCGCCAGTCCGACCTCGCCATGTTCGCCAAGATCTCACGCACGCCGGCCCTGCAGGGCCCGGAAGACGTGCCGCTGCGCGTGCTGATCCCGGCTTTTGTCACCAGCGAGCTGAAGACGGCGTTCCAGATCGGCTTTGCGATCTTCATCCCCTTCCTCATCATCGACATGGTGGTGGCCTCGGTGCTGATGGCGATGGGCATGATGATGATGTCGCCGGCCGTGATTTCGCTGCCGTTCAAGATGATGCTGTTCGTGCTGGTCGACGGCTGGCAACTGCTGCTGGGCTCGCTGTCCCAGAGTTTCAACTAGGGGACGCGCGATGACTCCAGAATCCGTCATGACCCTCGGCAAACAGGCCATGGAAATCACCCTGCTGGTGTCGGCGCCGCTGCTGCTGGTGGCGCTGATCATCGGCCTCATCGTCAGCATCTTCCAGGCCGCCACCCAGATCAACGAAGCGACCCTCTCCTTTATTCCGAAACTGATCGGCGTGTTCATCGCCCTGGTGGTGGCGGGACCGTGGATGCTGTCGATCATGCTCGACTACATGCGCCAGGTGTTCGGCGGTATTCCCAACATGGTTGGCTAGGTTGCGCCGTCGATGCTGACCCTGACCTCGGTCGAGATCAATGCCTGGATCGCGGGTCTGCTGTGGCCGCTCACGCGCATCCTCGGGCTGGTCGCATCCGCTCCGATTTTCGGCCACGCCAGCGTGCCGAACCAGGTCAAGCTGATCCTGGGCGTGCTGCTGGCGCTGGTCATCGCGCCGACGGTGCCGGCCGTGCCCGCGCTGGACCCGACCTCCTACGCCGGCCTGCTGATCCTGGTGCAGGAACTCCTGATCGGGCTGGCGATGGGCTTTTCCATGCGCCTGGTGTTTGCCGCGGTGGAGTATGCCGGCGAACTGGCCAGCTCCACCATGGGCTTCAGCTTCGCCTCCTTCTTCGACCCCTCCACGCAAGGCCGCTCGGCCGCGATCAGCCAGTTCATGTCGATGGTCGCGACCATGGCTTTCCTGGCCGTGAACGCGCACCTGGTGCTGCTGGCGGCCTTGTCCGAAAGCTTCGTCACCTTGCCGATCTCGGCCACGCCGCTGTCGGTCGCGGCGCCGCTGGAACTGGTGCGCTGGGGCTCGCGCATCTTCTCGGCCGGGCTGCAACTGGCTTTGCCGATCATCGGCGCGATCCTGATCGTCAACGTCGCGCTTGGCATCCTCACGCGCGCGGCGCCGCAATTGAACATCTTCGGCATCGGCTTTCCGATCACGCTCGGGGTCGGCCTGCTGACACTGAGCATCGCCCTGCCCTATCTGGGCACGCCGATCGTGAATTTGTTCAATGAGGGGATCGAGGCGGGGAGGCGGATTCCAAGGGCAGCGGCGGAGCGGGTGCCGCCGACGGCGCGCACGCTACCGAGCCCGGTGCCCGCCGCCCGGTAAGCGATCAAGGCGCCGCCTTGTGTTCGCCGGGCCGCGCCTGCCGGGTGCGGTCGACCGTCCAGCCCCCCAGCCTGCTGACGTCTTCCACGCTTCCCTGCCATAGCCCCAGTTGACCGCCGGCGCCGGCACGAAACCGGCCCTCTACCAGCACATACCCCTTGTTCAGCCTGGCCGCGGCGCGCCTTTGCGTTTCGGTGAGGCTGATCGCGATGCGGTTCTGGATGATTGCACGCCTGAAGTCTTCCTGGTGCAGGTACACGGCGTCGCCTTCGAATTGCGGGTGCAGATAACCGATGAGGCGAATGGCCTGGCCGTCGTAGCGTGCCGGATCGGCGATCAGCTGGACCATGGACACGTCTCGCGGCGGCTCCGCTGCAGCCCAGCCCACATGGCCGGTCATCAAGGCAAACGCCAGGGCAAAGCATGTCACGTTTGCGATAACGGGTTGAAGCATGGGGTTGGAAGACCGGATCAGGGCTGGATTCTGGATTTCCAATCAATAATAATGCATCGATTCTTGCTATAGAGTCAATAATCTGCACGACGCCACGCCGCTAGTCAGCGGCAGGAATTTTTTCTATGCATCACGGGTATTAAGAGTATTCTAGGCAAGATTCACCGTGCTCTGCATTTGTTCGCATTTCCACATTCGGACGATACCTCCTGCCTGCTCACTGCAAGCAGGTGCGTGCAACACCATGGAGACAAGAATGGCGCTACACGATCAGGCATGCTGCCGCCGGCATAACCATGTCCATGCAGCGTATGTGAATGCGGCGATCCGCCTGATGCCTTTTCTCGGCGCGCAGCGCGTCGAAGCCATGCTGCTCTGCGAAGGGGTGCCCGAGGACGTGATAGCGAGGGTGCTGCTTGTCGACAGCCCGCACAGGATGGCCGGGCTGGCCCCATGCGTGGCGCGCCGCTCGGAATAACGATGGTGCGCACGCGAGAAAACCAGTCCTCGCGTGCCATTGATCGCTGCGCTATCATGGCTTGTCAATACACACCGAGCCACCGGGCATTTGCTCAGCGGCCACGGAGGACACCGTGAATCTCTCGCCTTTGCCGCTTGCCGTCTTCGTGGTCGACGCCAACGGCAGCATCACCAGCTGGAACCGGGCCTGCGAAAAGCTGGCCGGCTATACGGCCTCGGACATCCGCCACGCCACACTCGACCGCATCATCGTATTTGATGACGCCGCCACGGGCGCCGTCACGATGGCCGCGCGCGCCGATGCCGAGTCCACCGGCCACCTGCTGTGCGCCAACGGCCAGCGCCTGCCGATCCGCGTGACGGTGGCGCCGCAATCGTATGACACGGACCAGCCCGGCACCTACAGCGTGATCGTCATCCCGCGCAACGGCCATGGCCCGTCGCGCTATTCGCTGATCCAGGACTTGCCGGTGGCCGACATCATCGAGGGCCTGCCCTGCGTGTTTTACGTGATCGACCAGAGCGGCCACTTGCTGCTGTGGAACCACCAGCTCGAAGAAGCGCTGGAAATGTCGAGCGAGGAACTGCCCACGGCGAACGTGAAGACCTTCTTCGAAGAGCGGGACCAGCCGCGCGTGGTGCAGGCCATCCTCGACGCCTTCGACCACGGCAGTTCCTCGCACGAAGCCGAGATGGTCGGCAAGCAGGGCAAGCGCACGGCCTTCCTGTTCCATTGCGCGCGCACCAGCCTGGGCAGCCTGCCCTGCATCTTCGGCACCGGCCTCGATATCGACGCGCGCAAGCGCAACGAACAGGGCATGCGGGTGCGCGAGCGCGCCATCTTCTCGAGCGTGAATGCGATCCTGATCACCTGCTGCGAGGGCGGGGAGAACAAGATCGAGTACGTGAATCCGGCCTTCGAGCAGATCACCGGCTACACCCTGGCCGAGATCAAGGGCCGCAATCCGCGCTTCATGCGCATCGAGGGCTGCGACGTGCAGGAACACCAGCGCATCCACGAGGCGCTCGGGCGCCAGGAAAGCGTGCGTTCGGTGCTGCGCAACACGCGCAAGAACGGCGAGGTGTTCTGGAACGATTTGCGCATCGACCCGGTCAGCAACGTCGACGGCGAGGTCACGCACTTCGTGGCCGTGATCAACGACATCACCGAGGCGCGCCACTACGAGCGCCGCCTGCACCACCTGGCCCACCACGATCCGCTCACCGGCCTGGCGAACCGCACCCTGCTGCAGGACCAGCTGAAAGGCGCCATCGACCATGCGCTCGCGAACGACGTGCTGGGCGCCCTCGCCTTCCTGGACCTCGACAACTTCAAGCACATCAACGACAACTTCGGCCATGACGCGGGCGATGTGGTGCTGCAGGAAATCGCCAGCCGGCTGAAGGCGAACATGCGCGAGCACGACACGGTGGCGCGCGTCGGCGGCGACGAGTTCGTGCTGGTGATTAACGACCAGCCGAGCGCCGAGCACGTGGCCGACCTGGTCGAGCGCATCCGCCGCAGCGTGCGCGCGCCGGTCGAGGTGGCCGGCAGGGAAATCGTGCCCGGCACCAGCATCGGCGTCGCCCTGTTCCCGCTCGACGGCGACAACGTCGACCGCATCATGCGCGCGGCCGACGCCGCCATGTACCACGCCAAGAGCCTGGGCAAGAACAATTGCCAGTTCTATTCGATGGAGCTGAACCAGATCGTGCACCAGCACCTGATGCTGGAAGCGAGCCTGAGCCGTGCGATCCGCAACGACGAGATGATGCTCGGCTACCAGCCGAAGGTCGACCTGCGCAGCGGCAAGGTGGTCGGCGCCGAAGCCCTGGTGCGCTGGCTGCATCCGGAACACGGCATGATTTCGCCCGACGACTTCATCCCGGTGGCCGAGGAAACCGGGCTCATCGTGCCGCTGGGCGAGTGGGTGATCGCCGAGGCCTGCGGCGCCCTGAAGGCCCTGCGCGCGCTCGGCATCGAGGACTTCGTGATCTCGGTGAATTTGTCGGCGCGCCAGCTGCGCCAGCGCCATTTCGCGCGCCACTTGGAGGAGGTGCTGCAGCGCCACCAGGTCGATCCGCACATGCTGGAGCTGGAAGTGACGGAAAGCCAGCTGATGGACCGGCCCGCCGAGGCGATGGAAGCGCTGGCCGAACTCAAGGCGCTGGGCGTACGCCTGTCGATCGACGACTTCGGCACCGGTTACTCCAGCCTGAGCCACTTGCAGAAGTTCCCGGTCGACTTCATCAAGATCGACCGCTCCTTCCTCGGGGGCGGGGTACACGATGGCCACGCCGTCATTACCCGCGCCATCATCGCACTCGGCCACAGCTTGAAGATGAAGGTGATTGCCGAGGGTGTGGAAACCCAGGAGCAGCTGACTTTCCTGCGTAACCATAACTGCGACCAGATGCAGGGGTATTACTTCAGCGCGGCGCTGTCTCAGGAAAAATTGCAGGAGATGGTGTGCAATGACGACCGTTTGCCGGCGTAAATACAAATGATGTGTCGTAATAGTTGATTCTTTGTCGAAATTCTTTACAGCATGTAACTATTGAAAAGATACAATTAATCTAAGTTGCTGAATTTATAAGGTTATTTCCAGCTGGCACGCGGCTTGCTAAACAGGTAACGAAGTCCTTTTTCGATACTGTTCCAACTGGAGAAATAATGAAAGCAATCATCAAGCGCGCCCTTCCTGCCCTGCTGCTCGCCGCTGCGGCTTCCGCCAATGCCGGCGTCATCGATCTGGGGTCGGTCGACAAGAACTACGGCAGCGCCACGGGCAACGTCAACACAAATACCGGCGTGCGCAAGCCCTGCGACAAAATGGGAACGAACTCGGTGACCGTCAAGGACACGCCATCGGGCTGCAGCTGGTTCAGCGACGCCTTCGACTTCAGCGCGCTGGGCACGAAGAACATCGACAGCTTCGACCTGACCCTGAGCTTCAGCAACACCAACGATTCCTTCGCCCTGGGCCCGACCCGTACCTATGAAGACTGGCGCGTGCAGGTAGGCGACTCGGCTACCAGCAAATCGACCGTGGAACTGGACATGCTGAACAGCCTGGCCCTGACCAGCCAGACCTTCCACATCGACGCCACGACCCACGCCGACGTGTTCTCGAGCATTGCCGCGAACGGCAAGTTCTACCTGTCGTTCCGCGATGATTCCTGGCTGTCGAGCGACTTCATCCTGCGCAGCGCCAGCCTGAAAGTCAACGGCATCGAAGCCGCCGACGTGCCGGAACCAGCAAGCATCGCCCTGTTCGGCGTGGCCATGCTGGGCGCCGCGGCCGCTCGCCGCCGCCGCGCAGCGAAGTAATCGGCGTCTGATCTCAGACGAGGCCGCTTCCGGTTCGCCGGAGCGGCCTTTTTTCATGCGCGTGCGGTACTGCCTCTCCGGCCAACGGCCACCACTGCGCTATCCCCCAGGCAAACTCCGGCACCAGCAGCAGCCACAGCAGCGGCGCACCCGTCTGCGCCAGCGTCCACGCCATCCAGCCTGAGAACAGGAAGCGCGCCGCGCCGTCGTACAGGCTCAGGCGGCGGCTCGGGTGGCGCAGGCGCAGCAGCGACCACACGACCACGACGCTGCCCAGCAGGCCGGCGATAAACATGTGGAAAGGCTCGAAGGCCGGCAGCGGCGCGCCGCCGAGCTGGACGTTCAGGCGCGACATCAGTGCGTGCAGCGGCGCCAGGGTCCAGGGTGTGGCGAGCGGGGCAGTGACGAGGATGTCGTAGAGGGCGCTGGCGCGTACCAGCTTGCGGTAGGTCGGGAGTTGCATCGGGGTGCTCCGGCTGATCGAAAAGCGTATCGTCAACCCTGGAGTACACTCGAGGGTCAAGCACTTTTGGAGAGCGATGCGATGCGTATTGGTGAACTGGCCGAGGCCACCGGGTTGAGCCGCGATACGCTGCGGTTTTACGAGGAGCGCGGGTTGCTGGCGGCACGGCGGCGCGGGAACGGGTATCGGGATTATCCGGTCGAGGCGGTCGAGTGGCTGTGCTATTTGCGCAGTGCGCAGGCGCTGGGGTTTACGCTGGCGGAGATCGAGGCGGGGATGCCGTTGCTGGCTGATCCGGCGAATGCGGGGCCTGAATTACGGGCGGCGCTGGAGCGCAAGCTGGGGGATATCGATGCGCGGATTGCGGGGTTGGCAGAGTTGCGGGCGGCGTTGGCGCGCAAGGTGGAGGATTTGGGGGCGGAGTGTCCGTTGCGGACGGTGGGGGCGGTGCGATGAGGTTGTGGTAACAAGTGGTGGGTTCGAGAACCCACCCTACGCGGTGCATGTCCTCGAGCGGTGAGACAGCGTGGACACAGGTGTCCACCCTACTCTATTGCTGCTGCCTCGGGCCGTAGGATGGGTTCTTGAACCCACCACTCAATCGCACGACTTAGCCGATGTAATTGAACAACGACAAACTCGACATCGTCTTGAACGATTTTTGCGCCGCTTCCAGCGTGGTCTGCTGGGTGGCGTAGTCCGAGATCGCTTTCACGATGTCCAGGTCCTGCAGCTTCGACAGCGTGCCCTTGTACTGGATGTTCAGGTCCGAGCCCTGGTCTTCCAGGTAGTCGAGTTCCTTCATGCGCGAGCCCACCGAGGCGCGTACGGTCAGGATGTTGTCGAGCGAGGACTTCAGGCCTTCGCTGGCGGTGCTGAGCTTGTTCGACAGCGTGGCCAGGGCGGTGTTGTCTTCGCCCGAGTCGCGCAGCGCGTTGACCAGGTTGGTCATGGTGGTGAAGATCGATTCCTTTTCGCTCGGCTTGACCTCGAACTTGTCGCCATTGGCCGGCGCGCCGGTGATGGTGAACGAGGTGCCTTCGAAGGCGATCTGCTTGCCGCCCACAAAGGGCTCGTCGCTCATCACGGCGCGGTGCGGCGAGGCGCTGGTGTCGGTGACGGAATAGGTGGTCGTGCCGTTGTCGACCTTGAATTCCAGCGTGTAGTTATGCCCGGTGAGCTGGCGGGCGTCCGTCACCGAACCCGAGCCGGCCACCGCGCCGCCGGTGTTCCCGTCGACCATTCGGGTCTGGTAGCTGCCGTTGCCGGTGCGGTTGTTCTCGAAGATCGCGCTGCCCGAATCGCTGATCGCGATCGAGCGCGAGGAGCCGACCTGGAGTTTGCGCTGGCCCTGGTCGCCCTGGTAGGTGGCGCCGGTGTCGGTCTGGACGAAAGGAGTCGTGCTGCCCTTATAGCCCGAGAACAGGTAGCCGCCCGAGCCGTCGGCGGTGTTGGCGATGCCCAGCAGGTCCTGCATGCGGCCTTCGATCTCGGTGGCGATCTGCAGGCGGTCGGATTTCGACAGCGTGCCGTTGCCGGCCTGGACCACCAGGGTCTGCACGTCCATGACCAGGTCGGAACCGTTGGTCAGCGCGCTTTCCACCAGCGACAGCGAGCTGCCCGCGTTCGAGCGGTTGGTGCTGTACTGCGTATTGAGCGATTGCGACTGCGTCACTTCGAGCGCGCGCGCCGAGGCGATCGGGTCGTCGGCGGCGGTCAGGTTGCGCTTGTTGGTCGCCAGCTGGGTCTGGGTGCGCGCCATCTGCGACTGCAGGGAATTCAGTTGCGTGGTGGCGTTTTCGTAGATCGTCTTGGTACTGATGCGCATGATTTATCTCCGCTCGCTTGCCGGATTAACGGGCGATCGACAACAGCGTGTCGAAAATGGTGCTGGCAATCTGCATGACCTTGCCGGCGGCCTGGTAGGCCTGCTGGTACTTCAGCAGATTCGTCGCTTCCTCGTCCAGGTTCACGCCCGACACGTCGAGCGCGGCGCCCTGCACCTGCTTGAGCAGGGAGTCGTTGGCGCTGGCGTTCACCTGCACTTCGCGGGTCTTGTTGCCGACCGTGCTGACGGTCTGGGCAAACGCCGACTGCAGCGTGGCGCTGGCGCCGTTGAAGATGTTCTTGGTCTGCAGCGCACCCAGGGCCTGGATGTTGCGGGTGTCGGCATTGCCGGCGGTGTTGGCCTTGATGGTGAAGGTGTCGCCGGTCTGCGGTACGCCGCTCATGCTGACGTTCACGCCGCTGAAGCTGTAGCTGGCATTGGCCGCGAACGGCGCGCTGCCGCCGGTGTAATCCTGGGATTCGCCATTCACGGTCATGGTGACGGTGGCGCCCGCCGGGAAGCCCGACAGATTGCCGCTGTCCTTGTCGTAGCTGAGCGTCACCGGCAGGCTGGGGCCGGCCGTGAAGTAGCTTTCCGACACGCTGCCGGCGCTGATCTGGCCGGTGCCCTTGTTGGCGACCGGGGCGGCGGTGGCGATCGGGGTGCCGGCGGCGATCCCGCTCACATCCGACAGCGCCAGCTGCAGGTTCGAGGCGCCGAGCGCGGTCGGGCGCACCAGGTAGTTGTCGCCCGAGGCGGCGTTGCCCGAGAACGAGAACTCGACGCCGTCGATGCTGCGCTTGGTGCCGGCCGGGTCGTAGGGCTCGATCTTGGTCTTCTGGCTGTCGGACAGGCGCGTGACGTAGAAATTGGTGCCGTCCGATTCCACCTTGTAGTCGCTGTCGGTGAGCTTGGTCGGGTCGGTGACCACGGCGCCGATCTTGCCGGTGCTGGTGCGGTCGTTGTCGACCGCGGCCGCGACGTAGGCCGGGGCCTCGACGAAGAAGTCCTTGCCCTGCTGGCCGGCACCGTCGATGCCCAGCTTGTGCTGGTCGTTGAAGGTCTGGGCCAGGCCGATGGCCAGGCGCCCGATCGAGTTCTGCACGCGGTCGAGGGTGCCGCTGCGGAACTCCAGCAGGCCGCCCAGTTCGCCGCCCGAGAGCGCGCTTTCCGGCAGCGGCACCACCTTGTCGCCGGTGGCGTAGCCGACCGTCACGCGGGTCAGGTCGGTCGGCGACTTGATCGTCGCCAGCTGGAAGGCTTGCTGGCCCACGACCAGCGGCTGGCCATTCCCGATCGAGATGTTCAGGGCGTTGTTGCTGCCCACGGTGACGTTCGCCTTGACGTGCTTGTTCAGCTCCATCACCAGCTGGTCGCGCTGGTCGAGCAGGTCGTTCGGCTGGCGCGCCTCAAGCGAGCCGTAGGAGCCGATCTTGGCGTTCAGCTGCGAGATCTGCTTGGCGTAGGTGTTGATCAGGTTGACGTTGGTCTCGATGCCGGTGTTCACGCCGGCGTCGATTTCCTCCAGGCGCGCGTCGATCTGCTGGAAGCTCGAGGCCAGGCTTTCGGCCGACGACAGCAGGGCCTGGCGCGACGGCACCGAGGCGCCGTTGCCGGCCATGTCCTGCACCGCCGAGAAGAAGTTCTGGATCGCCGGCGACAGGCCCGCGGTGGTGTCGGCCAGCAAATTGTCGATCTGGCTGATCTGGCTGTAATAGGTGTCGAGCGACGCGCCCGAGGCGGTGGCGTTGCGCACCTGGCCGTTCAGGAAGTCGTCGCTGTAGCGCTTGATCTCGGCGATCTTGGTGCCGGTGCCCACAAAACCGTAGCCGTACTCCATCGTGGTCGACGTGGCCTGCACCACGCCCTGGCGGCTGTAGCCGTCCACGTTGGCGTTGGTGATGTTGTGGCCGGTCGTGGCGAGTGCGGTTTGCGCCGCGTACAGGCCAGTTTTGCCGATGCTGAGGAGGTTTCCGGACATGACGTTTTCTCTATGTGCTGAGTTCTTCTACGGCAGCAGGCGTCAAAACTTGAGTGTTTTTTTGACGAATCTGATGCCTGTCTTTTATGCCAATGAGTTCTTGATAATCTTGCTCAGCTTGTGGCCGTAGTTCGGGTCGGTGGCATAACCGGCGCGCTGCAGGCCGTGGGCAAACGCTTCGGGGCTGCCGGCGCTGTTGATGACTTTTTCGTAACGTGGATTGTTCGCCAACATGCGCGCGTAATCCTTGAACGAGTCGGCCGGCGTGTCGTAGGCGCGGAACTTTTCCACGCGGCGGTGGGCGACGCCGTTCACGTATTCGGTGGTCACGGCGCTGGCAACCTTGCCTTTCCAGCCAGGGCCGGCCTTGATGCCGAACAAATTGTTGCTGTTGCTGCCGTCGCTATTGCGGATCATGCGCTTGCCCCAGCCGGTTTCGAGCGCGGCCTGGCCCAGCATGAACTTGGCCGGCACGCCGGTCACGGCTTCGGCCGCCTTGGCGTGGGCGCCCAGCTTTTCCTGGAACGCCTGCACGTGCGGCGCCTGGGTGCGGCCGCTGGCGCTGATGCCCTGGGTCTGCAGGCCGGCGTCCAGGCCTTCCTTCAGCGGGCCGGCTTTCGGCTTGAGCGGAATCTCGAGCGCGGCGGCCACGCCGTCGCGGCCGATGGTCGTCGAGGCTTCGCTGCCGATGGCCAGCGCCTTGGCCTCGGTCTGCACCGACAGCTGGCGGGTCAGTACGTCGGCCAGGCCCATGCCGCGCTTGGCCATGTTCTGGCTCAGCTGCTGGTCGAGCATCGAGGTGAACATCTTGGTTTGCTGGTTGTCGGTCATCCCATCCTGCGGCGTGGCTTCGCGCATGGTCTTCATCATCTGGTTGATGAACATCGCTTCGAACTGGGTCGCGGCGCCTTTCATGGCGTCCGGCGCGCCGGCTTTCGCCGATTGCTTGAGCGAACCGAGGCCTTGCGCGTCGAGTGCGAACTTGCTGCTCAGGTCGTTCGTGGATGGGGAGTTACCGATCATGACAGGTCCTTAGATGATCTCGAGTTCGGCGCGCAGCGAACCTGCGGCTTTCAGGGCCTGCAGGATGGCCAGCAGGTCTTGCGGCGAAGCGCCGATCGAATTCATGGCCTTCACGACTTCCGCCAGCGAAGCGCCGCCTTTTACCAGCAGCACCTTGCCCGGGTCTTTCTTGATTTCCACGCTAGGCGTGGTGGTCACCGCGGTCTGGCCGCGCGAACCCGGCGCCGGCTGGCTCACGTTGGTATCGGCGCCGATCGTCACCGACAGATTGCCGTGCGAAATGGCGCAGGTGTCGAGCGTGACGGCCTGGTTCATCACCACCGAACCGGTACGGGCGTTCAGGATCACCTTCGCCGCAGCCGCTGCCGGCTTGACGTCGATGTTTTCCAGCAAACCGATGAAGCTGACGCGGGCATCCGAGGAGGCCGGGGTACGCACGCGGATCACGCGGCCGTCCAGGGCGGTGGCGGTGCCGGCGCCGAACTGGTTGTTCACGGCCTCGACCACGCGGCTGGCGGTGGCGAAGTCGGTGCTGTTCAGCTCCAGGCGGATCTGGTTGTTTTCGCCCAGGTTCGAAGCGACCGCTTTCTCCACGGTGGCGCCGGCCGAGATCTTGCCGACCGACAGGTGGTTCACCTGCACTTGCGCACCGCCGCCACCGGCGGAAGCACCGACGCCGCCGACCAGCACGTTACCCTGCGCCATGGCGTACACCTGGCCATCGGCGCCGTGCAGCGGGGTCATCAGCAAGGTGCCGCCGCGCAGGCTTTTCGCGTTACCGATCGACGACACGGTGATGTCGATGTTCTGGCCCGGCTGGGCGAACGCCGGCAGCGAGGTCGTGACCATCACGGCCGCGACGTTCTTCAGCTGCAGCTGGCCGGTCGGCGGCAGGTTCACGCCCTTCTGTTGCAGCATGGCGATGATCGACTGCACCGTGAACGGGGTCTGGCTGGTCTGGTCGCCGGTGCCGTCCAGGCCCACCACCAGGCCATAGC
>Ga0308160_10002499_pt1 | contig 22121 bp, 21 predicted proteins | sample PhyFR1_FD_201036 | JGI IMG/M metagenome (GOLD analysis project Ga0308160, IMG submission 201036) | Phyllosphere microbial communities from UC Gill Tract Community Farm, Albany, California, United States - DLSLF.R1 | ecosystem: Host-associated > Plants > Phyllosphere > Unclassified | place: USA...
GGTGGCGCTGTCGACGTTGGCGAGGTTGCTGGCGACCGTGTTCAGGCGCTGGGCCTGGGCGCTCATGGCCGAGCCGGAGACGTTGAAGATATTGAAGAGCGACATAATGGTTACTGTCCGTTCTGGATCGCCGCCATCAGGCCGCGAATCTGGTGGTTGATCATCGTGATGCCGGCTTCATAGCGCAGCGCGTTGTCGGCAAACTGGTTGCGCTCGACGTCCATGTCGACCGTATTGCCGTCGACCGCGCCCTGCACCACGCCGCGGTACAGCACCGGGGTGCCGTCGGGCAGCGCTTTGCCGTCCGCCGCCGGCTGGATGTGGCCTTTATTCGTCGCCGCCAGCGGATTGGCCGCGGCCGGGTTGGCTTTTGCCAGCGCACCCTGCATGGCGCTGGCGAAATCGATGTCGCGCGCCTTGAAGTTGGGCGTGTCGGCATTGGCGATATTCGACGCGATCAGTTCCTGGCGCTGGGCGCGCAGCGACAGCGCGGATTCGTTGAAGCGTAAGTAATTGTCGAGTTTGCCGATCATGCCGCCTCCGGGCTGATTTCTTGTTGGGACAGGCTGAATCATACGTTTGGGCAACACCAGCCCATCGAAGGATCAGGCCCTCAATACCCCTCTTATTCAAAGTTTCGCTACGGCATCACTCGACCTAAGATGGCAGCCATTACGAAAGGCTGCTCGTCATGTTCAAGAAGCTCAAGCTGTTCTCTTTCCTGTTGTTGGCGGCGCCGCTGGCGCTGGCGCAAACGGGTGCGCGCCAGGACGGCGCCGCGCTGCGCAAACTCGCCGAAAGCTATCTGCAGGCGCAAAGCGCCGGCCTGCCGGGCAAGGTCACCATTAAAGTCGGCGCGGTCGATCCGCGCCTGGCGCTGGCCGCCTGCCCGGCGCCGGAAGCCTTCCAGCAGCCGGGCGCGCGTCCCTGGGGCAAGACCACGGTCGGCGTGCGCTGCACGGCGCCGGTGTGGAGCATGTTCCTGCAGGCGCAAGTGACTGTTGTAGCCGATTACGTCACCGCCGCCGTGCCGCTGGCCCAGGGCCAGCCGATCGACGCCAGCCAGCTGGCGACGATGCAGGGCGACATCGCCGCCATGCCGAACGGGATCATCACCGACATGGCGCAGGCGATCGGGCGCACGCCGACGGTGTCGCTGCCGGCCGGCGCGCCGCTGCGGCTCGACGCCTTGAAATCGAAACCGGTGGTGCAGCAGAACCAGGCGGTGCGCATCGTCTCGCGCGGCGAGAATTTCTCGGTGTCGGGCGAAGGCAAGGCGATCGGGAATGCCGGCGAAGGGCAAATCGTACAGGTGCGCACACCGCGCGGGGCGATCATCAGCGGCACCGCCAGGAATGGCGGGATTGTCGAAGTGGCACTGTAAAGCTGCTGCTGGCTTGTTTTTTTGAAAAACCTTCCCTGTTTGGAGTTCTGCGCTAAAGTTTGTAGGCTGACAGCCGTTACACACTGCAGATCCCGGAGTTCCTGCTCCGAACAGAGAAGGATAATGCTGTGAAAATTAACGATACCCTCAAAGGGGCGCAAGCCCAGCAGTTGACGAACACCACGGCAGCGAACGCCAAGCAGGCCGAAAAGGCGGCGGCGACGGCCACCACGGCGCCGACCGACAGCGTCCGCCTGTCCTCGCAGGCGCAGGCGGCGGGCGGCGCCTCGAGCAGCGCGCAAGTGTTCGATGCCAAGAAAGTTGAACGTATTAAGCTGGCAATTGCCGATGGGCAGTTCCAAGTCAATTCCGAACGGATCGCGGACGGTTTATTAGACACCGTGCGCGACCTGCTCCACTCACGCAACCGATAAGAACCGATGACCATTCCGCACGCCACCCTCACCTCTGAACACGAGCGCATTGCCGCGCTGGTCACATTGATGAAGCAGGAACAGCAATTGCTGGTGGCGGCGGATGCGGACGCATTGGGCGAACTCACCCCGCGCAAGGTGGCACTCGTGCAGGAACTGGCGCAACTCTCGCGCCAGCGCCACGGCGCCCTCGGCGCCGCCGGCTTTATCGCTGCCGAAGCGGGCATGGAACCCTGGCTGGCAGCGCGTGGCGACGATGCCGCCCGCGCCGCCTGGTCGCAGCTGCTGGCGGCCACCGCCGAAGCCAAGGAACTGAACCGCGTCAACGGCATGCTGCTCAACCGCCAGATGGCGCATAACCAGACGGTCTTGAATGCGCTGCGCACGCCGGCGGCGGCGCCGGAATCGACGCTGTATGGGGCGAAGGGGCAGACCTTCGGCAGCGCGCCGTCGCGCAGGTTCGTGCTGGGGTAAGCCGGCATTGTGTGTCTCCCGATAACGGCCGCGAATGCGGCCGTTATCGTTCGTGGCATGGCCGGTTCGTCAGCGCGCTCCAACCTTGCCCGCGGAAAGGCGCAGCCCTGGTTGGGCGGGCGCAAGAGGCGCCTGCGCATGCACCGCTTCGTCGATTGCCGCGAGCCGAAACCGGCCGACCAGGCCCGTAAGGCCGGATGCTTGCGTTTGCAATTGCTGTGCCGCGGCCGAAGTTTCTTCGACCAGCGCCGTGTTTTGCTGGGTCATGCCATCGATCTCGCCAATTGCATCGCTCACTTCGTTCAGGCCATGACTCTGCTCGACGCTCGCGGCGGTAATGTCGCCCATGATCTCCGTCACGCGCTGCACGCCGGCCACCAGCGCGTTCATGGTCGTTCCAGCCTGCTCCACCTGCTCGGCGCCGGTGCCGACTTTTCCAACGGAATCTTCGATCAATACCTTGATTTCCCTGGCGGCGTTGGCCGAACGCTGCGCGAGGCTACGAACCTCGCTTGCCACGACGGCAAAACCGCGGCCTTGCTCGCCAGCCCGCGCCGCCTCGACAGCAGCGTTGAGCGCAAGAATATTCGTCTGGAAGGCAATGCCATCGATAACTGAAATGATGTCGACAATTCTCTTCGATGACGCGTTAATCGACGCCATGGTCTGTATCACCTGTCGCATCACGGCACCGCCTTCCCGCGAGACTGCCGACGCCGATTGCGCGAACGTGTTCGCCTGTTGCGCATTGCTGGCGTTTTGCTGCACCGTCGTGGTCAGCTCTTCCATGGCCGAAGCGATGCGTTCCAGCGAGGACGCCTGGATCGCGGTGCGTGCCGATAGTTCGGTACTGCCTTGCGCGATATCCGACGAGGCGTATGCGATCGCTTCGGTTCCCTGGCGCACCTGGCCGACGATCGATGCCAGGCTGTCGCGCATTGTCTTGATCGAGAATAACAGGCTCGTGCGGTCGCCCACGCGTACATCGACGCTCGTGGCCAGGTCGCCTTGGGCGATACGGTTAGCGATGTCGGCGGTGTACGCAGGCTCGCCTCCCAGCTGTGCGAGCAGCAGGCGCCTGATGACGCTCGATACGGCCACGCTGAGCAGGAACGCCGCCACGCTTAGCGCGATGGTCCAATGACGGGCTGCCGTTTCCGCGTTGTCGGACGCGATTTTCGCGTTGGCGACGTCCCGTTCGGCTTCATTGACCAGCAGGGCGATATCGGCCACGATTTGCCGGCGCAGCGGGCTGCATTCTTCAACCAAAAACTTCCCATACGCCGGCATTTGCCCGGCTTCACGGTACTTGCGTGGCCGCTCCAATGCACTCGCCATCGCCAGCAATCCGCTGCGCACTTTGTCGAACTGGACATTGCCTGCAAATGTCGGCGCCATCGCCGTCAATGCCGCAAGGTAGACCGCCTTTTGCTGATCGACCAGATCGAGCTCTTTCCTTGCTTGTGCTTCGTCGGTGAACACGTAGGCATTGCGGGCTGCGAGCCCGGTCTGCGCCAGCGCCTCGCGCGCGGCATACAGCGGCCTGAGATACTCCTGGTTAACCTTGTTCAGTTGCCTGGTTGCGCCATGGATCGCTGTCAGGCCGATGATGCACACCGTTGCCAACATCAGCATCAGGGCGGTGACCACGCCGAAACCCAATGTCAGCTGGGTACCGATTCTCAAATTTTTGAAAGCCTTCATTCCTTCGCTCCGGATGTTCGTTCCAGCAAGTCTGCTGGTGTCAAGTACCATGCTTCGATGACGCTGCCGCACCTACGCATGCAAGGCGGACCAGGTTTGTTTGCGCGGAGCGCTTCGGGCAGCCGGCAACGCCGCCCTGGCGCCGCCCGTCGCAAGCGCCTGCGCCGCCATGCCCGGTGTCAGGCGAAATACGGCCAGCGCCTGCGCCACACGCTCGGCCTGCAAGGACAGCGATGCAGCGGCAGCCGCGGCTTCTTCGACGAGCGCAGCGTTCTGCTGCGTGATCGTGTCGAGCTGGTTGACGGCCTGGTTGATCTGGCCGATACCGCTGTTCTGTTCGTGCGCTGCGGCGGAGATGCCCTCCATGACACGACTGACGCTGTCGGCGGCATCGATGATTTCGCTCATGGTCTGGCCGGCCGCGGCGCTGAGGCGGCTGCCGGTGTCCACATTGGCAATGGAGACATCGATCAACTGTTTGACCTCCTTCGCCGCGGCGGCCGTACGCTGGGACAGGTTACGCACTTCGCTTGCCACGACCGCAAAGCCGCGTCCCTGCTCGCCCGCGCGCGCGGCCTCGACGGCTGCATTGAGCGCGAGGATATTCGTCTGGAAGGCGATGCCGTCAATGAGACCGATAATGTCCAGCACTTTCACCGACGAAGTACTAATCGCCTGCATGGTGGTGACGACTTCGTCGACCGTGTGACCGCCGCGCTTGGCCATGTCGGCGGCACGCGCTGCCAGGGTATTGGCAGTGGCGACGCTGTCGCTGCTTTGGGCAACGTTCTGCGTGAGTTGCTCCATGCTGGCGGCAGTCTCTTCCAGGCTGGACGCCTGTGCTTCGGTACGCCCGGATAAATCCATATTTCCGCTGGCAATTTCGTTCGTGGCCTGGCGGATGTCGTCGAAGTTGCCACGTACGTCTCCGATGATACTGAACAGGTTGACCGAGGTCTGGCGCAGCGCCGCGATCAGCTGCCCCATTTCGTTATCGAAACGACCCTCGATGCGGGCGGTGAGATCGCCCCCGGCAAGGCGGCGGGTAAAGGACGTTGCGTCTTCGAGCGGTACCAGCACATTGCGCCGCAAGCTCAGCCAAAGTAAAAAGACCAGGCCCAGCGAAATGATGCTGCCGAAGACGTCCCATGCCGAAATCGCGGACTGCCAGCCGTAGAGCAGGTTTGCAACCAGCATCAATGACAGCGCCCCCATGCCTCCATTGACCTGCGTATCGAGGCGCATGCGGCCAAGACGCGAAAAGCGGCCGGCGAACCCGCCTTTGCGCAGAGCGCCACGCTGCAGCGTCATCCGCTCCGGATTTCCCGCCTTGAACTGGGCATACAGCGCAGTTGCGGCGCTGACCTGGTCGCGCGTCGGCTTCGTACGCACCGACATGTAGCCCACAGGTTCGCCGTTCTGCATTACTGGCGTCACGTTTGCATGGACCCAGTAAAAGTCGCCGTTCTTGCAGCGATTCTTGACCATGCCTGTCCATGGCATTCCGGCGCCGATGGTCGACCACAAATCCGCGAAGGCCTCGGCCGGCATGTCGGGATGGCGAACCAGGTTCTGGGGCGCGCCGATCAGCTCTTCCTCGGTGAAACCGCTCACCTCGATGAAATAGGGATTTGCATACTGGATATTGCCTTGCAGGTCCGTTGTCGAAACAATCGTTTTCCCTTCGATCAGGATCAGTTCTTTCGTAGTAATTGGGGTATTGAGGCGCATGACAGGGTCCTTCAGAAATTTGTAGTGGCGAAGCGTGGCAGTGCGCAGTCCTGGCTGGCAGCTGCTCCCTCGGGGTTGGTTAACAAGCGCCAAGAAACTGCAGTGGATTGACTTTCCAGGTTTCAGCGCACTCGTGGCTCGTGATCCGGTCTCCACCGCCAAACCCTACCGGGCGCGACAGATCGACGACTTCAGGGCGGATATAGCTGTTGCTTTTCGTACTAAAGAAAACGTTGACCCTGGGCGAGAGCAGGCTGCTCGCATGTTGTTCGATGACGACGCCCAACCGTCCGGATTCCAGCCGCACCAGGGTGCCTACCGGGTAAATCCCGATGCAGCGGATAAATTCCTGCGTCAGTGTCGGGTTGAAATGGCATTTGCTCCATTCCAGCATCTTGCGTAGCGCCTCTGCGGCCGACATCCCCTTGTGGTAGCAGCGGTCGGATGTGATGGCATCATAGACATCGACGATCGCGGCCATCTGCGCGAACTCACTGATGCCATCGCCTGCGAGGCGGTCCGGATAGCCACTGCCGTCAAGCCGCTCATGGTGATGCAGTGTGATATCGAGCACGGTTTGACTGATCTGCGGCAGCCTGGCCAGCATGTCGTAGCCATCGCGTGGATGGCGTTTGATGATGTCGAACTCTGCTTCGGTCAGCCGCCCCTGCTTGTTGAGGATCGCACCCGGAACGAATGCTTTGCCCGTGTCGTGCAGCAGCCCGCCCATGCCCGCTTCATAAATGTCGCCGCCGGCCATGTTCCGCGAGCGGCTGAACGCCACCAGCAAGGCGCAGACGCTGACAGAGTGCAGGAAGGTATAGTCGTCCTTGTCCTTGATACGCAGCAGGCTTAACAAGGCGCCCGGATTGCGCAAAATCGACCCGGTAATGCTTTCAACCACCACGCCGACATTGTTCAATTTCACCGCTTTGCCCAGCCGGGCGTCCGCCATCACGGTGCGTATCTCGCTCAGCGGCACCCGGGGGGGCGACGAAGGGCGGGCAGCGATCGTTACAAGTTCCGCCTCCGTTTCCGCGTGCGCTTCGCTCAGCGTCGGAGCATTGCTGGCGTCGAGTCCCTTGTTGCAATCGATCACTACGCCGCGGATGCCGGCATCGCGAATCCCACCGATTTCCTCTGCTGTTGTCAGCGGAAAACGATTGCGCAGGAACGGATGGCTGGTCCAGCCGCAATCCAGGTCGTGAATGAACATCCCGATTTTCAGCTCGGACGCATCGATTTTTTTCAACATACGGCATGGCTCCTGTGGCTCTCGCTGTCTCGCCCCATCTTTCGGTGCCCAGTAAGATGCGACCTGGGCTGCGATAAAGTTAGGAAATTCAGTGGATTCCTATATGACGGATTTGTTAAAACGGTTATGATTCAGTATCAGAAATTGATTTTCACGATTTTCACATGAATTTGCCGAATTTTGTAAATATATTTTCGTAGGGAAATTTTTTAGGATCTCCCATGCTCAAAGATATTGACGTTGTTACAACACAGGAGGCAGCGACCTTCTTGGGGGTTTCCGTGACTTCCGTACAGAAGCTCGTCGAGAGTGGTGCTCTTGTTGCTTGGAAAACACAGGGCGGGCACCGCCGCATTCCACGTGCTGCCCTGTCCGAGTTCAAGGACAGGGCCCGCATGGAGCCACCCCAGAGCGATGCCCCGTTGCGGTCGCGCCTGCTGATCGTAGAAGACGATGACATCGTGCGGGCGCTGTATGCCAACCGCATTGCGCAATGGAAGCTCCCGCTCGACCTCACATTGTGTCGAAGCGGTTTCGAGGGCCTGATCGAGATCGGCGTGAATGGGCCGGATATTCTGTTGCTAGATATCAACATGCGCGGTATCGACGGCTACGAAATCATGGAAACCGTCCTGTCGCGACCTTCATTGCGTCATATCCACATTGCCATCGTGACTGGACTCGACCGCAGCGAGCTGGACAAGCGCGGAGGCGTTCCCCCAGGCGTCGCTTTTTTTCAGAAGCCGGTGCCGTTCGACCACTTGTGCGGGTTTGTGACCGCCTGCTGCATGCAAAAGCAACGCATGCAGGCCTGAACGAGGACATGTGCCGATATGAGACTCGCACTGCTCACCCGTCTGCGCACCGCTCCCCTGGTTATCGCCTTGTGCTGCTTCTCGGCTGCCTGGATTGGCGACGTCTGGTATGACGTCGTGCGCCAGGTAGATGCCGCGCGTACACGCGCGCTGCGCGACAGCAGCCATGAAGCCGGCAATTTTGCGCGCTTGATCGAAGAGCACACGATCCGCACGATCGGTGCCGCCGACCAGGCACTTCGGTTCATATGCTATGAATACCTCGAGGAAGGCGACAGGGTCGATCTGAGCCTCTTGCTCGCCAAGGGTGTGATCCCGGGCGACATCGCCAATCTGTATTCGATCGTTGCGCCCGATGGGCAGGTCGTGCTGGCAAGCAAACCAGGGCGGCGGGTTAATGTTGCCGACCGCGACCATATTCGGGTGCATGTGGAATCCGCGCACACCGGTCTGGTCATCAGCAAGCCGGTACTCGGCCGTATTACCGGGCAATGGTCGCTCCAGCTCACCCGCAGGATCAGTCATGCCGACGGCCGCCTCGCCGGCGTGGCCGTTGTTTCGCTCGACCCTTTTTATTTCTCGCGCCTGTATCAAGCGGCGCAGATCACTTCCAATAGCGTCGTCACGCTGATCGGCGCCGATGGCGTGGTGCGCGCGCGCCGTTCCACCGATGTCGGCGCGCTGGGACAGGATGTGTCCTCGGACGAGCAGTTCCGGCTCATCGGCAGCCGGAATAGCGGGGTGATCACGGGACGCAGCCACATCGACGGCAGGATCCGGATGTCGGTGTTCCGGCGGCTCGCAGACTATCCGCTGCTGGTGGTGGTGGAGGTGGACCTTGCCGATATCGAGGATATGCTCGCCCCGCTGCGTTCGCAACACATCCGGCAGGCGGCCATTTCCACCGTTGGCATTCTGCTGTTTACCGCGATCCTGCTGCTGCTGACCCGGCGTCTGTTGCATAGTCGTGCCCAGGCCGTGAGCGCAAACGCCGCGAAGAGCCAGTTTCTTTCGAACATGTCTCATGAGTTGCGCACGCCACTGAATGGCATTCTGGGCTATGCCGAACTGCTCAAGATGGATGCCATTTTGGATGAGCATCGCGAATATGCCGGCGTCATCCAAGCCAGCGGCCTGCACCTGTTGTCGCTGGTCGACAAGCTATTGCAGCTCAACAGGATGGAAGCGCGGCAAGAAGCGCTGGCGCCGGCCATGGAAGACATCCGCAGGCTTGTTGCCGGGGTGATTGCCAACCATCGGGACGCGGCCCGATCGAAAGCGCTCGACCTGCGTGTCCGGATCGACGAGCACGTCCCGCAGATGCTGGAGTGCGACCGTGCCAAACTGATACAGGTACTGCATCACCTGCTCGATAATGCCATCCGATTTACCAAGGCCGGGCATGTCGAACTGATGTTGACACCAGCCGATGGCAAACTCATCTTCCTGATTGCCGACACCGGACCCGGCATCCCGGCCGACTTGCAGGCAAACGTGTTCAACAAGTTTTACCAGGTCGATTCCAGCGATTCGCGTGCCAGCGATGGCGCCGGGCTAGGTTTGTCGCTGGTGCGCGAACTCGTCGCCGCCATGGGCGGTGAAGTCGGGATCGAATCGACGTCCCGTGCCGGCTCCACCTTCTATTTCACGCTTCCTGTCCCGCGCGAAGAAAACGCAAGCGCGGTGAAGCCAGCGGCAACCGAGGAAACGACATGATCCCGTGCACCATTCTGATCGTCGAGGACAATGAAATGAACGAGCGATTGCTGGTGCGCCAGCTGGCGCACCTGGGCCTGACCGATGTCGCCATCGCCCGGAACGGGATCGAGGCGCTGGAATGGCTCGCCAGGGGGAACTGCCGCATGGTCCTGGCCGACTGCCAGATGCCCGGGATGGACGGCTTCGAAATGACGCGCAGGATTCGCGCAATGGAACGGGGAAGCGGCCAACATCTGCCCGTGATCGCGCTGTCGGCCGGGAATACGGAGAACGACGCCGGCATGAGCGCCGCTGCCGGTATGGACGCGCACATCGCCAAGCCGGCCCAGCTCCAGGCATTGCGGATGGCGCTGGAACCCTGGCTTGGCCCGCTGGCCGCTTTTTCCACGTCCCGATCGGGTCCCGTCAAGTCATGAGTACGCCTTCCGCTCCATTCGACCCGGATGTCCTGCGCGACACCGCAGGCGGCGACGAGGAACTCGTCAGCGAGCTGCTGGCGATCTACCTGCGCATCATGCCGCCGATGAACAGCCGCCTGCGCGCGGCAGTTCACGCTGAAAACACTGCCGCCATCGCGGAAGAAGCGCACAGCATGCGCAGTTGCCTCGCGGTCGTCGGCGCGGGCGACCTGCAGGAGCGCTGCAAGTCACTGGAGAACGCTGCGCGGCGCGGCCACGTTCTGCCCAACGCTTTCGGAAGCGGGCTCTGCGAAGAAGTGGACGGTCTGACGGCACGGGTGTACGATTACAATGCGTCCCGCCTCCCCTCCCCTGGCAAGTAAAAAAAAAACGAGATGAATTCCAAGACCGTGCCAAGTGGCGCCTCGCGCTTGCGAACCTGCCGGGTTCTAGTGATCGAGGATAACGAGTTCGAGCGCAAGGTATTGGCATCGATGTTGCGCCGCCTGGGCGTGGCCGACGTGGCTTGCGCCGCCAACGGCACCGAGGCGCTGACGCTGATCGACAACGATCCGCTGAGCTTCGATGTGATCCTGTGCGACTTGCGCATGCACGATCCGGTCTGCATGGACGGCATCGAGTTCTTGCGGGTAGCGGCGCAACGTCCGATCGGCCGCCTCGTGGTCGTGTCGGGACTCGACGAGGATCTTCTGATGGCCACGGAAATCCTGGCCGGCTGCACCGGCTCAGCCTGGGGTGGCATCCTGCGCAAGCCGATCGATATGCAGACCTTGCACGATAAATTGCTTGCCTGCCAAGCCGCGGTAGCGCGCCCGGCGCCGCTGCCGTATGCCAGAGGCGCGCCGCAGCGCAGCTGGACCGAATCCGAGTTGCGCCTCGCGCTCGACCGGCGCGAATTCGTTCCCTTTTTCCAGCCTCAGGTGTCGTTTGCCACCGGGCAGATCGTCGGTGTCGAGACGCTGGCACGCTGGGCGCACCCGCAAGCCGGCATCCTCGAGCCATCGGTGTTCATTCCCGTGATGGAAGGCGGCGCCATGGTAGGAGAACTGTTCGACATAATGCTCGAAGGGTCCATGGACGCGATCGAGCAATGGGCAAGCCATGGGATCCGCATCCCGGTGTCAATCAATGCCTCGCCCCTCACCCTCGAAGACATCGGCGTACCGAATCGCTGGCGTAACATGGTCGAGCAGCGCGGAATCGATCCGGGTCTTCTGACAATCGAGGTGACCGAAACAGCGATCGCGCGCGACTTTCGCAATCTGCTCGAAAGCATCACCCGTCTGCGCATGCATGGTTTTCGCGTTTCGCTCGACGATTTTGGAACCAGCTATTCATCGCTTCAGCAACTGAGCGAGCTGCCGGCCAACGAGGTAAAGATCGACCGCTCGTTCGTGGCGCGGGCCATGGTGTCGCCGCGTGCATTGGTTGTTCTCGAATCGATCGTGCGCATGGCGCGCGAGCTGCGCCTGACCACGGTGGCGGAAGGTATCGAAGCTGAGGCCCACTTCGCATTTGCGCGCGGCCTTGGATGCGACAGCGCGCAGGGCTGGCATGTGGGCCTGCCCATGTCTGCCGACGCATTGCTGTCGAGGACGCGCCTGGCACAGGCCGCGGCCGCACGCTAGCGCCGCCCGCGCAGGAGCAACAGGGCCGATTTTGCGTCCTGGAATTCGCTCGCCAGGCGTGCCAGGGAATCCTGGGCAGTGTCGAAGATGCCCAGGTTGCCGAGACTCTGCAAGCGGCAGCAAGGGTCGCGCATGCGTATGGCGCCCACGCCATCGATGCTTGACAACAGGTAGTGCGCGGTGCCGGCCAGGCTCGCGCTATCGCGCCGACGAACGGCCTGGGCCGCCCTCTCCAGCAAACCGGGGACTTCCTGCAGGAACAGATCGACAACCTGGTCGACCACGCTGCCGTCATGGGCGTTATCGTCCGCCAACGCACCGAGGCGGGCAGCGTCGATCGCAGTCGGCGCGCGGCGCGCCTTGACCGTGTCGATCGCCAGAGCCAGTGTCTGGCGCAAATCATCGAAAATTACCGGTTTTGGCAGGTAGGTATCCATCCCGGCCGCAAGGCAGCGCTCTCGATCGCCAGGCAACGCATTGGCGGTCATGGCAACGATGTAAGGCACGTTCAGTCCACGAAAGCGCAAGCGCAGCTGACGGGTGGCCTCGATCCCGTCCATGACCGGCATTTGCACGTCCATCAAGACCACGCCATACTGCTGCCGCTCAAGGGCGGCGACCGCCTCCGCGCCGTTGCCCACGATGTCGGCCTGGTATCCCAGGCGCCGCAACTGCTGCTGAATCACTTTTTGATTGATGGCATTGTCTTCGGCAACGAGGATCTCGACACCGGCCTGGTCGGCGCGCTGCATTGTCGCGGGCACTGCCGTCACGCCGCGATACGCCCCCAGCGCCTTGAGCAGGGCATCGAGCAGCATCGCCGGTTTGACCGGCTTGCTCAGGCGAGCAGCGAACTGGACATCGTCGCCCTCCTGAACTTGCACGCGCTCTCCAATCGGCATCAGAAGGACAACCGGTGGTGCACTGCCCGGCCTCGCCTGTCCGATAGCGCGCAACAGCGCCGTGCCCGGCATGTCGGGCATGATCAGATCGATGAGTGCCACGTCGAAGGGTTCGCCATGCGCAACCAGGTCGAGCGCCTGGACCGCCGACGCAACAGCCACCGGCTTCATCCTCCATTGCAGCGCCTGCGCCAGCAGGATGCGCCGGTTGGTCGCATTGTCGTCGACAATCAGGATGCGCCGTCCCGCCAGCGGGGAAGCGCGCTTATGCAACAGCTCACTGCTCGATTTCCCCTCCGCGGCATCGGCGACGATCGACAAGGTAAAGCAGGATCCGCTACCGGGCTCGCTTTCGACAGTGATACTGCCGCCCATGATTTCCGCCAGGCGCTTGCTGATGCTAAGCCCCAGGCCGGTGCCGCCATACTGGCGCGTGGTCGACGCGTCGACCTGGGTAAAGGAATCGAAGATATCCTCCAGCCTGTGCGCCGGGATACCGATCCCACTGTCGCTCACCACGAAGTGCAGCGCATACTGCTGGCCGCTAAGCCATTTGGCTTTAACTTCCAATAACACTTCACCGCACTGGGTAAATTTGACCGCGTTCGACAGCAGATTGACCAGGATCTGGCGCAACCTGGTCGCGTCGGCGAGGATCATTTCGGGGACATCAGGCTCGATCGTGCACATCAGTTCGATCTGCTTGCCGCCGACTCCGGGCGCTACCAGGTCGAGTGCATCCTCGATGCTGTGCCGTATTTCGAACGCTTGTCGTTCCAGGTCAAGACGCCCGATGTCGATTTTTGAATAGTCGAGCAAGTCGTTGATGATGGCCAGCAAAGCTTCGCCGCTATTCCGGATGGTCTGGGCATGGTCGCGCTGTTCGTCATCGAGCCCGGTGTTCAGCAGCAGGGTGGTCATGCCGATGACGGCATTGAGCGGAGTACGGATCTCATGGCTCATATTGGCCAAGAAAATGCCTTTGGCCAGCATCGCCGCCTCGGCCTTCTCTTTGGCCGCCTCGAGTTCGCGCTCGTAGGCTCGCCGTTCGGAGATATCCTGCAAGATCGCCGTCAATATCCATTCCCCGCCCGATTGCGAACGTGAAATCGAGGCTTCAGCGGGAAATTCCGTGCCATCCTTGCGCAGGGCATAGATGGTGCCGCGCTCCCCCATCCGGCGCGCCGTTTCATTACCGTGATGAAAACCCGCCATCCGCTGGCCATGCCCCTTGCGGAATCGCTCGGGTATTAACAGGGATAGTTCCTTGCCAACCACTTCGCCAGCACGCCACCCGAAGATTCTTTCAGCCCCCTGGTTGAAAAACACGATCTGCCCAGAGGCATCAGTGCAAATGATCGCGTTGTCAGCAATGTCCAGAATCCTGAATACTTGTTCAGGGCTGAGTGAATTGTTCATAACGGCGCCTTCAATACATCACGATAGTTTTTCATACTACACCTGTTATGTTTGCCAACATAAAGATCCCATGAGAAACAAGCCGAATCTCGGGACAAAAATGTTCAAAGTGTGGCTAATCGGGACAATGCCTGGTCGTTAAGTTATGGCTGATACCGGCGGTTGCGCTCATGCCAACAAAGCACCGAATATTCGTGAGACATCAAGGAACATTGCCTTATCGCAAAAATCAAGCGTGTAACAAGCGGAAAGTATTCCTGATTGTTGTCATTAACAACCGGAGGAATTCATGCACCGCATCGCCTTTGCCACCCTGTTCCTGGCCATCCCGCTCCAGGCTCACGCCGACATCGCCGTCACCATCACGCCCGAGCGCGCGATATTCGGCAAGCGCGACGAGGTCATGGTCAACGTGACGCTCACCAACACCGGCACGGCGCCGGAACGCATCCTAAAAGCCCGTACTCCCTTCGGCCCGGCCGAATTCCCGCTGTTCGAGATCACGCGCGACGGCCAGCCGGTGCGCTATCTCGGGCGCGAGGTGAAACGCCGCGTGCCGCTCGAGGCCGACTACCTGGTGCTGGCGCCGGGCGAAAGCCGCAGCGCGCGGGTCGAACTCTCGCGTTCCTACGACATGGCCGCCACCGGCGCCTATGCGGTGCGCTACCGCGGCAGCGCGCCTCCCCTCAGCCTGAAGAGCGGCGCCATCGTGTCGAACACGGCGTCGCTCTTCATCGAAGGCCGCCTGCCGCGTGGCACCAGCATGCCGCTGCTGGCCGCCGCCGCCGGGCCAGGACTCTCCTACGCGCAGTGTTCGAACGCCCAGCAGGACACGATCGCCGAAGCAGTCGCGGCCGGCAGCGCGATGGCGGCGAACGGCCTCGGCTACCTGACCAGCGGCAAGGAACAGGGTCAGCGCTACACCAACTGGTTCGGCGCGCTCGACGCGGCGCGCCAGGCGGTGGTCAACAAGAATTTCACGGCGATCAAGGATGCCTTCGAAACGAAACCGGTGAAAGTCGACTGCGGCTGCGACGAGGATTATTTCGCCTATGTCTACCCGTTCCAGCCCTACACGATCTACGTCTGCAATGCTTTCTGGACCGCGCCCATGACAGGGACCGACTCGAAAGGCGGCACCATGCTGCACGAGATGAGCCACTTCGACATCGTCGCCGGCACCGACGACCACGTGTACGGCCAGCAAGGGGCGGCCGAGATGGCGCGCACGGCGCCGCAGCGGGCGATCAACAATGCCGATTCGCACGAATACTTTGGCGAGAATTCGCCGCCGCTGAATTAACACTCGTATTTAACACTCGTCAATACGGCTAGCACGGCGAGAAAAACAAATCCAGCGCGATTTAAACGAAATGCATTATTGTGACTTTTTTACCAAAAACAAGTCACATACGATTCGATTTGCATTGCTCAGAGCTCATGAATTCGCCAGTATGAGACGAGTTTTCGTCAGATTCCAAACAGGTTTCATACGAAAACTTGAAGAAAAGATGGCCAAACCGGCCACGACAAACTACAAACGGAGAAGTCACACATGAGCTCGAACAGCATCTGGAAGTCGGCATTCGGTATCGCAGCACTGACCCTCGCCGTCGGCGCGCAGGCGGGGTCGAACGGCGTGAAGGTGGACGTGGCCCTGGACAAGGCGGCGCTCGGCCCGAGCGACGACGTGTACTTGAAGGTCACCCTCACCAACACCTCGTCCACCCCGCAGTACGTGCTCAAGGCGCGCACGCCGTTCGAGGGCTTGTCGGCCCCGCTGTTCGACGTCACCCGCGACGGCGCGCCAGTCGCCTATACCGGCGCCCTGATCAAGCGCGGCAAGCCGACCCAGGCCGATTACTACCTGCTCAAGCCCGGTGCCTCGCACACGGTCAAGGTCGAGCTGTCGTCGCTGTACGACATGAGCGTCAGCGGCGACTATGCGATTGCTTACCGCACCGCCTCGCCAGACCTGTTCCTGGCCAGCGACAAAGGCGCCGCCGCGGCCCGTGCCATGGCGGACAAGGCGGCCGTCCACGACATCGGCGAACTGCAGTCGCAGGCGGCCCAGGTCTACATCGAAGGCCGCCTGCCGCGCGGCGCCGAGTCGCCCATCATGCAGGCGCTCAAGCAGGGCCATGCCGGCGGCGGCATGGCGACCACGCAAGGCCTGAGCTATGCGTCCTGCACCGCCTCGCAGCAAAGCACGATCGCGTCGGCCATTTCGGCCGCCAAGACGATGAGCAACAGCTCGGTCACCTACATGGCGAAGACGAGCATGGGTCCGCGCTATACCAAGTGGTTCGGCGCCGTGAACTCGTCGCGGGTGGCGACCGTCAAGGCGAACTACAGCAAGATCAAGAACGCCTTCGACAACCAGAACGTGGTGGTCGACTGCAGTTGCAAGCAGAGCTACTACGCCTATGTGTACCCGACCCAGCCGTACCGCATCTACGTGTGCAACGCCTTCTGGTCGGCGCCGATGAGCGGCACCGACTCGAAGGGCGGCACCCTGGTGCATGAGATGAGCCACTTCGACATCATCGCCAACACCGACGACAACGTGTATGGCCAGAGCGGCGCCGCCAGCCTGGCGATCAGCAATCCGGCCGCGGCGGTGAAGAACGCCGACAACCACGAGTACTTTGCCGAGAACAGCCCTGCGCTGAATTAAGACGGAAGGCCGAAGGTCCCGGCGCGCCGGGATCTTCTTATTTCAGGGTGGCGATAAAGGAGACGGGCCGTGCGGGAAACTCGACCGGTTTATCGAGCTGTTTCACGTCGGCCAGCACCGGGCCGGTGTAGCCGATGTTGTAGTTGTGGCGGCCCTTGGCGAAGGCATACGTGTTGGTGATGTCGATCGTATTCGTCAGCATCTTGCCGGGTGCCAGTGGCTGGTAATCGGCGGCGGTGAGCGCGGCGCGCTTGACCATCTTGCCGGTGTAGGCGATCGGTTTGCCGCCGGCGTCGCGCAGGTCGAAGCGCGCGCCCGTCAATTCAGTGCCCGCCGCCATTTCGCGCGGCAGCCAGACCGTGGTCTTGCCCTGGTTGGTGAACGTCAGTTCCACCAGCACCTTGCCCGGTGGCGTCTTGATGTCCATGCGGTGTTTCACGCTCACGGTCGGTTCTCCGGCAGCGCCCGCAAGGGCGGGCAAGAGGCTCGCCGCGCCCAGGGCGGCCAGCAGGATCATTCTGCGCTGCATTCTTAACTCCAATGGTTGTGTCGCTCATTGTGCGGGCGGAGACCGAAAAAACCAAGGGGTTGTAGGGTGGGCACTTGTGCCCATGCGGAATGGTACGGATGAGCAATCGCGTAGCAAAACGAGGTGGAGTGCGGGCACCGACAATGCCAGACATGTTGCGGCATTCATGGGTATGACGCCGTGGGCACAAGTACCCACCCTATATTATTACCCGAAACAATATTTCATCGGCAAGGCCAAAATGAAATTTTATTTCACTCCATCCGCGACAGCAGCCAAGATGGTCACCACCACCCGCCGGTTTCGCGCCCTGCCCGCCTCATCCGTATTCGGCGCCACCGGCTGGTTCGCCGCATGCCCGACCGCCGTCAGGCGCCCTGCCCCTATCCCGCTGTCGATAAACAACCGCACTACGCTGCTGGCGCGCACGGTCGACAATTCCCAGTTCGATGGAAACAAGGGATTGGCGATCGGCAGGTTGTCGGTATGCCCTTCGACTTCGATCTTGTACGGCTCGCCGCGCAGCAAGGTGGCGACCGAACCGAGCGTGGCGCGCGCCTCGCCACCGAGGACAGCTTGCCCTTCCTCGAACAGGACTTTCGCATTGATCTCGACCGTCACCCCGCGCCCGGTCTGGGTCACGCGCACCTGCCCGTTCTGGACCAGCGGCGCCAGCGAAGCGCTCAGGTCGCGCGCCAGGGTATTCAACCGCTCGCGCTCGCGCCGCGCGGCGTCCGCGCGCTTGCGTGCGATCAGGTTAGTCAGGGGAAGTTGCTCGACGGTCGAGCTGGCCTGGGGCGTTTCCGGGCGTCCGCCAAAGGCGTCGCCCAGCGCGTCCGACAGCGTCTTGTACTTGCCGGTGTTGACCACCGAAATCGCGTACATGACGACGAAGAAGGCAAACAGCAGCGTGATGAAATCGGCGTAGGAAATCAGCCAGCGGTCGTGGCTCTCGCGGTCTTCCGCTTCGTCATAACGCTTGCGCGCCATCTCAGCGTTTCACCAGCAGGCTGGCGACGCGCTCCTCGACCACGCGCGCATGGTTGCCGCTGGCAATGTCGTGGAACACTTCGATCAGGATGTCGTATTGCGCGACCTGGTCCGCAACGATGGCTTTCAGCTTATTCGCGACCGGCAGGAAGAACAGATTCGCCATCCCGACTCCGTACACGGTCGAGACAAAGGCCACGGCAATGCCGGAACCCAGGCGCGACGGATCGGACAGGTTTTCCATCACGTGGATCAGGCCCAGCACGGCGCCCAGGATGCCGATCGTCGGTGCGTAGCCAGCGGCCGATTCCCATACGCGCGCGGCCTGGCGCTCGGCGAATTCGAAGGCGGTGACTTCCATCTCGAGCAGGCCGCGGATTTTCTCGGGAGCGATGCCGTCCACCACCAGGCGCAAGCCCTTCTGCACGAACAGGTCTTTCGTACCCATGTACTGCTCGAGCGACAGCAGGCCGTCGCGGCGCGCGGTATGGCTCCACAACGCAATTTCGCGCGACAGCGGCTGGCGCCGGTTCTTGGGCGGGAAAAATACCCAGCGCAGCATGCGCATGCCGCGCGTAAACGTGCGTGCTTCCGATTGCAGCAGCACGGCGCCGAAGGTGCCGACCACGACGATGGCGAACGCCGCCGGTTGAACCAGGGAAGCAAACCGTCCGCCATCGAGCGTATGCCCGACCAGCAGACCGGCCAGCGCCAGCGCCAGGCCGATCAGGCTGGCGAAGTCCACAGCTTTTCCTTGAGCGAAGCACGCATGCGCGCCACGGCTTGCGTGTGCAGTTGCGAGACGCGCGATTCGGACACGCCGAGCACGGCGCCGATTTCCTTCAGGTTCAGTTCTTCCTCGTAATACAGGCCCATCAGGATCTTCTCGCGCGGCGGCAAGGCGTCGATCGCCGCGATCACGGCCGAGCGGAAGTCGGTGTCGAGCAGCGCGCGCAGCGGGTCGTCCTCGTCGACCGCATACCGGTCGAGGAAGCTGTCGTTGCCGTCTTCGTCGTGGAAATCCTCGTAATACACCAGCTGGTGGCCGCCGCCTTCGAACAGCATTTCCTGGTACTCGGCCAGCGATACGTCGAGCGACTTCGCCACCTCGAGCTCGCTTGGCGGACGTCCCAGTTGCTGCTGCAGCTTGGTCATCGCCGTCTCGACCTTCTTCATGGTCGAGCGCGTGCTGCGCGGCATCCAGTCGTTGCTGCGCAATTCGTCGACCATGGCGCCGCGGATACGCAGCACGGCATAGGTCTCGAACTGGGCGCCGTGGTTGTCTTCATAGCGGTTGATGGCATCGAGCAGGCCCATCATGCCGGCCTGGATCAGGTCGTCCACCTCGACCGACGGCGGCAGCTTCGCCTTCATCTGATGGGCGAGGCGCTTCACGAGCGGGGCGTGCTCGGTGAGCAGGTGGTTCTTGTCGGCTTTTCCTTTGACGGTATACATGCTTGTTCTTTTTTCTCAGGAACCAAAATGCGCGCCGCCGCGCGTCATGCCGGACAGTGCAAAACGCCCGGCCAGCTGGCGGAAGGCCACCGAGGCCCCGGCCAGCGGAAAGGCATCCACCACAGAGCGTCCAAGACGGGCGGCGCGCTGCAGGTATTCGTCCGCCGGCACCGAGCCCATCGAACTCAACGTTACTGCAAGGTAACGGCTTGCTGCCGCCGACATATTATCGTAAACCACTTTCGCCTCTGCCTCGCTTGCGCCGGTGACCAGCACGCCGAAGGGACGGCGTCCCAGCGCCTGGGCCAGGCGTTTAATGAGGCCATAGGCGTTGGTGATCGAGGTAGCGCCGGTCGAGACCTGGATTACGATTTCGGAATCGGCCAGCAGCGGCACGGCAAAACCGCCATCACCATCCACTTCGCCATCGACGATGACGATGCCGCCCTGCTTTTTCACCAGCACGTCGAAGGCCTTGGACAAACGGCGCGCTTCGTCGGCGTCCATTGCCGCGTGGCCGTCGCGCGCCAGCAGCGCCACATTAAAACCTTGCGGAGCCAGTTGCACCACCTGGTTCAGCGCGCATTCCTGGCGCGCCACCTGCAACAGGCTGGCGTGGCGTTCCATCTCCAGGCGGCGGGCAACGCCATAGTCGCGGCGGCAGGCGTCGACGATCAGCACCTCGTTGCCGGCCTGCGCCAGCGAGGCGCCCAGGTTGACCAGCATGGCGCCCTTGTCGTCGCTCGGCGTGGCGGATAAAAAGGTGACGATGCGTGGCTTGGGGCCGGCCAGCATGCGGCGCAGGCCTTCGGCCTGGTCGAAATCGAAACTAGACAAAGCGCACCTCGCGCAGGCTCTCGTCCTTGTGCACGTTGCCGGTGCCGGCCATCATCAGCGGCAGGTCGGCGTCCTCGAAGGCGTTGGCGGCGTCGCGGCGGCTGCGGAAGGCGCGGTCGACCAGCAGCGCGCGGTCGGCCAGGTGCAGGTCTTCGGGCACGCGCTGGCCGTTCGAGATGTAGTGCAGGTTCAGCTTCTGGCGGATGATCACGTCGAGCACGTTGCCGATCGAGGCGGCTTCGTCCATCTTGGTCATGATGCAGCCGTGCAGGCCGCTGCCCTGGTAGGCGCGCACGACTTCGGCCAGGGTTTCGTTGGTCGAGGTCGCATTCAGGCACAACAGGCGCTTCACGTCGGCGCCGGCGCCGGTCAGCATGGCGACCTGTTCGGTCACCATCTGGTCGCGCTGCGACATGCCGATGGTGTCGATCAGCACGGTGTGCTTGTTCTTGAGCTCTTTCAGGGCGATGCGCAGGTCGGCTTCGTCCTTGACCGAGTGCACCATCACGCCCAGGATCTTGCCGTAGATGCGCAGCTGTTCGTGACCGCCGATACGGTAGGCATCGGTGGTGATCAGCGCCAGCTTTTCCGGGCCGTGGCGCATCACGCAGCGCGCCGCCAGCTTGGCGGTGGTCGTGGTCTTGCCGACGCCGGTCGGGCCGACCAGGGCGAACACGCCGCCCTTGTCGAGCAGGGTGTCTTCATCGGCCATCGTGGTCAGATTGCGCGCGAGCACGGTCTTGATCCAGCGCATGGCTTCGGCAGCGTCCTTGTTGGCCGGCATCTTGTCGATCAGGTAGCGCGACAGCGAAGCCGAAAAGCCGGCCGCCAGCATCTCGCGCAGCACGACCGCCTTTTGCGGCTCGCGCGCTTGCGTGCCGCCCCAGGACAGTTCAGCCAGTTGCGATTCCATCATGCCGCGCATGGCGCGCAGTTCGCCCATCATGCCGCTCATCTCTTGCACGGCCGATTCCTTGGCCTGGGCGATGGCGGCCGACATCATCGCGGTCATGGCGGCCATGTCGAAGGCCGGCTCCGGCTGGGGGGCACGGCGGTTGGCGTAGCTGTGTTCGGCTTCATACGCTTCCGGCGCCGGACGGCGGCCCGCGAAGGCGGCGGCGAATTCCGGCTCCGGCTGTGGCGCGCGGCGGCTGGCATAGATCTGTTCCGGCGTGGCGGGCGCGGCGGCGCGGCGGTTCACGAAGGCCGGCGCTTCCGGCTCGAAGGCATTCAGGTCCAGGCGCGGCTGTGGCTGGGCCATGGCGGAATCCGGCGCGGGCGCGGCCAGGGAAGCGACGTCGTCGTTGTCGAGCGCCAGGATTTCGACGACGCCGTCGACAGGACGGTTCGAAAGGATGACGGCATCAGGGCCGAGTGCGTCGCGCACCTTGCGCAAGGCTTCCCGGGATGTTGCCGCTGTAAATTTCTTCACATTCATCTTGTTCTCCGCACTGCTCTATTCGATGGTGACCGGCGCGCATGAGGCCGGTCTATGGGATAGATTATTGACGATGCCGTGGAGCAAGCATCGGCGGAAAAGGATGGGGAAAGTGGGTTAATTCGATTTAGATGGGGTTATGCACACATCGGCAGGCGATGTCTGTCCGTTATCGGCGCATGGAGACGCACGTAACGCGTGGGCACAGTGAACTGACCCCCAAAAGTTGGGCACAACTTTTGGAGCGGTATGAAGTACACGAAAGAGTTTAAACAGACGGTAGTCCACGATTACCTGTCGAGCCACGAGGG
>Ga0308160_10002501_pt1 | contig 22109 bp, 20 predicted proteins | sample PhyFR1_FD_201036 | JGI IMG/M metagenome (GOLD analysis project Ga0308160, IMG submission 201036) | Phyllosphere microbial communities from UC Gill Tract Community Farm, Albany, California, United States - DLSLF.R1 | ecosystem: Host-associated > Plants > Phyllosphere > Unclassified | place: USA...
TCGAATCCGGACATCCTGCTGCTCGACGAGCCGACCAACAACCTGGACATCAACACGATCCGCTGGCTGGAAGACATGCTCAACGAGCGTAACTCCACGATGATCATTATTTCCCACGATCGCCACTTCCTGAACCAGGTCTGCACGCACGTGGCCGACATGGATTACGGCACGCTGAAGGTGTATCCGGGTAACTACGACGAGTACATGCTGGCCTCGACCCAGGCACGCAACCAGCAGTTGTCGAACAATGCCAAGGCCAAGGAAAAGGTCGCGGAACTGCAGGACTTCGTGCGCCGCTTCTCGGCCAACAAGTCCAAGGCCCGCCAGGCGACGTCGCGCGCCAAGCAGATCGACAAGATCAAGATCGAAGAGTTCAAACCATCCTCGCGCGCCTATCCGTTCGTGCGTTTCGAAGGCGAGAAAAAGCTGCACCGCCTGGCGGTGGAAGCCGAGAACATCTCGAAAGCCTACGACCGTCAACTGTTCAAGAATTTCTCGATCATGGTCGAGGCCGGCGAGCGCATCGCGATCATCGGCGCCAACGGCGCCGGCAAGACCACGCTGCTGCGCACGATCGGCGGCGAGCTGTGCGGTCTGCAGCCGGATGGCGGCCGCGTCAAGTGGGCCGAGAACGCGAATCCCGGCTACATGCCGCAGGATCCGACCGAAGAATTTGCAGTGGGCGACAACCTGACCGACTGGATGGGCCAGTGGACGCAAGAGGGTGACGACGATCAGGCCGTGCGCTCGATCCTCGGTCGCCTGCTGTTTGGCGGCGATGAAGTCAAGAAGTCGGTCAACGTGCTGTCCGGTGGCGAAAAGGGCCGCATGATGTACGGCAAGCTGATGCTGGGCCGTCATAATGTGCTGCTGCTCGATGAGCCGACCAACCACATGGACATGGAGTCGATCGAGTCGCTGAACATCGCGCTGGACAAATATGCCGGCACCCTGATCTTCGTCTCGCACGACCGCGAGTTCGTCTCGTCGCTGGCCACGCGCGTGCTGGAAATCCGTGAAAACGAGATCGTCGACTTCCGTGGCAACTACGAGGAATACCTGGCGAGCCAGGGCATCGACGCGTAATGCAGCAAATGGCAGGGCCCGCGGCCCTGTCAAGGAGACCGAGAAGAGTATGGACACCGTACCGATCAAGACATATGAATACGACCGGCCCCAGGCCGGTCTGGCCTGCACCGCCGAGGCCTGGGCACGCATCCCCAGCGCGCCCGAACTGGCCGAGCGCAACGCGCTCAAGGACAAGATCGGGCGCCTGCTGAAAGAAAAAGGCGCGGTCCTCGTCGCCCACTATTACGTGGACGCCGACCTGCAGGACCTGGCCGAAGAAACGGGCGGCTGCGTATCCGACTCGCTCGAGATGGCGCGCTTCGGCCGTGACCATGCCGCCCAGACCCTCGTCGTCGCCGGCGTGCGCTTCATGGGCGAGACGGCCAAGATCCTCAGCCCCGAAAAAACCATCCTGATGCCCGACCTCGACGCGACCTGTTCGCTCGACCTGGGCTGCCCGGCCGACGAGTTCGCGGCGTTCTGCGACCAGCATCCCGATCGCACCGTCGTCGTCTACGCCAACACGAGCGCCGCAGTCAAAGCGCGCGCCGACTGGATGGTAACGTCGTCCATCGGCCTGGATATCGTGGCCGAGCTGCACGCGCAGGGCAAAAAGATCCTGTGGGCGCCCGACCGTCACCTGGGCTCATACATCCAGGCCAAGACTGGTGCGGACATGCTGTTGTGGCAGGGCTCCTGCCTCGTGCACGACGAATTCAAGGGCATCGAACTCGATCTGCTCAAGGCCGAGTACCCGTTGGCCAAGGTGCTCGTACACCCCGAGTCGCCGGCGAACGTCGTCGCGCAGGCCGATGTGGTCGGCTCGACCACGCAGCTGATCAATGCCGCGCAGACGCTGGACGCCACCCACTTCATCGTCGCCACCGACAACGGCATCCTGCACAAGATGAAGATGGCCGCCCCCGGCAAGACCTTCATCGAAGCGCCGACCGCCGGCAACAGCGCCACCTGCAAGAGCTGCGCACATTGCCCGTGGATGGCGATGAACGGTCTGCGCAATCTGGCGGACGTGCTCGAATCAGGCGCCAATCAAGTACATGTCGACCCTGCCGTCGGCCTGCAAGCCAAACGCGCCATCGACCGCATGCTCGATTTTGCTGCAGCCAAACGCGCCAGGGCGCTGCCAACCGGCGCGCTCGAACAGAATGCCCCCATGTTTTCCGGAGTCGGCCCCGCATGACCAGTCTGCACAATCCCCACGCCCAGTTTGACGACAAGCTGCAGGCGGCATTTGAACAAAATATCCTGGCCGCGCTACTGGAAGACATCGGCAGCGGCGACCTGACCGGCAAGCTGGTGCCAAACGACACCCGCGTTACGGCGCGCGTGATCGTGCGCGAAGCGGCCGTGCTGTGCGGCGCGCCGTGGTTCGAGGGCGTCATGCTCGCGGTCGACCAGGACACCGACATTGCGTGGCAGTTTGCCGAAGGCGACCTGATGCCCGCCAACAGCACTGCCTGCACCATCACGGCGAATCCGCGTGCGCTGCTCACGGCCGAGCGCGCCGCGCTGAATTTCTTGCAACTGCTGTCCGGCGTGGCAACCGCTACCCGACGCTACGTCGACGTCATCGCAGGGACGAACGCGGCGATCCTCGATACGCGCAAGACGTTGCCGGGCCTGCGCCAGGCGCAGAAGTACGCGGTGCGGGTCGGCGGCGGCAAGAACCAGCGCATGGCGCTGTATGACGGCATCCTGATCAAGGAAAATCATATTGCTGCTGCCGGCGGCGTCACGCCTGCGCTGGTTGCGGCCGCCAGTCTGAACGCCGGTGCGCCGGTGCAGATCGAAGTCGAAACGATTGCGCAACTCGAAGAAGCGCTGGGTGCTGGTGTCAAGTCGGTCCTGCTCGATAACTTCGATCTGGCGATGATGCGCGAGGCGGTGCAGGTCAATGGCGGCCGCGCGCTGCTGGAAGCCTCGGGTGGCATCAATCTGGACACCGTGCGCGCGATTGCCGAAACGGGCGTGGACCGCATTTCCATTGGCAGCCTGACCAAGGACGTGCATGCCACCGATTACTCGCTGCGCATCGTCTGATCGCACCGCTCAACTCTCAGACCACACCATGTCGATCACCACCAAATTGAAGCGCTCGCTCGTGTTCCGCCTGTTCTGGCTCGGCTTCGGCCTGCTGCTGGGTGTGCCCCAGTTGATGGACGGGATTCTCTACAATATGAAGGGCGAACTGTTCTTCGGCATCGGCATGCTGCTGGTCGGTATTCGCGGCTTTTTACGTCCGGTCGTGCTGAGCCGGGCGATGGCGATGCAACGGGATGCGGCGGCGTCGGATGCATCGATCGGCTCGCCCGTGTTGCATGGCGTGCTGTCGATCGCGATGGCGGCGGCGTTGATCACTGGCTTGGTGATCAAGTTCAGCAATAATTAGTAGGGTGGGCGGCTGTGCCGTCCACGCGTTCAAACATTTGGCGCATTGAGGATCGATGAACGCGTGGACGGAGAATCCGTCCACCCTACGTAGTAAGCAATCCGGCCACGATCGGCAAGACACGCTCGGCGGATGCTTCCAGCTTGAGCGTCAGCATATCGTCGGCCCGGGTACGCCCCAGGTTCAGCGCCGCAATCGGTTTGCCGGCCGCTTCGGCCAGCCGACAGAACCGAAACCCCGAATACACCATCAGCGAGGAGCCGACCACGAGCAGTGCGTCGGCCGCTTCCATCCGCGCCAGCGCGGCTGCCGTGCGCGCGGCCGGCACATTGTCGCCGAAGAACACGACGTCGGGCATCAGCATGCCGCCACAGTGCACGCACGAGGGCGCCGTGAATTCTGTCACCGCATCCGGATCGATCTCGGCGTCGCCATCGGGCAGGGGCTGCGCGAGCACCTGGCGCAGGCCCGGATTGTCCGCCTCGAGCTGCACCTGCAGTGCAGCGCGCGTGAAGTTCGCTCCGCAGCCGAGGCACGTCACATGGTGGATATTGCCATGCAATTCCAGCACATCGCGGCTGCCCGCCTGGGTGTGCAGTCCATCGACGTTTTGCGTCAGAATCGAGCCGATCCGTTTGTCCGCACCAAGCGCAGCCAGCGCGCGGTGGCCAGCATTGGGAATGGCACCCGACATCATCCGCCAGCCGACCATGCTGCGTGCCCAATAGCGGCGCTGGATTGCCGGGTCGCGCCGGAATTCCGGGCCCTGGATCGGGACCCGGCCGCGCCGCGCGCCATCCCGGTCGCGGTAATCGGGAATGCCGGACGCGGTCGACAGACCCGCACCCGTGAGCACCAGCGCACGGGGATATTGTTCGAGAAACGCGGCCAGCTGCGTGGCCGCGTCGTGTTCGCCAGGTGGGTTGCCAAGTTCGTCGTTCATGGGTGGAATCGTACCACCGCTCTGCATTTACCGCGCCGACAGGACAATCCCGCCCAAAGTACGGGCGGGATGTTCAGCAGCAGGGCGGTGGTGAGCGAAGGTCGCTGCCGCGCGGTGCTAGCGCCGGCGCGGAGTCAGCACGCTTGGGAGTGCCTTGGGCAACGTGTCGGGGAAGTCGCGCGAATAGTGCAAGCCGCGGCTTTCGTGGCGCGACATGGCGCTTTTGACGATCAGGTGCGCCACTTCGACCAGGTTGCGCAGCTCGAGCAGGTCGGGCGTGATGCGGAAGTTGCGGTAGTACTCGTCGATCTCTTCCTTGAGCAGCTTGATCCGGTGCAGCGCGCGTTCGAGACGCTTGGTCGTGCGCACGATGCCGACGTAATTCCACATGAAGCGGCGCAGCTCGTCCCAGTTGTGGGCGATCACCACTTCTTCGTCGGCGTTGGTCACGCGGCTGGCGTCCCAGTCGGGCAGTGCAGGGTTGGCGATCGCCGGACTTGCCGCAATCTGCTGCGCGCAGGCGCGCCCGACGACGACACATTCGAGCAGCGAATTGCTGGCCAGCCGGTTGGCGCCATGCAGGCCGGTGCAGGCGACTTCGCCTACTGCATACAGGCCGGGGATATCGGTGCGTCCGGCCAGGTCGGTGACCACACCGCCACAGGTAAAGTGGACGGCCGGCACGACGGGGATCGGCTGCTGCGTGATGTCGATGCCCAGTTCGAGGCAGCGCGCATGGATGGTCGGGAAGTGCTCCATCAAAAATTCGGGCGGCTGGTGGCTGATGTCGAGGTTGACGTAATCCAGGCCCCGTTTCTTCATCTCGAAGTCGATGGCGCGCGCCACGACGTCGCGCGGCGCCAGTTCGCCGCGCTCGTCATGCGCCGGCATGAAGCGCTCGCCGGCCTGTGCGCCTGCTTCCGGCGGCAGCTTGAGCAGGCCGCCTTCGCCGCGGATCGCCTCGGTGATCAGGAACGACTTCGCATACGGGTGATACAGGCAGGTCGGGTGAAACTGGATGAACTCCATATTCGACACCCGGCAGCCCGCGCGCCAGGCCATCGCGATGCCGTCGCCGGTGGCGGTGTCCGGGTTCGTCGTGTACAGATATACCTTGCCGGCGCCGCCCGTGGCCAGCACCGTGTGTTCCGCTTCGAATGTGAGCACGTCGCCACTGTTCACATCCTGCACGTGCAGGCCGTAGCAACGCGGCTGGCTGCCATGCGCCACCTTGGGCCGCAGCTTGGCGGACGTGATGACGTCGATCGCAACATGGTGCTCGAACAGCGAAATATTCGGGTGCGCGCGCACCTTCTGTTCCAGCGTGACCTGCACGGCGTAGCCGGTGGCGTCGGCCGCATGGATGATCCGGCGCTGGCCATGGCCGCCTTCGCGCGTCAGGTGAAAGCCCATTTCAGCGGTGGCGTCACGCGTGAACGGCACCCCCTGATCGATCAGCCATTCGATCGCTTCGCGCCCGTGCTCGACGATGTAGCGGGTGGCGGTTTCGTCGCACAGGCCCGCGCCGGCAACCAGGGTATCGGCCACGTGCTGCTCGTGGCTGTCGCCCGAATCGAGCACGGCGGCGATACCGCCCTGGGCCCAGGCGCTGGCGCCGTCGAGCAGGGTGCGCTTGGAGATGATGGCAACCTTGCGGGTCTGGGCCAGGTGCAGGGCTACCGACAGGCCGGCCAGGCCGCTGCCGACGATCGCGACGTCGAATTTCATGAGATTGTTGAAATGTTTACAGAGGCAATACTATAAGCCATTTGCTACCTGCTGCGGGACAGCGTGACCAGGCCGAAGTCATCCGCAGCGGGTCGCCAATGTACGCCCGCGCACCGAAGGCGGGTGTGCGGCGCGTTAGGATGAGTTATTACTCACCCAATCAAGGATTCACCATGACCGCAGATCGCACCCACGTAGCAGCCCTCGAAGACCGTATCGGTTCCCTGCGCTTTGCCATGTTCACGTTCCGTGACGAGCACGATCACCTGGCCAGCCAGCCAATGACCAAGCAGGACGTCGATGCCGAAGGCGGCATCTGGTTCTTCTTGCATTCGGCCACCGCCCTGTGGGACAGCATCGCGCATCAGCCGGAAGTGAACATCAGTTTTTCGGATATCGACGACAGCACCTATGTCTCGGTCAGCGGCACGGCCGAGCGCATCGTCGATCGTGACAAGATTCGCAGCATGTGGAACCCGATGGTGCAAGCGTGGTTCCCGGCCGGTCCGGAAGACCAGCACGCCGTCCTCGTGCGCGTGGTCCCGCACGCAGCCGAGTACTGGGATTCGAACGACAGCAAGATGGTGCGCCTGTTTGCGGTCGCCAAGGCAGCCGTGACCGGCAAGCAGCCGGATCTGGATTCGGAGCACGGCACCATCAAGCTGTAAGCATTCTTCTGCACTAACTTGCGGCGGGGCATGAGAGTGGCGTAGAGTAGCCGCTCTCATTCAAAGGACATTCACTATGTTCCCAGCCTGGCCCCGCCGCATCCGATGATCTCTCCCCTCGAACTGGCCGCGAATATCTTCACGGCCGTCGCCATCCTCCTGGCAGGCCGCAACAACGTCCACACCTGGTGGACCGGGATTGTTGGCTGTACCCTGTTTGGCGTGCTGTTCATGCAGGCGCAGCTGTATGCCGACGTCGTGCTGCAAGCCTTCTTTGTCGTGACGGGTGTGCTGGGGTGGTGGCGCTGGTTGCATGGCAAGGGCGGCGCGCCGCTGCCGATTACCCATGCGGGCTGGCGCACGATGGCATGGATGGCGCCGGTCGGGCTCATTGCCACTGGCGCGTATGGCGCTGCACTTCACTTCTATACAAATGCTTACGCACCGTTCATCGATTCGGCGGTGCTTGTGTTTTCCGTCATCGCGCAATTGCTGATGATGGGGCGGCGCATCGAGAGCTGGCCGGTCTGGCTGTTGGTGAATACCATTGCGGTACCGCTGTATTTCAGCCGTGGCTTGTACCTGACGGCGTTCCTGTACATGTGCTTCTGGGTGAATGCGATCGTGTCGTGGATCTGGTGGCGCAAGTTGGCGAAGCAAGAGCAGGTTGCGGCGCAGGCCTCTGTGGGTGCTCATGCCGTTGCAAGTGGCCCGCCGTGAAGTTTTCATGCCCGCCTGGCCTGCGTGAATAGCTTGCCAGGCGACTATCGGAACGTCTGCGGCGGGCACACTACGCATCAGCGCGTGAATGGTGGCAGATCACTTGCAGTTTGATTGCCACCCGTTTCAGGCGCGCCCATGCCCGTTACCTTCGGGCCTGCCTGGCCTGACCGCGTGTCCTGCGCGCCTGGATTGGCATGCGTTGCTGCCGTGTCGAGCGGTACGGTGCTTGGCGCTTCCGGCTGCGGCGCAGCGCTGCCGTCAGTAATTGGCGGCTCATTGCCTTCTGCGCCGTCGGGTGCGTTCACGTATGGACCTGATTGATTGCGGGTCAGTCCCGGGCCGCCATTGCCGCCGGTTTCCGTCTGCGACTCATGTGATGGCGTCGCACCTTGCTGGCCGCTGGTCTGGCCGCCGATACCTACTGTGGTGTCGCCCTGGGATGCGGTCGTCGATGCGGGTGCGTTGCTGTTCATGGTAGTCCCCTTCATAAAATAGATGCACCATTGTCATGCAGGGCAGGGCGGCCACGTATCGGCGCGCAGGGCATGGCGCTGTAGGACGAGAGCGCCCGTCAAGGGTAAGTCAGCGAAAATTTGGTGCATCAGCACTTACGGAGCCCGCTGGCACGGTGCTATACTGTATATCCATACAGTTATCCTATTCAGCGCTCATGCCCGTGTTCGTACCGATCAACCTCGACCCACTGCCTCCACCCGACCCTGATCGGGCGGCCGCGAGCCGGCTCGGTGCGGGCAGCTTTTCCAGCATGTACGATGAGCCGGTGACTTCCGCCACCAGCGACGCTGAACTGGCGCGCGAATACATCTCCCATGGCGAGCTCAGCCCCAAGTCGATTGCGAATCTGCAGAAGGAGCTGTATCGCTTCCTCACATGGTGCCGCGAAGAAGCGGGCAAAACATTCCAGCAGTTGAACGTCGGCGACCTCAATCTGTACAAGGAATTCATCCGGCAGCCGCCGCCCGCGTGGATCTCCACCACCAAATGGCCGCGCAACGATCCGCGTTATCGGCCGTTCACCGGCCCCCTGTCCGACACCAGCCGCCGCCAGGCGATGATTGCGATCAAGGGCGTGCTGACGTTTGCCGAGCAGACCGGTTACCTGCGCCGCAATCCTGCACGGCTCGTGCGCAATGTCCGCGCTGCACACGCGAGCCGCATCACCCGCTACCTGAGTCCTGCTGCGATCGCCTATGCACTGGCCGCGGCCGAAGCACGGCCTGGCGACACCGAAGCGACTGCGCGCCAGCGCGCGCGTGACCGCTTCCTGTTGATCGCGTTCGCCCAGACCGGCGCACGCCTGAATGAAATCGTCAGCGCGAACATGGGCGCCGTCTATAGCGAGGGCGACGGGCGCTGGTGGCTCGACGTGCTGGGCAAGGGTAACAAGCCGCGCCGCCTCCCGGTGCCCCCAGCCACCATCGGCGCCTACCGCGACTATCGGCGCGCGTTTGGCCTGCTGGAGCAGACGAGCAGGGGAGATCGCATGCCTCTGGTGCTGTCGAGCCGCACGAAGGAATACGTTGGCATCACCGACGAGGCCGCATCCGAAGCACTCAAGGCGATCTTCCAGCTTGCAGCGGATGACGCGGCGGCGAAAGGGGATGGCGACAGCGCGTCGACGTTGCGCCTGGCGTCACCGCACTGGCTGCGCCACAGCATGCTGACGAACCATGCCAATAGTGGCGTGCAGCTCAAGACGCTGCAGGACACGGCGGGGCACGCCAATATCGCGACGACGGCAGCCTATCTGCACAAGACCGACCACGAGCGGCATGACGAAATTCTTCGTTCGAACGGTGATAGAGGTCTCAACTAAAACGACAGCGAAGACGGGGTCTTCCCGCTAGAAATGTAACTAACCAACAAATAAAATAAAACCAGACAAAAATTCTAAAGCTAACGACTACGGAACCAATACCTGACCTCAAGCAAGTCTACAGAAGAGAGGTTGACTCTGATTGAACGGCAGTCACCACAGATCGGCAGGGGAGGCGTTGCCACTTCCCCTGCGCGGCGACCGATTGCTTATACCGGGATGGACGACGTGCCGCCTTCTGCACTGCCATAATTCTGTAACTCGTCGAGTGTCAGACGACGTTCGTTCAGCGCCGTGATGATGGCGCCAAGCTGTTCATCGTCGGGTTGGACATAGACGATTCGCTGTTCGAGCAGATTATCCCAGTACGGCGTGTAGGGAACAGCGGTCTCGGTCATGACTTCGGCAGCGAAGGTGCCATCGTGCATTTCGCCCACGAGCGTGATACGGGTTGTTGCGGGGACAGTATTCTGGACGGTGATGTTCATGGTATGCCTTTAAGTGATCAGTCAATGTTATCGCATTGTCACGCAGTCATCGGTTGCGTGCAAATCACCGGCCGCGTGCCGTGCGCGCCTGTGGCAGATTGCTGCAGCCTGAAACGGATGGGTCAGGTTGTTGCCGCCGTTACCATTGTCGTAGCGTAAGCGATCGCATCCTCGAGACGATCATTCCCCCAGAACATCTCGTCGCCCGCGAAAAACATGGGCGCGCCAAAGATGCCGCGGGCCTGGGCGTCGGCGGTGCGCGCACGCAGCGCGGCCTTGCACGCATCCGTTTTCGCTGCCGCGATGATCTCTGCACTGTCAGCACCAAGTCCGGCGAGAATCCCGGTCAGTACCGCCTCGTCGCCGATTTCGCGGTCGTCTGCGAAATTGGCCAGCATGACCTGTTCACAGAAACCTTCAAGCCAGGACGTGCCTTCGCCTTGTAGTGCGATGCGCGCAGCAAGCAGCGCATTACGGGGAAATACGGAAGGGCGTTGCCAGCGCAAACCGTATTTGACGCACTGGCGGTGCATGTCCCGCCATACGTAATCGCCTTTCAGCGTCTGCAGCACGAATGGCGACGTTTCCCATCCGAGCGACTTGAAGATCGGGCCGAGCATGAACGGCTTCAGCTCGACACGCAGGTTGGCAGCGGCCGCTGCGTGCCGTATCCGCATCATGCTCAGGTAACTGTAGTTGCTGCCGAAATCGAACCAGAATTCGATGATGTTCATTGGGAGTGGATCCTGTCAGTGGAGGAGGAGGCAACGGATCTCGCTACTCTCATGAGGAGTAGCGTCAGGCAGGCGACCAGGAAGCCGGCGCCGGCAAGGGCCCAGATGACAGCGCTGATGATTTCAAAAAGGATCGCGCAGCTGCAGGTGATCGATCGCCAGCGGCACAACCAGCCGGTTCCGCCAGCAATGGCCGCGAAGTGGATGAGGGCGCCGATAGCGGTGATGATGCCAGCAAAATAGATAAGTGGGATGGCCAGTCTTTCATCTGCGACTTTCAGCGAAGCGAGAGAAGGTGACGGTGGTGGCAATGTGCAGCCAAGACATGTCAGACCTGGAGCGGCATGAGAGTGACTCGCCCTGAAATAATCTCAATCGACATTAGGGAATATATTGTCGAGTTAGAATGCGAAGCGGGGGTATATCCTTGTCCCCTTTGCTTGACAAGGGTAGAGTCCCAGGCGTGATCAAATATACGTTACCGAATGAAAATTGAACAAATTTCTGCCGGTGCCAACCCCAATTCGCAGCACAACGACGACCACATCGCAGTGTTCACATGCGCCGGCGTGAACGACATTGTCGTCATTGACGGTGGCTCATCCGTGGCGGAACGGGAATACATCGACGAAGTGCGCGGTGATGTCACATGGTTTGTCCATGCATTTACCGATTCACTTCAAAAAGTGCTGATCCCAGGGCGCGATCAGCCCGATTGCGTTCGGATGGCCATCGCAGATGTCCGGGCACAGTTCAGGCAACTGACAACCGGTCGCGACGTACCGCTGCATGCGTGGCCGATAGCAGCAATGACCTGGTTGAGGATTTCGTATCACGACGAGGCTGCACACGCGACGCTGTACTGCCTTGGCGACTGCAAGACGTTGCTGTACACGACCAGCGGGCCTTGTATCGACCTGGATCCTTTCGTGAATCCACAGGAAGCCGTTCTGCAGGATGTGATTGCCAGATTGACGGCCGACGGTATCGAGGATCCGGCAAGTCGACGCGAACAGATGCTCCCGATGCTGCGTGTCCGCCGCGAATCACAAAACCTCGCGTCAGCGCCCGGTGTCCTGTGTCTTGATCCGAACGGGCCGTTCCAGGCGCGTCGATGCAGTGTCGAACTGGCCCGCGACGCCAGCGTTCTGGTGATGACCGATGGCTTCTATCGGCTGGTGGATCTCTACGGCTTGTACACTGATTCGGCTTTGGTAGAGGCATGCATCACCCACGGGCTCAAGGCGCAACTCGACAAGTTGCGGAACCACGAAGCAACGAATGCACGAACTGCGGCGCGTGCAGTGAAGGCGGCTGACGATGCATCTGCAGCGCTCTGGACGACATCGTAGATCGGACCAAGAGGGAGGCATAGCTGCTATTCGATCTACACTCCGGCATTCACACCGATAGCGTATTTAACATAATATAGATTATGCGGTGTTTGGATGTTCCTTGCGCACCCGCAGGCCATTTCAAATCTGCCTCATTTCAGGCATGCATTCAGTCTTCGTCATCCAGGTTCCCAGATACGGGCAACACAAACCCATGACCCGATTGCGCCATGTGCAGCGCCTGTTCCAAAGACTCGATACGTCGCAGCAGCGTCAATGCCAGCGCGAGACCGTTTCGGTCCAGCTCAAAGTCATCGCGCAGCCGGCGCGCTTGCCTGACGGTCAGGACGTGCACTAAATGAAAGCCGGCACCCGGATCCGATGCATCGGCTGGCGCCATCACGCCATCCTCGACCAGATTGCTGATGTCATCGGGCGACAAACCAGATACTTCAACCAGCTGCTCTATCGAACACACCGCCGTATCGTTGAGCCAAACCGCATGAGTCACTTGCATGGACATGGGTACATCTCCTTAGCCGAAGTTGGCACGGGCCTGAAACTTGGATAGCTCGGCCAGTTGCTGATACAGAGCGCGCTCGGCATCGCTGACCTGCGATGGGACCTTGATGACGATAACCGCGTAAAGCGCGCCGGCAACACCATCGGGCCCGCGCAAGCCGCGTTTGGCCAGTCGCAGTTGCTGGCCTGCCGTAGATCCCGCCTTCACAGTGAGTTCGACGTGGCCGTCCAGTGTCGGAATTCGGACGACTGCGCCCAGCACAGCCTCCCAGGGAGCAAGCGGCAGATCCATGTACAGATCGCGCCCGCTGAGGCGATACAACGGGTGCGGCGTCAATGCCAGCGCGACGTACAGGTCGCCGGGTCGACCACCATGGTGGCCGGGGCCACCCTTGCCTGCCAGGCGCAGCCGCTGCCCGTTGGCCGCGCCGGCTGGGATCGTGATGCGAAACGTCCGGCTGACCAGATGTTGCACGCCACGGGCATCGGACTCGGGCAGATTCGCACGCACTTCAATCTCGCCGCCGCCGTGAATCTGCTCGAGCGTGACGTCCGCGGAAATATCCACGTCCTGGCCCCGGACAGGCGCTGGCCGGCGTGCTTGACCACCCCTTCCGCCACGTCCGAATGCGGCGAACAGATCCGCAAGGTCTGCCTCGTCGAAGGCGGCCCCAGCCGTGCTGAAATTGTTCTGCCATCCGGGCGGCGGCGCAACGTCGGCGCCTTCCGGCGCTTTGCCAAGCGCATCGTAAGCAAGGCGTTTTTCGGGATCCTTCAAGACGGCATAGGCCTCGCCGATTGCCTGGAATTTCTCCTTCGCCTCTGCATCCTTCGAGACATCAGGGTGAAATTTGCGTGCCAGCTTGCGATACGCCTGCTTGATCTCGTCAGCACTGGCGGTGCGCGCCACGCCCATGGTCTGGTAGTAGTCTTTATATTTCACAGAGTTCCCGGGAAAATAACTGCGATATCAGCTGTTGCGACGTGATGCCGTTCAAGCACCCTGCTCCGCCCGCTATCGGGCACTGCTGCTCAGGATGCCGTGTTCCACGGCGAAGACGGCCGCCTGCACCCGGCTCGTCAGTTTCAGCTTCTTGAGAACATTCTGGACATGGATCTTGACCGTGCTTTCGGCCAGGTCGAGCGTGCGGGCAATCGCCTTATTGCTTTCTCCCCGTGCGAGGCAGCCGATGATCTCGCGTTCGCGCGGCGTCAGTTTGTCCAGCTCCGAGGCAACGGGCAGCGCACCACCGTGCAACTGGGCTACCAGCTTGGCCGTCATGGCTTCGGCGACGACAGTTTCACCCGCAGCGGCGCGGCGGATCGCGCGCGTCAAAAAGTCGGTATCGATATTCTTGAGCAGATACCCGGCCGCGCCGGCAATCAAGGCAGCCGACAGGTCGAGTGCATCCTCGGACACGGTCAGCATCACGACGGCGCTGTCCGGGCAATCCTGGAGCAGCAGGTGCAGCGTTTCGAGCCCGGACATGCCGGGCATGTGCAGGTCGAGCAGAATGACCTGCGGTTGCAGCTGGAGCGCGCGCTTGATCCCGTCGACACCATCGGCGGCTTCGCCGACCACCGTGAATTCAGGATGGCGCTGCAGCAGCGAGCGGATACCGCTACGGAATAGCGTGTGGTCGTCGATCAGCAGCACGCTGATCGTTTCGGTGTCCGGGGTGGTAGGTTGTTCCATGTTTTTCTTGTTCCATGATGGCTAGGCAGCACGCCGTTGCGCGCTTGCCAGACTGAGCTGAACCTGCGTCCCGTTGCCCGGCGCCGATGTGATGTCCAGCGTCGCATGCATCCGGCGAGCGCGCTCGCCCATGATGTGGATACCGATATGGCCGTCGTCCTCGGCGCCGACCAGCGCCGGATCGAATCCGGCGCCGTCGTCATCGATGCTGAGCAGAAAATCGTGCCGGTCATGCAGGCGAACCTGCACGTGCCGGGCGCCCGCGTGCTTGCGAATATTCGACAGCGCCTCCTGCACGATGAAGAGCATCTGCAGCTGCTGTTCGCGCGGGAAAGGCGCCCCGTCGGTATCGGCCTGCAACGCGATCTCGATGCCCGTCTGCCGGCGAAATTTTTGCACGGTGACTTCGAGCGACTGGACAAAATTACCTTCTTGCAGGCGGGTGCGATAGTTCTGCAGCAGCTCACGCACGTCCTGGTAACTCTCCTCGACGCCTGCGCGCAGCGCCGGCACGATCGTGGCAACGTCCTCGTACTGGTTCTGCGCGAGCGACTGTTCCAGCATCTGCACCTGCAGATTCAGAAAATTCAGGCTTTGCGCGATGCTGTCGTGCAGCCCCTGCGCCACCAGGTTGCGCTCTTCGGAAATGGCCATCTCGCGCTCACGCTCGGCCAGACGCTGGTTTTCGATGGCCGTGCCCAGCAGCTGCCCCAGCGTTTCAAGCAGGGCCAGCTGGCGCGGATTGAAGGTGGTCGCTTCCCGAAAATGCAGGTTGAAGAAGCCCAGATGCTGGCTTTGCGCAAAAATATGAAACACCGACACGGTCGCAAAACCCTGGCGATGGCATGCAAGGCGCACCGATTCGGGCATGCGGCGCATATCGTGCACGACCGAGATTTTTTTCAGGGCCGCGTCGCCGCACAGGCAATCGCCCACTTTCAGGCAGTGATCGGCCTCCATCAGTTCGTCAGAAATACCCTGATGACACATCATGTGCAGGATGCCGCGTGTAGGATCGAGCACGCGCACCGAGCCGCCATCGGCGTTGAAGAAGGTGCGGATCCGGGTGAGGAATCCAGCGCACAGCGTTTCTGCCGATTGGGGGTGCTGCAGGAACGACGCGCTCTCGAACAGCAGCGACAGCTCGAGATTGCGGCTTTCCAGCGCGACGGTCTTGGTCTCAACCAGCTGCTCCAGATTGCCATACAGCGCGTCCAGGCGATCGGCCATCAGATTGAAATCCTGTGCCAGCCGGCCGAATTCGTCATTGCTGTCCACTGGCAGCCGCACGCTGAAATCCTGCTTTCGCATGCGCTCGATGCCGCCTTGCAGGCGCTCGACCGGCGCAATGATCATGTTGAACAGCAGATAGATCACGGCAATCGTGCCGATCAGTGCCAGCGCAAGCAAGGCCAGTTGTGAGGCGCGCAGCCAGAACGCCCGGGCCTCGCTGTCGCGCTCGATCAGGCGCACGAGCGCGTCGGCCCGGCTGACAAACCGGGCAATGCCGGCTTCCAGGTCATCCTGCCCCGCCGGCGACGCAGTCAAGCGGTCCAGGTGCGCCAGAATCTGCGGGCGCAGCGCGTCGTGCCACTGTGTGTTGACGTGGCCAAAGCCGGCCTGGATCTCGGCCCCGGGTGGCAGCAGCAACGGCCGCTGCGGATCACCCCTGCGGATCAGGGAAAGGGTGTCGTCCATCTGCGCGACTTGTGCAAGCACCCTCGCCCGGTGTATCGGCCGATCGCCAGGCGCTGGCGCGGCGGCCAGCAGCATGCCGATCCGGTAGCTGTTCATGCGCAGGCTGCCGGTGACGTTGATGGCCCCGCCGCTGCCTTCGAGCTGCCAGGTCAGCAGCAGGGTCGAGCCGATGACTATCAAGCCCAGGCACAAAAAACTCACGAGCATGACGACGATGCGCGTGGACAGCTTCTGCCACGTCGAGATGACGAGTGGGGTCAGCACGGCGCAACTGCGCGCGGGCCTGGAGGTGCAAGACCTGGAACAGCATGATGCATGGCGGCTCTGTCGGTGGAAGGACAAGTGGATGTGCGACCGAGTATATACCCAGTATCTGAACGCATGGAAACTTCGGTCACTTCCGCCAGCTACTGCACCAGCGGGCTGTCCGCCCCTTCCAGTTCCACGCCCTCGATGCCCGCACGGCCCACGAGGATATGCAGGTACTGATGCAGTGCGCGCTGCCACGATTGCCGTCGCAGTTCGTCGGCAAGCTGTTCGTGCACCGCGTCGAACGGCACCTGCCTGCCTTCCACGCGGCGTTCGGCCTGCACGATGTGCAACCCGAAGCGGGTCTCGAGCAGGCGGCCCGACAGCTCACCCGGCTGGAGCCGAAACAGTAACTCCTCGAATTCCGGAACACACTGGCCCCGTCCCAGCTGGCCCAGGCTGCCGCCAACGGCGCCCGACGGGCAGTTCGAGTATTCACCGGCCAGGGCGGCAAAGCGCTCGGGGCGTAACCGTAACTCGTCGAGGATCAGTTCACCAGTCTGGCGCACCAGGTCCAGCGGCGCCGACGCCGTGACCTGAAACAGGATATGGCGCGCCTCGACCATCGCGCCGCTGGAAAAGCGCGCGGCCTGGCTCTGGTAATAGCGCAGACACGCCTGTGCATCGGGTTCCGGCACGCGCACTTCACGCACGAACAGAGCCTCGATGCGGTGGTCCTCGTCTGGCTGGTCCAATCCGAGGCGCGCAGCTTCCTGCAGCAGGACTTCGCGCAGCACCAGTTCGTGCACCGCCTGTTTGAGCGGGTTGGCCGCGCCCTGGTGATGCGCCAGTTCGCGCGCGATCGTGGCGTCGCTCAGTTCGACGCCGTTGACAGCAATACCCATGATGTTCTCCTTGATGGTCAGTGTGCGGACTCAGCGTGCGCGCACCAGTTGCCAGGCGCGCCCCAGGTAGCCCAGGGCGCCGAAGCCGCTCCAGACGTGCACCAGGCGGGTGAACGGGAAAATCACGAACAGCGACATGCCCATGAACAGGTGGAGCTTGAAGACGAGCGGCGCGTCGATGACGAACGAGGCCGCGTCGCCGCGCAAGGTCAGCACGTGCTGCGCCCAGGTCATCAGCATGACCATCATGTGGCCATCCATGTGCGAGGCGGACGCGAAGATCGACGAGAGCCCCAGCAACAGCGTGGCCAGGATCCAGAGCAGGACGATCTTGTCCCTGAACGTGGTCACCCGCAGCAGGCGGTCGTTCGAGAACCGGCGCGCCAGTAACAGCAGCAGACCAACCAGCGTCAGTAGCCCCATGACGCCGCCGGCTACCATGGCCACCAGTTGCTTGGTGCCGTGGTCGATGCCGAGCGTGTCCCAGACCACCACGGGGGTAAGCAAACCAACGACGTGACCGAAGAACAGGCCGAGTATGCCCACGTGGAACAGCGGGCTGGCCAGCCGTAGCCAGCCCGTGTGCAGGGTCTGGCTCGATTCGGATTTCCACGTGTACTGCTCGCGGTCGAAGCGGATCAGGCTGCCGAGCAAGAAAACGACGAGCGCGATATACGGATAGATCCCAAACAGGAATTGATTCAGGTAGTTCATGGCGATTCCTTCAAGGTCGCTGCGCGGCAGCGGCCTTCGGATAGAAATTGATCGGTTGGGCCCCGCCGGTCATCGTCTTGAGCAGGGGCTCGACCCCGTCTGCGCCGGGGCCGAAGGTTTCCAGCGCTTCGTCCATGTCGCGCACGGGCGGCTCGGTGAGCGCCTCCGCGGCAACCGGGCTCATCGTCTCGAGCAGCGCGAACACGCAGGCATACGGGCTGGCATTCGCAGCGAGCTTGCCGCCGATGTGGGCCAGCACATGGATCGCATCGCCCAGCAGGCGGGCCGCCTCGTCATCGGTCTGCTGGCCGATGAATTCGAGGAACAGCGGCACGAAATCCGGCAGGTCGTTGCCGACCATCTGCAGGCCGTGGCGGCTGTATTCGGCCAGCAGGTCGACCATTGCCTGGCCACGGTCGCGCGATTCGCCGTGAATGTGCTCGAACAGGTGCAGCGAGTGCGACGGATTGCGATCGAACGTCATCACATACTGCTGCTGCAGGTCAATCAGCGACGTTGTCGCCAGGTGCGCAAACAACGGGCCGAGCCGGCTCAGGGCACCCTCGTGCGGCGCCAGGGCCGCACTCAGCTCGGGCAGCGCCTCGCACAGCGCGCGCTCGGGGTATTGCAGCAGTGCGGACAACACTTGGTAGGTTTTCATGATGGTTCCTGGGTTGCAGCGTTCTTTTCAGCCTTCTTGCGCGACCGTGGCATCGCCATGAAGATGGTCGAGCCCTGCTTCTTCTTGCCGAACAGGCTCGGCTCGCTGACCCCATCGGCGCAGCCGTTGCCGAAGCTGAAGCCGCAACTGCCCTTCTCGTTGAAGCTGTCTTCCGCCATCTCCTTGTGGCTGCTCGGGATCACGAAGCGGTCTTCGTAATTGGCAATCGCCATGATGTGGTACATGTCCTCGACGGTGGTCTGGTCCAGCCCGACTTGCTCGAGCACGTCCAGGTTGACGACTTTCTCGACGGTCTTGCTGCGCATGTAGGCACGCATCGCCAGCATGCGGTCAAGTGCCCGCACGATCGGCGGTCCGTCGCCGGCCGTGAGCAGGTTGGCCAGGTACTGCACGGGAATGCGCAGGCTCTGCGTATCGGGCAGGATGCCGTTCCTGCCCATGCGGCCCGATTCGGCGGCCGCCTGGATCGGCGAGAGTGGCGGGATATACCAGACCATCGGCAGCGTGCGGTATTCCGGGTGCAGCGGGAATGCCACTTTCCATTGCACCGCCATCTTGTAGACGGGCGAGCGCTTGGCGGCGTCCAGCCAGCTGTCCGGAATACCCTGCAGGCGCGCCTCGGCGATGATCGCCGGGTCATGCGGATCGAGGAACAGGCCCAGCTGCGACGGATACAGGTCGCGGGGATCGGCGCTAGACGCCGCCTCTTCGATCTTGTCGGCGTCGTACAGCAGCACGCCCAGATAGCGGATACGCCCGACGCAGGTTTCCGAGCACACGGTCGGCTGGCCGGCCTCGATGCGCGGATAGCAGAACGTGCATTTCTCGGCCTTGCCCGACGACCAGTTGTAATAGATTTTCTTGTACGGGCAACCCGAGATGCACATGCGCCAGCCGCGGCACTTGTCCTGGTCGATCAGCACGATGCCATCGTCCTCGCGTTTATAAACCGAGCCGGACGGGCACGACGCCACGCAGGTCGGGTTAAGGCAATGTTCGCACAGGCGTGGCAGGTACATCATGAAGGTGTTCTCGAACGTGCCGTACATCTCCTTCTGCATATTGTTGAACAGCTGATCCTGGCTGCGCTTGGCAAATTCGCCGCCCAGATCGTCTTCCCAGTTCGGCCCCCACTCGATCTTTTCCATCGTTTTGCCGGTCAACACCGAGATCGGCCGCGCGGTCGGCGGCGTCTCGGACAACGGCGCGTTCTGCAGGCGCTCGTAATCGAACGTGAACGGCTCGTAGTACTCGTCGATCTGCGGCAGGTTCGGATTGGCGAAGATGTTGGCCAGGATTTTCAGGCGGCTGCCCTGGCGCGGCTCGAGCTTGCCGGCGGCGGTGCGACGCCAGCCGCCCTGCCATTTGTCCTGGTTTTCCCACTGTTTCGGGTAACCGATGCCGGGTTTGGTCTCAACGTTGTTGAACCAGGCGTATTCGACGCCATCGCGGCTGGTCCAGACGTTCTTGCAGGTGACCGAGCAGGTGTGGCAGCCGATACATTTGTCCAGGTTCAGGACCATGCCGATTTGCGCTCTGATTTTCATTCTGTGCTCCTTGAAGGTGACGCGCTCATGCCGGTTGCTCCAACGGGCCTTCCAGCCAGTCGACCTTGTTCATCTTGCGAACCAGGACGAACTCATCCCGGTTCGAGCCGACCGTGCCGTAATAGTTGAAGCCCCATGACAGCTGCGCATAGCCGCCGATCATGTGGGTCGGCTTGGTCACGGTGCGCGTGACCGAGTTGTGGATGCCGCCCCGTTTGCCCGACATCTCTGCGCCCGGCACATTGATGATCTTTTCCTGGGCGTGGTACATCATCGTCATGCCCTCGGGGACGCGCTGGCTGACGACGGCGCGCGCCGTCAGCGTGCCGTTCACGTTGAACACCTCGAGCCAGTCGTTGTCGACGATGCCGGCCGCCTTGGCGTCGGTTTCGGACAGCCACACGTGCGGCCCGCCACGCGAGAGCGTCAACATGCGCAGATTGTCCGAGTAGGTCGAGTGAATCCCCCACTTCTGGTGCGGTGTAATGAAGTTCAGCGCAATCTCGCGGTTGCCGTTCGGGCTCGCGCCCAGCATGGCCGCCGTGGTCTTGGTGTCGATCGCCGGCTTGTAGACACACAGGCCCTCGCCGAAGTCGCGCATCCAGCGGTGGTCCTGGTAGAACTGCTGGCGGCCGGTCAGCGTGCGCCACGGGATCATTTCATGCACATTGGTATAGCAGGCGTTGTAGCTGACTTCTTCCGATTCCAGACCCGACCAGGTCGGCGACGAAATGATCTTGCGCGGCTGGGCCTGCACATCGCGGAAGCGGATCGTGTCGTGCTCGCGCGGCAGCGCAAGATGGGTGTGGTCGCGGCCCGTCATGACCGACAGCGCGGCCCAGGCCTTGACTGCCACGTGGCCGTTGGTTTCCGGTGCGAGCGACAGGATCATTTCGCAGGCATCGATCGCCGTGTCCAGGCGCGGCTGGCCCTTCGAGACGCCATCTTCCGTCACGACGCGGTTCACGCCGCGCAGCACCTCGACCTCGTGGCCGGTCTTCCAGGCAATGCCCTTGCCGCCGTTGCCGGCCGATTCGAGCAGGGGCCCGACCGACGTGAACTTCTTGTAGATCTGCGCATAGTCGCGCTCCACGACCGTCATGTTCGGCATGGTCTTGCCCGGAATCGGCTCGCATCCGCCGGCGCGCCAATCCTTCGGATCGAACGGCTGGCCCAGTTCGCCCGGGGTATCGTGCATCAGCGGCGTGAGCACCAGATCGTGCTGGATACCCAATAACGCGCCACCGATTTCGCTGAATTTCTCGGCAATGCCCTTGTAGATGTCCCAGTCCGAGCGTGACTGCCACAAGGGCTGCACGGCCTCGGACAGCGGGTGAATGAACGGGTGCATGTCGGACGTGTTCAGGTCGTCCTTTTCGTACCAGGTGGCGGTCGGCAGCACGATGTCACCGTACAGGCAGGTGGTGGACATGCGAAAGTCCAGGACCACCAGCAAATCGAGCTTGCCTTCAGCGGCGGGACGCACTTTGACGTCGCGCGGCTTGATGCAATCGTCTTCGTTGCTCATCAACGCGTTCTGCGTGCCGAGCAGGTATTTAAGAAAGTATTCGTGGCCCTTGCCGGAGCTGCCCAGGATGTTCGAGCGCCAGACGAACATATTGCGCGGGAAATTCGCAGGATTGTCCGGGTCGTCGCACGAGAATTCGAGCTTGCCGGCCTTGATTCGGGCCAGCGCGTAGTCGGCCGGGGTCTTGCCCGCAGCAAGGGCGGCACGCGCCACGTCCAGCGGGTTCGTTTGCAGCTGCGGTGCGGACGGCAGCCAGCCCATGCGCTCGGCCTTGGCGTTGTAATCGAGAAGACTCATCGGCGCCACGTCATCCCCCGCCAGTGGCGACGAGATTTCTTCGGTGTGCAGCTTTTCGTGGCGCCACTGGCTCGTGTGCGCATAGAAGAACGAGGTGCCGTTCATCTGGCGCATCGGCCGGTTCCAGTCGAGCGCGAAGGCCAGCGGGGTCCAGCCGGTTTGCGGGCGCAGCTTTTCCTGGCCGACGTAGTGGGCCCAGCCACCGCCCGACTGGCCGACGCAGCCGCACATCATCAGCATATTGATGATGCCCCGGTACGTCATGTCCATGTGGTACCAGTGATTCAGCGCCGCGCCGACGATGACCATGCTCTTGCCGCGGGTCTGGTCGGCAT